>Ga0335078_10004568_pt1 | contig 20501 bp, 14 predicted proteins | sample Lox_Sample_32_FD_206711 | JGI IMG/M metagenome (GOLD analysis project Ga0335078, IMG submission 206711) | Soil microbial communities from Loxahatchee National Wildlife Refuge, Florida, United States - Lox_Sample_3.2 | ecosystem: Environmental > Terrestrial > Soil > Wetlands | place: USA... | reverse complement strand
GTCTTGCCGAACTTTCCCCGGAACAGCCTCCAGAACGTGGAGTAGGATGGAACCCCAACTACCTGCGCAACCCTGCGCAGAGGCAGGCCGCTCTCCACCAGGAGGCGATGGGCTTCCCACATCCTCACGTGACGCAGCAGATCCATTGGGCCGATGCCGAGCTCCGCCCGAAACAGGCGTAGCAGCGTCGACTCGGGGCACGCGGCCCCCATCACAAGGTCGGACAACTGGAGAGTCCTGCCGCCGTATCGCGCCAGAAGAAATCGGAGCGATATCGCAACCCTCGGATCGAGACGTCCCCCCCGAGTGGGTTAGCCCGTTTCGTGTAGTTCGATTCGTGTTTTCCCCGGCGTGTGCCCACGGCATTTCCCTCACTCCGATTTAGAATCCATCCCAGTGTGGTAGGAGGCCTGGGGACCGACTGCAATGGAAATAATATATGGGTTATTCTATCCCGAGTCAAGTACTATATCCACGCCGAATTCTATCAGCATCCCTGCGTTGGCATGTGACGAGATGCTGGAGTCAGGCGGTCGGAGCCGCCTACAGGGCAATCGCCATAACGAAGTGAAACCCCTCCCGGCCGGATAGGCTCCGGCTCGCCCGCCGTCAGACGCTCGCGCAAACAAAAGCGGGGCACCCCGCTAACCGGAATGCCCCGCCATCCTAACCTAAGTTGTAACTAGAACTAGACTGCTACTCCGCCAGCGAATCCTCGCCGGTCTCTTCGGGAAGCCCGCCCGTATACTGCAGGCGAGTCTCCTCGTCGTAACCGGGGACCACATCCAATGCCGGCTCGGCGGGTGCTTCTTCCACCACGTCCTCGCCGGCGATCTTCACCTGGCGGTAATATTCCATGCCGGTGCCGGCCGGAACCAGCCGGCCCATGATGACGTTCTCCTTCAGACCGCGCAGGTAATCGACCTTGCCGTTGATGGCGGCCTCCGTGAGCACGCGCGTGGTCTCCTGGAAGGACGCCGCGGAAATGAACGAATCGGTGGAGAGCGACGCCTTGGTGATGCCCAGCAGCATGGCCTTGCCCTGCGCCGGACGGCCTCCGGCTTCCATCACCTTCTGGTTCTCGGCGCGGAACTTGAACTTGTCGACCACTTCCTCCGGCAGGAATTCCGTGTCGCCGATGTCTTCCACCTTCACCCAGCGCATCATCTGCCGCGAGATGACTTCCAAGTGCTTGTCGTTGATGTTGACGCCCTGCAGACGATAGACTTCCTGGATTTCATTCACCAGGTATTTCTGCAGTTCCTTTTCGCCGAGCACGTCGAGAATGTCGTGCGGATTGCGAGGCCCATCCATCAGGGGCTCGCCGGCTTTCACCCGCTCGCCTTCCTGAACGTTGATGTGGACGCCGCGCGGCAGGGCGTATTCGCGCTGTTCGCCGTCGTCGCCCACCACGTAGATCTTGCGCTGGCCCTTGGTCACTTCGCCGTATTTCACCACGCCGTTGATCTCCGCGATGATGGCCGTCTCGCGCGGCTTGCGCGCTTCAAACAGCTCCACCACGCGCGGCAGACCGCCGGTGATGTCCTTGGTCTTGGTGGTTTCGCGCGGGATCTTGGCCAGCACGTCGCCGGCGTGGGCTTCTTCGCCGTCGTGGACCATCAGGTGAGCGTGCGTCGGCATGAGGTACTTCTTGGCTTCCGACCGCGCGCCTTCCGGCCGCACCACGATTTGCGGCTGCCGCTTCTCGTCCGGTGAATCCATCACCACGAGCTGTGACATACCGGTCACTTCGTCCACCTGCTCCTGCAGCGTCAGTCCATCGACCAGGTCTTTGAAATGCACCACACCCGAGATTTCCGTCAGGATCGAGAACGTGTACGGATCCCACGAGAGCAGGATCTGGTTGCTCTTCACGGGAGCGCTATCCTCCACCATGACGCGCGCGCCGTAGACCACCGGGTAGCGTTCTTTTTCGCGGCCCTTGTCGTCCACCACCGCCATGATGCCGTTGCGGTTCATCGCGATCAATTCGCCGCTCTTGCTGCGGACGGTTTGAATCCCGAGGTAGCGGGCGAAACCGTCGCTCTTGGCATCCTGCGTGGATTGCTCGCTCACGCGCGTGGCCGTGCCGCCGATGTGGAAGGTGCGCATGGTCAGCTGCGTGCCCGGTTCGCCGATGGATTGCGCCGCGATCACGCCGACCGCTTCGCCGCGCTCCACCAGGCGGCCGGTCGCCAGGTTGCGGCCGTAGCACATGACGCAAACGCCGCGCTTCGATTCGCAGGTCAGCACCGAGCGGATCTTGACACGCTCGATGCCGGCTGCCTGAATCGCCGCCGCCAGGTCTTCGGTGATTTCCTGGTTGATGCCGACGATGATGTTACCTTCGTAGTCTTTCTGGTCTTCCAGCGCCACTCGGCCTACGATGCGGTCGCGCAGCGGCTCGATGATTTCGCCCGATTCGATGATCGGCTCGACGTAAATACCTTCGGAGGTGCCGCAATCGGTCTCGGTCACGATCACGTCCTGCGCCACGTCCACCAGGCGGCGCGTCAGATAGCCGGAATCGGCCGTCTTCAGCGCGGTATCGGCCAGTCCCTTGCGGGCGCCGTGCGTGGAGATGAAGTATTCGAGCACGTTGAGGCCTTCGCGGAAGTTGGCCGTGATCGGAGTCTCGATGATCTCGCCCGAAGGCTTGGCCATCAGGCCGCGCATGCCGGAGAGCTGGCGGATCTGCTGTTTCGATCCGCGGGCGCCGGAATCGGCCATGATGTAAATCGGGTTGAGGTAGCGGCCGGTGCGGTCGTCCTCTTCCATGGCCTGGAACATCTCGTCGGAGACCTTTTCCGTGACCTTGGACCAGATTTCGATGATCTTGTTGTAGCGCTCGCCATGGGTAATGGCGCCGTCCTGGTATTGATTCTCGACGGCCACCACTTCTTTGTCGGCTTCAGCCACCAGCGCGGCCTTTTCACCCGGTACGACCATGTCGTCGATGCCGATGGAGATGCCGGCGCGGGTCGCGTACAGGAAACCGAGCGCCTTCACTTCGTCCAGCATCTGCACGGTGACATGCAGGCCGAACTTCAGATAGCAATACTGCACCAGCTGCGACAGGCCTTTTTTCTTCAGCAGGCCATTGATGTACGGCATGTCCTGCGGCAGGCTGTCGTTGAGAATCACGCGGCCGACGGTCGTCTCCATGTACTGCTTGATGAACTCGATCGGCTCGGTGTGCAGAATGTTCTGGCTGTCGAAGGCGTGCACCAGGTCGATGACGCGGCCGGTGTAGCGCAGCTTGATGGGCGTGAGGGTCTCCACTTCGCCCATCTCCAGCGCGATCAGCACGTCGTCGGTGGACGCGAACGTGCGGCCTTCGCCCTTGGCGCCCGGACGAGCCTTGGTGAGGTAGTAGCAGCCGAGCACCATGTCCTGCGTGGGAATGGCGATCGGTCCGCCGTGCGCCGGCGAAAGAATATTGTTGGCCGAAAGCATCAGTGTGGACGCTTCGATCTGCGCCTCGGGCGACAGCGGAATGTGAACGGCCATCTGGTCGCCGTCGAAATCGGCGTTGAACGCGGTGCAGACCAGCGGGTGAATCTTGATGGCCTTGCCTTCCACCAGCACCGGTTCGAAGGCCTGAATGCCCAGGCGGTGCAGCGTGGGAGCGCGGTTGAGCAGAATGGGGTGGTCCTTGATGACCTCTTCCAGGATGTCCCACACCACCGGGTCCTGCTGCTCCACCAGTTCCTTGGCCTGCTTGATGGTGGTGCAGTGGCCGCGCTGCTCCAGCCGATGGTAGATGAACGGCTTGAACAGCTCGAGCGCCATCTTCTTCGGCAACCCGCACTGGTTGAGCCGCAGGTCCGGGCCCACCACGATCACCGAACGGCCGGAATAATCCACGCGCTTGCCGAGCAGGTTCTGGCGGAAGCGGCCCTGTTTTCCCTTCAGCGTATCCGACAGCGATTTCAGCGGGCGGTTGTTGGCGCCGCGCAGCACGCGGCCGCGGCGGCCGTTATCGAAGAGCGCGTCAACCGCCTCCTGCAGCATGCGCTTCTCATTGCGGACGATGACATCGGGCGCATGCAGCTCGATCAGTTTCTTCAACCGGTTGTTGCGGTTGATCACGCGGCGGTAGAGATCGTTGAGATCGGAGGTGGCGAATCGGCCGCCATCCAGCGGCACCAGCGGGCGCAGCTCCGGCGGAATCACCGGGATGACATCGAGAATCATCCATTCCGGCTTGTTGCCGGACTTGCGGAAGCTCTCCACTACGCGCAGGCGCTTGGCGAACTTCAGTTTCTTTTGCACCGATTGCTCGGTCTTCATGCGCTCGCGGATGTCTTCGCTGAGCTGCTCGACATCCACCTTCTTCAGCAGCTCTTTGATTCCCTCGGCGCCCATCATCGCGATAAACCGGCCGGGGAATTCCTGGTCCAACTGGCGTTTGCGCTCGTCCGTGATGACTTCGCCGGCGGAGAGCACGGCCGTGTCGCCGGGGTCGACCACCACGTAGGCTTCGAAATACAGCACCCGCTCCAGCTCGCGCAGCGTGATATCCAGGAGATGGCCGATGCGCGAGGGCAGTCCCTTGAAAAACCAGACATGCGAACACGGGCTGGCCAGTTCGATATGCCCCAACCGCTCCCGGCGAACCCGCGCCAGCGTCACTTCCACGCCGCACTTGTCGCACACCACTCCGCGATGCTTCATGCGCTTGTACTTGCCGCACAAACACTCCCAATCCTGGGTGGGGCCGAAAATCCGCGCGCAAAACAGCCCGTCGCGCTCGGGTTTGAAGGTCCGGTAATTGATGGTCTCCGGCTTCGTAACCTCGCCGTGCGACCAGCTCCGGATTTTTTCCGGAGAAGCCAGGGAGATGCGGATGGAATCGAAGTCCGCGATCAAATTCGCTCGATCATAAGGTGACGATCTCAAAATGGCCTCCAGTGTCTAACAAAATCAAATTAGCCACGGATGGACACAGACGCACACGGATAGACAAATTGCATTTATCCGTGTGAATCCGTGTGCATCCGTGGCCCAATTCCCTCAATCCGCTGCGATGGCCGTATCCGGCACTTCGCGGCGTCTCATCAATTCCACATCCAGACACAGCGACTGCAACTCGCGAATCAGCACGTTGAACGATTCCGGCACGCCGGGCTCGATGGCGGCTTCGCCCTTCACAATCGCTTCGTAAATCTTGGCGCGGCCGTACACGTCGTCCGACTTCGCCGTCAACAGTTCCTGCAGAATGTACGCGGCGCCGTAAGCTTCCAGCGCCCAGACCTCCATTTCGCCGAAGCGCTGTCCGCCGAATTGCGCCTTGCCGCCCAGCGGCTGCTGCGTGATCAGTGAGTACGGTCCGATGGATCGGGCGTGAATCTTGTCATCCACCAGGTGCGAGAGTTTCAACATGTAGATGTAGCCCACCGTCACGGGCTGCTCGAATTCCGTGCCGGTCATCCCGTCGAAGAGCTTGGTTTTGCCGGAACTCGGCAGGCTGGCGTCGCCCAGGGCTTTCTTGATCTCCCGCTCGGTCGCGCCGTCGAATACCGGCGTGGCGAAGCGAACGCCGAGGGCCCTGGCCGCCCACCCCAGGTGCGTCTCCAGAATCTGTCCCACGTTCATGCGCGAAGGAACGCCCAGAGGGTTGAGCACGATCTCGACCGGCGTCCCGTTGGGCAGATACGGCATGTCCTCTTCCGGCAGAATCCGCGCGATCACGCCCTTGTTGCCGTGCCGGCCCGCCATCTTGTCGCCCACCGAAAGCTTGCGCTTCATGGCGATGTAAACCTTCACCAGCTTGATCACGCCCGGAGGCAGTTCGTCGCCCTTGCGCAGCTTGGCGATCTTCTCGTCCGTGATCTTTTCCAGAACCGCGATCTGCCGCGAGGTCATCTCTTCGATCTCGTCGATCTGCTCGTTCAGCCGCGGATCCTTGTTGGCCAGGCGCATGCGCTTCAGGTCGCGCGACTTCATCTTCTCGATCACGTCGCGCGTCAATTCGGTGTCCTTCGAGAGCAGGCGCTTGTTGGTCTTTTCGTCGTGCAGGTCCGCCAGCAGCTTCTTGCCGTCCAGCAGCGCGCCCAGCCGCTTGGCGCGCTCGTCGGTCAGGATGCGGATTTCATCCTGCAGGTTGCGCTGCAGCCGCTGGATCTGCGACTCCTCGATCGATTTCGACCGCTCGTCCTTCTCCTGCCCCTTGCGCGAGAAGATCTTGCAATCGACAATGGTGCCTTCGATTCCCGGCGGGCAGTACAGCGACGCGTCCTTCACATCGCCCGCCTTCTCGCCGAAAATCGCGCGCAGCAGTTTCTCTTCCGGCGTGAGCTGCGTTTCGCCCTTGGGCGTGACCTTGCCCACCAGAATATCGCCGGGTTTAACCGTGGCGCCGATGCGGATGATCCCGCTCTCGTCCAGGTTGCGCAGGAACGAATCGGCGATGTTGGGAATGTCGCGGGTGATTTCCTCCGGCCCCAGCTTGGTGTCGCGGGCTTCGATCTCGAATTCCTCGATGTGGATCGAAGTGTAGTAGTCTTCCTTGACCAGCTTCTCGCTCACCAGGATCGCGTCTTCGAAGTTGTAGCCGCGCCACGGCATGAACGCCACCAGCACATTGCGTCCCAGCGCCAGCTCGCCCTTATCGGTGCACGGGCCATCGGCCAGCACCGAGCCTTTCAACACGCGCTGTCCCACGTACACGATGGGCTTCTGGTTGATGCAGGTGTTCTGGTTCGACCGTTTGAACTTGGTGAGCTGGTAGATGTCCGCGCCCACCTCGCGCGAGAGCTGGCCTTCATGCGCCGCCCCTTCCACGCGCACGATGATGCGCTCGGAATCGACCGAATCCACCACGCCCGAGCGCTTGCACAGCACCACCGCGCCCGAATCGCGCGCGGTCACATATTCCATGCCGGTGCCCACATACGGCGCGTCGGCGCGCAACAGCGGCACCGCCTGCCGCTGCATGTTCGATCCCATCAGGGCGCGGTTGGCGTCGTCGTTTTCCAGGAACGGAATCAGGCTCGCCGCCACCGAGACCAGCTGCTTCGGGCTGACGTCGATGTACTGGATCTCCTCGCGCGGTTTCAGCACGAAGTTGCCGGCCTGGCGGGCGTTGGACAGATCGGGAACGATGCGGCCCTTCTCATCGAGGCCGACATTGGCCTGCGCCACGATCCACTTGTCTTCTTCCCACGCCGACAGGTACTCGCAGTGGGCTTCGTACTCGGCCGGCTGTTTCTTGGCGCTCAGCTTCCGGTTGGCTTCTTCCGACTGCTGCCGGGGCACGATGTCGCCCACCTTGTAATCGGTGTCGCCGGGATTGAGGATCTTGACTTCATCGATCACCACGCCCTTAACGACCTTGCGATAGGGGCTTTCGATGAAGCCGTACTCGTTGATGCGCGCAAAGCACGACAGCGAGGAGATCAGCCCGATGTTCGGACCTTCCGGCGTTTCGATCGGGCAGATGCGCCCATAGTGCGTGGGGTGCACGTCGCGGACTTCGAACCCGGCGCGCTCGCGGCTCAATCCGCCCGGTCCCAGGGCCGACAGACGGCGCTTGTGGGTGATCTCCGACAGCGGATTGGTCTGATCCATGAACTGCGAAAGCTGGCTGGAGCCGAAAAACTCGCGGATGGCGGCCATTACCGGCTTGGCGTTCACCAGGTCGTGCGGCATGGCCGTCGACATTTCCTGGTACACCGACATCTTCTCTTTGATGGCCCGCTCCATGCGCACCAGCCCGATGCGGAACTGGTTTTCGAGCAGTTCGCCCACCGCGCGGACGCGGCGGTTCCCCAGGTGATCGATATCGTCGACCGCCCCGATGCCTTTGCGCAACTTCAGCAGGTACTTGATGGTGGCCTTGAAATCGTCCCCATCCAGCGTGCGTTTGTCGAGCGACGTGGCGTCGGCCCTGTCGTGCAGCTTGATGTTGAATTTCATGCGGCCCACGCGCGAGAAATCGTATTTGCGCGGGTCGAAGAACATTCCCTGGAAAAGCTGGGTCGCGGTATCGAGCGTGGGCGGGTCGCCGGGGCGCAGCTTGCGGTAGATTTCGATGAGCGCTTCGTTCTGCGTCTTCACCGAATCCTTGCGAATGGTGGCGGAAATCACCGTCCCCACGTCGTCGCGCTCGGGGAAGAAAATCTCGAATTCCTCGATGCCGGCCTCCATCAATTTGCCGAGCGCCACCGGTGTCAGCTCGCTGTTGGCATCGATCAGGACTTCGCCGGTCGACATGTCGACCACGTCGGCCACCACGAAAGCGCCTTCCAGATCGTTGGGCGCCACTTCCACCTGCGCGATCTTGGCTTTCTGAATTTCCTTGAACAGGGTTGAGGTGATTTTCTTGCCCTGGCCCACCACGGTTTCGCCGCTCTTGGTGTTGATGGCGTAAGTCAGCTTCAGCCCGGTCAGGCCTTCATCCACGTTCCACAGCAGCTTTTTGTCTTTGAGGCTGATCTTGCTGACGCGGTAGAAGGCGCGCAGAATCTGCTCGTCGGTTTTCAGTCCCAGGGCGCGCAGGAAGACCGAGCCGTAGAATTTCCGCTTGCGGTCGATGCGGACATAGAGGATGTTCTTGTTGTCGTACTCGAATTCCACCCAGCTTCCGCGGTAGGGAATGATCTTGCCCAGGTAGTAGCCGAGCGACGGAGTTTTCTCGAAGAAGACGCCCGGCGAGCGGTGTAATTGCGACACGATCACGCGCTCGGTGCCGTTGATGATGAAGGTTCCGTTGTCGGTCATCAGCGGAATTTCGCCGAAGAAAACTTCCTGCTCTTTGATGTCGCGGACGCTCTTCTTCTGCGTTTCCGGATCCTTCGAATACACCGTGAGGCGGATCGTCACCTTCAACGGCGCGGCGTAGGTCATGCCGCGTTCCTGGCACTCCTGCATGTCGTACTTGAGCTGCAGGCCGACCGGGTCGCCGCACTTGTTGCAGAAGGTCACCACGTTCTTGTTGAAGGTGCCGCAATGCGCGCAGAGGATCTCGCCGGCGTGGAACGGATCGGTGCGGATGGTCGCGCCGCAGTTGCGGCAAGTCGAGCGCAGGTGATGCAGGCCTTTAAGGTTGCCGCATTTGCATTCCCAGTTGCCGATCGAGTAATCGACGAACTCGAGCTCGCTCACACCCCGGAAGTCGGATATCGGAAAAACCGAATTGAACACCGTCTGCAGCCCGATATCTTCGCGCTCATTCGGCAGAAGATCCATCTGCAGAAATCGCTCGTACGACTTCTTCTGTACCTCGATCAGGTTCGGGATGGGAATGGAGGTTTTGATTTTGGAAAAATCCACTCGCTCGCGTGAGACGGTGTTAGGTTGAATATCCATTCGTTAAAAGCTCCTGACGGCAGAACAGCTAACGTTGTTGCCTGCGCTCAACAGCACATAGCCAGCGGCGCACCGGTGGGAGCCACCTGGTGCGTCGAGAGATGGAACCGGACTGGAAATCGCAAAGGCGCCGGGAGACTACGGGGAGTGAGGACCGGCTTTGGGAATCGGCGGGCGCAAGTATCCTGTTCCCTTGCAGAAGGCCAAGAAAGGCGTAGACCACCCCTCTCTGCAGCCTGGCGAAGCCTGCAATTAAAGGTCCAGGATTTAGGAATCACAGTCACCAATTGGGATCGAATCCGGCTGAATCGAAAGCCCAACTACCCATACTAACAGGACGCCCGCCCCGCGTCAAATGCAAGACGATCTCAGCCTTCAGCTATCGGCTCTCAGCCAAAACACCCCAGCCGCCGGAGGCGTGGAGCCTTAGCTGTAGGCTGACCGCTGATTGCTGACAGCTTACTTCACTTCGACAGTGGCGCCGGCGTCGACGAACTTCTTTTTAATGGCCTCAGCTTCGTCCTTGCCGATGCCCTCTTTGACCGGCTTGGGAGCACCATCCACCAGATCCTTGGCTTCTTTCAGACCCAGTTGTGTGACTTCCCGTACAACTTTAATCACGTTGATCTTGTTGGCGCCTGCCGCGGTCAGGACCACCGCGAATTCGGTCTTTTCCTCGGCCGCCGGAGCCGCTGCCGCGCCGGCGCCCGAGGCTGCCGCCGCTACCGGCGCCGCTGCCGCCGCCGAAACTCCCAATTTCTCTTCGAGCATTTTGACGAGCTGGGAGGCCTCCAGCAGCGTCAGCCCCTGAATCTGTTCCGCGATTGCGTTGATGTCCGCCATTTCTTTCTTGACTCCTAAAAATTTTTGGCCATCCGCCGTCAGCCATCGGCTTCCAGCTTATGGAATTCACAGCAGATCTTCCTTAAGCCGGGAGCTGATTGCTGACGGCTGACAGCTCATTTGAACTTGTTTTCCTTCACGCCCTGATCGACCACCACCGCCAGGTTGCGCCCGACGGCGTTGATGGCCGTGAGCAGCCGCTGCGCCGGGGCGTTGATCAGGTACAGCAATTTGGCAAAAATCTCTTCCTTCGATGGCATCGTCGCCAGGTCGTTGATCGACTTGATGTCGATAGCCCGGCCTTCCACCAATCCTGCTTTGAAGATGAACGCCGGGTTCGCCTTGGCATATGCCGTGAGGGCCTTGGCCAACGCCACCGGGTCGCCCGAGGTGTAGGCCAGCGACGTCATGCCGCGCAGACCCTTCAGCACCTGCTCGGAGGGCGTGCCCTCGCTGGCTTTCTCCGCCAGGTTGTTCTTCACCACGCGATACTTCGCGCCCGCGCCGCGAATGGCTTTGCGCAGCTCGAAATCCTGCGAGACACGCAGCTTCTCGTAGCTGGTGACAAACAGGTTCTTCGTCTCGGCCAGGTCGCCGCGCAGAGCATCGATATCTTTCTTCTTGTCGTCCTTGTTTTTCATTGGAACACCCCGCCCGGAACTAGACCGCTGCCGCCTTGGCGCTGAATACCGTGGTATCCACCGCGACACCCGGCCCCATGGTAGAGCAGATCGTCGTGCTCTTTACGTATTTGCCCTTGGCGACAGCCGGCTTGGCTTTGATTACGGCTGAAATCAGGCTGGACGCATTTTCCACGAGCTTGGCGGCATCGAAACTCAACTTGCCCACCGGCGCATGGATGATGCCGGTCTTGTCAACGCGAAACTCCACTTTGCCGGCCTTGATTTCCCTGATTGCCTTGGTGACATCCACGGTAACCGTACCGGTCTTCGGATTGGGCATGAGGCCGCGCGGGCCGAGCACTTTGCCGAGCTTACCGACCGACCGCATCATGTCCGGTGTGGCGATCACGGCGTCGAAATCGGTCCAGCTTTCCGATTGAATCTTGTTGACCATGTCCTCGCCGCCCACAAAATCGGCGCCGGCTTCGGACGCTTCCCGCTGCTTGTCGCCGCTGGCAATTACGAGGACTTTCTTCGATTTTCCCAGGCCGTTCGGCATCACTACGGTGCCGCGCACCATCTGGTCGGCATGCTTGGGATCGACGCCGAGACGCATGTGGATCTCCACCGTCTCGTCGAACTTGGCGTACTTAATTTTTTTAATGAGCGGTACCGCCTCTTCGAGCTGATACTCGCGAGCTTGTACCTGCTTCGACGCGGCTTGATATTGTTTTCCGGATTTCTGCGGCATGGTTCCTCATTGGTGCAAGCGGTTTGCACAAAAAGCGACAAACCTCCCACTGAGCCTTTTCTTTAAGGGACAGCATGTAGTGTACCAAAAGAGAATCGGTTGTGTCTACAGGGCTTTCCTGCCAGGCCGCCGTGCCGCCGGTAAATCCGGTTTTAGGCGCAATCGCCTGTAACCAGTTTCCTGATGGGGCCATCTAATTAGACAACATGGTTCGTCTCCACACCGTTCTGGTGTGTCTGCTGAGTCTTGCGCCGCTCGCCGCCCAGGCACTCGATCCTCCGCAGCCTACGCCGCCGCCGGCCCCTTCGGTTCTTCCGGCTCCCCCGCCGCCCGAAGACAAGCGCATTTACGGCGTATTGCCCAACAATCGGATGACCGAAAACGCGTACCCGTTCCGCAAGATCTCCGCGGCCGAGAAGATCAATATCGCCATCAAGGATTCGATTGATATTCCCGTCTATCCGACGGCGGCGCTGTTCGCCGGTCTTTACCAGATCGAAAACTCGAATCCCTCATTCGGCCAGGGAGTGGCCGGCTACGCCAAGCGCTTCGGCGCGGCTTATGGCGATCAGGTTATCGGCAACCTGATGACCGAAGGCCTTTTCCCGGCTGTGTTCCACGAGGATCCGCGCTACTTCCGGCTGGGCGAAGGCAGCAAGATTCATCGCGCGCTGTATGCCGCCAGCCAGATTTTCGTAACCAAGATGGACTCGGGCGGCAAGGCCTTCAACCTGGAAGAGTGGGGCGGCAATGCCACCGCTGTAGCGATCTCGAATCTCTACTACCCCGACACCCGCGACTGGAAAGATAACACCGAGAAACTCATGATCCAGTGCGCCACCGATGCCTTCTCGAACGTGCTCAAGGAATTCTGGCCCGACGTCAAGCGCAAGCTCCACAAGAACAAAGATCAGAATCCCGTTGCGCCTACCACGTTCCCCACGCCGGTCAATAGCGCTCACTAGGCCGCCCGCGCCTAGCTTTCCTCCAGCACGCAGATCGAATCCAGATTGCGATACTTCTCCGCATAGTCCAATCCGAAACCCACCACGAACTTGTCCGGAATCGCGAACCCCACATAGCTCACGTGCACCGGCCGCTGCCGCCGCTCCGGCTTATCCAGCAGCGCGGCGATGCGGATCGATCGCGGTTTGCGCTGCTCGAGCAGGTGCAGCAGGTAATTCAAGGTGACGCCGCTGTCCACGATGTCCTCGACAATCAGCACATCGGCGCCTTCGAGCGAGATGTCGAGGTCCTTGGTGACCTTCACCTCGCCCGAGCTGGTTTTTCCCTTTCCGTAGGTGGAGATGCCCATGAAATCGATGAACACGTCGCGTTTCATGGCGCGCGCCAGGTCCGACATGAAGAAACAGGCGCCCTTCAATATGCAGATGAAGTGCAAATTGCCGTCGGGATAATCTCGCGAGATCTGTTCGCCGAGTTCGCGGATCCGCTCCTGAATCCGGCGCGAATCCAGCAGCACCTTCAGCTTGGGGTCGGTCATAGGATTGACCCTACATTATCCCCGAAGGCGCGGTTCGCCGCGGATGCTTACAGCGACTTCTCATCCACGCTGGGAATTTCCGCGTCCTTGACGCCGCCGCACAGGTGGACGCTGAGATCCTTGACGTTGTGCATCGCGAGCAGCGGCGTATCGGCCGGGCGCGGCGCGCGCACGCGGAAGAAATCCGCGTCCTCGACGCCGTCCAGCACGAATACCGGACGCTGATCTTCCTTCATCGCGCGAATCTCGACGTTCTCGAACTGGATCCCCTTGATGTGCCGCAGATAGAATCCTTGCGACGGCATGTGGTGATGGGGAGGCGCGGGGGCGCGCGGGGCCGGTGGTTGTCCGGTTGCTCTTCCCCGCGGAGCGCCGCCCCGGCCGGCGCCTTCGGCGTGGAACTGGCCGTCGGGGCCGCGGCCGTTACGGCTGGCCGGCACCGCGTAGCTGAACATGTCCGGCTCGGGATAAATATCCTCGGCTTCGGGAGGCTGGTAGGCCGCGTCTTCTTTCGTGCCGCCGCCCTGGTGCTGGATGTAGATGTTGCTGATCTTCACATCCTCGACCAGGTGGCCCGGGATGCCGCTGATGATCGACCCCAGACCGGCGACCGAATTGGAGCACACCAGGTTGTCGATGATCACGCGCTTGAGCGTGCCGGTCGCCATTCCGTCCGGCGCGCGCAAACGCCGGCCGAGCCGCATGAAAATCGGCGCGCTCATGATGTCGCGCATGGAGATATTGCTGACCGTGACGTCTTCGAGCAGGGCGCCATCCACCGATTCCAGCGCCAGACCCTGGCAGCCTTCAAAGACGCAGTTGGAAATCGTGATATTGCGGAATCCGCCGTCCGATTCGGTTCCGAACTTGATGCGTCCGGTGTGCGGCACGCGCGCGTCGGGCGCGAATTTCTTGTAGGTTCCATCGAGCAGCGTGCCTTCCTCCCAGCAGCCGCTCACATAACAGTTCGTAATCGTGACAAACTCGCACTGCCGCGCCGATCCAAGGGCATAATCGGCCTTCAGGCAGAACCCGTCGTCCCACGGCGAATTGACGTAGCAGTTCGAGATGCGGACGTTGCGGCAGGAATCCACGTCCATGCCGTCGCGATTGGTATCGATCTTCAAATTGTCGATCGTGAGGTTGTCCACGCCGGTGGCCAGAATGCCGAAATGGCCGCCGTGCAGGATCGAGAAATCGCGCAACAGAATGTTGTGGCAAAGCTTGAGGCTGATCGATTTGTTGCCGACACCAGGATTTTGCGCGCCCTGGCCGCGGCTCAGGCCCTTGCCCCAGATGCGGCCGGTGCCGATGATCGCGATGTTTTCGACGTTTTCGCCCCAGATCAGGCTGTTATGGAAGTGGCTGTGGCCGAAATCCTGATACTTGTCCCATTCGTTGGGCTCCGCCGCGTCGTATCCTCCCTCGCCGCCTTCGGGCGTATCAGCCGCGATAATGGTCGCGCCGTCATCGAGGTGAAGGGCGACGTTGCTCTTAAGGCGGATCGAGTAGCAGAGGTAGTTTCCGGCAGGGAAGAAGACGGTTCCGCCGCCGGCCGCCGCTGCCGCTTCGATGGACTTGTTGATGGCAGGCGTGTCGACAGTCTTGCCGTCCCCCTTGGCGCCGAACGCCCGGATATCGAACGTACTCTCCGCGGCGTTGGAGAGCCGGCTGGACGTCGCGCCCAGAATGCCAGCGGCGGCGGATTTCAGGAAATCGCGTCGCAGTTTCATTAATCCTCCAGGACATCAGCATAACGCGATTCAGCCGACTTTAGCGCTCTAGAATGCAAAACCCGCGAAGCGGGAGCCCGGCCTGGCTCCACGGTACTGAGCGACCTGGAGGTTGTCAGGCTGGAGCACGCAGTACTGGAAAACTGTCATCGGACTGCTGCACAATGAAGGTGCGCGGCGAAAGGCCGCGCTGGACCCGAACCGATGCGTATCGCCGACTCGAACGATCCGGACAAAGTGCCCGCACTCCCTGCCGCCGATTCCTCCGCTCAGGCCGCACGCCATGGCCAGGAAGCCCCCGGCGCCATGAGCATTTCCGAAGATCGAACGGAACTGTCCAGTGTGGCCGGGAAATTATCGGAAATGCTGCAGACGGATCCCGCGCGCGCCGAGCGGATCCGCGAATTGAAGGCACAAGTCGCGAACGGCACGTATGAGGTCGACGCGCAGGGTGTCAGCCGCGCCATTGTGGATCACGCCTTGGGGCAGTCGTAATCGGAAGCCCGCAATCGCCCCGCGCTCTTATTGCAGAAGCTCGAATCGTCCATCCGCGAGCAGGTAGTATTTGCGTCCGCGCCAGGAGATGGTGTTGCCGAAGAACCCGCCGGCCCATACCACGAACTGCACGAAGTCCTGCAGCGGAATGAGCCACCAGCGCCGGCGCGTGTAGCGGTCGCGCAGAATGTGCTCCACAGTCGTCCAACCGGCCACCGCGCGCAGAGCCGCCGCCGCCGCCGCGACGGGCCACCAATCGGGCCGGACGGCGGCGACTGCCAGCGCCAGGGGCAGGGGATTCGTAAATAGCTGGCCGACATAGCCCCACGGCCGCGACCGCCGCGTGCTGCGGCACCAACGCAGGCGATGCTTCAGGTTCGCCGAGAACGGCTGCGCGCCGATGCGGTGCTCGATCACGTACGACGAAAGGACCACCTGGGCGCCGCTTTCGGCCGCCAGCTTCCCCATCACGAAATCCTCAGCCAGGTAATTCTTCACCGCATCGAAAGCGCCGATTCGCGCCAGCACCTCGCGGCGGGCGGCGATGGTCGGACCCAGCGCGAATTTCATGCCGTCGATCATGCGCGCCACCAGGACGCCGCTGAGAAACTCGGTGTTCAACCCGACCGCTTCCAACTCCGACCAGAAGCTGCGGCCCGCCACCGCCCGGTACGGGCAGGTGACCAGTCCCACGGCCGGATTCGCGAACTCCGCGGCGATGGTGCGGAGCATCCCCGGCGTGACCCGCGTATCGCTGTCCGACATCACCACCAGGTCGAAGCGGGAATCGGCCAGCATAAGTTCCAGGCTGAAAACCTTGGCATTGGGATACGACGGCTCGCCGGTGATCATGAGCCGCGCCGGCACATCCGGAAACTGCTTCCGCAGGCGTTCGACGACCGCCGCCGCGGGGTCGTTGGATTCCCTCACGGCGAAGAGAATCTCGAAGGCGGGGTATTGCTGCTCGAAGAATGTGCGGAGATTTTCTTCCAGGCCTTCTTCCACGCCGGCGAGCGGTTTCAACACGCTGATGGGCGGATAGCTCGCCGGCGCCGCCGGGCGCACGGACCGGTATTGCACGCCCGCTGCTACCGTGAGCACGCAGAACGCCATCGAGCCGATGAGCATCGCCAGCAGAATCAGAGCGAGCACCTCCTCAATGTAACAATAGGTTGTGCCCGTGATAAAGCACGTCATCGTCGGCACCGCCGGCCATATCGATCACGGCAAAACCGCCCTGGTCAAGGCCCTCACCGGCATCGACGCCGACCGCCTGGAGGAGGAGAAGCGGCGCGGCATCACCATCGATCTCGGCTTCGCCCACATGCAGCTCACGCCCGAGTTGCGGCTCGGATTCGTGGATGTTCCCGGCCACGAGCGATTCGTGAAGAATATGCTGGCGGGCGTGGGGGGCATCGACCTGGTGCTGTTTGTGGTGGCGGCCGACGAATCCATCAAGCCGCAAACCCGTGAACATTTCGATATCTGCCGCCTGCTGGACATTCCCCGGGCCGTCATCGCCATCACCAAGTCGGATCTGGTCGATGGCGACATTCTCGACCTGGTGCGGCTGGAGGTGGAAGAAATGGCCGCGGGCTCGTTTCTCGAAGGCGCGCCCGTGATACCGGTAAGCTCGACCACGGGCGCCGGCCTCGACAATCTCCGCGCCGCCCTGGCCGATGTCTCCGCGTCTGTCGCCGTGCGCAACGCGGCCGGGCACTTCCGCCTGCCGATCGACCGCGTGTTCTCCGTCAAAGGATTCGGCACGGTCGTCACCGGAACCCTGATCTCGGGCTCGGTGGCGCCGGAACAGGAAGTGGAAGTCTATCCCGCGCGGCGGCGGCTGCGCGTGCGCGGGGTGCAGGTGCATGGCGAAAGCGCGCCACGCGCCCGTGCCGGCCAGCGGACGGCCATCAATCTCGCCGATATCGAACCCGCCGAGCTCTCGCGCGGGGATGTGCTCAGCGAGCCGGGCCGTTTCACCGCCGTGGAACAGGTGGATTGCCGCCTGCGCCTCCTGCCCTCCGCCAAGCCGCTCAAACATCGCGCGCCGGTTCATTTTCACTCCGGCACGGCGGAGATCGAAGCGCAGGTCCGGTTTTTCGGCGCGGCCTCTCTCGCCCCGGGAGATTCCGCTTGTGCGCGCCTGGTCCTCCGCCGGCCGGCTCTATTGCTGCCCGGCGACCGCTTCATCGTCCGCATGTTCTCGCCCGTGATTACGATCGGCGGCGGGGTGGTCCTCGATATCAGCCAGCGGAAGTACGCCCGGCGCGACCATCCCCGGGAACGCCTGGAAGCCATCGAAGCGGCCGATGCCGCCGGCCGCATCGCCATTCTGGTCCGCGAATCGTCCTGGGGCATCGGCATAGCCGGGTTGGTGGCGCTTACCGGGCTCACGACGCGCGAGATCGCGGAGGCGGCCGAGGGCGCGCTCGTCCGGCTGGCGGAGCCGCAGACCTGGTATCTGGACCGCGAATGGTTCGACGCGATGCGGCAACATGTCGTGAAGATTCTGGGCGAATTTCACGCGTCGCAACCGCTGCTGCCGGGGATGTCCAAAGCCGACCTGGCCGCCGGCATTCATCCGCGAAACCCTCCGCCCTTCGTGCTGGATGCCTTGCTGGCCGCTCCGCAGATCGCCGTCGAAGGCGAGACGGTTCGCTTGCGCACGCACCGCGTCGTGCTCAAGGATGAGGAAGAACGCGCGCGCGGGGCCATCGAGCGGGCTTTCCTGGATGCGGGGCTGGCCGTTCCGGCGGTGCCCGAGGTCCTGGCCAAATCGGGAGTGGAAGCCTCGCGCGCACGCACCCTGATGCAGATTCTGCTCCGCGAGCGGCGATTGGTGCGCGCCGGCGCCGACCTGGTGTTCCACCACACCGCGCTCGATGAGCTTCGCCGCATGCTGGCGGCGCGGAAAGGCGAGCGATTCACGGTCCCGACATTCAAGGAATGGACCGGCGTCTCGCGCAAATACGCCATTCCGCTGCTGGAATTCCTCGACCGCGAACGCGTCACGCGGCGCGAAGGCGACGAGCGTGTAGTGATATGATGCAGTCTTCCATGGTTCGCTTTTTTAAGCAGCACGCGGGCGCGCCGCCGCAGACCGCGCCTCCGGAACTGGGGCATCTGGAAATCACCGTGATGGAAATCATCTGGCGGCGCGGTGAGAGCAGCGTGCACGATGTGATGGGCGAATTGGACCGGCGGCTGGCGTACACCACCGTCATGACCACTGTCGACCGTCTCTTCAAGAAGGGACTGCTCGACAGGCGCAAACACGAACGGGCCTTTTTGTATCTGCCGCGTCTTTCGCGCGCCGAGTGGGAGCACAAGCGCGCCGGCGATTTCGTGGCCGGTTTCCTGGCGCGGTCCGAGCCTGCGCGCGACCTCCTGGTTTCCTGCCTGGTGGATGCCGTCGGCGAGCATGACGAGGCTCTGCTGGACCAGTTGGAGAAGAGAATCCGCGACAAACGCAAAGAGCTGCGAAAGGGTTTCGCGTGACGGTTCCGTACTCGCTTCGCTTGTTGTGTCTCTGCCTGGCGGCATTTGCCCTGGTGCACCTGGCGGCGGGGCTTGTGGTGGCCGCAATATCTCCGGCAGCCATTCGATTGGCGGCGCGCATGCGCGCCTCGCGCGCCGCGGCTTTTCTGTTCGCTCTGCGATTGTTGCCGGCGGCCGGCGCCCTGGCCGTGGTGGGCGGATTGTGCGCGCCCAGCTACCTGTGGCTCGAGCCGCGCGCGACGGCCGAAGAAGTCGGGGTCGGCTTTCTCGGAATGGCTGTAGTGGGCGCGGCTATTTGCGGCGCGGCCGCGGCACGCGCGCTTTCCGGAATATGTTCGCTGGTCAGGCTGCAGCGCCATTGGAAGCGGATCGCGCAGCCGGAGAGCGTCGCCGGCCGTACGGCCCTGGTGATGGATGAACAGACGCCCCTGCTGGCGCTGGCCGGCATTTTCCGTCCCCGCCTGGTGGCCTCGCGCGCTGTGCTCAATACCTTGGGCGGGGAAGAGCTGCAGACCGCCATCGACCACGAGCAAGCGCACGTCGCCTCGAGAGACAACCTCAAGCGGCTGGCATTTCTTCTGGCGCCGGACCTTCTGCCGTTCTGGCCCGCACTGCGAACCCTCGAGGGCGCCTGGCGCCGCTTCACCGAATGGGCGGCGGATGACCGGGCCGTCCGCGGCGACGCGGAGCGATCTCTGGCGCTGGCCGCGGCGCTGGTTCGAGTGGCCCGGCTCCGCGGCGCGCCGGCAGCCTCTCCGCTCATCACCTCCCTGCTGGCCGATTCCAGCGACCTTGCCGATCGCGTGAATCGCCTGCTGAAGCCTGCCTCCGCCGCACCTGCGGGCCGAGCCTGGGCGCTTCCCTTGCTGACGTTGGCGACCATCGGCGTTACCGCCTTCGCGACCCGCCAGCCGGAAGCGTTGTACTGGGCCCACCGGATGTTGGAACGGCTGGTCCACTAAAGCGCGGAGGCGCGGCGGTCACTTCACCTTCACCAGATCCGAGATCTGGCCGTAAGCGCGCTCATCGGCGCCGAATTTCGTCAAGAACTGGGCGGCGGTCTCGCCTTGCGTGGTGACTAACGTGCGGTCGTCCGTCTCCTGTGTTGCCAGGCTTTGCCGGGCTTGTTGCCGGAGCCAGTCGGAATCGAGCAGCACCCAGCGGAGTGTGTCGTCACCGGGCCAAACCCGCGCCAACATGTGGACCGGGATCGCAAACGCCTTGTCATCGGTGCAGATCAAGTCCAGGACTTCGGCGTTGCCGATCCGCGCCAGACGAGCCTCAAAATTCGCGGAGCTTGACCCGTCCTCCCAGTAGTGGACGCCGTAAATCGCGCCCTTCTGCACGATGGAAAACTGCTCCTTGCTATCCGCGGCGGCGCCTTTCCAGGTGCCCACCAGGCGCGGGTCGGACGCCGCCTGGCCATCGGGGACGAACGGATTGAGTGAGATGAGAGAAGAACAGCCGGTAAGCAATGCTGCGCTCGTAAGCGCCAGAATCAACGTGGAATATCGCATTTTCTTGCCCTCCATCAAAGAACAGCGACATTCGATGACCGGGATTGCAGCCGCCGCAGGAAAATGTTGTTCTTTAATCCGTGTGCATCTGTGTCCATCCGCGGCCATACCTTTGGGTTGGACTGCGGGCGGTTTTGAGACACGGCGTCAGTTAGACACGTGCGGTCCGCTGAAAGCTGCTCGACGGACGAATCCTTATCATTGCACACTGAACCCGGGTGA
>Ga0335078_10004565_pt1 | contig 20509 bp, 13 predicted proteins | sample Lox_Sample_32_FD_206711 | JGI IMG/M metagenome (GOLD analysis project Ga0335078, IMG submission 206711) | Soil microbial communities from Loxahatchee National Wildlife Refuge, Florida, United States - Lox_Sample_3.2 | ecosystem: Environmental > Terrestrial > Soil > Wetlands | place: USA... | reverse complement strand
ACCCGCTTCTTCCTCGACAGCCTCCGCCCACGCTGACCAAGACCGCAACCGGAACAACGGCCGGGCGCACAAGAGCATCGGCGGTCGCTCTAAGTCCGTGGTGTTGGGGCATGACCTCGGCCAGGCCGGCGATCAGCGGGGTGAGCTTGTCCTTGCCCCAGCCGAGCAGCAGCGAGTCGTCGCCGTCGGGGCTGGCGCCCGGGTAGGAGATGAACCGCTCCTTGGGCACGTCGAGCTTGCCGCGATGCCGCCAGAAGGAATCTCGATGGAAGTCGACCTTCGTGTATTGGGGAGGAACGAGGATTTCGAGTTCCTTCCCTGTCGTGTCTTCCTCGCGCTGGAGGTCCCATGTCAGTTCCCAGACGGATCGCTTGATCAGACCCTCGCCCTTGTAGCGGTATTGGGCAAGGAAGGGGACGTGCTCGTCTGCCAGGATGCCTGCCAAAATGTCGGCGAGGTCGACGTCTTGGCCAGCTAGCAGTCGGGCTACGGAGACGAAGGCGGAGTCGGACCGGAGCCGGTCGGCGAGGTTGCTGGCCGTCTGCGGACGGGGCTGGCCATCTGGCCCGTACCAAAGGGCCCTGTCCTCGCAGCGGTTCAGCAGCCATGTAGTGAGCGCGGCACGTTCCCGCTTCTCCCATGGCTCAGTCTCCGACTCCCACCGCCGCTTGCACTCAGGACGCTCGATAAGACCGATATTCCGGTCGGACTTGATGAACTCGATGCGCTTTGCCACGACGCCCTTGTAGGAGTCTGGCCAGCGTGCGGGGATCTCGGTAATCGGTGTGGAGTGGTGTCGCTCGAACCATTGCCTTTCACCTTGCGCGCCGTCTGGCTGCTTGGCTAGCAGGAACTCGAAGGCCCGCTCCCCCAGCTTCAGCTCAGGAACGCTGGCGGGGTGCGCGCAGAGATCGGCGGCTTCGGTCGCTGAGATCAGGCCGTAGCGCTGGTAGACGTCCCAGTCGAGCTCCTCCTGAAGTGCGATCATTCGGCCGAAGAGGCTTTCATGCTCAGCGCGTGCAGCGTCAAGGCGCTCACGAGTCGGCAGCTCTGAGGCGCATACCGAGGACGGCTCAGCCGCCGCACGCTGCTGGGCCAGTGCGTCTAGCTGGCACCCAAACTCAATTGGTAGGTCTTTGGCGAGCGGAAACGCTTCCAGCTTCGTGCCTGTGAACTCGTAGAAGTTCTCCCAGGCATAACGAGCGGTTGACCGCTCACCGCCCCTGTTGCCCTTGTCGTGACTGACCTGCTTGAGCACGAAGCAAGCAGTTGCGCTGTTCAGTAGACCGAGCAGGCCAAGGTAGTCGTCCTCTGCCGCGCTCTCAGGCAGCTTGATCACTGGCGCGTGCCGATTAAATAGAGTTCCGAAATGGTCGAGGCGCCGCCATCGAAGTCGCAGCGGAGGTTTTCCGCGGACAGGAAGACGGCGGCCTCGATGCGCGGGACCTGAAGGCCGGGAGCTACGTCGTCCGCCGCACGCTGCAACTGGGTCGCAGTTCCTTGGCCTTCTGGTCGGTGAAGTGCAGCGGGTTCTCGATGGTTCTCGTTGTCGTGCCGTCGCGGAACAGCCAGGTCGAGCCGTTGTTGGCCGCCCTGCCCGGATGGCTCTTGATCTCGACGAGGAACAGGCCGCCCGGGGCGGCGAGCGGCAGGTCCACCTCGCGGACGTGGCCCGAGGGAGCTGTGAAGGTGAACGTCTGCCAGGCGCGGTACGGCTCGACCTGCGGCATCCGGGCACGGATGCGGCCATTGGAGGGCGCTGAACTGGAGCAACCAGTAGAGCCTGACGAACTATTGATGGACGGACAGCAGCGGCTCACGTCCCTTTTCCAGGCGCTGGCATCTGGAAAACCAGTGAACACCATGGACACGCGGCGAAAGAAGATGCTCCGCTGGTATTACATCGACATCGAGCGGGCGCTGATACAGCGTGCTGACATGGTTGACGCCGTGGTCTCCGTGCCCGAGGACCGGATGCTGCTCGACGCGCCCGGCAGGCGGCTAACCGACCTCAGCACGCCGGAAACCGAGAGGGCAGCAGGGATGTTCCCGCTGCGACTGGTCTACACCGAGGAGCGGGCGGACTGGCGCTGGGCTTACGAGAGCATCGACAAGGCCCATCGGGCAACGTGGAAGGCATTCAAGTCCACGGTGCTGAAGACGATCGAAGGGTACAAGGTACCTGTTATACGGCTGGCCAAGGAAACCCCGAAGGCAGCGGTGTGCACCGTCTTCGAGAACGTGAACACGAAGGGTGTCCAGCTCACCGTGTTCGAGTTGCTCACCGCGACGTACGCCGCCGACAACTACCGACTGCCTGAGGAATGGGCTGCGACCAGGGAACGGCTCGCCAAGTACGATGCGGTCAGCGACGTGGACGACACCGACTTCCTTCGCGCGGTCTGTCTCGTCTCGACCCACTTCGAGTTGCGCGAGCAGTCCGGGGTTGACCCGTTCGATCTGCCCGGCGCGAGGTGCAAGCGTTCCGACATACTCGAACTTGATCTCAGCGAGTACCTGCGATGGGCACGGGAGATCGAGTCCGCGCTTGAGTGGTGCGCGCGGTTCCTGGCAAGGCAGGGCGTCTACCTTGCCCATGACCTTCCGTACCGTAGCCAGGTCAGCGCACTGGCCGCCATCCGCGTGGTGCTCGGCGACGAGGCGGATACACAGAACGCGCAGGACAAGCTCAGCCGCTGGTTCTGGTGCGGCGTCATGGGCGAGCAGTACAGCGGATCCCTGGACAGCCGGCTGGACACGATGGCCACCAGGAACAGCGCGGCCTACAAGGGCGTGTGCAACCTGCTGCTGCGGCAGGAGTGCATCGACTGGGTTTACACGAGGGAGCCCATCGACGCGGCGATCTACGTAGATCAGCAAGTGGATATCGGCCTCATCTTCCCCAAGGCCTGGTGCGCCAGGCACGTCGTCGAGGAGTCCTACCGGCAGAACAGCATCGTCAACAAGACGCTGCTGGCAAGTCGTACCAGGCGGATCATGGGTAACCAGGCCCCCGCCGATTACCGGTGGCAGCTCGAAACCGAGACGGGCCTGCCAGGGAACTGGCTAGACGACATCGTAGGCACGCATCTCATTGACCCCAGGTTGCTGCGCGCGAGCGACTTCGACGCCTTGTACAGGAGAAATTCCTGGAATACCTAGGGCACGCCCGCGACATTCGTAACAGGGTCGCTCACTATGACGTCATGCCTGTCGACCCGCGGGACATGGAGAATCTTGACAAGTGCCTGGCCTTCGTATGCTCCGTCGATCGCGGTCCCTGGGAGTAGCCGGGACTTCCGTGAACCGTACGCTTCGCAACTGCGTGGTTACAATATAGCAACCTGGCAGCGCTGAGGATTCCCAGAGGGTCATGAACGCTCCCAACGCTGACGCCTGGGAGCTCGCTGGCTTCCCCGGGCGCCTTAACGTCGCCGCCTACCTGACCGCGGATCAGCTGGCGGCGCAGTACCGCGTGCTCGTCGACGTGCTACTCGACGCGCAGGAGCAGTCGTTGACCGGGGTCGGGCGCGATGACCTGCTCGCGGCGGTCCGTACGAAGATCGCCGCGGCGGCCGATGCGGCGACCGCGGACCAGCTGACCGACCCAAGTGTCTTCGATCTCGACAGCCGGATGACGGCGCTGCAGCAGTGGGGTGTGGTGATCCGCTGGCAGGACAAGGCGAAGACGGAAGCGGACTTCATTCGCACTAGGGACCGGTTCCAGCTCACCAGCGAGGCCGCGGACCTGCACCGGTGGCTGCGCAGGAAGATCGATGAGGACGCGGTGGCCACGAGCGCGGCCGCGTTCGCGCCCGCGATCATCGCCGAGCGGCTCGATGAGACCGTCACCGCGCTAGCCAACCGTGACCATGCCCGTGCGGCGCAGGCGTGGGCACAGGTGCGGACCACGCTGAAAGACATGGCCGAGGCCGCCTCGATCTGGCAGTCCCGGATGGCGTCGGCGCTGGCCGGGGCACCAGACGACGAGAAGATGCGCCGTCTCCGTGAGACGCTCCTTGCCTATGTCACGGTCTGGGGCGCGGGCGTGGACAGCTACAGCCCGCGGATCAGGAACGGCCTGCATCGGCTGAACGGCCTGGCGGCAGACGCCGACTGGCGCGCGATGGCGCTGACCGGGCTGGACCCGGGAGTCGCCGAAGAGACAGTGCAAGCGATCGCGCGCGGAAACGCAGAGGCGACGGAGATCCTCGCGGTGTGGTTCGGCGAGAGCAGGGGCCAAGCGCTCCGGCTGCGCCGTCAGGTGAGGGACGCGGTCACTCCCCTGTTGCGCGGGTCGCGCGCGCTACTCGCGACCGGTGGCCGGGTGACGAGGAGGGCCGAACTGCTGCGCATCGCTACGGCCGTGGAATCGGCCGACAGCGACGCCGCCGCGTGGCGCGTCTGGTGTGCTGCGACGGGCCTATGGCAGGCCAGGCACCTGGCTGGCAGCCCAGACGAGCCTGCCGAGGCACCCGCGCGGACGTCGTTCTGGGTAGCCCCGCCGGTTCCTGTCTCCGTCTCGCTCCGTAAGCGCGGCACCAAGACGGTCAAGGGACGCCCGGCCCAGGTACCTAACCGCCGCGAGGCCCGCCGGGCCGCGCGGGCGGCGGCAGCCGAGCAGCGAGAAGCTACCGAGGCCGCCGACCGGGCGCTCGCCGCGCGCTCCGGGTCGTATCTGGCCGACTGGTCCCGTATCGCCGATGCGGCGGAGGCCGCCGTGGTGTGGGACGTGCTCACCGCGGTGCTCCGTGCCGCCCCAGACGACACTGGCGTGCGTGCCGCGTTCACCGATGACGACCGGTGGAAGGTGCTCGCGCATCCCGCGCCGCGCGGGCGGCCAACGGCGCTCCTTGCCTTTCCAGAAGGGCATCTCGCCTGCGCCAACTGGATGATCGAGGTGACGCGAGCATGAGAGCTGGCGCAACCGGGCTTACCACCCGCGCTGACGCTCAGGACACGTTCGTTGCCCTGCGCACGGCCCCGCTCGTGTCGGCGAGGATTTACCCGGTCCTGTTCGGGGCAGTGCTACGGTACCGCGCTCAGCTCACTGAGTGGGCGGCGCGGCTCGGCTACCGGGTTGTCATTAGCGGCACCGTCGCCAGGCTGCACAGGGACCCGGCCGGTCCGCAGCCCACCGCCGCCCCGCCGGCCTGGGAGCCGCCCGCGCGCCGGACCTTGGTCCTGGCGGCGCTGATCGCCGCCGCGTGTGAGGATACTGACGCTACCTCCACCGTGCAGGCACTGTCGGATGAGGTGCGAGCACTGTCGGTATCGCCTGGCGCTCGCGTTACGCCCTACGATCCGGATCGCAGGACGGAACGGCAGTCGTTCGTCCGCGGGCTGGGCCTGCTCGCTGGCCTCGGCATCCTGCTGCGCCGCACGTCCGATGAGGCGATGCTCCGCCAGTGGGAGGAAGACGGGTCAGGGATCGGCGCCGGATACGAGATCGACAGGGACGCGCTCCTCCAGTTCACCGATCCGTACACCGTCGACCTGGCCCTTAGGACGGACGGCGGTGCTGGTGACGATGCGGACGGCATCCGCACCGCGACGCGGAGCCAGCGCCTGCTGCGCACGCTCGTGGAAGACACCGCCCTGCTTTACGCCGACCTGCACCCGGCCGACGCGGAGTACGCGCGCGGTCAGCGATCCTGGCTTGCCGGGCACGCCGTCGACATGACCGGGGGCACGGTTGAGGTCCGCGAGGAGGGCATGCTGCTGCGGCTGCCCGAGGACCGGCCCGCCAGCGCTGCGGCCACCGTGGCGTTCCCCGTCGCAACGGCTCCCTCGTGGTTCGCGCTCAAGATGCTCGACGCGGTGATGAGCGGACGGGCGCCGGGGGAAGACGGCACGCTAACTCTTGCCAGAGCGGAGACCAACGCGATCGCCGAGCGGGTGTACCGAGACAACATCGACGCGCTGACCGTCGTGCTCAGGGAGTCTCCTGCCAAGATGCTCATCGTCGTCGAGCAGATCCTCGTCGGCGCCGGGCTGATCCGGGTGACCAGCGCCGAATGGACGGTGCTGCCCGTCGCCGGCCGCTATCGCGACTCAAAGGCCATATGGGAACCCACCCTGGAGGACCTGGCGCCATGATCACGACCGAGGAGCTCACCTCCTGGCGCGTCGCCGCGATCGAGGGGAAGCTACCCAACCCGGCGCGAGCCGACCGGTGGCAGCCGCTGCGTGCTGGCCTGGTGAACCTGTGGGAGTACGACGCGGCCGAGGTCTGGTACGCGGACGGGCGCATGCAGCTCCAGGGCGCGAATGAGTCAGGCAAGTCAACACTGCTCACACTGACCACGCTGCTGCTGCTCGCGGGCGACATCTCCGCGCACAACATCGACACCCTCGGCCAGGACGGCAAGCGGTTCCGCTACTACGTGGAACCGACGGACCACCCACTGGACCGCCGCGACACCAGCGCGCAGAAGAACCGAGGCTGGGCGTGGCTGGAGTTCGGCAACGGGGCGGAGTTCTTTACCCTGCTGCTATTCGCCGAGGCCCGCCGGGCCGACGGAATCCTGAAGGTCAGCTGGTGCACGCTGACCGGCCAGGCCAGGGTGCGCTCCGGGCTGTCGCTCGTCACGGCCGGCTTCGCCGCGGAGCCGTCGCAGTTCAAGGACGTGCCCGGATTCATGGTGCACCCATCCGGCACCGCGTACCGTGAGGTGATCGCGCGCACCCTGTACGACACGGAAGAGCCCTGGCTCAATCAGCTCATCCGGATCCTCCGCGTGATCCGAACCCCGCAGATCGGGACCAGGCTTGACCTGAGGTTCCTCACCGAGGCGTTCCGCACCGCGCTGCCGCCCATCGCCGAGGACGAGATCAACCAACTCGCCGACGGCTGGGAGCAGTTGCAGCGGCTACGGGACGAGCGAGACGAGGCCGAGCGGGCGCTCGCCATCGTCACCGACTTCTCCAGGCGCAGCTGGCGGCCGTGGGCGGACTCGGTCGTCCGCGCCGCCGCCGACCCGGTTATCTCCGTGACGAGCGCGCTGACCACGATCACGCGCGATGCGAAGACCGCCTCGGACAAGGTCGGCCACCTCAAAGACGACATGGCAGAGCTGGACGCGCACCTGGCGGAGAAGGAAGCAGAACGTCAGACCGCCGACGCCCGGCGCGAGACCCTGCAGGATTCCGCGAGGTACCAGGACGCGGTGTCAGCCGCCGCGAACGCGAAGCAGCTCGCGGAGTGGGCCACCGCCGCGGAGACGACCGCCAGCCGCTCCGAGAAGCGGGCGCAGGAGGCGCGGTCCGCTGTCGGGCCGGCTGAGGAGAACGCCCTGTCCGCAGCGGAAGACTTCGATTCCGCAGAACGCAAGGTGGTGACTTCGGCCGCCAAGGTGACCGCACAGGCTCAGGAAGCCGGGCTTGCCGAGTTGACCGCCACGTACCTTCCCGGTCGCGACATTGCCCGCCTCCGGCAAGGCGGTCGGCTCCGGACGAGCGCTGCCGAGAGCGCGGTCAAGCTCATGAACGCCCATGCGGCAACGCTCGCTGTGCTGGAGGCGGCGTCGGTAAAGAACGTCGCGGCGCAGTCCCGGCTGGCCAGAGCGCAAAGTGACTCGGCGCAGCGGGAGGCGGACGTCATTGTCGCCATCCGGGTGACCACGGAATCGGTAGCCGCATGGGCCGCTGGCCTTGACGAGCGGATCCGGCCCGCTACGGAGCTCGTTGAGGCATGGATGTCGCTGGTGGCCGACCTGATCGACGCGCCGGCACCGGCCTCGGTGTTGCCGGTGACGATCCACAGGGCCCACCTCGTCCCCGCCCGGCGCCCGCATGCCGAGCGTCAGGCCGCCTTGCGGCATGACATGGCCGAGAACGTCAAGGGCCGTAGGAGCCTCCAGGCCAGCCTCACGACGATCGAAGAGGAGCGTGATCCCAGCCCGCGAGAACCCGAGTTCTGGGCACGGCGTGAGCGGCCAGAGGGAGTGACGCCGGCCGGCGCCCCGTTCTGGCGGCTCGTGGAAACGCTGGACAACGCGCCTGCCGAGCGACTCGAGGCGGCGTTGGACGCGGCCGGACTGCTGCAGGCGTGGGTGACACCGGACGGCGCGTACCTGGAGGGCCGAGACGGTAATGAGACCGTGTGGACAATGGCAGCCGACCGAGGCGTGCCCGCTCCTCCCGTGCGGTCATCGCTGCGGGCGGTGCTCCGCCCGGCCGACGACGCCGGCCGCCTCGCCGAGGTAGTCGAACGGCTCCTGCGATCCGTCGGATACGACAACGGGTACGCAGACTCCGGCGCTGCCGGGGCTGGGAGCGGGATTTCGGGCAGCAGTTGGACGGCGGCAGGCGCGGTGGCCCAAGGCGTGGCAGTCAGCGCCGACGGGCGGTGGCGGCATGCTGAGCTCACCGGAACCGCCGCCGCTGCGCCAGATGGCCCCAGGCTACTCGGTGCCGCTGCGCGGGCCACCGACCGGAGGCGCCGGGCCGCGCAGATCCGGGACCAGATCGCTGCCATGGAGTCGGCACACGAAAGGCTCGCTATCGAGCTGCAGACGGTGGCCGGACTGCTGTCCGCGCTCGACGTCGCCGGCGAGCAACTGCCCACGGACACCGGCGTGGTCTCCGCGGTTCTCGGCGCGCGGGAAGCCGCCAAGTGGGTAACGGAGCGCGCCGCCGAGGCCGAGGAGGCCGCTACCGCCGAACACGCCGCACGCGAGGCGGCCGATGGGGCCGCGGCCGAAGTAGCACGGCACTGTGACGACCACCGGCTACCACGGACCCGCGCCGAAGCCGACGGCCTGCTAGAAGCACTCGCGACATACCTCGAGTTGCTGGGTCAGCTTGACGCCGACCTGCGGCCAGTGGAACCGCTGCGCCGCGCCTTGGCAGGCGCGAGGTCCAACGTGGACCTCCTAGCGGCCACCGCGGAAACAGCGGAGAAGGACGCGAATAAGGACCGCGAGACGGCACTTGACCTGCGCACCAAGTCAGAGGCCGCGCGGGAGGCGCTGTCCCATGGCGCTCAGGAGATCCTGGCGGAGGCCGAGCGTCTAAAGCGGGAGTCCGAAGGACTCGGTGGCCTGCTGACTCAACTTGGCAAGAAGCACGAGGAACTGACCGGACAGTTGATGACCGCGCAGACCGTACTCGGACAGGTCGAAGCGAAGCGCATGGAGGCAGAGACCGCGCGCGAGCTTGCGGTCATCCGCTGGTGGAGCTGCATGGACACCGGGCTCCCCAGCCTCAGGGAGGTTCCGGATCCCGCGGCACGGCACGTCACCGCCGCGCTTGAGTCCGCTCGCGCGGCGCGGTCGGCGATCTCCGTCAGGGACTGGCCGGACTCCGACCGCCAGGACCTGCAGGCGCAGCGCGTGCAGGCCAGATGGACGGCCATGGTGGACGCGGGCGCCGACCTGCGCTCAAGGCTCGAGCCGCTCGGCGGCCGAAGCCTCCGGTTCCTCTCCCCCGGCGACGGCCGTGAGGATTTCCCCGGCGGGGTGGAACTCACGGTGGACAGCTCCGGTGCGGCGCTGCCGCCACCGACCGCGGCCGTCCGCCTGTCTGACCTGCTCGTCCGGTTGCAGGAGGACTATGACGAGGAGCTGACAAGGACCATCGACGAGCTGCTCGGCAGCACGTTCATCGAGCACCTCCGCGACCGGCTGGCCGAGGCCGAGGGGTTGCGCGAGGACATTAACGCCAAGCTGGCGCAGAACCCGACCGCCATCTCAGGCATCACGCTGCGCCTGAACCGGATCCCTGTGTCGGAGGAGCGCGCGGCCAACGACGTGCTCGGCGCGCTGGAGCGGGACTTCGACCTGCTGCCGAAGCCAACACAGGAACGGATCCGCACCTTTCTCGCCGAGCGGATCACCAGCGCACAGGAGCAGGCGCTGGCGTCGGGTGACCCGCGGTGGCGAAACCGCCTGGCGGAGATCCTCGACTACCGCCGCTGGTTCGACCTGCGGCTGGAGTACCGCACGCCGCGGTCCGCCAACGGCGACGGAACAGGCGCAGGCTGGCGGACGCTCGACCGTGGTGACCATGGCCTGCTCTCCGGCGGCGCGAAGGTGGTCACCTTGATGCAGCCGTTCATCGCGGCGCTGCACGCGATGTACGACCAGGCCGGGACGGGTCCCCGGATGCTCTGGCTGGACGAGGCGTTCGGCGGCGTTGACGGAACGAACAGGGCAAGCATGTTCCGCTTGCTGGACTCCTGTGACCTGGACTGGCTGATCGCCGGACCCGGCATCATCGCGAACTCCGCCGCCGTCCCTGTCGTGGCCATCTACGAGGTACGCCGGGCACCCCGGCCATGGCCTGGAGTGTCTCTGGAGCTGGCGGTCTGGGCGGGCAACGAGCTGACCAACGTGCTTACTCCGGATCCAGCCGACCTGCGTGATGTCGCAGTCGTCGATGCCGCATCCGACGACGCCCTCTTCGCAGAACTGTGACGGCCGATGAGCGTCAGTGACGGACTGCTCGCATGGGCGCGGCTGCCCGGTCCGCGCAAGGTGCTGGCGGCCGCACGGCGGAGGCTGGAGTCTGGCGGAGACCTGTCGGGCAGTTCCCTACGGGTCAGCCTGACGCCGGATGAGCGTGACGAGGTCGGAAACCTCCTCGGCATGGCCTGGGCCCGCTCCGGCCGAGCGGTCAGTGCCCGGGCGCTCGCAAGCGCCCTGGACGGCCTGGGTACCGACGCCGCAGGACTGCTCGCAGCGACCGGCACCACCGTGCGTGACCTTCGCGCGGAGCGGGCTGCCGCCAGGCAGGACGCCGCAGCCGAACGCGAGCATGCCGCATCGGTGCTGGCCGGGGCCGGAGTATCCGCTGAGACAGCGGCGGCATGGCTGGCCAGGCGCGGGCTCCCGGCCGCGGGTGGTGGTCAGCTAGCCGATCTCGCGGAACGCTGTGCCCAGGTGCTCATGCAGCTCCCTGGGCCGGGAGGCGAACGGACGCTCCTTGCCGTGCTCGCCGCGAGGGCACTCGGTGACCCGCACGCCTTGGACCGTGGCAGCCCGGTCGCCACCGGCGTGCTGCGACTGCTCGGGCATGTGACACCGGAGTCCGCTGAAAGCTGGCGGGCCGCCTGGGAAGCACACGGGATCGACTGCGATCCGGTTTCCTCCCGCGTCCTCGTCCTGAACCTTCGCCTGACGGGTGACGCCGCGTGCGTTCGGCTATCGAACGCAGCCGGCCAGGAGCCGCTGTGGCTGACGCTGCGATCGATGAACGGCGGGTTCACGGCCAAGGCCGTTGACGTGTACGTCTGCGAGAACCCGTCCGTCCTCATCGCGGCGGCCGACACGCTGGGCGCGCGGGCTCACCCGCTGATCTGCACAACCGGCCGCCCCTCGGCCGCAGCCGTCCGGCTGCTCAGTTGCCTTGCCGCGGCAGGCACCACCCTGCACATCCGCGCCGACGATGACAGCGTCGGCCAGGAAATAGTCGCCGGCCTGTGCGCCTCCATGCCGACCGCTCGGCTATGGCGCTACGAAGTCCGGCCGCCGATGGTGCCGCGCTACGAGGAACAGGACCTTGAGTCGCTCCTGCGTGACCTGGATCGCGGCCATATATACGGCTTCCGATAAACGCTGGAAGCGAACAGGTTCAGTAAGGACGAGGTCGGCCCGCTCGAAGTCGACACGGTGCAGTGGCATGCAGGCCACGAGCTGTGCTTTGATGTATCTCAGAGAGGCTACACGACGATTCATGCCGTTTCTTCGCATGAACTGACATGTAAGCATTCTGAATGGAGGACAGAGGTTCGATGTTGCTGAGTTTCCGCTTCGCAAACCATCGCTCGTTCCGTGACGAGCAGCAACTCAACCTGCTGCCGGTTTACGGAGCAGATGCATCGGATGCGGGGAGCGAAGCCACTGCCGTGCCCGTGGTGGGGATCTTCGGCGCCAACGCGTCCGGTAAGTCCAACGTCATCAGCGCGTTCGGCTACCTGAGCAACATGGTGGGCCAGTCCGACAAGGAGTCGGAGCCAGGACTCGGCGTCAGGCGGCAGCCGTTCCGACTGGATCCCGAGGTCGCGGAGATGCCATCCAGTTATGCCGTCGACTTGCTGCTTGACGGCATCCGCCACACCTATGGCTTTACTGTCGACGACAGCCGGATCGTCGAGGAGTGGCTGTACTGCTATCCGTTGCGGCGCAAGCGGGTCATTTTCGACAGAACTGGACAGAACTTCGACTGGGGCGAGGAGTCCGGCCGTTCCGGCATCCGCAGGCTGGCGGACATCGTCGCGCCAACCGCCCTGTTCCTCTCGGTAGCCGCAAGGTTCAATCTCAACGCTCCGGCCAGCGAGGCACGAGACGAAACATCCGAGGTGCTGCACCGGACGTTCTCATGGCTGTGGCAGCAGGTATCCAAACCTATGTCAGTGAACAGTCGCAGACGGCCTTACGATTATGCTAGATTGCTCGATGCTCCAGGGAGCAAGCGTGCCATCGTAGAATTGCTTAAAGGCGCCGACGTCGGCCTCAGAGAAGTCATTCAATCAAATGAGGATGATGCCTCATTCAACCGGCAAGTCTATTTTCTTCATCACGGCAGCACGGACGACAACGTACTCTTCCGCATCTCGGATGAGTCTTCAGGAACCTTGCGGCTTCTGGAGCTTGCAGGCCGTGCGATTCCCGTTCTGGACCAAGGTGGCCTTTTCTTGGTAGACGAGATTGACGCCAGCCTGCACCCGTTGCTAACTGCGGCGCTGATCCGCTTGTTCCGCTCCACCGAAGTCAACGCAAGTGGCGCGCAGTTGCTCTTCACGACGCACGACGCGACACTGCTCGGCAGCATCGACGGAGACGACGTGCTTGAGCGCGATCAGGTCTGGTTCACGAGCAAGGAGGATGACGGCGCCTCAGAACTGTTCTCGCTCGCCGACTTCAAGCCGCGGCGCCAAGGCGAGAACAGGCTGAAGCGATACCTCAACGGCAGTTACGGGGCCATACCTGAGCTCTCCATGCGGCTATTCGAGCATGCCGTCCTGTCGAGGACGGACTCAGGTGCCGAGTAACCCCAGCCGGCCGAGGCGAAGGAGCACTGGCTTTAGTCGGGACACCGTTCTTCAGCGGACGGCTGGCACCTATCACTGAAAACGAACCGGAACGGCCGCTGACGCTTGCGCTCTCTTTCCCTGCTTTGAAGTCTGGCTCATCCTGCACCTGTCTGACGGGTGCCCGGGGTTCAATAATGCGACTCAAGTAGGCGCCTACCTCAAGAAGTTCATTCCTTCCTGGGATAAGCGGAAGCTGAACTTCGGCGACTTCCAGACCGGGGTTTTCCGTGCAGTGACCTGCGCGAAGCGTCTCGGCGACCCGCCGGACGCGAACCCGTCCACCGCTGTTTGGCAGCTCATCGAGTCACTGCGCAGGACGGACGAGTAAGCGACACTGACTCGTTCGCTGCCTCGACCTGCGACCACCCAGGCGATGACAGTGATCATATTACAGCTGCTCTAGACCCTCTAAACGTCTATTATGGTTACTGTGGCTTCCGTTAACAAGGTAGAGCGAGTGACGCCGCTCGCGGTGGAGCGTGCGCTGCGGGTGCTAGGCGAGCACGTGTCAAACTGGCGGAAGCTGAACCGGCTGACCGCCGCTCAGGTCGCCGAGCGGGCGAACGTCTCACGGGAGACGCTGCGCGCCATTGAGCAGGGCAGGGGAACCGCGAGCACGGAGAATCTGCTCCGGGTGCTGCGGATCATCGGGATCATGGACAGCGTGGTGGCCGCCGCCGATCCTTACCAGACCGATGTCGGACGGCTCCGGATGGACGAGATCCTGCCCAAGCGGGTACGCCGCTGATGGCCGGGCGTGAGCCAGTCGAAGTCACGGTCGAGGTCGACGGGCGGGAGATCATTGCGGGGACACTGTGGATTCACGAGCGTGGCGGGCAGAGCGCGACCTTCAGGTATGCCGGTTCCTACCTCGCGGGCCCCGGTAGCTATGACCTGGATCCCGCGCTGCCTAAGGCTGCGGGCGTCTTCCACACGCGGCCGGGCTCGGCTTTGTTCGGGGCATTCGCCGACAGCGCGCCTGACCGCTGGGGGGAGAATCTCATGCGGCGCGAGGAACGAGAGCGTGCCAAAGCCGCGTCCGCCACGCCGCGAACCCTCGGCAAGGCCGATTTCCTGCTCGGCGTCAGGGATGACACCCGTGAAGGTGCCATCAGGTTCAGGCAGCCTGGGACCAACGCCTACTACTCGGCGCATCGTCACGCCGTTCCGCGGCTGATCGATGTAGCCAGGCTGATGCGTGCCGCCCAACGGCTGCGTGAGGACGCTGTCTTCGACCGTGACCTGTTGGACCTCATCGACGCGGGAAGTTCACTGGGCGGCGCGCGCCCCAAGGCCGCGATCATGAGCTCATCCGGCCGACTCACGATCGCCAAGTTCCCGCGTTCCGGCAGCGACGAATGGGACGCGCCATCCTGGGAGGAGGCGCAGTTGCGGCTCGCGCGGCGGGCCGGGATCACTGTCGCGTCATCGGAGCTGCTGCCGGTCGCCGGCCGACACGTGTTGCTCATTGACCGGTTCGACCGGCACGGCAGCTGGCGTATCGGGTTCGCCAGCGCGCTCACCATGCTTGAGGCCGCCGACGGGGAGAGGCGCAGCTACCTGGAGATCGCGGACCTCATCGAGCGCTACTCCCCAAGGCCGGAAGCCGACCTGCGCGAACTGTACCGGCGCATCATCTTCTCGGTGCTGACCGCCAACACCGACGATCACTTGCGCAACCATGCCTTCCTGCGGGAGCCGGACGGGTGGGCGCTATCTCCGGCCTACGACCTGAACCCAAACCCAGATAATACGGGGCGGCTGACCACCTCGATCGACCTCGACGACACCAGCGCCAGTATCGACCTTGCCCTTGCGGTGTGCGGTCACTTCCGCCTCTCCGAGGCCGCCGCGCGCGAGCAGGTCGCCGACGTTGAGTGGGCAACGGCGCGCTGGCGCGACGTCGCCGGGCAACTCGGGCTGCCTGGTGCGGAGATCGAGCGCATGGCCGGCGCCTACGAGACAGAGCAGCGTCGCATCGCACGTGCCATGGCACCACACTGAACGCGCCCGGGCGCGGAGCACCTGCTCCCTGTACTTGGCCCGATGCCATAGTCCTACGGTATCGGCGCTGGTCATGACGGTTTAGCAGGCACGGCCAGCGCGTCGACCGCTACCGGCCCGGCCGGGGTGCAGATCAGCGGGTTGATGTCAACGGCGGCCAGGTACTCGCCCAGGTCGGCGACCAGGGTGGAGAAGGCCGCCACGGTGGCCGCCAGCGCGGCGAGGTCGGCCGCTGGCTGGCCGCGGTAGCCGCGCAGGAGGCGAGCGGAACGTAGGCGGGCGATCAGGGCACCGGCCGCTGGCTCGGAAAGCGGAGGCAGCGCGACCGCGCGGTCGGCCAGGTACTCGGCGAGGATGCCGCCCGCGCCGATGACGATGAGCGGGCCGAGGGCCGGGTCGCGGGCCATGCCAAGGATGAGCTCAGGGCCGGGGCGGGCCATTTCCGTGACGGTGACGCCTGGGCCAAGGCGGGCGGACAGGTCCGCGTAGGCGGCGGCGAGGTCGTCGGGACCGGCGATGCCGAGGCGGACGCCGCCCACGTCGGACTTGTGTGCGATGCCCGGGGCGTCGGTCTTGAGCGCGACCGGGTAGCCGATCTCGGCCGCGGCCGCCCGGGCCTCAGCAAGCGTCATGGCCGATCTGGCCGCGACGGCGGGGATGCCGTAGTCACGCAGCAGGGCGAAGAGGTCGGCGCCGCCGAGCGGGCCCGCGGCGAGGGCGGCGGACCAGCTGGCCCGGCGGGCCGCGCGAGCGGCCTGATCCGGCAGCGCGGAAAGCGAACTGCGTGGATGTGCCGTTGGTGTCGCTATAGCAGCACCGGGGGCACATCCACCCAGTTGTCGGGTGAGCTCGGGTGCCGGAAGGACGGGAAGGGCCGGAAGGACGGGAAGGGTGGCGCGGTCGAGCAGGTGGCGCAGCGCGAGCAGGCCGGTGCGGGTCGACTCGAGTACGGGAACGCCCGCGGCGCGCAGCCGGGACGCGGCGTCAGTGTCGATCGCGGCGGGGATCGAGGCGAGCACGGCGACGGGCTTGGCGGTTTTGGCCGCCGCGGCCAGCACGGCGGCACGGTAGGAGTCGTCGCCGTCGTACTCGGGTACCAGGTCGACGGCGAGCGCGACCGCGCCGGTGCCCGGGTCGTCGGCGAGGGCGAGCAGCGACTCGGTGAACAGCGCCTCGGCGTCCCGGCCGGTCCCCCAGACGTCCAGCGGGTTGCCTGGTTCGAGTCCCGGGTCGAGTACGGCCGCGAGCCGGTCGACCGTCTGCGCGGTGAGCGGCGCGAACGGGACGCCGGCCGCCGCCGCGAGGTCGGCGACGTGCGCGCGCTCGAAGCCGGAGTCGTGCACCGTGGCAAGCCCCGTGCCGGCGCGCGCGCCGCCAACGCGATCAGGGTCATCGACGTGACCAGTGCTACCCGCTGGACGGGCGGGACGCCGGACGAGGCTGAACAGCTCGAGTACGTCCGCGAGTTCCGCCAGGTCACCCACGCGGTGCGCCCCGTAGGCGGCGGCTAGGGCCTGCCAGGCGCCGTCGCCCGCCGCCAGGGCACCCGAGTGCGCGGCGACCAGGGAGCGGCTCGCCTCCGACGTGCCGGCCGGGAGCAGGAAGACAGGGACGTCACGGGCGGCGGCGTCGGCGAGCACGGCGCGCAGCGCGGCGGCGTCCCGCACAGTCTCAAGAACGAGGGCGAGGATCCTCGTCTCCGGCAGCGTCAGCGCGTACCTGGCGTAGGCGGCGGCCGGGGTGACGAGCTCCTGCCCGGAGGAGACCGCGAGCGTGAAGCCGAACGCCCGCCTGGTCCGCAGCAGCGCGGAGAACACCGAACCCGAGTGCGTGACAAGCGCGACCGGCCCGGCCGGCAGCGGGTCGGCCTCGGTGTACCCGATCGCGCGCAGCCCGCGCGCCACGTTCACGAACCCCATGCACCCCGCACCGCACACGGCCATCCCCGCGTCCCGCGCGATCGCCGCGACCCGTTCCCGCAGCCCCGGCCCCGGCGCCGCGCTGGCCGGGTCCACGGCGGAGCCGAAGATCACCGCCGAACGGACGCCGGTAATCGCGGCCGCCCGCACTTGCTCTTCAAGCGCGGTGTCCGGCACGGCGAGCAGCGCCAGTTCGGCAGGCTCAGGGAGCTCAGCGAGCGACGGATAGCACCGGACGCCGCCGACCTGGTCATACCGGGGGTTGACGAGATAGGTTCGCGGCCGCGCAGCGGACTTCGACACCTCCTCGATCATCCGCGCCCCAAGGCTCCCCGCCCGAGGCGACGCCCCGACGAGCGCGACCGACCGCGCCTCAAGCATGACCGCGAGCGGATCGGACGCGCCAAGGTTCTTGCTGTTATCCGCCATTAACGCCTTTGGTCCTTAGGAGTGCGGGTGGTGGGGTTACTAGCGGGTGTTGTGGGGTTGTTAGCGGGTGTTGTGGGGTTAGGTGTGGGAGGTGAGGGGCTCCCGGAGGCGGACCCGCACCACCGCGACGCTCGTCGGACGGGCGGGGCGTTGCGGGGTCCGCCGCGTCGTTAGGGGCTGCCGGAGCGATCTTCTCTGGCTGCCCCGACTTGACGCGCCGGACCCCGTGCGCCCCGCGCGCCAGCCCGTCAAGGGTCATAGCGCGGGACAGAGGATGCCGCCCCCGTTCTGTATGACAACCATTAGCCACGGCGGGAGCGCTTGCGGCGGTCGGCGAGCGCGGCCTTGGCCGCCTGCATGCCGGGGATGCCGCAGACGCCGCCGCCGGCGTGGGTCGCGCTGCTCGCGTAGTACAGGCCGCGGACCGGGGTGCGGTAGTCGGCGAAGCCGGGGGCCGGGCGCAGGTGGAAGAGCTGCTCAAGTGACAGCTCGCCGTGGAAGATGTTGCCGCCGATCAGGCCGTAGTCGTGCTCCATCTCGTAGGGGCCGACGACGTCGCGGTGCAAGATCGCGGACTTGAAGTTCGGCGCGACCTCGTTGTAGGTGTCGATCACCCGGTCGGCGTACTTCTCCAGCTCCTCGCGGTGCGGTTCGCTGCTCCAGGTGGACGGGACCCACTGAGTGAACAGGGACATGATGTGCTGCCCCTCGGGGGCGAGGGTCTTGTCGAAGGCCGTGGGGATCACGCCGTCGGAGAACGGCCTGGCCGCCGGGCGGCCCTCGCGGGCGTCGATGAACGCGCGCTCGATGTACTCCATGCTCGGCGCCATCTCGACCGAGCCGGTGTGATGCTCCTGCAGGTTCGTGCCCGGGTTGGCGGTGAAGTCGGGCAGCTCGCCGAGTGCCAGGTTGATCTTGACGACACCGGACCGGGTCTTCCAGCGCTCGATGTCGGTTACGAAGTCGGCAGGCAGGTTCTCCCTGCCCACGTGGTCGAGGAAGGCCGTCTTCGGGTGCAGCGAGGTGACGATCACCGGCGCGGTGATCTCCTCGCCGCTGTCCAGGACGACGCCGGCGGCGCGGCCGGCGCCCGGGGCGACGGTGACCTTGGCGACGCGGGCGCCGGTCCTGATCGTGACGCCGAGGGACCGGGCGGAGCTGGCGATCGCGGCGGCTACCGCGCCCATGCCGCCCTCGGGGAAGCCCCAGCTGCCCAGGCGGCCGTCGCCGACGTCGCCGATCGAGTGGTGCGCCATGACGTACGCGGTGCCAGGCTCGTACGGGCCCGCCCAGGTGCCGATCACGCCGTTGACCGCGAGCGCGCCCTTGACCTGCGGGCTGGAGAACCAGTCGTCGAGCAGGTCGGCGATCGACATCGCCATCAGCCGCGTGACGTCCGCGATCGTCCGCACGTTCAGGCCGCGGTGCTGCCAGGCGAGCCGCAGCTGCGCAAGCACGTCGGCCGGCTTGCGCGAGCCGAGTGACGGCGGGACGGTGAGCAGCATCGGGCCGAGCACGTCGGCCAGGCCGCCGAGCCAGGCGTTCCACCGGGGGTAGGCGTCGGCGTCACGCTTCGACCACGTGGCGATCTCGTCGTAGGCGCGCTGCGAGTCCTCCTCGTACAGGGTGAGCGAGCCGCCCTCGGGGAAGGCCTGGTAGTACGGGCCCATCGGGAAGATCTTGTAGCCGTGCCGCTCGAGCTTGAGGTCGTTGAGTATGGTCGGCGGGAGCAGGGACATCACGTAGGACAGCCTGGTGACCTTGAACTGCGGCGCCTCCGGCCAGGGTGCCTCGGTGGTCGCCGCGCCTCCCGTCTGCTGCCGTGCCTCGAGTACCAGGGTCTTCGCACCGCTCCTCGCCAGGTAGGCGGCGGCAACCAGGCCGTTGTGCCCGCCGCCGATGACGATCGCGTCGTAGCTCTCGCGTGCCATGCTGGGTAAATCCTCCCGTCCCCGCGCGGCCGACCCCAAGCCGACGCCGCCGCATAGGTTTCCCGCGCTCGCCTCCGCAAGCTTCGGCTCGCGCTAATGTTTGACTGAACATTCAGTCTAGATTCCTGCTACGATTACAGACAAGTGCACCGGGCGAGGGAGCTCGGGGCGGCGACCCGAGGCGGGGGGCTGCGAGGACGCGATGGCACAGGGAACCTCTGACCGCCAACACGTCGAGGGGCGGCGCGAGCAGCTGCTGCGCTCCGCGCTCGAGGTCATCGTGGCGCGCGGCTACGCCGACACGCGCATCGCCGACGTCGCCGAGCACGCCGGGACGTCGCCCGCGCTTGTCATCTACTACTTCAAGACACGCGACCAGCTGCTCACCGAGGCGCTGCGCTACTCGGAGGACGCGTGGTACGCCGCGGGCACGCAGCGGCTGGCCGCCATCGCCACCGCGGTCGGACGGCTGACCGAGCTGATCGCGATGACCTGCCTGCCCGACACCGACCCGGCGGCGCGCTCGGAATGGCTGCTCTGGCTCGACCTGTGGGCGCTGTCACCGCGCAACCAGGGGGTCGCGGCGGTGCGCAGGAAGTTCGACGAGCGGTGGCGGCAGACGATCGCCACCACGGTGCTCGCCGGCCAGGAAACCGGCGAGTTCGACACCACGGTGGACGCCGGCTCCTTCGCGGTCACCCTGTCGGCCCTGCTCGACGGCATGGCCGTGCAGATCGCCCTGGAGGACCCGGACGTGCCGCCCTCGCTCGCCTACGACCTCGCGATGCGCTTCGCGGCGGGGCGGCTCGGCTTCTCCGCGGGCGGCTAGCCGGCCACCGCCGCCTCGGCGTCCGCGGGGGCGGGCTCGGCGTGGCCGGCCAGCACGCGCAGCGCGTCCGCCGGAAGGTGGACGTGCACCGGGGTGCCCTGCGACCAGCCGGCCGCGTCCTCGTTCTGCACCACCGCCTGCAGCGACTCCCCGGTGGCGAGCCGCAGGTGCACCTGGGTCGCCGCGCCCAGGTAGACCACGCGGTCAACGAGGGCGGGTACCCGGTTGGCGCCGGCCGAGCCGTGCTCCTCGACGCGGACCCGCTCCGGGCGGATCACCGCCTGCGCGACAGTACCTGCCGAGACTGGGCCCGGCTCCGCCGGGACCTCGTTCGACGTGGTGAGCGCGATGTCGCCAAGCT
>Ga0335078_10004563_pt1 | contig 20511 bp, 18 predicted proteins | sample Lox_Sample_32_FD_206711 | JGI IMG/M metagenome (GOLD analysis project Ga0335078, IMG submission 206711) | Soil microbial communities from Loxahatchee National Wildlife Refuge, Florida, United States - Lox_Sample_3.2 | ecosystem: Environmental > Terrestrial > Soil > Wetlands | place: USA... | reverse complement strand
CGCATCGCCCGGTCAGGCGGCAGCGCAGGCGGCACGGAATGCTTCGGATCGATAATCTCGTCTTTGACGCCTGGGGGCGCCGCTTCTTCGATTCGGCGAGCGTGACGATTCCCGCCGGTACCAAAGTCGGCCTGGTCGGGCGAAACGGCGTCGGCAAATCGACGCTTTTCAAGCTGATCAAGGGCGAGTTCATTCCGCAGGGCGGCGATATCGAATTGCCGAAACGCGCGCAGATCGGCTCTGTCGATCAGGAACATCCGGCGACGCCCACGAGTCTCTTGGACACGATTTTGGCGGCCGACACCCGGCGCGACGCGCTTAACGCCAGATTGGAGACCGCGGCGCCGGAGGAAATCGCCGAGATTTATCACGAACTCAACGCCATCGATGCCGATCGCGCGCCGGCCCGCGCGGCGGAAATCCTGAGCGGCCTCGGCTTTAGCAACAACGATCTTCACCGCGCCATGGCGGAGTTTTCCGGCGGCTGGCGCATGCGCGTGGCACTGGCGGCGGCTTTGTTCGCCGAGCCGGACCTCTTGTTGCTGGACGAACCCACCAACTACCTCGATCTCGAAGGCGCGTTGTGGCTCGAGGCGCGTTTGAAGAAATATCCGCACACCGCGCTGATCGTCAGCCATGATCGCGAGCTTCTCGACAACTCGGTCGACGCCATCCTGCATCTGAGCGCCGGCAAGCTGACGTTGTATTCGGGCGGCTACAGTCAGTTCGAAACCCAGCGCGCGGAAAAGACCAGGCTGCAGGCCGCGACGCGCGCCAAGCAGGAAGCCGAGCGCGCGCACTTGCAGAAATTCATCGATCGCTTCCGCGCCAAGGCCAGCAAGGCGACGCAAGCCCAGTCGCGCATCAAGCGCCTGGCCAAGCTCGAGCCGATCGCGGCTCCCGTCGAGGAGCGTGTTTCGCCGTTTCTGCTGCCGTCGCCGCGGCGTCCGCTGGCGCCGCCGCTCATCCAGCTTGAGACGGCCGCGGTCGGCTACGAGGGGCCGCCGGTGCTGCGCAATCTCAATCTGCGGCTCGACGTCGACGACCGCATCGGTCTCCTTGGCGTCAATGGCGCCGGCAAGACGACATTCGCCAAGCTTTTGGCCGGCGCATTGCCGCTGCAGTCCGGCCAGATGGTCCGCGAAAACCGCATCAAGGTCGGCTGGTTCCATCAGCATCAGATCGAAGCGCTCGATCCCGAGGACACGCCGCTCGACATCATCCGGCGCGCGTTGCCGGAGGACGCCGAGTCGGTGCGCCGCTCGCGGCTGGCGCAATTCGGCCTGTCATTCGACAAGCAAGACACGACGGTTGCCAATCTGTCGGGCGGGGAGCGCGCGCGGCTCCTGCTCAATCTGGTCGCGATGACCGAGCCGCATCTTCTGATTCTCGACGAACCGACCAACCATCTCGACATCGACAGCCGCCGCGCGCTGCTTGACGCGCTTAACGATTTCGAGGGCGCGGTCATCATCATCACCCACGACCGTTCGCTGATGGAACTGGTGGCGGACCGGCTGTGGCTGACGGCGGACGGTCATATCAAGTCCTTCAAGGGTGACATGGACGATTACGCGCGCTTCGTCCTGGAGCGGGCCAGGGCCGGGAGCCGGCCATCGCAGGACGACGAAACGGGGGGTGCCTGGCCACAAGGCGAGGCGGCCTACTTGGCTGATGCGAAGACCGTTCTCACCCGCGAGCAGCAGGCCGCCCGCCAGGCGCGCTATGCCGCCAAAAAGGCCGCAAAGCTCAAGCGCCGGGAGAGCCGCGGATCGTAAAAAGCGTAGGCAAGCGCCAGCGGCGCCATGTTCAGGTTGCGTCTTTCCCGCAGATGTCTATATAAGCCGCCCAAACTCACACGCGGACCATGGCCCCGCAAGGGAGCCGTCCGGTGCCTTCACCCTCCTCGGAGGACAGGCTCAGCGGTCCGCGGCGGATCAACCGGAGAATACATATGGCGCTGCCCGACTTCAGCATGCGCCAGCTTTTGGAAGCTGGCGTGCACTTTGGCCATCAGGCCCACCGTTGGAACCCGAAGATGGCGGAATACGTCTTCGGCACCCGCAATAACATTCACATTATCGATCTGACCCAGTCCGTGCCGATGATGCACCGGGCGCTGCAGGCCATCAGCGATACGGTAGCGCAAGGCGGCCGCATCCTGTTTGTCGGCACCAAGCGGCAGGCGCAGGATGCCATCGCCGAGGCCGCCAAAAAGTCGGCGCAGTATTACGTCAATTCACGCTGGCTCGGCGGCACGCTGACCAACTGGAAGACCGTTTCCAACTCGATCAAGCGGCTGCGCAAGCTGGAAGAGATGCTCTCGTCCAACGAGGCGCAGGGCTACACCAAGAAGGAGCGGCTCACGCTGCAGCGCGAGCGCGACAAGCTCGACCGCGCGCTCGGCGGCATCAAGGACATGGGCGGGCTGCCCGACCTTCTGTTTGTCATCGATACCAACAAAGAAGACATCGCCATCAAGGAGGCCCAGCGCCTCAACGTCCCGGTGGCCGCGGTGGTCGACACCAACTGCGATCCCGACGGCATCACCTATGTGGTGCCCGGCAACGACGACGCGAGCCGCGCCATTACGCTTTACTGCGATCTCGTCGCCAAGGCGGCCATCGACGGCATTTCGCGGGCCCAGGGCTCCCATGGCGTCGATATCGGCGCCCAGGCGGAGCCGGTGGTCGCCGAGGAGTTGCCGGCGGAGACCAACAAGCTCGGCTTCGAGCCGCTGTCGGGTCCGCGCGGCGTCGCCGACGATCTGAAGAAGCTGCCCGGCGTCTCACCGGCGATCGAGAAGAAGCTCAACGACCTCGGCATCTTCCACTATCAGCAGCTTGCCGAGCTGTCGTCGACAGCGGCGCATAACATCGGCGAAGAGGTCGGATTGCCCGGCCGTGTCGACGCTTGGGTCAACAAGGCGAAGCAGCTGACTGCCGAAGCGGAGTAGGTGATTCCGGGGCGCGCCAAAAGGCGCGAACCCGGAATCCATAATCGCTGAGGTGCCGTTACCCAGCGACCGAGCCGTTACTAAATATGCTGTGAGTATGGAGTCCGGGCGCCTCGCTTCGCTCGGCCCCGGAATGACCAAATAAGGACATCCAATGACCGCGAACATTACCGCCAATATGGTCAAGGAGCTTCGGGAAAAGACCGGAGCGGGCATGATGGACTGTAAGGCTGCGCTCGCAGAGAGCGGCGGCGATTCCGAGGCCGCGGTCGATTGGCTGCGCAAGAAGGGCCTGTCCAAGGCCGCCAAGAAGGCCGACCGGGTAGCGGCCGAAGGGCTCATCGGCTCTGCGGCCAACGCCAACAAAGGCGTGCTGGTCGAAGTCAATTCCGAGACCGATTTCGTCGCGCGCAACGATCTGTTCCAGGGGCTGGTGAAGATGATCGCCGACGTCGCGCTTAATGCCGGACCCGAGGTCGACAAGATCCTCGCGACCCGCATCGGCGACCGTACGACCGCGGACGCGATTACCGAGACCGTTGCCAAGGTCGGTGAGAACATGACGCTGCGCCGCGCCGCCGGGCTTTCAGTCGGCAGCGGCGTTGTCGCGAGCTACATGCACAATTCGCCCGGCGACGGACTCGGCCGCATCGGCGTGATCGTCGCGCTCGAATCGACCGGCAAAGCCGACGAACTCAAGGCGCTCGGCCGCCAGGTTGCAATGCACGTCGCATCTGCCAATCCGCAGGCGGTTGATCCCTCGGGCCTTTCGGCCTCGGCCATCGAGCGCGAGCGCGGCGTTTTGGCCGACAAAGCCAAGGCGCAGGGCAAGCCGGCCAATGTGGTGGAGAAGATCGTCGAGTCGGGGCTGAAGACCTTCTACAAGGAGGTCTGCCTGCTCGATCAGCCGTTCATCTTCGACGACAAGAAGAGCGTCGCGCAGGCCGTCAAGGAGAGCGAAGGCAAGGTCGGCGGACCGATCAAGGTCACCGGCTTCGTACGCTTTGCGCTCGGCGAGGGCATCGACCGGCCGGCCGGCGATTTCGGTGGAGAAGTGGCGGCTCTTGCCGGCACGCACTGAGATTGCGCCGCAAGCTGTTGGGTTTGACGGGCAAATGCGATAGCCCTAGCGAGTTGCAACCGGAATCGGCTGCGATTCAGACACCGCGTTTGCGCGGCATCGCGAGCGGACAGTCCCCATGGCGAAGCCGAAACATCGTCGCGTAATCGTCAAGCTCTCCGGCGAGGCGCTGAGCGGGCCGGAGAAATTCGGCATCCATCAGCCGACCATCGACCGCTTCGCCGCCGATCTCATCGCCGCCCATGCGCTCGATATCGGCTTGGGCGTCGTGGTCGGCGGTGGCAATGTCTTGCGCGGGGCGCAGATATCCGCCGACGGGCTGTCGCGCACGACCGCCGATGTGATGGGCATGCTGGCGACGGTCATGAACGCGCTGGTGCTGGAAGCCGCCATTGAGCGGGCAGGGGTCAGCGCCCGTACCATGTCGGCGCTGTCGATGCCGCAGGTATGCGAGACTTACGAGCGTCAGCGCGCGTTGCGGCATCTTGAAGACAATCGGGTCATCGTGTTCGCGGGCGGCACCGGCAATCCCTATTTTACCACCGACACGACCGCGGTATTGCGCGCCGCCGAGATGGGATGCGAGGCCGTGCTCAAGGCGACCGATGTGGACGGCGTCTATACGGCCGATCCGAAGCGCGATCCGAACGCCACCCGTTACCAGCAACTCAGCCACCAGGAGGCGCTCGATCGCCGGCTGAAGATCATGGATGCGACGGCATTCGCGCTTGCCCAGGAAAATCGCATGCCTATCATTGTGTTCTCGATCCTCGAACAGGGCTCCATTGCCAACGTCCTGCTCGGCAAAGGGCACTTTACCATCGTCGGTTGACGATGCTGTTTGGGGGCAGCACCCTCCCCAAGTTCAGCAACAAGATGGGGCGGGCTCTGAAGAGGTAGTCGCGGAGGGCGCCATGGCAGCCAGTGGATTTGATCTCAGCGATCTCAAGCGCCGCATGCAGGGAGCGCTTGGCTCGCTCAAGACGGAGTTGTCTGGGCTACGCACCGGGCGGGCTTCGACCGCGTTGCTCGACCACGTCCAGGTCGAGGCCTATGGCAGCAACATGCCGCTTAACCAGCTGGCGACGATCAGCGCGCCGGAGCCGCGGCTCTTGAGCGTGCAGGTCTGGGATCGCTCGATGGTGCACGCGGTCGAGAAGGCGATCTCGGCGGCCAATCTGGGCTTGACGCCGTCAACCGAAGGTCAGGTGCTCAAGCTCCGCATTCCGGAGATGAACGAGGAGCGGCGGCGCGAAATCGTCAAGGTGGCGCACAAATACGCCGAAGCCGCGCGTGTGGCGGTGCGGCATGTGCGCCGGGACGGTCTCGACCTCCTGAAGAAGCTCGAGAAAGAACACAAGATCAGTGAGGACGACCAGGAGCGCCAAGCTGGCGAAGTGCAGAAAGCCACCGACTCATCCATTGCCGAGGTGGAGAAGATGCTCGCCAGCAAGGAAAAGGAGATCATGACGGTGTGAGCGACGCGGCAAGGGCGACAGATGCGGCAAGCGAGCCGCTGGAGGCGAGGACTGGCGGCTTTGAGACGCCCCGGCATGTTGCCATCATCATGGATGGCAATGGGCGCTGGGCGGCGGCGCGCGGCTTGCCGCGTGTCGAAGGTCACCGCCGCGGCGTCGAGGCTTTGCGCAAGACCGTGCGCGCGGCGCGCGAGCTTGGCATCGCCTACCTGACGATTTTTTCTTTCAGTTCGGAGAACTGGTCGCGGCCGAAATCCGAAATCATGGATTTGTTGGGACTGCTGCGCCGCTTCGTTCGTAATGATTTGGCCGATCTGCACAAGAGCAACGTCCGGGTTCGCATCATCGGCGAGCGCGGCGACCTCGACGGCGATATCCGTTTGTTGCTGGAGGAGGCCGAAGATTTAACGCGCAACAACACGGGCCTGACGCTGATCGTGGCCTTCAATTACGGAGCGCGCCAGGAGATTGCCCGCGCCGCGCGCCGGCTGGCCGAGGAGGTCGCCGGTGGGCGGCTTGCGGCCGAGGCGATCACGCCCGAACTACTGACCCGTAATCTCGACGCGCCGGACGTGCCCGATCCCGACGTGATCATTCGCACCAGCGGCGAGCAGCGGCTGTCGAATTTCCTGCTGTGGCAGGCGGCCTACAGCGAACTGGTGTTCGTACCGATCAACTGGCCGGACTTCGACCGCGCCGCACTCGAAGCCGCCATTGCCGAGTACCACCGGCGTGAACGCCGTTTCGGCGGCCTGATAGCCCAGACCGGATCGTGACCGCTGAAATCAATCGCGACGCGGATTCCCGGCGTCGCAACCTGATGCTGCGTGTTGCGTCGGCGGCTGTCCTTGTGCCGCTCGTGCTGGCGGCTGCATATCTGGATGGTTGGGTTTTCCTGATCCTCTGCGCGCTTGGCGCGCTCGGAATACTTTGGGAATGGAACCGGCTCACGGGCGGCGCCGAACCACTGGTCGCGGTGCCAGGCGGCGTCGCAATCGCCGCAGGGCTCATGTTCACGGGGTTGGGTCACTCATCGGCAGCCGCACTTATCGTGGCTGTCGGCGCGGCCGTAGCGGGAAGCGCCGCCGTATTCGCTGGCCGTGCGACTCGCGGGATATGGGCGGCGGCCGGCGTCATCTATGCGGGGGCGGCATTTTTCGGATCTGCGCTGCTCCGCGGCGATGCCGGGCTAGGCTTTGCGGCGTTTCTCTTTGTAGCCCTGACGGTGTGGGCGACGGACACGTTCGCCTTTGCGGTTGGCCGGGCGATTGGCGGCCCTCTGCTGTGGCCGCAGGTGAGCCCGAATAAGACCTGGTCGGGCGCCCTCGGCGGTCTTGCCGGGGGGGTTGCCGTTGGAACGCTGGTCGCTTATGCGGACGGGTTGGGCCGGCTGGCAGTAATAGGAGTCATCGCGTTGGTGCTTTCAGCCTTGGCTCAAGCGGGGGATCTCCTTGAATCCGCGATCAAGCGGCATTTTGGCGCCAAGGACACGAGCCAGCTTATTCCCGGTCACGGCGGACTGATGGACCGGCTTGACGGCTTCCTGGTCGCGGCCGCGGCTGCGCTTGTCATCGGCATTGCGCGCCAAGGGACGGCTGCTGCCGCCCACGGTCTCCTGGTATGGTAGGCGCCATGACACCGGCACAACCGTTGGCGGTCGGCGCCAAGGTCGGAACGGCGGCTGCGCCGCGCCGGGTAACGCTGCTCGGCGCAACCGGCTCCATCGGTTCGAGCACAATCGACCTGCTGCGGCGCGATCCTGGGCACTACGAGATCGAGGCCATTACCGCCTATCGCAATGGCGCGGCTTTGGCGCGCCTTGCTCGCGATCTGCGTGTGAGCTTTGCCGCTGTTGGCGATCCAGATGCCTACGCGGACTTGAAGGAGGGGCTTGCCGGCTCCGGCATCGAAGCGGGCGCCGGTCCCGACGCGATGGTGGAAGCGGCGGAACGTCCCGCCGACTGGGTTATGGCTGCGATCACGGGAGCGGCCAGCTTGAAGCCGACGCTTGCTGCGGCTGAGCGTGGCGCGACAGTGGCGCTCGCCAACAAGGAGTGCTTGGTGTGCGCCGGCGCCTTGTTCATGCGGCGTGCAGCGGCAGCCGGCGCCAAAATTCTGCCGGTCGATTCCGAGCACAACGCGATATTCCAGGCCTTGAGCGCGGGGCGGCGGGAGGAGGTGCGCCGCATTATCCTGACTGCCTCGGGCGGCCCGTTCCGCACTTTCTCGCCTGAACAGCTTCGACACGTCACGCTGGAACAGGCCCTAAAACACCCGGTTTGGTCGATGGGACCGAAGATCACCATCGATTCGGCAACCCTGATGAACAAAGGCCTCGAATTGATCGAGGCGCGGCACTTGTTCGCACTTGCCCCCGACGAACTCGATATCGTGGTGCACGCGCAGTCCGTGGTGCATGGCCTCGTGGAGTACCGCGACGGCTCGGTAATCGCCCAGCTCGGCTCGCCCGACATGCGCATCCCGATTGCCCATTGCCTTGCCTATCCGGAGCGGATGGGGACGCCTGCGCAGCGTCTCGATCTCGCCCGCATCTCAAATCTGACCTTCGAAGAGCCCGATCCAGGGCGTTTTCCGGCGCTGCGCATCGCAAGGGCGGCGCTCGTTGCCGGCGGCGCGGCGCCCACCGTTCTTAACGCCGCCAACGAAATAGCGGTGGCCGAATTCGTCGGCAGGCGGCTGAATTTCGCGGGAATAGCGGCCCTGGTCGAAGCGACCCTTGAGGCCGCCGATCGGGCGGGCGCCATGGCGGAACCGCAATCAGTCGACCAGGCCGTTGCCATTGACCATACAGCGAGAAGGCTCGCGTCCCAACTCTTGCCCGAAATTGCCGCAATGGCATCTTAGGCAGGGTTGGGGTCGGGCAGAACCGGGGCGTGGGACGAGTCATGGGGATCGATATTGTCTCGCATGTGCAGGCACTTGGGCACGATGTGCTGCACTATCTTGTTCCCTTTCTGTTCGTCTTAAGTCTTGTGGTCTTTTTCCATGAGCTTGGCCACTTCCTGGTGGCCCGGTGGTGCGGCGTCCGAATCCTGACTTTTTCCATCGGATTTGGCCCGGAACTAGCCGGTTTCTATGACCGCCATGGCACCCGCTGGAAAATCGCGGCGATTCCGCTCGGCGGTTATGTCAAGTTCTTTGGCGACGACAGCGTCGCCAGCACGCCGGATCGGTCGCTAATCGAAAACATGGATCCGGCCGAACGCGAGCACAGCTTCATTTTCCAGTCCGTCGCCAAGCGCGCGGCCATTGTAGTCGCCGGGCCGGTGGCGAATTTCATTTTGGCTATCGTGATTTTTGCCGGGATCTTCATGATCTTCGGCATGCAAACACTGAGCCCCCGCGTCGACGAGGTGCAGGCCGGTAGTCCGGCCGCGGCGGCGGGCTTCAAGCCCGGCGATATGGTTCTGTCGATCGATGGGCAGAAGATCGACAGTTTCGAGACGATGCAGCGGATTGTCTCCGACAGTGCCGGAACGACCCTGAAGATTACCGTCGAGCGCAATGGCGCCCCGGTCGATCTGACTGCGACTCCGGTGCTGCATCAGGAGAAGGACATATTCGGCAACGTCCAGCGCATTGGGCTTCTGGGCATTCGCCGCTCGCCCGCGCCAGGAGATGTGAAATATCAGCGGGTTTCGCCGCCGAAGGCGGTCTGGTTGAGCGTCCAGGAAACCTGGTTCGTGGTCGACAAGACGTTAACGTATATCGGCCGCGTGATCATCGGCCGCGAGCGGGCGAACCAATTGGGCGGCCCGATTCGGATCGCGCAAATGTCCGGACAGGTGGCGAGCATCAGCTTTGTTGCGCTGGTCCATCTCGCTGCGGTGCTTTCGGTTTCGATCGGCCTGCTCAACCTGTTTCCGATCCCGCTGCTCGATGGCGGCCACCTTTTGTTCTATGGGATCGAGGCGACGCGCGGCCGTCCGCTGTCGGAGCGGGCCCAGGAAGTCGGCTTCCGGATTGGTTTCGCGATCGTTATCATGTTGATGATATTTGCAACCTTCAATGACATCGTTCACCTGAGAGCATCTTAGGCGAACGGTGCTTGCCGAATCTGGCAAGAGGGACTGGGGAACGACAGGACCAAAGGGCTAAACGAGGAGACGACGGCATTGATCCGATGCTGATGCAGGACTGAAGGGGATGTCGAGCGACCCGCCTGACAGGCGGGTGGGGCGGCTACGAAGGGGAATAAGGGCGCTTTGCGCATGAATATGTGGGTGCGGGTTAGGCGAGGGCTGGTTGTTGCCGGCGTACTCCTCGGCGTAAGCCTTGTCGGCTTTGCGCCCATTTCTGCTTATGCGGCGCCGCGGCAGGAAGCCGGCGGCGCCACGCAGATCGTGGTCGAAGGCAATCGGCGCGTCGACGCCGATACCATCCGGCAATATTTCAAAGCGGGACCTGGCAAGCATCTCGATGCCGATCAGATCAATGCCGGCATCAAGGCGCTCTACGAGTCCGGGCTGTTCCAGAACATCAATGTGTCCACGCAGGGCAACCGCGTGATTGTGACGGTCGTCGAGGCGCAGGTCATCGACCGCGTCGCCTTCGAGGGCAATCACCGGATGAAGGACGAACAGCTGCAGCAGGAGATACAATCGAAGCCGCGCGGCACGCTGTCGCGTCCGGCGGTGCAGGCTGACACCGAACGGATCATGGAAATCTACCGCCGCAACGGTCGATTCGATGTGACGGTGGTCCCTCAGATCATCGAGCGGCCGAACAACCGCGTCGATTTGATTTTCAGGATCAACGAAGGCGAGAAGACCGGCATCAAGGACATCGTCTTTGTCGGCAACCACGCCTATTCGGATTGGCGGCTCAAGGACGTCATCAAGACGGCCACGTCGGGCATCCTGAGCTTCCTGCAGACGACCGACGTCTACGATCCGGACCGCATCGAGGCGGATCGCGACCTGTTGCGGCGCTTCTATCTGAAGCACGGCTATGCCGACGTGCAGGTCGTTTCGGCGACCGGCGTTTACGATCCCGCGAAGAAAGGTTTCACGATTACATTTACCATCGAGGAGGGACCGCGCTACCGCTTCGGCAACATCGACATTCAATCCAACGTCCACGCTGTCGATGCCACTACGCTGCGTTCGATCCTGATGTCGCACAAGGGCGACGTTTACAACGGCGACGCAGTCCAAAAATCGGTCGAGGACCTGACTATAGAAATGGCGAGGCGTGGCTATCCGTTTGGCACGGTGCGGCCGCGGGGCGATCGCAACGCCACGACCCACACGATCGGCGTCACCTATGTCATCGACGAAGGCACTCGCGCCTACATCGAGCGCATCAACATCCTCGGCAACACCCGCACCCGCGACTACGTCATCCGGCGCGAGATGGATATCAATGAAGGCGACCCGTACAATCGTGCCCTGCTGGATCGCGCCGAGCGGCGCATCAAGAATTTGAACTTCTTCAAAACGGTCAAGATCACCAGCGAACCCGGCTCTGCCCCGGACCGCGTCGTGGTCAACGTCAACGTTGTCGAGCAATCGACCGGCGACTTCTCGGTCATGGGCGGCTTTTCGACAGCGGAAGGCTGGATGGTGCAGGCCTCCGTCTCCGAACGAAACCTGTTGGGTACGGGACGGTTCGCTAAAGTGTCGGGGACCTACGGCGAGTACGTTCGCTCCGCCGAACTCGATTATGTCGAGCCGTATTTCCTCGATCAGCGCATCAGCGCCGGCATCGATCTGTTCGCGCGGCAAACGCTGGCCAACAGCTATTTCTCGTACGGCACGGAATCGCTTGGCGGCACGCTCAAATTCGGTGTTCCGCTGCGCGAGGATTTTGCTGTCCAGCTGCGCTATTCGCTGTACACACAATCGATCCAGTTGCCGACCTTCCTCGACGACTGCAACAACATCAATCCGAACTTCACGACCAGCTTCCCGAACCTGCAGGCCCTGACGGCCGCGGGGGGCAATGCGGCAACACTTTGGGGGCCTCAGTATACGGCCAATGCTGCGGCCAACTTGCAGACGGATTGCTACGCGCTCGGCCAAGCTTCGCTGCCGATCCGCACAGAACTGGGGCTGGGTACCATCATAACGTCCAGCGCCGGCTACGGGCTGATCTACAATACGCTCGACAACAACAAGAATCCGACCAGCGGCCTCAACGTCAATTTTGGCCAGGATATCGCGGGTCTCGGCGGCGACTCCTACTTCCTCCGCTCGGCCCTGGACGTGCACAGCTATTACGAGCCGATCTCGGACCTCGTCAGCATCCTGCATCTGCAGGCGGGCAACATTACCGGCCTCCAGAAATGCCCGACGCCAAACACGTGCGTGTCGAACGACGGCTATGTGAGTATGCTGAACGATTTCAAGATGGGCCCGAACTTGGTCCGCGGGTTTGCGCCTGCCGGCATCGGGCCGCGTGACATCACGCCGGGTACGTCGAACGACCTGGTTGGCGGCACGATGTATTGGGGCGCCAGTCTGGAATTCGATTATCCGCTGTATTTCTTGCCCAAGGACTCAGGCTTTACCGGCGGTGTATTCATCGATTCTGGCTCGGTATGGGGCTACAAAGCCGAAACATCGAACCCGGCTTCCGGCGAAATCAACGGCACCATCCTCACCGCTGGTGGGCCCTTGGTCTGCACCACCGCCACTGCGGGCGGCAACGGCTGCGGCATGCAGGTTGCCGACGATGCCAATGTGCGCCTGTCAGCCGGCGCGAGCCTCATCTGGAACTCACCGTTCGGCCCGCTGCGGTTCGATTTCGCCTATCCGATCTTGAAGAATTCGTACGATCGCACCCAGTTCTTCCAGTTCGGCGGCGGCACGCATTTCTGATACGGTCGCAGGCCAGGGTGGGGCGCGAGCATGCCGGCGTTGCGGCAACCCGATTGTAAGCTGACGGTTGCCGAGATCGCTGGCCTGACCGGTTCGAAGCTGCAACAAGGCGGCGCCGCAGAGCGGCGCATCGGTAATATTGCGTCGCTGGATTCCGCCGGTGCAGCCGATATTTGCTTCCTGGATGATCCGCAGCGCCTCGAACAACTGGCGCAGACGCGCGCAGGCGCTTGCCTGATTGCGCCGCAGCTTGCGGTATCGGCACCGCCGCGCCTTACTCTTCTGCTGAACGAGCATCCGTACCGCGCCTTCGTCACCGCAGCGCGCGCGCTGTTTCCTGACGCGCTGCGGGTATCCTCGCTTTTTGGTGCGAGCGGTCGCGCCGAGGGCGCCCGGCTGCATCCCTCGGCACGGATTGAGGCCGGCGCGACCATCGATCCGCTGGCCATGATTGGGCCACGCGCCGAAGTCGGTGCCGGCACTGTGATCGCGGCCGGCGCAGCAATAGGCCCGGATGTGCGCGTCGGACGCCATTGCGCGATCGGTCCCGGCGCCACGGTTATCAACGCGCTCATCGGGGATCGCGTCATGCTCCAGCCCGGCGCGCGGCTCGGTCACGACGGTTCCGCCTACCGAGGGGGGTTGCCCGGGGCCGGCAAGATTCCACAGCTCAGGCGGGTCATCGTGCAGGATGACGTGGAAATAGGGGCCAACGCCACGGTCGAGCGCGGTGCCACCCGTGATACGGTTATCGGCGAAGGCAGCAAAATCGGCGGTCTCGTCCACATCGCTCACGGCGCGATGATCGGGCGTCACTGCCTCGTCGGCGCGCAAAGCGGTATTGCCGGGGGCGTGACGATCGGGGATTTTGTTGTCATAAACGAGCGGGCTGGCGTGGCCGAAAGCACCGTAATCGGCGATGGCGCCAGCGTCGCGCAGGGCAGCATGGTGATTATCGACCTCTTAGCGGGTGCGCATTTCAAAGGCACGCCAGAATCGTCAGGGAGCGGGCGATGAATGGCGAAACTGTTGAAGCCGTCGAGATCCGCGACATTCTGCGGCTCTTGCCGCATCGCTACCCGTTCGTAATGATCGACCGGATCGTCAATATTCGCGGTGATGACAGCTGCATTGGCATCAAGAATGTCACCATTAACGAGCCGCAGTTTCTCGGTCATTTTCCCGAAAATCCGGTCATGCCGGGGGTGTTGCTGATCGAAGGAATGGCGCAGACGGGTGCCGTCATTGTGTTGCGGCTTCTCAAATTACATGACTCCCATTCCCATGCGATGTTCCTGCTGACGATCGATAAGGCGAAATTCCGCAGGCCGGCGATGCCGGGCGACAGGATCGAATATCATCTGACAAAGCTAAGGTATCGCCGTGGCATGTGGTGGTATCGTGGCGAGGCCAAAGTCGACGGCACGCTCATCTGTGAGGCCGAAGTCGGCGCCATGCTCGGCGAGGCGAAACCGTGATCGATCCGGCGGCGTGTGTGGCCGATGGCGCGCGCATAGGTAATGGTATCGAGATCGGGCCTTACTGTGTTGTCGGCCCCAACGTCGAGCTTGGCGACGGCGTGCGGCTGATTGCCCACGTCCACGTCACAGGCGTCACCACGATTGGCGCCGGCACCGTTGTCTATCCGTTTGCGTCGCTCGGCACGCCGCCGCAATCGGTGCACTACCGGGGTGGAGCGACGCGCCTTGTTGTTGGGCCGCGCTGCGAATTGCGCGAGAGCGTCACCATGAATACGGGCACCGAGGATGGCGGCGGGCTGACCAGCATCGGTGAAGGTTGCCTGTTCATGGTCGGCTCGCATGTCGGACACGACTGTCATGTCGGCAACGGCGTGACATTTGCAAATCTGGTTACACTGGGCGGACACGTGTCCATCGGCGATAACGCGTTTCTCGGCGGGTTCGCCGGATTTCATCAATTTTGCCGGATCGGCGAAGGCGTCATGGTGGCCGGAATGTCGCCAGTCCGCACCGATGTCATCCCATTCGGTATGGTTCGCGGCGAGAGGCTGCGCGGGCTGAACGTCGTCGGCTTGCGCCGTCGCGGCGCGACCCGCGCCGAGGTGCTACGATTGCGCCACGCCTATCGAATCCTGTTCTTCGGCCAAGGCGTTTTTGCCGACCGGGTGGAAAGAGTTGCGCGCGAATTCGCGGACGATCAGAAAGTATGCAAGATCATTGCCTTTATTCGCGCCAGCGGCAAACGCTCGTTGATGTTGCCGACGACCGAGCGCGACGAAACGGGCGACGAAATCGCCTGACGAACGAGATGGTTGACGCGGGCGCTCCACAAACTTCCATCGCCATTGTTTGCGGTGGGGGCACCATTCCGGGTGCAGTGGCCGACGCTATTGCGCGCTCGGGGCGCCGTCCGGTGATGCTCGCGATTCGCGGCTGGGCTGACCCAAACCTCGTCGAACGTTATACCCATCATTGGATCGCAGTTGGACAGGCGGGCCGACTGTTTCGTCTCGCACACGCCGAAAATTGCCGCGAGGCCGTGTTCATCGGCACGCTCACACGGCCGGCGCTGAGCCAAATCCGCCTCGACTGGCGGACGATCCGCATGATGCCGCGGATCATTCGCGCCTTCGCGGGAGGAGACGACCGGCTCATCTCCGGCATTGCCAAGCTGGCGGAGGAAACCGGACTGCGCATCATCGGCGTCAAGGATGTGGCCCCGGAAATCCTGGTGCCGCAAGGCGTACTGGGCCGTTACCAGCCGTCCGCACGTGATCGCACCGACATTGCATGCGCGCTCGATCTGATCGCGACGCTTGGTTCGTTCGACGTCGGTCAGGCTGTAGTCGTCGCCAATAATTACGTCCTGGCGATCGAAGCGGCCGAAGGGACCGATAACATGCTCGCTCGCATCGCCTCTCTGCGGGAAGAGGGGCGCGTGACGACGCCGAAGGGCGTCGGCGTGCTCGTGAAGGCGCCCAAGCCTAGACAGGACCAGCGGTTCGATTTGCCGACCATCGGACCCCAGACGGTCGCCAACGCCGCACGAGCGAGCCTCGCCGGGATCGCGGTGGCAGCGGGCAATACCATAATGGCGGACCCAGCGGATCTGATCGCCGCAGCCGATCGCGCGGGGCTCTTCGTCGTTGGAGTGAGCGGGGGGCAGTGCCGTGAATGAAGGTTGGCAGGCGCGCTCGCCGACGATCTACCTGATCGCCGCGGAAGCGTCCGGCGACGCGCTAGGCGCGGCGCTCGCCGGCGCGCTCAAGGCGCGTGACGGCGCCGTGGGGCTTAAGGGCATCGGCGGCCGTGCCATGGCAGCGGCCGAAATCGCCAGCCCGTTTCCGATCGAGGAGCTTTCGATTCTGGGCTTGAGCGCAATCCCGCGCCGCTTGCCGTTGATCTTGCGCCGCATCCGCGAGGCCGCAGACGCGGTGATCGCGGCGCAACCGGACGCCCTCGTCATTATCGACAGTCCCGATTTCACTCACCGGGTTGCGCGCCGCGTGCGCCGTTTGGCGCCGTCCATTCCCATTCTCGACTATGTTTCGCCATCGGTCTGGGCGTGGCGGCCCTGGCGGGCGCGGTCGATGCGCGCCTATACCGATTGTGTGCTGGCCATCCTGCCATTCGAGCCGGCGGCGCATCTGCGACTGGGCGGACCGCCTTGCATCTACGTTGGCCACCCGATGATCGAGCGGGTCGCCGAACTGCGGCCCAATGCGGACGAACTGAGGCGCCGCAGCAGCGATCCTCCGGTGGTGCTGGTGCTGCCCGGCAGCCGCGGCAGCGAGATCAGCCGTCTGTTGGCGATATTCGGAGCTGCCATTGCCCACGCCGCCCGGCGGATTGGCACCATGGAACTCGTCCTGCCGACGGTGCCGCATCTGCTCGACCGGGTGAACGCGGGAGTTGCCGGCTGGGCAGTGAAACCGCGTGTGACGGTCGACGTGGCAGAGAAATGGGCAAAATTTCGCGTGGCGCGGGCGGCGCTCGCGGCGTCCGGTACCGTCACGCTCGAACTGGCGCTTGCCGGAGTCCCGACAGTGGGCGCCTATCGCCTTTCACTGATTGAGGAAGCCGTCGCCCGGGTGATGCGATCGCGTGAGATTTCAACCATCATCCTCGCCAATCTTGTGATCGGCGAGAACATCGTTCCGCAATACGTACAGCGGGACTGCACGCCCGAAAAGCTGGCGGACGCGCTTGTCCCGCTCGTTTCCGATACGCCGGAGCGGCGACGCCAAGTCGAGGCGTTCGCACGGCTCGACGAGATTATGGCGTTCGGCGAGGCGAAGCCGAGCAGCAAGGCTGCCGCCGTCGTCCTCGACATGGCCAGACGAGGGCGCAGTGACCTCGTCGGCGCCAATGCTCTTGCCCCCGCATGTTGATCGCCCCGCACGCTGCTCCCGCGCTGCTCTACCAATGCGGCGGCCATCCTGCTAAGGGCGCAGGCAGGCCCTGCGACTCTAACCGAACAGCCAAGCGATCCGCGTGAGCCCAGCGAAGAAAAAGCCGGTTCGGAAATCTCCGCTGCGCGCCGCGATCATGGGCGTGCACGGCTACGTGCCTCCGGATGTCCTTACGAACGCCAAGCTCGCCCAAATGATCGATACCAGCGACGAGTGGATCGTCGAGCGCACCGGCATCAGGGAGCGGCACATTCTGACCGGAAAGGGGCTCGGCACGTCCCATATGGGCGCGGAGGCCGTTCGCGGGCTATTGGCCAAGACCGGGACAGCACCCGGCGATGTCGATCTCCTGATCTGCGCCACCACCACGCCGGATTTTGTCTTTCCATCGACCGCAAACTTGATCTGCGACATGTGCGGCATCCGCAATATCGGCAGCTTCGATGTCCAGGCGGCCTGCTCGGGTTTTGTCTATTCGCTGACGATCGCGGCGCAATTCATCGCAGCGGGGACCTATCGCAAGATCATCGTTGTTGGCGCCGACAAAATGTCGTCGATCATCGACTACACCGATCGCGCCACCTGTGTGCTGTTTGGCGACGGCGCCGGCGCGGTGCTGCTCGAGCCGAGCCGCAAGTACGGCATCATCGACACGCTGATCGGCTCCGACGGAGCCGGCATGCCGCACCTGCACCAGAAGGCCGGCGGCAGCCGCATGCCTCCGACCGCCGAAACGGTGGCGCAGCGCCTGCATTACGTCCACCAGGAGGGCGCCGCCGTCTACAAGGTCGCTGTCGCGCGCATGGCCGAGGTCGCGACGACGCTGATGAAGCGCAATCAGCTTAGCGGCACCGATATCGATTGGGTGGCGCCGCACCAGGCCAACCGTCGGATCATCGAGGCGACCGCCGACCGCTTAAAGTTGCGGGCCGAACGGGTCATGATCAACATCGACAAATACGGCAACACCACAAACGCCACGATCCCGCTCTGCCTGTGGGATTACGAGGCCAAGCTCAAGGCTGGCGATCGGCTGCTGCTGGCCGCCTTCGGCGGCGGCTTCACCTGGGCTGGCGCATTACTGACTTGGGCGTACGATCCGGGCTGACGTTTGTCTCAACGGTTGATTGGAGACTGATCGTGGAGTTGACGCTCGCGCTCGATCGCTACGACCGGCACATGCCGTTTTTCGACGGCACCGTGCGGCAGCCGGATGGCTTTACGCTCAAGCCGTTACAGGTCGGCCAATCGCATCCGCTCGCCGGCGGCGTCGACCGCCATGGCGGCATGCTGGCGGGCAAGTACGACATCGCCGAGTTTTCGATGTCGACCTTTCTGATGGCGATCGACCGCAAACGGCCGATCATCGGCATCCCGGTGTTTCCGCGCCGGCTGTTCAGCAGTGGGCTGTTTTTCGTGCGCGAGGATAGCCCCTTTACCAAGCCGTCGGATTTGCGCGGTAAACGGGTCGCGATCCGTTCGTTTCAGACGACACTTTCGCTCCTCGCCAAGGGCGATCTGAAATTCGAATACGACACGCCATGGGAGGACATTCACTGGCTGCTCGAAGAGGAAGAAAAGATCGCATTTCAGCCCAAGGCGAGCGCACGGATCGAAGTCCTGCCGGCGGGCACCGACGTCGGCCACCTGTTGCGTGATGGGCGCTGTGACGCCGTCATCCAGCCGCATCCACCGCATTCGATCATGGGCGGCGAGGTCGCAGTGCGCCGGCTGTTCACCGATCCGGACGCCGAGGAACTCCGCTATTTCAAAAAGTACTGCTGGTGGCCGATCATGCACATCCTGGCGATCCGTACTGAGATCGCTGACGCACACCCGGCGCTGTGCCGCGGCCTGATCGGCTCGTTTCAGCACGCGCGCGAGATCGCATGGGACTATTTTTCCGACCCGAACTGGTCAAGCCTGGCCTTCGGGCGGCGCTATTACGAGCGCGAGCGCAAAGCGTTCGGCAAGGATCCGTGGGTGTTTGGCGTTGCCGCCAACCGCAAAAATCTCGAACAATTCATCATGTACAGCCACGACCAAGGCTTGATCGGCCGGCGGCTCGAGGTCGACGAGTTATTCCACCCGTCGGTCCGCGATACGTAGCGGCTCTGTCGCCGCGCCTATTTGCGCTTCGACATCGGCTGATAATCGCGCCGCGGCGACCCGGTATAGAGCTGGCGCGGCCGGCCGAGCTTCTGGTGCGGGTCTTCGATCATTTCCTTCCACTGGGCGATCCAGCCGACGGTGCGTGCCAGCGCGAACAGCACCGTGAACATCGTGGTGGGAAAGCCCATCGCGCGCAGCGTGATGCCTGAGTAGAAGTCGACGTTCGGATAGAGCTTCTTCGAGACGAAATAGTCGTCGTGGAGCGCGATCTTTTCCAGCTCCATGGCGACGTCAAGGAGCGGATCCTTGATGCCGAGCTCGTTGAGCACCTCGTAGCAGGTCTTCTGCATCAGCTTGGCGCGCGGATCGTAGTTTTTGTAGACGCGGTGGCCAAAGCCCATCAGGCGGAACGAATCGTTCGGATCCTTGGAGCGCTTGATGTATTCGGGAATGCGATCGACGCTGCCGATCTCGCCCAGCATTTTCAGCGCCGCCTCGTTGGCGCCGCCATGCGCCGGGCCCCACAGGCAGGCGATACCCGCGGCGATGCAGGCGAACGGGTTGGCGCCGGTCGAGCCGGCAAGCCGCACCGTCGAGGTCGATGCGTTCTGCTCGTGATCGGCATGCAGGGTGAAGATGCGGTCCATGGCGCGCGCCAGGACTGGATTGGCCTTGTACTCCTCGCACGGCACGGCGAAGCACATGCGCAGGAAATTCGACGCGTAGTCGAGCGAGTTGTCCGGATACATGAACGGCTGGCCGACGGAATATTTGTAGGCCATCGCCGCCAGCGTCGGCATTTTGGCGATCATGCGGATGGAAGCGATCATCCGCTGCGTCGGATCGGTGATGTCGGTCGAGTCATGATAGAACGCCGACAGCGCGCCCACCGATCCGACCATCACCGCCATTGGATGGGCGTCACGACGGAAGCCTTGGAAGAAGCGGCTCATCTGTTCGTGGACCATCGTGTGATGGACCACGCGGTCGACGAAGTCGGCCTTCTGCGCGGAGGTAGGCAGTTCACCGTATAGCAAGAGGTAGCAGGTTTCGAGAAAGTCGCCGTGCTCGGCCAGGTCCTCGATAGGGTAGCCGCGATAGAGCAGGACGCCTTCGTCACCGTCGATGTAGGTGATCTTGGATTCGCACGAACCGGTCGAGGTGAAGCCCGGGTCGTAGGTGAAGATGCCGGCCTCGGCGTAAAGCTTGCTGACGTCCAGCACCTCCGGGCCGATGGTGCCTTCGTACATGGGGAACGAATAGGTCTTATCGCCGAGCGTGAGCTTGCCGGTCTTGATGTTGGCGCCGGTTTTCGCGTCCATGATCGTATCCTTGATGTGTGGCAGCCGGGGCAGCGGCACGAGCGCGGCCGGAACGGCCAAAGCGGTCGGGACGGCACATTCGGCCCGGCTCTCTTGAGGTAGCGCAACCTTGTGTGCACTGCAAGATGGCGGCCGACGCGGACCGCCTGCTCGCGGCGAATAGTCAATCCACTTGCGGCTTCCGGGAAAGTTGCGGCGCGTGCGTCCGGACCGTGGCCGCTTGAACCGTACGACCGACCCGGTATCGGTAAATTCAGCGGGACGGGGCAGGCACCGGCGGCGGCACGGCGGCGGCCTCCGGCCCATGAACGTTGGCCAACCCGATAT
>Ga0335078_10004562_pt1 | contig 20518 bp, 7 predicted proteins | sample Lox_Sample_32_FD_206711 | JGI IMG/M metagenome (GOLD analysis project Ga0335078, IMG submission 206711) | Soil microbial communities from Loxahatchee National Wildlife Refuge, Florida, United States - Lox_Sample_3.2 | ecosystem: Environmental > Terrestrial > Soil > Wetlands | place: USA: Florida... | reverse complement strand
ACGATCGCCCGCTCCCGGCGGACGGCGAGGGCGTCCTTCAGGGCGGCGGCCGCCGCCTGGTCGTGCGCCGCGAGCGACACCGCCTTCTCGAGGATGACGACGGCGCGGTCCGGGTCGGAGAGCCGGTCCCGCAGGGTCTCGGCGAGCTGGCGATAGCGGTCCGCGGCGCCCCCCGGATCGGCGGCGGCGATGGAGTCGGCGTGGGCCTCGCCGAGCGCCACCGCCTCCTCCAGGTGGCCCAGCTTCTCGGCGATGCGGGCGAGGGTGAGCGCCAGCTCGGTGTGGCTCGGGTCGAGCTGGCGGGCGAGCTTGAGGCGGGCGTAGGCCGCTTCCACCTGCCCCGCGCCGGTGAGCGCGCGCGCCGAGGAGAGGAGGAGTCTCGAGAGCTCGGCCTCCACCACCTCGTCCCAGGGGGCGACCTCCCGCGCCTTCTCGAGCGCCGCCACCGCCTCCTCCGTCCGGCCGAGCTCCTCGAGCAGGGCGGCGAGCGTCAGCCCGCGCCGGGCAGCCTCCGCCGGCTCGGCGGGGGGCGTGGCGGCGACCGCGGCCCGCCAGGCCTGGACCGCTTCCTCCGGCGCTCCGGCGCGGGCCGCGAGGTCGGCCCAGGCCTCCTGGGCAGAAGCGCTCTCGGGCTGCTCGGCGGCCGCCCGCCGGGCGGCCTCGAGCGGGGACGGGGTGGCAGTGGAGCGCTCCCCCACCTCCGGCGCGATGGCGGCGAGGCCGGCCTCGAGCGGGGTGGCCTGGCCGGCGGCGCCGTAGCCCATGTCCGCGCTCGCCTCCGGCGCCGGGACCGGCGGGGCGGCGGCCGCCTGCGAGCCGGTCTCGGCAGCGGCGCCGGCCGAGAGCGCCGCCAGGCCGGCGAGCGCCTCGGGGTTGTCGGGGTCGAGCTCCAGGGCGGCCCGCCAGGCCCCGGCGGCGGCGTCGTGGCGGCCGAGCGCGGAGTAGACCCGGGCGCGCTCGCAGCGAACCGAGAGCCGGCGCTCCACGTCGCCGCCGATGCCGGCCTCGTGGCGCGCGGCGAGGTCGAGCCACTCCTGCAGTCGCCCCTGCCCCCGGAGGATCTCGGAGAGCCGCCGGAAGGCCTCGGCGTCGCCCGGCTCCCGGGTGAGGATCTCCTGCCAGCGGGGGAGCGCCTCCTCGGCTCGCCCGGCCGCCTCGAGCGCGTGCGCCAGCGCCCGCAGGAACTCGGTCTCCTCCCCGACGGCGACGTCCTCGCCCTGCACGGCGAGCAGGTGCCCGAGCGCCGCCGCTCGGTCGCCCCGCCGCGCCGCTCCCTCGGCGAGCTTGCGGAGCGCGTGCCAGCTGCCGGGCCGGGCGTGGGCGGCGGCCGCCCAGGCCCGCTGCGCGTCCGCCTCCTGGCCCGCGTCCTCGAAGACCTGGGCGGCGGAGAGCGCCGAGGCCTCCGCCGGGGATCCCTCCGAGCGCAGCGCCGCGGCCAGGTGGGCCCGGGCGGCGGGGAGGAGCTCGCCTTCTCTCGCCTCGAGCGCGGCCAGGGCCTGCCAGGGCTCGGCCTCGTCCGGGTTCGCCTCGCAGGCGAGGAGGAGCGCCGCCCGGGCCTCGGCGTTCGCGCCGGCGCGGGCCAGCGCCTGCGCCGAGGCGAGCCACTCGCGCGACCGCGTCGGCCCGTCCCTCGCCTCGGAGGCGCGGCGGGCGTGGTCGGCGGCCACGGCGCGGTTGTCGCCCTGGCGGAGGTGGGCGGCCTCGACCTCGCGCAGGGCCTCCTCGTAGCCGGGCGTCCCCGGCCCCAGCGAGACCACGTGGTCGAAGGCGAGGGCCGCGCCGTCCGGGTCGCCGCTCGCCGCCCGGGCGCGCCCGAGCTCGAGCCAGAGCTCGGCGCTCGCCTCTCCCGACCCGATCACCTGCTCCAGCGCACGCGCGTAGCTCACGGGCTCTCGCCGCTGGCGGATCTCGGCGAGGCGCTGCGCCCGGCGCGCCGGGTCCGGCTCCGCCGTCAAGGACTCGGTGCGGGCGGAGCGGGCCGCCTGCTCGGCGCCGCGCGACTCGGCCGCGGCGGCGAGCTGCCAGAGGAGCTCGGCCCGACGGCTGCCGCTGGCGTTCCGGGCGCCGAGCGCGAGCAGGGAGGAGGCGCGCAGGCTGTCCCCGGAACGGACGAGGGACGCCACGGCGCGATCGAAGAGGGCGTCGGCGTCGGCGTCCTTGGCCGGGTCCCCGCCGAGGTGGAGGGCGGCGAGGCTCTCGAGGAGGGAGGCGGCGTCCTCTCCCTGGTCGCCGAAGCGAGCCGCCAGCCGGACCCCGGTCTCGAGCGCCGTCCGGCGCTCGTCGGCCGGGCCGGCGGCGAGGAGGTCGGCGCGGTGGCGGGCGGCGGCGAGCGCGCTCCGGCCGTCCCCGAGCGCGGCGTGGGCCTCGGCGACCCCGGCGAGGGCGAGCGAGTCCTGGGGAGAGGCCCCCAGGCACTCCTGGTAGGCGAGGACCGCCTCCTTGGGCCGGCCGGCGGCGAGGAGCAAATCCGCCCGGGCCCGGTGGCAGCCGGCGGCGTCCGCGGGGACGGAGCGGGCGCGGGCGGCGAGCACCGCGTCCATGCGGTCCACGTCGCCCGCCGCCTCGGCGAAGGCGGCGCGGAAGCCCTCCGGGTCGGCGGGAGAGGTCTCGAAGGCGGAGAGCATCACCTCGCGGCCGCGGACGCCGTCCCCCGCCGCCTCGAGCGCGCGGGCCGCCTCCCGCAGATGCACGGCGCGCACGCCCGGCTCGGCGGTGGCCGCGGCGATCTCCAGGAAGGCCTCCGCCCTCTCCCGGTGGCGGTCGCCGAGCGCCCGGGCGAGCGCCTTGGCGGCGCCGGTGTCGAGCGGGTCGGCGCGGCAGAGGGCGAGCAGGTAGGGAGCGGCCTCCCCCCCGCGCCCCAGGGCGGCCAGGCGAGACGAGGCCTCGGCGAGCGCGCCTCGGCCCGGGGGAGGCTCGGCGAGCACCGAGAGGAGCCCCTTGGCGGCGAGCGCCCGGGCCGCCTCCCCGCCCGAGTCGGCGAGCACCTCCGCCGCCCGGAGCCGGAGCCGGGCCCGCTCGGAGAGGTCGGTCTCCCGGGCGGCGCGCTCGAGGAGCGCCTGCCCCAGCTCCTCGCCGCGGCCGGCGCCCGCCAGGAGCCGCTCCAGCTCCGCCTCGGCGGAGGGGTCGCCCGGGGTCCCGGCGAGCGCGGCCCGGAGCGCCGTGAGGGCCCGCTCCAGGTCTCCGAGCGGCCCGGCGAAGACCCGGGAGAGCGCCACGAGCGCCGCGGTGCGCTCCGCGCCCCGGGAGCGCTCCGCTCGGGCCCCGAGCGCCTCGGCGAGGAGCGGGACGGCGCCGTCCCCGCCGGCGAGCGCCAGCCGCTCGAGGGCGTCCCAGGCGGCGGCGTCGGTCGGGTTGCGGGCGATGGCGCGGCGCAGGCATCGCTCCGCCTGCGTCGGGTCCCCGCCCTCGAGGGAGAGGCGCGCCGCCCGGCGGGAGAGCTCGCTCGCCCCGGCGAGGTCGCCGCGGGACGCGGCCTGCTCCTCCAGGGCGCGGAGGCCGGCCACGGCGTCCTGGGGACGGCCGCCCTTCACCGCCAGCGCCACCGCCTCCTCGAGCGCGGCCCGGGCCCCGGCCTCGTCGCCGGCGGCGGCCCGGGCGGTGGAGGCGTCCCGCAGGGCCTCCACGAGCTCGCGGGCGGCGACCGGGTTCGCCGGGTCGAGGGCCCGGGCGGCGGCGAGGCGGAGCTCCTCGAACTCCGCTCGCAGGAGGGGGAGGCCGTCGCAGGCCTGCCGCGCCTCCCCGAGCAGGGAGCGCGCCAGCGCCTCGTCGCCCGCCTCGGCGCGCGCGGCCCGGGCCCCGCGCAGGAGCACCCGGGCCCGCCGCCGGCGGCTGTGGAGCTGGCGCGCGTCCTCGGCGAGCCGGCCGAGCGCGCGGCCGCGGTCCGGATCCACGCGGAAGCGCCACTCGGCGACGTCGGCGTCGTGGGGGCGGAGCGCGAGGAGGCGGTCGAGAGCGGCCACCGCCAGCCCGGCGTCGTTCGCCTCCTCCGCCAGCTCGGCCAGGGCGGCGAGCCGATCGGCCGCCTCCCCCTCGTCCACGGCGGCGAGGTCCTTCTCGAAGAGGGAGCGGTGGAGCGCGAGCGCCTCGTCCACCGAGCCGCCGGAGTGGAGGAGCGCGGCCAGCGTGTCGGCGGCGAAGGCGGGTTCGGCGGAGCGCGCGTGGGCGGCCCGGGCGGCGCGGAGCGCCGTGCCCCGGTCGCCCTGGGCGCGGGCCAGCCGCGCTGCCTCCCGCAGGGCGGCGCTCCCCTCCGCCGCGTCCGTGCAGCGGGCGGCGAAGGCCTCGAGGGGCTGCGCCCAGGGGAGCGATCCCACCGGAGGCGGGCTGGTGCGGCGAAGCTTCGCGTGCTCGTCCGCGAGCAGGCGGTCGGCGGGGAGGCGCTGCAGCGCCTCCCGGTAGGCCCGGTCGGCGTCCGCCGGGCGGGCGAGCGAGCCGGCGAGGAGGCGGGCGCGCTCGAGAAGGTGCTCGCCGGCGCGGGCCGGGTCCAGGGTGGCCACCGGGCCGAGGAGTTCCGCCACGGCCGCGCCGTCCCCTTCCCGGCGGGCCACGGCGAGGCAGGCCTGCGCCGCGGCGAGGTCGCGGGGGGCGAGGGTGCGGGCCTCCTGCGCGCTCTTGCGCGCGGCCACGAGGTCCTGGGCCGCGAGCTCCAGGGCGGAGAGGCGCAGGAGCAGCCCGGGCCGCTCGCCGGTGGGCGCGAGCGGGATGAGGCCGACGAGCGCCGCGCGCTCGGCCACCTCGTCCCGGTGCTCGACGGCGAGTGCCAGGAGCGCGCTCCAGGCGTCGCGGGCCTCGTCGGGCTCGAGGCCGAGGTAGAGGGCCTGCCGCAGGGCCGCCTCGCCCTCCACCGGCAGCCCGGCGGCGAGCGCGGCCTCGCCGGCGAGCGCGAGTCGGAGCGGCGCGTCTGGCTCGCGGCGGTCCACGGCGAGGGTGGCGCGCTCGAGGAGGGCTCGGGCTTCCGAGCCCGCGTCTCCGGTCGCGCGGGCGGCGGCGGCGCGCTCGTCGAGAGCGCGCGCGTCGGCGGCAGGGGCGGACTTCGAGGTCTCGGGCGGGGGCGTCGAGGCACCGGGAGGCGGCGCCGGGGGAGGCTCGCCCTCGGGTCTCTCCGCCGGAACCTCCTCCGCGGGAGCGGGGGGTCCGGGAGGCCGCGCCGCGAGGGCGGGGGGCGGCTCGGGGGGCGCGAGGCCGGCCCGGCGGCGAGCGGCGAGAGCGCGGGCGGGGTCGCCGGCCCGCTCCCAGAGCTCGGCGGCCTCGGCGAAGCGCTCCTGCTCCTCCCTCAGGGCGGCCTGTCGCGCCGGCTCCTTCGAGGCCTCGACGAGCTCGACGAAGAGGGCGCGGGCGCCCGCCTCGCCGGCGGCGCGGGCCCGGGCCGCGTGTCCCAGGGAGGCGTCCAGGTCGCCCGCGGCGCGGGCGAGCTGCGCCGCGCGGAGCTCCAGGGCGCCGGTTCCCGGTGCGCCGGACTTGAGGAGCCCCCGCACCGCGGCGAGCGCGCGGGCCGGGTCGCCGGCCCGCTCGGCGAGGTCGGCCTCGGCGGAGAGGAGCCGGGACTCCCCGGGGACGAGCGAGCGGGCCTTCCCGAGCGCCTCGAGGGCGCGGGACGGGTCGGAGGAGCCGAGGAGCGTCGCCTGCTCCAGCAGGGATTCCGCCGCGCCGAAGGGCTCCGAGGCCGCCAGGGAGGCCTCGGCGGCCTCCCCGAGGAGGTCGGCGAGCGCCTTCGGGTCTCCGGCGAGTCGGGCGCGCCGCAGCGACTCGGCGAGGCGGGCCGGGCTCGGCCGGGCCCGGCGGGCCGCCTCGCCCGCGGCGAGGGCGGCGGGAAGGCTCCCGGCGCGCTCCAGGGCGGCGGCGGCGCGGTCCCCGAGCTCGGCCTTCCGGTCCGGGTCGGGGTCGGCGGCGGCGAGGCGGGCCAGGGCCTCCGCCTCGGCCGCGTCGTCCCCGAGGATGGCCGCGGCGCGGGCCAGGCCCTGCGTCGCCGCTCCGTGCCCGGGGTCCGCCTCGAGGGCGGCGGCGAAGCGGTCGCGGGCCTCCTGGGGGAGCGAGAGCGGCTCGAGGCAGAGGAGCCCGGCCTCGGAGAGGAGCGCGGCCCGCTCCGCGCTCTCCCGCGCGAGCGGAGCGAGGCGGTCGAGGACGTCGAGGAGCTCCGGGGCCCGGCCGAGCTCCCGGTAGTAGCCGGCGAGGCGGACGAGGGAGGCGGCGTCGCCCGGGTCGTCGGAGAGGGCGGCCTCGAGGTGCCCGGCGGCGCTCGCCTTGTCCTTGAGGTAGGAGTCGGCGAGCTCGGCCAGGGCCCGGTGGGCGCGCGCCGAGAGGGAGCGCGCCTCCGGGTCGGCGGGGTCGAGGAGGCCGAGGAGGCCGTTCCAGTGGTCGGCGGCCTCGGCGCGCTGGCCGAGGGAATCGGCGAGCCGGGCGGCGCGCAGCCGGGCCTCCCGGGCGGCGTCGCTCCGCGGGACGAGCTCGGCCACCTCCCGGTAGCGCAGGAGGGCGTTCTCCGGGTGGCCGAGCCTCTCCTCCCAGAGGGCTCCCACGGCGAGCGCCTCCCGCCCCGCGGCGGCGGTATCGCCCCGGGCCGCCAGCACCTCGCGGAGCCGGTCGTGGGCCCGGGCCGCGCGGAGGGGCTCGTCCGCCTCCTCGCAGGCGCGGGCCAGCGCGCCGAGCGCGGTCACGTCGTCCGGGGCGAGGCGCACCGCCTGGTCGAGGTGGAGCCGGGCCGCGGGCGGGTCCACTCCGAGGAGGAGCGCCGCCAGCCGGGCGTGGGCGCGGGCCCGCTCGGCGTCCTCCGTGGCCACCGCCACGAGCCGGCGGCAGGCGCGGAGGATGCCCTCCCGGTCCTGGGAGCGCTCGGCGAGGGACCAGAGCGCCCGCAGGGACGGCAGGTGGTCGGGGCGGACCTGCAGGGCCACCTCGGCGGCGCGGGCCACGCTCCCCGGGGCCTCCTCGCCGGAGGCGGCGAAGCAGGCCTCGGCGGCGAGCAGCGTCCCGAAGAGCTCGCCGCGGCGGGAGGCGGCAGAGGCGAGCTCGGCGAAGGAGCGACCGGCCTTGGTGCGTTCCCCGCGAGCGGCCCGGATGACGCCCTCGGCGAGGAGCGCCGGGGCGAAGTCGGGGCGCCGGCCGAGCCACTGGGCGGCCAGGTCGAGGGCTTCGTCGTGGAAGCGCTCCTCGGCGGTGAGGAGGGAGAGGAGCCGCGCGGCGCCGAAGGGATGAGCCTGGGCCGCGGCGCCCAGGGCCAGCCAGGCGTTGCGGGCCTCTCCGTACTGGCCGCGCTCGAGAAGGGACTCGGCGTCGCGGAAGGCCCGCGCTCCCTCCATGGCGGCCAGGCGATCGGGGTCGAGAGTGCCCTCCGGCGGCCCGGAGTGGGACCGGTCCCAGCAGAGCCGCACCTCGGAGGCCCCCACCCGGGCGAGCGCAAGCCGGGCCCCGGAGACCCGCGGGACCTTCCAGCCGCGGGCCGGGAGGAGGCGGAGGAGGACGGGGGAGAGCGCGTCCACCTGCACCTCGCCGCCCACCGCTCGCCCCAGCCCCTTCGCCGAGCGGGCGAGGAGGGAGGGGAGCGCCGCCGCCGGCAGGGGGGCGAGGCCGTAGGCGCGGGGCTCGTAGAGGGCGACCGCCACCTCCTGGTCGCCCTTCGGCTCCACCGAGATGCGCAGGCCGAAGGGGGTGCCGCCGGCGAGCTCGCCCGCACCCTCGGCGAAGCCGGGCCGGAGCGCGAGCTCGAGGGACGCCACTCCCGCGGAGGCGAGGTCGAGCTTCTCGACGACCGCCTGCAGGATCCCGGACTCGGCCACGAGCTCGAGGCGGTCGAGGTCGCAGAGCTGGAGGCGGAACTGCCCCGCCCCGCGAGAGGGGTCGAAGGGGAAGCGCGCCTCCGGGACCTCGAGGGAGAGCTCGGTGAGCGTGAGCCCGGCCGCGATCGGCCGCTCGGAGAGGCAGACGAAGGCCTTCCCCTGCAAGAGCCTCAGCTCGAAGCCGGCGCGGGGAGGGGACCCCGCTGGCTGCGCGCCTTTGGTTCGTTGCACCACGGAGCCGAAATTCTAACGTGAATCCGGCCGCTACGGGAGAAACGGGCCTACTTCTTCTGGGCGACCTCGGCGGGCTCGAGGCGGTGGACGATGAGGGAGCGATGTGCCTGGAACTCCTCGTCCTCCCGGGCCACCACGGTGACGGTGTTGTTCCCGGGCTTGAGCGGCACGTCGGTCGAGAAGTCGATATTGGCCGATTCCCCGTCCGGGACCACGCGGAAGAAGACCTTCTCGTCGTTCACGAAGATGAAGACGTCGCGGATGCGGGAGAGGCTCGGGCCCGGGCCGTCGTGAACGCTGGCGGTTCCGGAGAGGTGCATCCGGTCCCCGTCGACGACCGGCGCGCCCCGAGCCGGGTCGGGCGCGACGGCGATGGCGGGGGGCTCCCGCTGCCACAGCGGGGTCGCCTGGCCCTCGCGCTTCGCCCGGGCCGGCGCGGCCTCGGAGGTGGAGAGGAAGCCGACGCGCCCCTTCTCCCACTCCACCCGGTAGAAGGCGCCCACCCGGGCGGAGGTCGGCACCACCGTCCCCTTGGGTGCGAAGGCGATGGGGCCCGAGTCGGCGGAGGCCCCGGAGCGGACGAGTCCGCCCCCGGAGCTCGTCACCCGCACCCCGCCCTCGGCGGCGGACCGCTGCGGGGCCTCCTTGGCCACCGGGAGCTCGATCTTCTCCGAGATGTACTCGTCCGCCTTCTCGTCGACCACCATGACGCGGAGCGGGATCTTGTCGAGCTTCAGGCCCTTGCGGATCTCGAGCTGCATGAGCGCCGGCCGGGACTGGCCGGGGGCGATGGCGCCCACCACCGCCCGCCCCTTCTTGATGAAGACCTTGTCGTCGGCGAGGTTCTTGAGCGACACGTAGGTCTTCTCGTCGCTCGCGCCCTCGCCGGCGTTCTTCACGTCGACCCGAAGCGAGAACTCCTCTCCCCGCTCCGCGAGCCCGTCCCCGTTCCCGGTGGCCTCGTCGTCCACCTGGACGCTGAAGGCGAAGCGCGGGCGGGGGTGCTCGACGATGTCCACGTGCGTCGGCACCTCGGGGAAGACGTGTCCGGCCTCGTCCTCCAGGTGGAGGGAGACGTTGTCGACGCGGCTGTCCATGGACCGCGGCACCTTGAGCGGCACGGCCCAGGACCGCTTCTGTCCCGGCTTGAGCATCCCGAAGACGAACTCGCGGCGGTCGAGGAAGGGGTTCTTGTCCGCCGAGGTCCAGGCCCGGAGGCGGTAGGCGGGGCCGTCGCCGCGGTTCTCGAGGGTGAGCGTCCACTGCGCCGTCTCGCCGGCGCGGATGGCCTTGCCGTCGGGCGGGCTCAGGGTGGCCACCGGCCGCGGCGTGCCGCCCTCCGGACCCACCGACCAGTCGACGCCGAGCTGGGCGAGCCGCTTCTGCAGGCGCTGGGACTCGTCGGCCCGGCGCTCGGCCACGAGGCCCTTCGCGGCCTCGAGCTGGCGAGCCCGGTCGGCGTAGGGGGCGCGGAAGAGCAGGTCCTTGGCGAAGCGGATCTGGTAGTCCTCCACGAGCTCGTCGGGGTTGGCGTCGGCCTCGTCGTCCTCGAGCTGCTCCGGGGTCAGGTCCGCCTCGTCGTGGGAGCGCGCCGCCGCCTCCTCGCGGGCCTCCTTCTTCATGGCCTTCGCCACCTGGTCCTCCTGCTCGTCGAGGAGGTAGCGCAGGTCGAGCGGCGACTTCTGCGCCCGCTTCTTCCGCTCCTCGGCGCGCTTGGCGGCGTCGCCGCCGTCGCCGAGCAGCGGGTTCTGGAAGTGCTTGTCGAGGTCCACCTCGCCCATGCTCCTCGGCGGCGCGAAGTAGTTCACCGCGTCCTTCAGGGTGCGGCCGGGCTGGAGCGTCACGTCCGGGACGATGCCCACCTCCTGGATGGAGATGTCGCCGGGGGTGAGGTACTGGGCGATGGTGAGCTTGAGCGCCGAGTCCTCTCCGGGGTGGGAGGGGTCGGCGAAGTCGTAGAGCACCTGCACGGAGCCCTTGCCGAAGGTCTGGCGGCCCACCACCAGGGCGCGGTTGTTGTTCTGGAGCGCGCCGGCGACGATCTCGCTCGCCGAGGCGCTGGCGTTGTTCACGATCACCACGATGGGCAGGTCCACCATGTCGGTGCGGTCGGCGTGCGCCTCCTTCACCTCGTGGATCTGGTGGCGGTCGCCCTCGCCCACCGTCTTCACGATGACGCCCTGGGAGAGGAAGAGGTCGGAGACCTGGATGGCCTGCTCGAGGAGCCCGCCGGGGTTGCCGCGGAGGTCCAGGATGAGCCCCCGCAGCTGCCCGCCCGCCTGGGCCTTCTCCTGGGCGATGGCCGCGGAGAGGTCGCGGGTGGTGTTGGCGGAGAACTGCTGCACCTTCACGTAACCCACGTCGTGGTCCAGGAGCTTCGCGAACGGCACCGTCTCCACGTTGATGATCTCGCGGACGAGGGCGAGGCGCTTCGGCTCGGCGCCGGCGCGGGCCACGGTGATGTTGACGCGCGTCCCCGGCTTGCCGCGGAGCTGGTCCACCGCCTCCTGCAGGTCCATGTTGATGGTGGACTGCTCCTCGATCTTGGCGATGACGTCCTTCGCCTTCACCCCGGCGCGCTGGGCCGGCGTGCCCTTCAGGACCTTCATCACCGTGAGGTTCCCGTCCCGCATGCCGATGACGAACCCGAGGCCGCCGAACTCGCCGCGGGTCTGGAGCTTCATCTCCTTGAAGTACTTGGGCTCGAGCAGGACGGAGTGCGGGTCGAGCGTCTGCAGCATGCCGTTCACGGCGGCGTACTCGATGTCGCGCAGGTTCTTGTGGGCGACCAGGTTCTCCTGGAGGAAGCCCATGATCTCGCCCAGGGAGGCGCGGAACTGCCAGATGGAGTCGACGCGGGAGACGTCGAACTCCCGGGTGGCCGAGCCGGCCGTGACCTTGATCTTCCCCGAGTTCACGTCCCCCTCCACCATCACCTCGGCCACGGTCTTCACCACCTGCTCGAGGGAGGAGGCGAGCATCGCCTTCGGGTCGATGCGCCGGGGGTCGACGTAGTTCTCCTTCACGTAGATGACCACCCGGGAGAGGACCGGGAGCTTGTCGAGCCGGTAGCCCTCGTCCGAGTCGCCGTCCGAGTCGTCGGAGGACTGCGCCTCGCCGTGAGCTCCGAGCGAGGCCACGGCGGCCGGGCCGGGGCGGGGCGGCTCGGGGTGGCGGGAGAGGGCGAAGTGGATGCCGCTCGCGACCGCGAGGGCGATCGCCACGGCGGCGAGGAAGCGAAGGAGGCGGTCCATGCGGGGGCGAGAGCCAGCGGTTCCCGGAATGGCCGCTGGTTCGAGGAGGATAGAAGCAGGGGGGGGATGGCGCAAGTGATCCTCCGGTGGACCCTCAGGGAACGGGCGGCAGGCCCGTCCTCGCGGCAACGGCGGCCCCCGGTGTGGCATTCCCCGCCGGCGTCCGGGGCGGGGCGGGGAGCGCCGGCTTCGTCGCGGGGAAGGGGCCGTCCATGGCGGAGGGGATTCATACCACTGGCTCCCCCTCTCCGCAGCGACCGGCCGCGCTGGCGCCGGTGTGGGCCTGCGGATACATTGCGCAGCGATGTCGCTCGACAAGCAGGTCGGCGAGAGCCCCCCGGTGAAGGACCTCGGCGACCTGGTCGCCTGGTTCGAGGCGCGCGGGCGCAAGCCCTCCGAGTGGAAGGTGGGGATCGAGTACGAGGCGCTCGCCCAGGTCCGGGGCGACACCTCTCCCGTCCCTTACGCGGGCCCGCGCGGCGTCGAGGCGCTGCTGCGCGGCTTCTCCCGCTTCGGCTACACCCCCTTCGAGGAGGACGGCCACGCCATCGCCGCCCAGCGCGGGGGGCTCACCATCTCCATCGAGCCCGGCGGGCAGCTCGAGCTCTCCGGAAGGCCCTTCCAGGACGTGCACGAGGTGGCCGCCGAGATCGACCACCACCTCGAGTTCGTGCGCGCCCTGGGGGAGGAGCTCGGGTTCGAGCTCCTGGCCGCCGGCTACCGGCCCACCGGCACCCCCCGGACGGCGCGCTGGGTCCCGAAGGCCCGCTACGCCGTCATGCGGCCGTTCCTCGCGGCCCGGGGCGACCTCGCCGAGGACATGATGTCCATGACCGCCTCGGCGCAGGCCTCCTTCGACTTCGGCTCCGAGCGGGACGCCGGCGAGAAGCTCCGGGTGGCGCTCGCCGCCCAGCCGGCGGTGGTGGCGCTCCTCGCCAACTCTCCCATCGTCGGCGGCCGCGAGGTCGGCTGGAAGAGCTACCGGACCGAGGTCTGGAACCGGACCGACCCGGCGCGCTGCGGGCTGCTCCCCTTCGCCTTCGAGCCGGGCTTCGAGGAGAACGCCTTCCGCCGCTATGCGGAGTGGGCGGCGAGCGTCCCCATGGTCTTCCTGCGCCGGCGCGGGCGCTACCTCGAGACCCGCGGGATTTCCTTCCGCGAGTTCATGGAGCGGGGCCTCGACGGGGAGCGCCCCTCCGTCTCCGACTGGGAGGACCACCTCTCCGCCCTCTTCCCCGAGGTGCGGCTCAAGGGGGTCATCGAGGTCCGGGGCGCCGACTCGGTGCCCCCGGTGCTCGTGAAGGCCATGGCCGCCTTCTGGAAGGGGCTCCTCCACAGCAAGGAGTCGCGCGACTGGGCCTGGGACCTCCTCAAGCGACTCACCTTCGAGGAGCGGCTGGCGCTCCGGGACGGGGCGGGGCGGGAGGGGCTCCTGGCCCGGCTTCCGGGCGGCCGGCTCCTCGCCGACCTCGCCACCGACCTCCTTGAGGCCTCCTCCCTCGGCCTCTGCCGACAGGGCGCCTGCGGGCAGCGGGGCGAGGACGAGCGGGTCTGGCTCGCGCCCCTCAAGGACCTCGCCGCCCGCCGCCGCTCCCCGGCCGACGCGGCGCTCGAGGCCTTCCGCTCGGGCGGACCGGCCGCTCTCTCGGCCGCGCTGCGCGTCGCCTGACAGACCCGAGAGGGCTCCCCACCTTCACGATCGGTTCCAGTGGCAAGGGCTCTCGGCGCGTGCCAAGATGGGGCGGCTTGAGTCGCAAGGACCGAACTGGGCCTGGAAAGCGCGGGAAGAGGCCGGGGAAGAGCGGCCCAGCCCACCCGGGGCGGCGCCGGCCGGTGCCGCGGGCGCGGCGCGATCCGGCGCGGAGGGCCGCGGCGGGGACCTCTCTCGAGGGACCGCTCCCGGCGGCCTGGCTCGACCCGGCCTTCCGCCTCGCCTGGGCGAACGAGGCCTTCGCGCGCCTCGTGGGCGCCGACTCCCCCTCCGAGGCCGCCGCCTCGCTCGAGGCCCTCTCGCCGGGGAGCGGCGCGCGGCTCTCCGAGGCGGCCCGCGGTCTCGAGCCCGGAGGCGAGGCCTCGCTCGAGCCCCCCGGGGCCGGACCGGCTCGGTTCTCCCTGCTGCGCCCGCCCGGGGGCGACCCGCAAGGAGGGGGGGTGCTCGTCCTCGGGTGGCCGGAAGGCGTGGGCGCCGCGGCCGCCGCGGGCGCCCGGGAGCGGGCGGACCGCGCGGCCGAGCGGCTCTACGGCCTGCAAGAGATCACCTCGGCGCTCTCCACCTTCGCCGCCGAGAGCCAGGTGGAGGACGCCGCCTTCCGGGTGGGGCTCTCCGTCCTGGCCGCGAGCGGCGGGAGCATCTTCTTCCCCGGCCCGGACGGCGCGCTCCGGGTGGCGCACTCCTACGGCGCCATGACGCGCCGCGGGGGCGCACCGGCGACGCAGTCGGGGAGCGTCCTCCTCCCGGTGCACGAGGCCTTCGCTACCGGGAAACCGGTCTTCATCTCCTCCGCCTCCGAGCTCGAGCGGCGCTACCCGGGCGCCCGCGGGACGGGCGCCGTCCTCAGCGACGCCTCCTTCGTCGCCGTGCCCCTCCTCGTCGGGGAGCGGATGCTCGGCGTCCTCGGGCTCGGGTTCGCCGCCGCCCGCGACTTCCAGGAGGAGGAGCGCGGCTTCATCGTGGCCGTGGCCCACCAGTGCGCCCAGGCCATCGAGCGGGCCCGCCTCTACGAGGCGGAGCGCTCGCTCGTCGCGCGGCTGGAGCGGGCCGCCGCCGAGCGGGACGAGCTCGTGGCGCAGCTAAGGCACACGCTGGAGGAGCGAGACGCCACCGCGGCCCTCCTCGACGCCCTCTTCGACAACGCCCCGGTGGGAGTCGCGCTCCTCGACCCGGAGATGCGTTACGTGCGCGCGAACGCCCACCTGGCCGCGCTCCACGGCGTCCGCCCGGGCGAGCACCTGGGGCGGGGGATGTGGGAGGTGACCCCGCTCCTCGTCCGCGAAGAGCTGGAGCGGGACATCGCGACGGTGGTCGCCGAGCGCAAGCCCATCCTGGAGCGCCCGGTGACGACGCAGCTCCTCGACCCCACCGAGCCCTCGCGGAGCTTCCTCCTCTCCTTCTTCCCGGTGGCGGCGGGGGCCCGGCTCACCGCCGTCGGCGTCCTCTGGCGCGAGGTGACCGTCCAGCGCCGGGCCGAGCAGCTGCAGCGCCACCTCCTCGGGGTGGTGGGCCACGACCTCCGCAGCCCGCTCATGGCCATCACCGCCTCGGCGGAGCTCATCCAGTCGAGCATCCCCGGCGAGCGGGAGCAGCGCTCGCTCGGGCGCATCCTCCGGGCGGCCCAGCGCATCGACGGCATCATCCGCGCGCTCGTGGACTACACGCTCGTGCACGTGGGGAGCGGCATCCCCCTGCAGCGCCGGCGCACCGAGCTCGGGGCCATCGCCCGCGGCGTCGCCGAGGAGGCGGAGACGGTGCACGCCGGCCGCCGGGTGAAGGTCTCCGTCCCGGAGTCCATCGCCGGCGACTGGGACCCGGACCGCGTCGGCCAGGCGCTCGCGAACCTCGTCGGGAACGCCCTCGACTACAGCCCGGCCGAGTCGGCGGTCGAGGTCGCCTGTCGCGCCGAGCGGGGCGAGGGGGTGGTGGAGGTGAGGAACGAGGGCGCCCCGATCGCCCCGGAGCTCATCCCCTGCCTCTTCGAGCCCTTCCGCCGGGGCAGCGAGGAGCGGGTGCAGCGCCGCAAGGGGCTCGGGCTCGGGCTCTACATCGCCCGCCAGATCGTGCTCGCCCACGGCGGCGCCATCGAGGTCCGCTCGGCGGAGGGGAGCGGGACCACCTTCACGCTCCGGCTCCCGCGGGCGGCCGTCGAGGCGGGAGCCGCCTCGGGCGGCGGCCTCGCCTGAGGCCATGGCCGCGGGGAGAAGGGGCGCGTGGCGCCCCTTTCCGCAAGCGGGCGGCGGGGCGGCTGGCCCTCCCGCCCCGGCGGTGCAGGACGGGGTCGAGGGCCCCCGCCCTACTCGTGGGTGAAGGCCTGCAGGGCCCACATGACGCAGAGCCCGGTGACGAGCGCTGCGGAGATGCGCCAGCGGCTCCCGCCGCGCCGGTGGAGCTCGGGGAGGATGTCCGAGAGGGCGAGCTGCAGGAAGGAGCCGGAGGCGGCGGAGAGGGCCACCGCCGTGAAGCGCTGGGCGTGGACGAGCCGGTCGAGCCCCACGAAGAGGACGGCGCCGAGCGGGACCATGAGCGCGAAGCTCGCGTTCATGAGGAGGGACTGGCGGCGAGCGTACCCCTCGGCGCGGAGGATGGCGGAGAGGGAGACGCTCGCCGGGACCTGGTGCGCGAGGATGGCGACGAAGACGAGGGCCCCGAGCGCCGGCTCGCTCTGCGCCGCCCCGAGCGCGAAGCCGTCGACGAGGGTATGCAGCGAGAGCCCGACGAAGGCGGCGACGCCCAGGGTGTGAACCTCGCAGCCGGTGGCCTCGTGCGCGTGGTCGTGGCCTGGGTGGCCGTGCACGCCCTGGGGAGGCGGGGGCGGGTGGGAGGCGAGTCGCTCGGAGGGGCCGGGCTCGGCGCAGACGTGCACGAGGACGAAGCGCTCGAGGAGGAAGAGGAAGAGGAAGCCGGCGAGCGCCCAGGGGATGACGGCGTGGCCGCCGATCTTCACCGCCTCCGGCAGCATGTAGAAGAAGGCGGCGCCGAGCATCACCCCGGCCGAGAAGGAGAGGAGGGAGTCGGAGCGCCGGCGGGCGCCGAAGAGAGGCACCACCCCACCGGCGAGCGAGCCGAGGAGGATGGCGCCGGAGTAGACGGCGAGCGAGAGCGCCTCGGTCACCAGGTCCCTCCGGCGCGGGGGCGGCGAGGCTCGCGGCGGGCGCCTTCGGGTCCCGGCGCGGCGCTGCGGGTGCGCGGGCCCGGGCTCACTCGGCGAGCTCCTCGCGGGCCGCGAGAGACGGGTCGAGCTCGAAGGGCGCCTCGGGCGGGAAGTGGCAGAGCGCCAGGGCGGCCACGTCCGCCTCGGTCTCCGCCCGGGTGGCGTCCCGGCGAAAGGCGGAGCCGCCCCGGAGGCCGCGCGTGTACCAGAGGATGTGCTTTCGGAGCTCGCGGACGGCGTGGCGCTCGCCCTCGCCAGGGTCCTCCCCGGGGTGCATGCGGGCGCGGTGCTCGATCTGGAGTCGCACGTGGCGCAGCAGGGTCGAGAGCCACTCGTCGCGGCTCGGCGGACCCGGCGGGCGCTCCCCCGCCTCGGCAGCGCGCAGGTCGCGGAAGATCCAGGGGTTCCCGCAGGCGCCGCGGGCCACGAGGACGGCGTCGCAGCCCGTCTCCGCGCGCATGTGCAGCGCGTCCGTCGCGCTCCAGACGTCGCCGGAGCCGAGCACCGGGACCCCGACCGCCTCCTTCACGGCCCGGATGAGGGACCAGTCGGCCCGGCCGGAGTAGCCCTGGGCGCGGGTTCGGCCGTGGAGGGCCACGGCGGCGGCGCCCCCGGCCTCCGCGCCCCGGGCCACCTCCACGCAGTTCACGCTCCCCTCGTCCCAGCCGGCCCGGATCTTCACGGTGACCGGCACCGGCACCCGGTCCGCCACCCGCCGCACCGCCTCCTCGACGGCCGCGGGGTCGCGGGCGAGCGCGGCCCCGGCGCCGCTCCCGCAGACCTTCCGCACCGGGCAGGCCATGTTGATGTCGACGATCCCCGCCCCCGAGGCCACGGCCGCCTCGGCGCCGCGGGCGAGCACCTCGGGGTCGGAGGCGAAGATCTGGACCGCGAAGGGCTCCTCCTCGGGTTCCCGATCGAGGTAGCTCATCGTCTGGGCGCTTCCGGCGAGGAGCCCGTGGGCGCTCACCATCTCCGTGTAGGAGAAGGCGGCGCCCATGCCCCGGCAGATGGTCCGGAACGGCCGGTCGGAGACGCCGGCGAGCGGCGCGAGAAAGTAGCGTCCGGGGAAGGTGTGGGGGCCGATGCGCATGGGAGAGAAGCCCGTGAGATCCCCGGGCTCTCGCGAACGCTCCTGTAGCACGATCCGAGGCCTCTGCAACCGCGGTGGGTCTCGTTTTACCCGGGACGGGGCCCGCGCGATCTTCCGAATGGGGCTCGCGACAGGTAAAGTGACGGTCGGAGGGGGCGGCGTTCGCTCCCTGCACAGATTCGAAGGAAACTCGATGACCAGGGTCCCCCTCCTCATCGCAGCGGGCTTTCTCGTGCTCGCGGCGGCCGCGCGCGCGGAGGACGAGAAAGCGCCGGAAGCGACGGACGCTCCCTTTCTGGGGAACGCGCTCGAGCCGGCCGAGGTCCCGGAGGCGGCGCCGGTCCCGGCGGTGGCGACCGAGGCGACGCCTCCTCCCGCGCCCTCCTGGTCGTGCGAGGCGCCGCCCGCGGTGGCGGACGCCGGAGACGCCCCCGAGGTCGAGGAGGAGGTGGAGGCGGAGTCGGCGGAGATGGACGAGGTGCGCCGCGCCGAGGAGAACGCCGCCCTCGTGCCCGCGCCCAAGGCCGAGGAAGCTCCCGCGCCGGCGGCGCCCGCCGCGCCGGAGGCCGCCGCCGGCCAGCCGGCGAAGGTGCGCGGCTCCATCCCGCTCTTCCCGGAGATCGACCACGACCTCGCCACCCTGCAGGGCGAGTACGACATCCCCATCGACGCGAACGAGGCGGTGCGCGCCTACATCCGCTTCTTCCAGACGGAGCCGGCGCGCAAGCACTTCGTGAAGTGGCTCGGCCGCCTCTCTCGCTACCAGGACCGCTACCGCTCCATCCTGCGCGAGAACGGCGTGCCCGAGGACACCCTCTTCCTCGCCATGATCGAGAGCGGCTTCGCGAACCTCGCCTACTCGCGGGCGCGCGCCGTCGGCCCCTGGCAGTTCATCGCCGGGACCGGCAAGCGCATGGGGCTCGCCCAGGACTTCTGGGTGGACGAGCGGCGGGACCCGGAGAAGTCGGCGGTGGCCGCGGCCGCCTACCTGAAGGAGCTCTACGAGCAGTTCGGGGACTGGCGGCTCGCCTGGGCGGGCTACAACGCCGGAGCCGGCAAGGTGGAGAAGGCCCAGCGCAAGGGGCAGCTCGACTTCTGGACCATGGCGCGGGGCCGGGTGCTGAAGCGCGAGACCAAGGGCTACGTGCCGAAGCTCATGGCCGCCGCCATCATCTCCAAGCACGCGGAGGCCTTCGGCTTCAGGAAAGACGAGATCGAGCTGGAGACCTGGCCGGAGTCGGAGCGCGTGCTCGTCCCCGGCGCCGTCGACCTCGCCACCGTGGCCAGCGCCGCCGAGGCGAGCGAGAAGGACCTCCGGGATCTCAACCCCGAGCTGCGCCGGAGCTGCACCCCGCCCCGCGGCTACCCGATCCGGGTGCCGGCCGGCCACCGGGAGACCTTCGAGAAGAACTGGCCGACGGTCTCGGCCTCGGCGCGCCTCTCCTTCGCCCACCACGTGGTGGCGAAGGGGGACAGCCTCGCGGCCATCTCCGCGGCCTACGGGGTCCCGGCGTCGGCGGTGGTGAGCATGAACGGCCTCAAGCCCGGCCGGAGGCTCAGGCCCGGGACCGAGCTCGTCATCCCGCTCTCGGCGGCGGCCCGCAAGGCCGGGCGCGCCCCGGCCTCCGAGGCGGCCGCCCGCGCCCGCCTCGAGGAACTGAAGAAGGCGAAGCCCGAGCTCGTGGAGCGGGAGCCCGCGCCGCAGCCGGCGCCGGTGGCGCGCATCGAGGAGGTGGACGGTCGCACCCGGGCCACCGTCCTCGTTCAGTCCGGCGACTCCCTCTGGGCCATCGCCCAGAAGTTCGGCGTCCGCATCGAGGAGCTCTGCCGCTGGAACGGGATCCGCAACCCGCGCCGGCACAAGCTGCAGATCGGCAGCGCACTCGTGGTCTTCCCCCGCGGCATCCCCGCGGAGGCGAGGGCCGCTCTGGGCTCCGGGTAGGACAGTCACCCACATGTAGGGAAGAGGGCGTTGCGCCCGGCAGCGGGAATCGTGTATCTCGGACGCCCCAAAGGCGCCGCGGGCGCGTCGGGTCGCTGTCCAAGTCAATTGCCGTGAATGACGAGGCGGGCTCGGCCGTCCCGGTGAGTAGAAGCACGAAACCCTCCCGAAAGGACGCACCGACATGAAGCGAATCCTCGCTGCTCTCTTCGTCGCCGCCTTCGCCAGCACCGCCACCGCCGACGCCGCCGCCACCTACGCCGCCAAGTGCAAGATGTGCCACGGGGCGAAGGGGGAGGGGGGCGCGATGTTCAAGAGCGCCATCGCCGGGATGCCGGCCGCCAACGTCCTCAAGGCGATCAACGAGGGCAAGGGCAAGATGAAGCCGGTGAAGATCGACGACGCCGGCGACGTGGCGAAGTACGTGAACGGCCTCAAGTAGAACCGGGGTACGCAAAGAGAGCGGGTCGCCCGGCCGAGAGGCCGAGCGGCCCGCTTTTCGTTTTCCCCTGCCCCCGATGCCTCCGGGCCCGGGCCGGCGGCCGGAAAGAGGCGAGCGGCCCGCTCCGGCCGCTAGGACACGGCCCGGGCCGGGTCCACACGGGCGGCGAGGGCGGCCGGGGCGAGGGCGCCCAAGACGGCGGCCCCGGTGGAGACCGCCACCCCCAGGGCGAAGAGCCAGGGCGGGAAGGCGAAGAAGGTCTCCGGGCGGAAGGGGAAGTCCGGGAGGTAGCGGAGCGCGGCCCGGTCGGCGAGCAGGCCCAGACCGAAGGCGAGCCCCACCCCGACGAGCCCGCCCGAGAGGCCGAGGAGGCCCGCCTCGGCGAGGACGAGGGAGCGGACGTCCGCGGCGGTGGCGCCGAGCGCCTCCAGGATGGCGATCTCGCGCGTCCTGCCGCGGACGCTCGCCGAGAGCGACTGGGCGATGGCGAGGCCAGCGAGCCCGGTCATGAGGAGCGCGAGGAGGGCGAGCGACCCGGCGGTGACGGCGATGGCGAGCCCGACGCGCTCCCCGAGGGCCCGGTCTCCCTCGTCGACCCCGAAGCCCATGCGGCGCACCTCCGCCGCCACCGCGGGGACGTCGTCCGGCCGGCTCGTCTCCAGCGCGACCCCGGTGTAGCCCGGGTCCGGCTTCCCGTACTCCGCGTGGAGGCGGCGCACCGTCTCCAGCGGGACGGCGAGGGAGTAGAGGGGGACGCGGTCGGAGAGGCCGACGAGGAGCAGGTTCGCGTCGTAGACCCGGTCCTCGGTCTTGAGCGGGATGATGGAGAAGCCCACCCGCACCGGGAACTCGAGCCCCACGAGGTCGAGGCCCGGCGGCAGGCGCCGCAGGTTCCAGGCCGGGGCGATGGTCTTGTTGT
>Ga0335078_10004561_pt1 | contig 20519 bp, 20 predicted proteins | sample Lox_Sample_32_FD_206711 | JGI IMG/M metagenome (GOLD analysis project Ga0335078, IMG submission 206711) | Soil microbial communities from Loxahatchee National Wildlife Refuge, Florida, United States - Lox_Sample_3.2 | ecosystem: Environmental > Terrestrial > Soil > Wetlands | place: USA... | reverse complement strand
GAGTTCCTGAACCTGCGTGTCAACCACCGCGCGTTCGATCGAAGCACCGAGAAGTTCGTCGCTTGTTTCCGCACGCTTGCGCTCTATGAGGGAAAGGATCTCTTCGAAGAGCCGTAGCCGATCTCCAATAGTGCTTATTGCCGCCTCCTCTTATTTGGTTGGACGACATTTAAATTTAGTGGACCCTAACGGCCGTGTCCTCCGCCGCCGCCACCGTGGAAACCGCCTCCGCCACCGCCGTGGAAACCGCCTCCGCCACCGTGGAAACCACCGCCACCGTGGAAACCACGGCCGCCCCCCTGGAAACCGCTGCCGCGGCTAAAGCCGCGCGCGCTGGCGCCACGAACGCTGTACGCGTGCCCAACGAACCCGGAAGAGCGACCGAGAGCCGTGTATCGCGGATTGTAGCCTGGCCCGAAATGATGGTGATAGCCACCGCCCATATAACCGTAACCGCCGTAGCCGTAACCGTACCCGTAATACGGAGCTCCAAACGCACACCATGGGGAGTAGAAGCCCCAGCCGAACGGGTCGAAGAAGATTCCGTCGCCGGGGATGAAGGTATAAGCATCAAACCAAGGGTCCCAATACCATCCGTCCCCGTACCAGGCGGCCGGAGACCAGCCAGCCCCGCCACCGTATGTCCGGGCCGCGTCAACGTTCGCCTCGGCCAGATAAGAGGCCCGCAGGTTCGCCCACCGGTAGAAATCGTCCATGTATGCCTTCTTGTCGAATTCGCGCGACTTCAGCTTTCCGGCAGCGTTGAGGGCAAGTTGGTGCCCACTCTTCACCTCAGTGTGATGGCCGGCTGTTTGCACCTCGGCCTTTCCGTCGAACACGCGGATGAGGCCGCGATCCGCATCGAAGTCATACAAGCCCGCCTTGAGCAATTGCGTACTCGAGCCGTTTTCACCAAGTCGAACGTTGTTTTCCGGCCGGATTTCTGCAACCTCGACCATGGCGCGACCCTTCTCCAAGTTCACTATCGTATCCGCCAGACCTGGCGAAATCATCTGGACAGAACTATGATCGCCGACTCTCAAAAAGATGCCTGGCGTCAGCAGGATCTCCGCTCTGCCGTTTTCCGTTGAGAGCGATTGGCCCGCCGCCAATCTGGCGGATCCCACGGATTTGTCGGTGAGGGCTTGCGAGCCGATCGCCGCTTGCCCTTCGATGTAATTGACCGTTCCGGGTTGCGGGGGTACAGAGCCCCTAGCAGTGCTGACTAACAGCGCAGCCAGGAAAAAGCCTCCAACCACTATCCATCTTGGCCGCCTCATAACACCTCTATCTGGTGGATGCGGTATTTGAACGCACGGTTCCTACGGCTGTTTCGGTAGAAATGCACAGCGGGGGCAGTATTGTTGCAACCGAAGAAGCCGCCACGGATTTCTGGCAGCCCAAATCGGCAGGCAAACCGGGAATAGCCGCACCCGAAGGAAAAAAGGGCTACTGACCATTTGGCGTCACTTTTGGACGAAATTTGGTGATCCGCGCCGTTGTACTGGGAGAGCGCCTTAATGGCGCGCTATGCTTTTTATGAGTCCGGGATCACACAAATGAGCAATCGTTACGATGATCGACGACATGGGCGCCAATCACGTTCTCCAGACGACCAGCAATCCACTCGTCTGAGCGTCACGGATCAGGAGATCCAAAAATGGATTTCGCGCCAGCATGGATTTGTGCCTGAGAGTGCCTGGATCGCACATTGCAAAGAGCTGTTCGGGCTCGCCGCACCGGGCTCGTCCCGCGATGAGAATCCTTGCCCGCAGGAAAGGTGGCTGCGATTAAGCAGGCATTCCGGCACTTCGGACTGCTCTGAGCGATTGGCTAAAAAGAAGCGTTTGGACCCGGAACAGTATTCCAACTTCATCGCACGCCGTTGGGGACCGTTTAGCAGCCTATCAGACTCGCGCGCCCCGTTCTTGCAACACATCCCCGCCAAAGGCATTTGAACGGGTAGCGTCTTTGCCGCGGCTGTGTTCGCATGACGCTAGGCCGAAGTTATAATCTTGCCTATGTCCAGCAGGCCGTCCGAGTAGGATTGCCGAGTACCTCGCCAGGTGACGTGCCATTGCGGGAGTTCAATGCTCGTGCCGTTGCTTTTCTTCTGACAGACGAACAGGGACTCGTCCGGGATGTGGTCCGGCAGAATGGGCGAGTGCGTGGTAACTATCAACTGTGTATTTCCTGATTCGGCGCGGCTCTCAAGGATTTTGGCAATGTCGCTTATTCGACGAGGCTGCATGCCGTTCTCCGGCTCTTCAAAGCCAATGACAGCGGGCGGCTCCTTGACACCGCTCAGGACGAGCAGCCCGAGAGCACGGAGCGTGCCTTCGGAGAGCACCCGTGCGGGCATCGCCACAACGCCTTCCATCAGGCTCAATTCAACCTCGCCCACTTTGTTCACCTCGGTACGGATCCCTGTGATGGAGGGAATCAGACTATGCAATGCCTTTTCGACGGCATTGAATTGGCGCGGGTCCAGGTTGCTGAGTGTATTCAGGAAGGCAGCTAATTCCTCTCCCATCAGCCCAATATGGCGCACCTCTTTCACGCTTGTGGGCGCCCGCATGCGCTCGCGCGGCTCAAAATAATAGAAGAACCGAAGCGCTTTAGCGTGGCGCGGATTAGAGTACGCTCAGGAAATTAAACAGGTCGAGCTCGTCCCCTGGGCTCAAGACCAGACCGAAGCGCTTCTCATAAAAATGCACGACGTCGAGCAAGGTCCGGGCCGAGCCGTTATGGAGGTAGGGGGCGCACGCGGAAAGACCGCGTAGGATCGGTCCCTTGATCTTGCCGGCATGCGCGAATTGGCCATCGATTAAGGCTTGACCGAGATCGCTCGAGTCTTGCAGTTACTGCTCGGGAGACCATTCACCAGTTGGCAAACCGTGATTTGGGGCAGATAACTGATGTCCAGCTGGCCCAAATTCAAGGACGAATTCGAAGTGCTCGGGTCGCCAGTCCCGATATTCAGTGGCTGTGCGTAGCCAGAACCTCGTCTGGCGCTGACGAACGTGGAGCAATACTGCACCGCGGCGGCAGGCGTCCGCGTGTAACTTGCAAAAGCAGGGGGAAGAATCGAGCTCTCTGCGACGAGAGAGCCCGCGGGTCCCTTCTTGCTCATGAGATCCGCTGGCCGATTGAGCATCGTCGGCGGCGCTCCGCGCCAGAGAGCAAAGAACAGCATCGAGCCGGCAGACGCGAGCGCGCTACGCAGCTTCGCGCCAGCTATATCGATGGTGAAGGCCGCCGAGCCGGGCACTGGAGATCACGGTCGCAGCCGGCGAAGGCTTGCTTTCCACGGGCCGCCGATTCGGCGTGTCCTTATCGAGGGAATCGTGAATCCGGTCGTCGTGGTGGTAGTTCACGTAATCGCGAATGAGCCGTCGGAGATGTTGTTCGTTCAGCGCGATGACATGGTCGAGAATCTCGCGGCGGCAGCTTCCTACCCAGCGTTCCGCGGTTCCGTTTTGCCAAGGTGCCTGTACACTCGTTCGCTTCGGTCTGAGGCCCGTCGCTTTCAGAAAGGCGATCACATCCGCATCGAATTTCGAGTCGTGGTCGAGGATGGCATAACGATACGGACCAGCCTCAGGAAACGCTTCTCGCAGTTGTTGCACCACCCACTCGGCAGTCGGATGACGAGTGATGTTGAAGTGCAGAACCCTCCGTCGTCCGTGCTCAATTACGAAGAAGCAATACAGGAGTTGGAATGTCAGGGTGGGCACGGTGAAGAAATCGAGAGCGGCGATTACCTCACGATGGTTAGCGAGGAAGGCGAGCCAGCGTTTGGCAGGATCGCCGCGTCGTCGCAAGCGTTGCAGATATCTGGCGACAGTGCGCTCGGAGACCTCGAAGCCGAGCTTCAGAAGTTCCCCGTGGATCTTCGGCGCGCCCCAGTCGGAATTCTCAGCCGCCATGCGGTGGATGAGAGTCCGAATCTCCTCGCTCACCTTGGGTCGGCCATGCGGCCGCGATCGCCAGCGCCAGTACAGGCGAAAGCCCGCCCGATGCCACCCGACCACCGTGTCCGGTTTCACAATGACCAGAACATCCGACCATCGCGGCCATATGTTCCGTAGCGTGGTCCAGAAGAAGCGGTCGAGGCGGTTCAGAGAAGGTCGAGGCCGTTTTCGTTTGAGCACGGCGACCTGCTGTCGCAGTGCGAGAACTTCCAGGGAGGTGTCCACGCGATTGCGGAAGAAGGCGCGGATAGCAGCCAGGAATGCGGTGATCAAGTGGAGCACGAATCAACCGTTGTAACATCCCATAACACCTCCACGGCACGCCTGCGGATCCGGACCGCAAGCTGCTGATTTGAATACCTCAGAACATTTTGACTACGAACACCAGTTATTCTGGGCAAACATCACTTTGTACGGATTGTTGACGAGGTGCTGGCCGGGAAATATCTTGAAGAAAGCAAGCGCTTCCTGCTCGTGCGCCTCGATTCCGTCGGTCGGTGGTTGATTGGGCCAACGCACGATGCAATCCTTCGCGTGGCGCTGGCGGAACACATTCAGATCCTGGGAATTCCATGAATCGTCCAGCGTCTTCATCAGGTGCAAGTTCTTTTCAGGAGTCATGATGTTCCTCTTCTTACATGTAATATTCCTGTCCCAAAAGCCGATAGACGGCGCCATCCTTCATTACGAAATCTACTTTCGCCGTGGCGGCAATGTCGGTGAGCGGATCGCCGGGCATGGCTATTATGTCGGCAAGTTTCCCAGGGGCGATCACTCCAAGATCCACCTGCTGGAGCAACTCGGCCGCCACTGATGTGGCTGCCTTCAAGGCAGGGATGGGTGTCAATCCGGCTCCTACCATGGCCTGGAATTCGAGAATTCCGTGGCTGAACGGGAACATGCCACAATCGGTGCCATAGGCAACTTTCACATCGGTCGCCGCCAGCAACCGCTGCGATGCAAGTATCTTTTCGTTGTCGCGCCGGAATTTCCAGACCGCCTGGCAGGGCAGGGTCCCCTCCTGCAGCTGATGCAGATCCTCCTGCGTCATCTGCATGGTGGGTACCACAAATACTCCGGACTGCGCCGCCATTGCGAGCCCCTCGCTGTCGATCAGGTATGCATGCTCGATACTCCGAGCGCTAAAACGAATTGCCTGCTTGCAACCTTTAGCGGCGCCGGTATGAACAGCGACGGGCATACCGAGTTGATGAGCGGCCGAGGTAAGCGCCTCCATCTCGTCGTCAAACCACGTGACGCGGGCCGGATCATCGCCTGCGCTGAAGTAGCCGCCGGTATTCGTCGTTTTGATCCAGTCGCTACCGTACGTGTGCTCGCGGCGGACCAACGCTCTCACCGATGCTGTGTCATCGGCAATCGTAGAAACGGGCAGTGTCCAGCGAGGGTTGTAAAAGCTGCGCAAATCGCCGTGACCCGCACTGGCGCTGATAATGTGAGCAGCGACGAAGATGCGAGGGCCTTGCACGACTCCGGCGTTGATTGCATTTCGAAGATCGATGGTCGGCCAGTCCGGATCGGCACTACCCAGGTCCCACAGCGCCACGTTCGACGGGTAGTTGTAAAAGAGATCCAGGCTGGATGTCGTTGTTGCCTGGGCGGTCCAGGAAGTGTTGGTCGAAGGTCCAGTCGATCTCGTCTTTGGCACCATCCCAGACCTCGTCACCATATTCGTCCTGAAAGATCTTTCCGTGGGCGATGGTCAGCAAAGTACTCAGATGTTGACGGTATTTTTGCATTAGCGCTGAGTGACGCGCGAGCACGTTCATACGGCTTTGCTTAATTGGTTCAGGATCGTCTGGGCGTGCATAGAGGGAGAGATTGTTCTGGCGTAACCGTCGTTGACCGTGTCGTTCCGCTTCGCGCTCGGCAGATTCGGAACTCCAGGAGTGATAGAGAGCGTGAAAAAGAAAGCCTGCGGGATTCCGTGTACTCCGTATGCTTGTTTCAATTTTGTGGTGTTGGCAATGCCGACCAGCCGTCGATCGGGTGCTTTTGCAAAAAAGCCTCAACCACTGACGGCGTCTCGTCGCTGACCGACAAAAATACGACCGGGCGATCCTTGAACTGCGTAGCCAGCTCGTTGAGATGCGGAATCGCGGCGACACAGGGCGCGCACCACGTGGCCCAAAACTCCAAGACCACCGCTTTTCCCGCCAGCGCGTGAAGGGTGGCATTGGCCACTGGCTGATCGGTCTACGACAATTCGTTGTGCAGACCGGCGTCCCGGCCAAACTACTTTTCGGGCTTTCACAGCCCCAACAAAAGTCACGGCCTCGGTCCTTCGCGCATACTTCCTATTTACCCGCTCTGGCCCGCCGTTGTCATTTTCATCCTTCGTTGTCCGCCGTAGGCCGGTGAAGAACTACTTTGCCAGGAAGGGGACACTTCTACTTTGCCTTGACAAGGGATCTCCCCGTCTTGCAAATTCGCGACATTGCATGATACACTCCCCGCATCGCCAATATCTTCGCCCGATTTCGCGTATTTCGGCGATGTTTAGGATGTGTTCGATTCTTGGGGTGCAGTTTGCCCAAGCGCCTGTCTCATTTTCGCGCCTGAGCAGAAAACAGACGATCATCATTTCTGACGCCTGAAAGTGCGTCGCGAGGATGGGGGATGCTGGGCGGAACGCGAGCAATACGGGCCTTCCTGCTGATTTCCCCTTCCAATGAATCGCGTCATATCGTCTCACTGCTTGCAAGGCGTGCGGTACGGGTGTCCGAACTCTCGATTCATTCGGAGTTAGTCCGCTCATCGGCGTCGCCCGACGTAATACTGATTGAAGCGGAAGGGAAATGGGAGCAACGCGCGAGTGAGGCTCGGAGCTTGTATCCGGTCACGCCCGTCATTCTCTTGACCGGGGGCGGATCGGAGGGGCTGGCGGTCATGGCGCTGCGGTTGGGTGTACGGGATTACCTTCGGCTACCGATTTCAGCGCAGGTGTTGGACGAATCGCTCGACCGGTGTCTGGGGGGGCAGGCCCGAGAAAAGAACGCGATTCCAGGGGACGACGCGATTGTGGGCTCGAGCGATGTCGTATGCCGGCTGAAGAGTTATATGAAACGCGCCGCCTCTTCCGATTGCAACGTTCTGATCACGGGCGAGACCGGGACCGGCAAGGAACTGGCGGCCGCGTTCATTCACGATCAGAGCGCGAGACAGAGTAAACCCTTTGTCTGCCTGAACTGCGCGGCAATTCCCGATCCGCTGCTAGAAAGCGAATTGTTCGGTCACGCGCGCGGAGCGTTCACCGGGGCCGATGGCGCACGCGACGGCTTGCTCGCTTCGGCAGAGGGGGGGACGGTTCTGCTCGACGAAATCGGCGATATGAGCCTCTCCGCCCAAGCAAAGATTCTGCGCGTAATCGAGCAGAAGGAGATTTTGCGGTTGGGCGGCGCCGATCGGCGCAGGATCGATATACGCTTTGTTGCGGCGACTAATCAGGATCTGGAGAAGATGACCGGCGCGGGGATGTTCCGGCGCGATCTTTATTACCGGCTCAATGTGGTACGGGTGGAACTGCCGCCGCTGCGGGAACGCAGAGACGATATTCCGCTGCTGGTGGAACACTTTCGCCAGCGCCTGGGCGGATCCGACGTCGCGAAGATATCGAACGAGTGCCTGCGCCGGATCTCGCAGTACGATTGGCCCGGCAACATACGCGAGTTGAAGAATACGCTCGAGGGCATGTTTCTGAACTGTGGCTCCGGGGAAATTCGACCCGAGCATTTGCCCCCGCATCTGCGCGAGATCGCGAGCGGGGAACGCCCCCTTGGCTCTGACGAGCAGGAGCGCCTGGTTGAGGCGCTGTGTTCTACACAGTGGAACAAAAGCCGGGCGGCGGAGATGCTGCACTGGTCCCGCATGACGCTGTATCGCAAGATGGCGAAATATCGCATTTCGCGATCTTCCGCAGCATAAGCCTGTCACTGGCTGTTACACCCTGTCACCATCCCGTGTGGCAGAGTGCAACAGCTTACTGTTGTGCCGGTATCCCGGAAAGTTGTCCATTCCGGTATCGCAAGCAGCGGAAGCAGCACCGCAATTCCGCGTAACCTCCACCTGAAGATGGTGCCGTAACATGCGACGGCGAGTGTAACAGCCCGCGTCACACCGGACGACGAGTGACGCGTCGCGCTGTATCCGCGCTCGGCGCAGGCACTTACGCCTTGACGACTCGCGCTGTTTCCCGGGGCCTCGTACAGTGGCGCTGTTACAGTACAGCGCAGCCCGAACTCAAGTTCAATGAAGCTTCTGGCTAACTTGTTTCGCTGGAACGCGCAGAATTTCCGCCCTTTCTCACGCATCCTGGCATTGAGAGTGCTTTGTACGCTCCGAGGAATGGATGCCTGAGAAGCCGCGGCCGTCGACCTCTTCCGAGAATACGGAGGCGCGGTACGCGAACTACTTCACAGCCGGTCACAACGCGTTCGAGGTGCTTCTGGAATTCGGACAGTTTTACGAGGGAGACGCGCAACCAAGAATGCACACGCGAATCATAACCACCCCGGCCTACGTCAAGACGTTTCAGGAAGTCCTGCAGGATTTATTGAACCGCTACGAGGACCTGTTCGGCCCGATCATGCGCGAGGGTACACATGAGTGACTATTCGGTGCTGGGAGCGGTCAGCAGTACTCTACAAGCGCTGCTGACCAACAACATCACGAGCACGCTTGCCGCGCCGCTGAACGTCTCCATCTATCTGAATTCGCCTATCGAGATGCAGACTTCCAACCTGATTCCCGGAATTTCGCTGTGGCTCTTCAAGGTGTCGCGCATGGCGGAGATGTTGAACGAACCACCCGAGCGGAAAAGCGCGAATCAGTTAGCGCGCACGCCGCTGCCGGTACTTTTGCACTACCTGGTGACACCGATGGCCGCGGACCCGATTGTGCGCCAGACGCTTCTGGGACGGGTGCTTCAGGTCTTCAACGACCGTTCGATTTTGCGCGGGGCGGATTTGCGGGGCGTTTTGGCGAATACTACTGAGCAGTTGCGTGTGAACCTGGAGGCGCTGACCGTGGAGGAGTCGAGCTTGGTCTGGGAGGCGCTGGGTGAGCCCTACCAGCTTTCGGTCACCTATCTGGTGCAGGTCGCCAAGATCGATTCGGACCTCGGGCTGATCAAGTCGTCGCCTGTTCTGGACAAGCAGACGACCTACGCGCAAGTTCTTTCGGTGTCGGGAGGCTAGGAACTTGAGTATGTCATATGGAGTACAGGCCGGCAATTGGTCATACGTCGTGGAGGACGATTGCTCCACAAATTACTGGGCCATCGTCACGGGTACCGTTACCGACGAGATTCTCGGGAACATGTTTGCGCCGGGTCTCAATGTGGATACGAAGCGTCCGGACCTGCCGTCGAAGGTGACGCCGAACGGGCTGTTCGCAATTACGGGCTATCCGCAGCAATCGTTTCCGGTGAGCGCGACGCTTACCCTGTACTTCAACGCGCCGGGTTTCCACGGGAGTCAGCTGAAGGTGAGCGTTCCGGCCGGCGGCCCCTTCCCGGTAGTGGCGGGCACGGTGGTGCTGCGCCGGTTGCCGGTGCGCATTCAGGGGCGAGTGGTCAATGCCAACACGCGCGCGCCTCTCCCCAACGCATTGGTGCTCGCGGTGGACGATCCGAATACGCCTCCAGTGGTGCACACAACGGCCGTGCGTTCACCGCTCTATTTCGACCATTTGAATGGAGTCTCCGTACAAAACGTAACCATCGCTGTTACGGGCAGTCCGAGCTTGCAGGCCGACACCGTGGCCGGAACGCAAGTGATCGAGTTGAACTCGCGTACCGGACTTGCCGCGGGCTCCATCGTGCAGCTTTCGAAGTCGTCGAAAACGATCGTGGAGTACGGAGTCGTGGACCATCTTGGGCCGGGTCCGGCCGCAAGCGGTGGCCAGGTCTTCTTCCGCAACGCGCTGAATCGCAGCTACGCGATGGCATCGACGGTACAAGTTGTGACCGCGACTCCTGCCGGTGGAGCGGCAACGCTGAAGGGCGCTGCGAGCGCGGGTGACGGCGTGGTGGTGGCATCGGTGCTTTTGAATGGCACGACACTGGTTGTCGACCCGGGCAGTCTCAACGAGGAATATCACGAAGTAGGGGCACTCAGCGATGCCGACGGCTATTACGGCCTCGACGGCATGGGTAGGGTGCAAGAGATTTTTCTACAAGCAGCCCAGGGTGGGTTGCAGCAGACTGCCGGCTGGTTTATCGAGTATGACCAGCCCATCAATCTACTCGATTTTCGGCTTTCGTAGTTCGCAACGGTTTTTCTGAGGAGGACGCTCCATGCCGGATTACCTTTCGCCGGGGGTCTATATCGAGGAAGTAAGCGGTGCGCAGCCCATCGAAGGGGTGAGCACCAGCGTCACCGGATTTGTCGGAGTGACGCAGAAGGGGCCCGTAGACGGTCTCGGCCCCGTCCTGGTGACCAGTTTCCCCGAGTTCGAGCGCACGTTTGGGAGCTACTTTACTCCCGGATTTTCGGGTGCAGGGTACAACTTTCTGCCCCATGCGGTCGCGGGCTTCTTCAACAACGGCGGACAGCTTTTGTACATCAAGCGTGTGGCCAGCGCGATGTCGCCGCCGGCGGCCGCAGGCGCGGTGGGCGGCCTTGCGAACAACGCCGGCACGCCGGCTTTGATGACCCGCCTGATGGCCACGGGATCGAATGGTGCGACCGGCGCTACGTCCGTGCGATTGCAGAGCCTATTGGGGTTGGAAGTCAACACGACAATGGTGCTCACACAACAGAAGAACGGAATTTCCACGGCCTCTGGGGCTCTGACGGTTTCGAGTTACGACGGCGCGACGAACACCGTTTGGTTCAGCCCCGCGCTCGCCGCCAGCTTTGATCCGAACTACACCACTGTGGCGCTTACGGGCGCCACGGCGGTCACGGCTTCCGGAGCACCGGCGAACGCGGCGGGCAGTCCACTGGCTCCGGTCGCGAACGCCGCGAATTTCGTACTCAACGCAGCCAACCCGGGGATCTGGGGCAACACCGTTCCCGGTACGCCGCCCCCCGGATTACTGGTGCAAATCACTCCGAGCTCTCGCGCGCATGCCCAGGTGCAGTCGGTGTCCAGCGTCAGCGGCGGCACGAACAACCTGGTGAGCATGAATTCGGGGGCAAACTTCTACGCCGGCGCCATTTTGGAGTTCGACACCGGCGGCACTCTCTCTGTCACCGGAAGCGTCACCTCCGGAGTGTTTACTCCCGGCGAGGCGCTTGTTCAAAGCAATACGAGCGCGAAAGCCATCCTCGTGGGAACGGTCACGGGCGCAAACCCAATGACGATTCGCGCGCTAATCGGCACGCCGAACGCGGCAGATACCTGGGTCGGGCAGACCAGCTCCGCTGTGTATACGCCGACCGCCGCTCCGGCCGTTGTCTTCGCGGGGAAGTTCTACGGCAAAGTGCAGACCGTTCAGGGATCCGGACTGCTTTTGGTCAACGGCCTGACAGCGGCGCAGTTAGCTGCGGTTCAAGCCAATACCGGCGCGACGCCGCCGCTAACAGTTTGGGTCCGCTCGTGCGAGTTTGACATCGCGGCTTCCTACGGAACCGTCAACGAGACCTTTAAGGGTCTCACGTTGGACAACACCACCCCTTATTTCTATGGAACGACGATCATCAACGGTTCCAACCTGCTCAGTGTTCCGCAGACTCCGTCGATTCCCTCCGACAACAATACTACCGACCCCAGCACCATGCCGACGGCCGGCGACGGCTTGAACGTAGTGATGTCCGGAGGCACGGACGGGAGCGCGCCGACGGCCATCGACTTTGCCGGAAATGACGGAGGCCCTGGAAATCGAACAGGAATCGCCGCGCTCATCGATGCCCAAACTGTCAGCATCATCGCCGCGCCAGGAATCACCGATCAGTACACGCAGCAGGCGCTGATTACGCAGTGCGAAAACCTGATGTACCGGTTCGCGGTTCTGGACCCGGCGCCATCGGCGAGCGGCGGAACGCCCAGCATGAGTGACATCCAGAATCAGCGCAATTTGTACGATACGAAATACGCGGCGATCTACTATCCACGGCTGGTCGTAACCGATCCGCTGACGGACATGCCGCTGACGATTCCGCCCAGCGGTCACGTCGCGGGAATTTACGCGCAGACCGACAACACCAGGGGCGTGTGGAAAGCGCCGGCAAATGTGGTAATCAACGGCATCAACAGCCTCGAGATCAAGCTCAGCACCGGCGATCAGGACATTCTGAATCCCGAGCCGAACAACATTAACGCGCTGCGCGACTTTACGGCCCAGGGCCGCGGGCTGCGCGTATACGGCGCCCGCTGCATCACCGCCCTGACGGAATGGAAGTACATCAACGTGCGCCGGCTGTTCATTTTCCTCGAGGCTTCGCTCGATCAGGGACTGCAATGGGCTGTCTTCGAACCGAACGACCAGAGGTTGTGGGACCAACTGATCCAAAGTGTCTCCGCATTTTTGACGAGCATCTGGCGGCAGGGCGGCTTGATGGGCGCAAAAGCCGAGGAAGCCTTTTTCGTGAAATGCGGGTACGACACGATGTCGCAGGACGATATCGACAACGGGCGCTTGATCATGCTCGTTGGTGTCGCGCCCGTTTTCCCAGCTGAGTTTGTGATTGTGCGCATTGGGCAATGGTCCGGCGGCTCGTCGGTGCAGGAGCTCTAACGGATCCAGGAGAATGCCATGTCAACAACGCGAGTCGATCCATTTCGTGGCTTTAACTTTCGCGTCGAGCTCGATAACACGAGCGTCGCTTCCTTCCGGGAATGCGGCGGGCTGACCGCGACAACGGATTCCGTCGATTACCGTGAAGGCAAAGATGTGCCGCTCACGGTTCGCAAGCTGACGGGACTGCGCAAGTTCACGAACATCAGCCTGAAGCGCGGCTACACCAGCAATCAAGACCTCTGGAACTGGTACAAAAACATTCTGAACGGGGTGACCGACCGGCGCAATGGAGCCATCGTGCTTCAGGACGAACAGCATAACGACGTTCTTCGCTGGCAATTTGAAAACGGCTGGATCTGCAAGTGGGAAGGGCCGGCCATGAACGCTACCAGTAACGATGTGGCGATCGAAAGCATCGAGATTTGCCACGAAGGAATTCAACTCGCCTGACCTGACGGAGCGCCTTGAGTATGCCCACGTACGCCACTCCCGGTGTATATTTCGAACAGGTCGATCGGGCCGGTCAAGCTGTGCCCGCAATGCGCACGGACATTGCCGCGTTTGTGGGCATCGCGCGGCAGGGGCCCGTGGGGGTCGCGACTCCGGTGGAGTCCTGGCGGCAGTTTCAGTCCACGTTCGGCAGCTTCATTCCAAATGGCTATCTGGCGTATTCCGCACAGGCGTTTTTTCAGAACGGCGGCGAGAGGATGTATGTCGTTCGCGTGGCCGCGCCGGAAAGCTGCGCAGCGACGAATGCGGTTGTGACGCAGCCGGCGGACGGTTTCTCGTCCATCGTACTTTCCGTTGCAGGGTTCGCGGCCGGCGCGGTGGCGACTTTGCAGCAAACGACGGTGCAGAATGCCGTTGGCGCGCAACCCTCCGACCGCATGAGCTCAATCGTAGCGAGCGTCGCTGGATTTCCCGCCGGATCGTTGGTGGAGGTTTCGCAGGCGGTCCCTCCGATGAGCGCCTGGCACACGGTACAGTCGGTGGACGCGGCACACAATCGCATTTACTGGGACAAGCCGTTGGAGCCGGGATTCCTGTTGGTTCCACCGATCGTTTTTACGGCGGTCCATGAGGAAGACCGGCTGATTTCCTCAATCAGCGCCGGCGCCAACACCATCTCGTGGGCGCACAGCCTCGGCCCGGCTTTCGATTTGAAGCAGTCCATCACGTTGCGGAGCGGCGCTTCCTGTTCGCGAGGCATTTTGTACGACTCCTCCATCGCCCCAACACTCGAAATCAAGGCCGCCAACCCGGGGTCCTGGGGCGACGGACTATCCGTTTCCGTTGCGTACTCGAGCCTCGCGGCTACGGCGAGTTCCGCGCAGACGCAACCGGCGAGCGGCGCGTACACTTTCGTGAATTCCGTCGTGGGTTTTCTCCCGTATTCGGTGGTACGGATTTTTCAGTCGGGCGTTGCGCTCGGCTATCGCACGCTGGTGAAAGCGGATCCTTCGATCAACGCCCTGTGGTGGGACACGCCGGTAATTCCGACCTTCGATGTCACCAAGGCCATGTCGTTCGAGACGGTGGAATTCTCGCTGAGCGTCTATGCGAACGGCAGCGTCAAAGAGATCTTCACCGGGCTATCTTTGCATCCGAATCATTCCCGCTACGTTCCCCTAGTTGTCAATCCGGGAAATTCAACGTCGCCGCAGAACGGCCAGTCGGGACTGCCATCCCAGTATATTCGCGTCAAGGACCTGGAGAGTCCGACACCGGTACCGGATAATTTACCGAATCCCGCGGCACCGCAACTGACCGATGGCGTCTTGTACCTTACCGGTGGGCGCGATGGCATTGCCGCGCTGCGCGTACCGGACTTTACCGGCGATACCGGCAGTTCGAGCAAATGGGGAATCCGCGCGATGGAGGATGTCGACGAAATCTCCATCGTGGCCGTTCCGGACATTCTGATTGAGCCGGTTCCGGCAAATTCGTACGCGCCGCCCGCGGTGACGATGCCGAATCCGTGCTTGCCCGGGACCGGGGCGCCGGCGATTTCACCGCCGCCCCCGCCCCCTCCCGAGGAGATGGCGCCGAGCCTTTCCCTGGACGAGGTCTATCAGGTGCAACAAGCGCTCGTGCAGCATTGCCAGACCATGCAATTCCGCTTTGCGATTCTCGACCCGCCGGATTTTGGCTACCCAAAGCAGCATGTCGACCTCGGCGAAGTGCAAAGCTGGCGCCAGCGCTTCGATACCATGTACGCGGCCTTGTACTACCCGTGGATTCTGGTGCGCGACCCGTTGCAATCCGGGAATTCGGTGGTGCGCCGCGTGCCGCCGAGCGGGCACGTCGCCGGGGTATACGCAAACACGGATCTGACCACGGGAGTCTTCAAAGCTCCGGCGAATGTGGTCTTGCAGTGGGCGCAGAACCTGACCAACGAAGTGACTCCAGAGGCGCAAGCCTTCCTGAACCCGATCGATGTGGACTGCATCCGTATGTTCTCCGGGCGCGGCATGCGTGTCTATGGCGCCCGCACCTTGAGCAGCGATTCGAGTTGGCTTTTCGTGAATGTCCGCCGGCTGTTCTTCATGATCGAACACGCGCTGCTCATCTCCCTACAGTGGGTGGTTTTCGAACCAAACGACATTCATCTTTGGAACCTGGTGCGCAGCTCGATTACGAGCTTCCTGGAAACGCTGTGGAGAGAAGGCGCGTTTGCAGGGAACACGGCGGAGGAGTCGTTCTATGTGAAGTGCGATGCGACCAACAACCCTGCGACCACGACGGCGCTCGGCCAACTCTTCATTGAGATCGGGATCGCGCCGGCGCTTCCCGCGGAGTTCGTGGTTTTTCGGATTGGGAGGGTGGGCGACACGCTCGAGGTGACGGAGTAAGGAGAGAAGCGATGGCGACCGCATCTCAAACAGTGCGCAGCGACCCCTACCGTGCGTTTAACTTTCTGATCCGGCTGGTGGACTCCAGTGGATCGCCGGGCGACGCGACATCGTCGCAGCAAGGTTCACCGGCGGGCGGGTTCAGCGAATGCAGCGGCATCGAGATGAGCCTGGACGTAGAGGAATACAAGGAGGGCGGAAACAACGGAGGCTCATTGCGCTTTCCGACCCGTGTGAAGTGGACGAATCTCCGGCTGAAGCGAGGCATGGCGCTGACCGACGATCTGTGGGAATGGCATTACAGCTTTGTGCAGGGACAGGTGGCCCGGCGGGATGGAGTGGTGACGCTGTTGGACGAACAACAAAACCCCGTCAAGACCTGGTCGTTCCGGCGCGGCCTGCCCGTGAAATGGTCCGGGCCGAGCATGAACGCCATGAACAACCAGGTGGCCATCGAGGAACTGGAAATCGCGCACGAAGGATTGACGCTTCTGTAACGCGGAAAGGAACCGATGGACGTTCGAATCAATGAAGTGCAAAGCCGGGTGCAGACCACCGATTCACAATCGTTGCTGGATCCTCGCGTCATGCAGGACATCGTCCGGCATTGCGTTCGAGCCATGAAGGACGAGTTAGCCCGCGACAAGCGCATCAAGGACGAACTCAGGTTGACATCGAACGATGCGCCGGACCGCTAGAGAAAGGACCGTATGGCGAAGCCGCTCAAAGCAACGTTTTGCGTCGTCGGGAAAGACGGGACACTCGGCAAACCCATCCCCGTGAAGTTCAATCCCACCGAATACACGCTCAATAAAGGAGCACAGATTACCGAGGTGACGATACCAGGGTTGGACTCGCCGATATTGCAATTTGTGCGGGGCCAGACGGAAACGCTTTCGCTCGATCTGTTTTTCGACAGTACGGACAACGGCATGGACGATGACGCGACGCCGGTCACGAAGCAAACCGACCAATTCTATCAGCTGGTGAAAATCGCCGGTTCCACGCACGCGCCGCCCGTCTGCTATTTCTCCTGGGGCTCGGATTTTCCGGGCCAGTTGGTGTCCTCGCCGGCGGCTGGCGGCAGCCAGCAGCGCCACGGCTTCAAATGCCTGATTGAAAGCGTGCGCCAACGATTCACGCTATTCAGCCCGCAGGGTGTGCCGTTGCGCGCCACGCTCACGGTGTCGCTCAAGGAATACAAGACGCTGTCGGACCAGATTTCGGAACTCAACCTTCGGTCCGACGACCATACCCAAACGCACGTCGTCCAGACCGGCGAGACGCTAAGCCAGATTGCGTATCTGATGTACGACGATCCCACCCAGTGGCGCTACATAGCGGACCAGAACTCGATCCTTGATCCATTGCAACTGACTCCCGGTACCGTGCTGCAAATTCCCATGATTTCGTCGTCTTCCTGAGGTGAATGTTGGCGCAGACACCCATCCCGATCTACACGCAACAGGAGACGTTTTACGTCCCCGCGTTCGAGGTGCGCGTCCTCGGCAAGGCGCTGCCGTCGAACGTCATTCGCGACGTGTTCCAGGTGACCTACAAGGACAGCATCGACGAGGTGGATTCGTTTGAAATTGAAATCAACAATTGGGACGCGGACCAGCGCACCTTCAAATTTGCGCCGCCCGAGCAGGGTTTTGAGGACATATTCGATCCCGGTCAAAAAATCGAGATCTGGATGGGCTACTACGGCAAGTTGCGGCGCATGATGCGCGGCATCATCACGGCGCTGGAGCCGAACTTTTCTGGAACCTCCGCGCCCACCCTCCACGTCCGCGGCCAGAACGAGTTGTACCAGTTCACCACCGAAAAGCACACCTATTCCTGGACCGATGGCAGCAAAACCGATACCGACATCGCCAAGTACTTGTGCGGACTCCCGGTAAAGAAAGGGCAGCCGGGTCTGGGAATCGATATCGACGCTCATCCGGCTCCAGATGAAGAAAAAGTTCCGAATGTGTTCATGAAAAACCAGTACGACATCGTGTTCCTCCTGGAGCGCGCCCGCCGGCGGGGCTACGAGCTGTATATCGAAGACGAGACCGATCCTCCGCGGCTGTACTGGGGGCTTTCCGCGAATCCCGCAAACGTCCCGGTGTACCAGCTCGAGTGGAGCAAATCGCTGATTAGCTTCCAGCCGACCTTAAGCACGGCGAAACAAATCAATGAAGTCGTGGTGCGCAGTTGGGATCGCACCGCCAACAAGCCCATCGAAGAACATTACACGCTGCAGCAGTTATGGAAGGACTTGAAACTCTCCCAGGCGGAGATCACCAGGCGGACGCAGCTCGCCAAGGCCTTTCAGAACCGCACCCAGGACATCGAAGCGGCCGTATTTTCCAAGCAGGAGGCACGCAATCTCGCGCGGTCGATCCTGAATGACACGCACAACAAAATGATCGAAGGCAGCGGCTCGACCGTCGGCCTTCCCGATCTGCGCTCGGGTTGCAACGTCGAGATTCTGGGCTTTGGTGCGCAAAGCGATTACAGTGGAACGCCCAAGGGCGACAGCAGCGATTTCGACGGTGAATATTTCGTGACCTCATCCACGCATACGATCGGCAATAACGGCTATCGCACTGATTTTTCCGCGCGGCGCCAGGGGCCTTTGACGCCGCGTGATTTACCGCAGGGGTGAAAGATGTCCAAAGTGGGAGGCGTAGTCACAGGAGTGGTAACGGCGGTAAAAGATCCCGACCAGCAGGGCCGGGTGCAGCTCAGTTTTCCATTTCTCGGGGGCCAAAACCAGAGCACCTGGGCGCCGGTGGCCACGTTAATGGCCGGGGGCGGGCGAGGTTCCTGGTTTATGCCAGAGGTCGGCGACGAAGTGTTGGTGGCATTCGATCACGGCGACTTCGACCACCCCTTCGTGGTGGGATTTCTTTGGAACGGACAGGACCAGCCGCCCGCCAGCGACATCAGTCCCAGCGTGCGCCGTCTGCAGACCGTGAGCGGGCACAAAGTGGACTTCGACGACCGCGACGGCAGCCAGAAAATCACGATCAAGACGCAGGGCGGCCACACCATCGAGATGAACGACGTGGCTGGCTCAGAGAGCATCACCATCACCACCAGCGGCAACCAGCAGATTCAGATGCAAGACACGCCAGCGACCATCACGATTCAGACCGCGATGCAGAACCAGGTCATCGTCAGCGACGCGCCTCCGGGTGTCACGATTCAGGCACCCAGCGGAATCGTCACCGTGAGCTGCGCCATGGCCAATGTGACTGCGGATTCTGCGCTCAACGTCAGCGCGCCGATCACGATTTTCGACGGCGTCGTTCAAGCCCAGACCCTGATTGCGGAGGCGGTGGTGGGTTCGGCGTACACGCCGGCGCCGGGAAATACCTTCGGGCTTTAGAGATCAGAATGCCGCTTACGGTTCCCATTCCGACGTTTCAGCAGGACAGCGGTCCCGCCACCACCCTGGCGGCCGACAAACCGATTACGCTTTCCTGCCCGCCGGTGACGTTCGCCGACGGGACTACGCTGAGTCCATCGACGGCCACGGCATTCACCTACCTGCTGTTTCGCGAGTCGTTGGGCAGCGGTTCGGAGGTTTGGGACTCCAGCGCCAAAACATGGAGACCGGCGGCGGCGGCCGTCAACGCCCAGCCTCTTTTCTGGATGAAACAAACCTGGCAAGCCCTGTTGGTGGCTATCGGGAACAACGACAGTTCCGGGCAACCCGCCTTTCAAACCGATGCCACAACAGGCTATCCAGTCTATGGCACGCAATTCTTCTTTACCGGAACGGATGCCGGCGGAGTGCAGCAGAGCGGGCAGAGTCTGATGAGCGCGCCGGTGGCGATTCTTGCGCCCGGATCGCAAAACCTCGCCGGTGTCGCCATCAATCCCAACGATCCGACCAAGGCCACCGATCTTCTGATTTTTCTAAAAGACAGCTCGCTGACCGAGCAGGGGTACGTGAGGATTTTTCAGGATGGATCCGGGTTTCATGTCGAGTTGTTTTCCGGCGGCGCGCGAGTCCTGGTGTCAAACAACGGCGCCATCGTATTGTCGCCGGCGGCCGGCCAGGCGGTCGAGATCAACGGGAGCCTGGCGGTAAGCGGGACGATTTCATCGGGTGGAACTGTGATGGCGGTGCCATAGGGAGAATAAGCCGGCGATGGCGACTTCAACGAACTCAAAAACGGTCGCGCCCGCGAGGCGCTTTCTGGGTGTTGGTTGGCGATTCCCTGTGCGAATTTCGCTGGCTGGCGGATTTGCTTTTTCCGCCGGAGAACAGAGCATTGAGGAAGCGATCTGGATCCTGCTCGGAACCGCCCGCGGCGAGCGTCAGATGCTGCCCCGATTCGGTTGCGGCATCCACGATCTGGTGTTTGCTCCCAACAATCCCGCGACCCAAGGCAATATCCAGCACCTGGTGAAGGACGCGCTCAATGAGTGGGAGCCGCGCATTGACGTGCTGGATGTAAACGTCAGCTCCGCACCCGGGGAGGAAAACACCTTGTTGATTCGGGTGGACTACCGCATCCGCTCCAATAATGCGTTTGGCAACCTGGTGTATCCCTTCTACATCACCGAAGGTCCCGGAGACTAGAAATGCCGCTGAGCGCACCCAATCTGGACGATCGCCAGTTTTCGGACATTGTCGCCGAGGCAAAGACGCTGATTCCGCGCTATGCACCGGAATGGACGAACTTCAACGAGAGCGACCCCGGGATTACGCTGGTGGAACTGTTTGCGTGGATGACGGAAATCCTGACTTACCGTCTGAATCAGGTTCCGGACCTGAATTACATCAAGTTTTTGAAGTTGATTGGTATCGAACTGCAGGCGGCGCAGCCCGCCAAAGCGGAACTTACGTTTTCCGTGGCTCGCAACGACATTCCCAGTGTCATCATTCCGCAGGGGACGCAGGTGGCGGTCGCCGGAAGTTCAAGCACGCCGATTATTTTCGAAGTCGACCAGGCATTGACCGCCATCGGCGCCAGGCTCTCCGCGGTG
>Ga0335078_10004560_pt1 | contig 20521 bp, 22 predicted proteins | sample Lox_Sample_32_FD_206711 | JGI IMG/M metagenome (GOLD analysis project Ga0335078, IMG submission 206711) | Soil microbial communities from Loxahatchee National Wildlife Refuge, Florida, United States - Lox_Sample_3.2 | ecosystem: Environmental > Terrestrial > Soil > Wetlands | place: USA... | reverse complement strand
GGCCAGTGACATGGCCGATGGTGCGCATTAGACGCAGCGCGGTGAGCCCGGCGAGCGGAAGCGCGGCGGCCTGGACAGTCGGGACGCTGTCCGGGATCGGTGCCAGGGAGCTGACCGGGACCGCCGCATACTCGGCCCACCCGCCGGCTTCGGGGTGTCCGACGACGCGCTGGCCTGCCACCGGACCACTTCCATTGGCGGCCGTCTGTACGACTGCGCCGGCGATGTCCTTGCCGGGACGCGCTCCGGCGCGGGAATCTTCGAGCAGGAATATCTCGCCCCGGTTGACCGAAAATGCCTCCACTTTCACCAGCGCTTCGCTTGGCTTGGGCCTGGGCATGCTGATGTCGGCCAATGCGACCGTCAGCTCGCGCTGGCCGGTCGCGATCAGAGCCTTCATGATGTTCCCTCCTGGCCGGGGGCTGGCGTGGTGACCGGCTGTCGTCCCCAAGAAACCCCGGTGCGCGGCGAGTCGTCCAACAGCGTTCCGGCTGACTTGACAGCTGACCGTTGTCGGCAAAGGTGGAGAAGGTGGATCTTGACCTCGCACAGGTACGCGCGTTCGTGGCGGCCGCCGAGGAACTACATTTCGGCCGGGCCGCCACGCGGCTGTTCCTGAGCCAGCAGGCGCTCTCTAAGCGAATCGCCCGGCTCGAGGACGAACTCGGCGTCCAGCTGTTCGTCCGCGGCAAGCGCGTGGTCGAGCTGACCGAGGCCGGACGCCGCTTCCTGCCCCCGGCCAGGCAGTTCCTGGCTGACGGGGACCGTGCGGTCGCGGCCGCACGGCATACCAGCCGACCGCTGCGGGTCGACGTATGGGGACACCTGTACGCGCCGATGCGGACGGTGGGTCAGGTCATCGCGGGCCTACCCGAGCTCAGCACCGAGGTTGGACTGAGCCGCGACCTTCCCGCCGCGGTAACGGCACTGCTGCATGGCGAGATCGACGCTGGCTTCGGCCGCGTTCACTCGCTGGCCGAACACCGTGACGAGCGGCTCAGCACGCGGCTCACCAGGGTCGAGCCAGTCGACGCAATCCTGCCCGTCGAGCATCCGCTCGCCGGCCGGCCCGAGATACGCCCCGCGGACCTGCGCGACAGCACATTGTGGTGCCCGGCCGCGCTTGACCGGCTCGACTTCCTGCGGCATTTCGCCGATTACTTCGGGATCGCCGCTGAGGAAGGCGGCGCCAACCTAGGCCTCGACCACCTCATCGATCGCATCCGCGCCGCGCCACGGCGGTTCTCGCTACTGCCCGCTGATATCCCGCTGCCCGGCGGCGCGGGCATCTGCCCGGTCCCGATCTGCGACCCGACCCCGTTGTATGCATGGTCGCTGATATGGCACAGCCAGGACCAGCACCCTCTGATCGGCGTCTTGCTCCAGCGCTTCGCTGAAATCGGGAACCGGCAGCGGTGGCTAGAGTACGACCCCGCACGCGACTGGCTGCCGGCCGACGACCACGCCGAACTCAAGCGACTCGGCTACGCGCCGAACGACCGCCTAGGCTGAAGGCCCGCTGCGGCCCACTCGGATTGCTCATCCAGGTCAGGGCTCCCCGCTCGACTCAATCCGACTACGACAGACTTCCCAAAACGGGCCGGTCTCTCTGATGCCATGAAGGAGCGGGACCTCCTCGGTCCCGTAGCTGCACTCGTGGGTGCCGCCAACCGTGCTCCGTACGGCTGCCCGGCCGGGCGGCTGCTGGGGTGGGGGTCAGCGGCCGGGAGGGTGGGATGGGCCGACGCACCGGGTGCCCGTAGTCGGCGGCCATTTCTGGCCAGGTTCGAATTCGCAGCTAGGGCCCGGCGAAGGGACGGCCGCAGTGTGCGGCGGGGCGTCAGGGTGGGTGGCACAGGGCCGACAGCTGCCCGGGTTAGTCGGCCGTTAGAATGACCGCACCCGCGCATCGCCGGGGAACTCGTGCTCACCCTCGACACGGTCAAAAAGCACGTCAGCCACCTCCTCGGCACGGCCAACCGCACCGAGGCCGTCACCAAGGCACGCCAGCTCGGCCTGATTCCCTAGCCCGGTACCCGCGCCCGATCCCTGGCGGCACCCACAGGCCACCCGGACCGTTCGGAAATTAGCTTGCTCGTCCTGGATAGAGTGAAAACGTGACGCGACAGCAGGACGCCCAGCTCGGCGAGGGGCAGACACCCCGCGCGCGGTGAGCCCGCGCGTCCTTTCTCCATGACCTCCGGCCTGGCGCGTTTCCTCGCGCGGCCGGTGCGGTGACGCGGCGGGACACAGTTCGGTGTTCCTGCGATCCGCTTGGAGTCAAGTCCGTTGTTCACACGTTCTCTGCTGCCCGCGCGCGCCCGGAAGCGCCGCGCGCATTACCTGTTCGCCGCCGGATTGTTCGGCATCCTCGGCTTCCACGTCGGCGTCTGGGCCGTCCAGCTCGCGTCGCTGTCGGCCGGCCTGGGCCTGGACCCGGCGGCGCTCGGCGCCGCCATCACGGTCGCCGCCGCGGCCGGGCTGGTCACCTTGTTCGCCGGCGGGGCGCTGGCCGACCGGGTAGGCCGGCGCCCGGTCCTGGTGATCGGCTTTGCCGGTGCCGGGACCGCGTTCGTGCTGCTGGCCCTGGCCGGCAGCTTCGCCACCCTGATCCCCGCTGTCCTGCTCTACGGGCTGTCGATCAGCTTCGTCGACCTGGGCGCTAACACGGTGGGCTCGGCCTACGAGCAGGCCTACGCGGTCACGGCCATGACCGGCCTGCACGCCTGGTTCAGCGCCGGCGCGCTGACCGGCGCGGTCGGCAGCGCCGCCGCCCTCAGCACCGGGGTGAGCTATCGCGACGTCTATCTCGCCCTCGCCGCCGTCATGGCGGCCGGGCTGCTGGCCACGCTGCTCGCAGCCATCCCCGCACCGCCCGTCCCGCCCCTCCCGGCCGGCACCTCACCCGGCCGCCGCCCGCCGCGCCCGGCCGGCCAGCGGGTCTGGCGGATACCCGCGGTGCTGTTTGCCATCGCCCTGATCAGCGTGACGTTCTTCGGCGACGGCGCGCTGGAAAGCTTCCTGTCCACCTACCTCCGGACCACCCTGGCCGGAGGCGTGTTGCTCAGCGGGTTCGGCATCGGCAGCTATCACTTCGCCTCGCTGCTGGGGCGGCTCACCGCCACCGGGGCGCTACGCCGCTTCGGGGAGCGCCGCGTCGTGCTGGCCGCGGGACTGCTCGCGGCCGCCGGGCTGCTCATCGCCGTCGCCGCGGCGGCCGCGGCTGCGGCCATCGGCGGGCTGCTCCTGACCGGGTTCGCCATCGCCCCGGTCGTCCCCACCACGCTGTCGCTGGCTGGTCGCTCCGCGCCCGGCCGCTCTGGCCAGGCGGTGGCCACGACCACCGCCGCCGGCTACGGCGCCTTCATCGTCAGCCCGCTTAGCATCGGCCTGCTCGCCCAGGCCACGAGCCTGCGGCTCGCGCTGGCCCTGCTGGTCGTGACGAGCCTGGCCATCGCGGGCCTGGCGACCCGATGGCCGACGGCGTCGATCCCGCCCAGCTGAGGCGGTGCGGATGATGCCGACCGGTGCCATGGGCCCGCCGCGGCGTGCGGCTGATACCACCGTCCGTTCGGTCAAGGACCTTCATTCCGAACGGACGGTGGTGTTCCGCCCGCCTCACGGTCGGCTGCCTGGGCGGCGGAGGGAAGCAGCGCCAGTTGCTGGCGGATGCCGTCGAGGAAGAGCTGGAGGCCGTAGCCGAACCGCTCGGCGGGATCGGCGGTGAAGGCCGTGGCGGCGAGCTTGTTCTCGATCCCGTCCACAGTCAGCGGCCCCGCACATAGGCTGCGGGGCCGCCGTCTGCCCGCTGAGCGGCGACCATGCCACTCGGTCGGCCGAGTATTCGAGGCTGTCTTGACATCCGGCCGGGAAGACGCCCAGATCGGTGATTCTGGCGTGCCGGGAAGCGTGGTGTGTACCGGCACGGCTACGCGCCGCCGGGCAAGCAGAAGAGCGACTGGGACGGCCCGGTCGCCGAGGAGGCGCTGACCGGGGACGGGTCCCGGCACGGGCTGATCGGCACCTTGGTGCCCCATTCCTGCTGGCTGCCGGACCTGCCCGTCGTAGTTGTCAGCCGCCCAGCCTGAACCCAGGGCCCTGACCCGGGCGGCACCACCGTGCCGTCGCCGTCGCGGAAAGATTCCACCCGCATGGGCACCTTCGGGTGACGCCGATCCCGCCCCAGGTTCGTAGCGTGCAGATCCACGGACCTGAACCGAAGGACGGTACATGGGCTTGAACTCGCGCTACGAGGTCCGGGTCAAGGGCATCCTCGACGGGCGGTGGGCCGCCTGGTTCGAGGACCTCCAGGTCACCACCGACGGGGAGGAAACCATCATCGCAGGCCCGGTCGCCGATCAAGCTGCCCTGCACGGGCTGCTGACCAAGGTACGCGACCTCGGGCTGTTCCTGATCTCGGTACGCCACCTCGATCCAGATTGACCATCGCGCATCGCCGGCCGCCCCGCCGTCCGCGCAGGAAACACCAGGAGGAGATCATGCATCCGGCCATTACTCAACAGCTCGCCGCCGACCGCATCCGGGAGATGCACGCGGAAGCGGAAGGTAAACGCCAGGCCCGCCAGGCGCACCGGGCCCGGCGCCGCGCGCCGTCCATACGGCCAAGGCTTCCGGCCAGCGGGACGCTCAGTTACGACGATCCCCGCCTGGACCCGGGCCAGCAGCCGGCCATAACCCAGCAACCCAGCGCGCCGCCCGTGCCGGTGATGGCCGACTCGCCGCCAGATGGCGGCGACGCCACCACGGCACGCGAAGCGCTGGACCATTGCCACTGATCCAAGCGGCCGCAGGAGGCTCAGCCCGAGGGCCGGCCCGCGAGAATGCGCTGCCTGGCGATCTCGTACCGGACGGCCGCGATCGCATCCGCCGCATTCAGTGAACTCGCGGCGCCGGTTATGGGCTCCTGTCTGGCCGCTGGGTCCAGGTCGGCGATACCGCATGGGGATCTCGCTGGCCCGCTTCGGTGCGCCCAGGGCCGCCCGGACGCGGCGCAGGACGTACATGCTAGGGATGGCTGAGGCGCCGGTGGCGCCCCGGACCGGGATGTCCCGCCCGCCACCAAACTACTTATTCCCACGTCGCGGCCGGATCTGGTGCCGCGGCCGCAGCTGACGGTCGTTCGTGATCTGACGAGCCGCAGGCCGACTCGGATTCTTTCTTCCAGGTACGGCCCAGCGCGGTGTTTCGCGGCTGGCGTCAGGGGGAATGGAGCGATCCGGTTGACTTACGATCGGTTCTCTCGGCAGGGAGACGGAGGATCGCCGGAGACGCAGAGCCTGCAGGTTAGCGATGACTGAGCCGCTTGCGGCGGTCTCATCGGGGATGGCCGCGCCGGAGCGTGACATCCTGCTGGCTACTAAACTGCACATGCCCGCGCCGCGGCCGGGTGTGGTGCCGCGGCCGAGGCTGGCGAAACAGCTCAACGAGGCCCTGGCGTGCGGGCTGCTCCTGGTGTGCGCGCCGGCCGGGTATGGCAAGACGGTCTTGCTGGCTGACTGGGCCCGGCGCAGGGAGCAGCCGTCCGCGTGGCTGTCGCTAGACCCGGGGGACAACGATCCGGCCCGGTTCTGGCGCTACGCGGTGACCGCACTGGACCAGGCCCTCCCCGGGATCGGCTGCCGGGTGGCGCCGCTGCTCGGCCCGTCGGCGCCGTCCTCGTTCGAGGACCTGGTCACGACCCTGATCAACGAGCTGGCCGCTCGGCAGGAGGCGGAGCAGACGCTGCTGGTCTTCGACGATTACCACGTGATTGGCTCCCAGCCGGTGCACGACTCGCTCGGGTTCCTGCTGGAGCACCGGCCGACCGGGCTATGCGTGGTGCTGGCGAGCCGCAGTGACCCCCCGCTGGCGCTCGCGCGGCTGCGGGCGCGCGGCCAGCTGGCCGAAGTGCGCGCGGCCGAGTTGCGGTTCACCGGGGATGAAGCAGCGGCACTGCTTCGGCACGCGGCGGCGGGTTCCGGCCTGGCCCTGCCCGACGCGGCCGTGGCGGCGCTGGCGGCCCGGACCGAGGGGTGGGCGGCGGGATTGCAGTTGGCCGCGTTGTCGCTGCGCGAGCAGGACGATGTGGCCGGGTTCGTGGCGGCGTTCACCGGCAGCCACCGCTACATCCTGGACTACCTTACCGAGGAGGTGCTGGAATGCCAGTCCGAGCAGGTGCGCACGTTCCTGCTGGAGACGTCGGTGCTGGAGCGGCTCAGCGGGGCGCTGTGTGACGCGGTGACCAGCCGTCAGGGCAGCCAGGCGCTGCTGGAGCAGGTGGAGCGGGCGGGATTGTTCCTGGTGCCGCTGGATGAGGTCCGTGGCTGGTGGCGCTACCACCATCTGTTCGCCGACCTGCTCCGCGGCCGCCTGCCGCGGCTGGGGTCCGCGAGGCTCCGGGAGCTGCACCGGAACGCGGCGGCCTGGTGCGAGGAGCACGGGCTGGCCGATGACGCGATCCGCCACGCCGTGACCGCAGGCGAGATGACCCGGGCTGCCCGGCTGATCGAGCGGCACTTCGACGCGGTCTACTACTGGCGCAGCGAGGGAGCCACGATCCGGCGGTGGGTATCGGCTCTCCCGGCCGACCTGGCCCGGTCCCGCCCTCGGCTGCTGCTCGTGCAGGCACTGATGGCCGCAACCGGCGGGGACCTGGGGGCGGTTGAGCCGCTTCTCGGCGCAGCCGAGCGGGCGGCCGCCGGCCCAGCTGAGGAACCATTCGAGCCCACGGCCGGGCGGGCGGGCAGCATGCTGGTCAACGTCCCCGCGCTGATCGCGCTTCACCGCAGCTATCTCGCCCAGCTTCGCGGAGACGCCGAGAGCACGGCCACGTTCGCGCAGCGGGTCCTGGCCGAGCTCGGCGGAGGCGAGCAGCTGGTGGAGTCCCTCGCCCAGTGGAACCTGGCCGTCGCCGAATGGCTTCGGGGCCGGCCAACGCAGGCCGCACGCGCCTTCGCGTCCAGCATCGCCGCATGGCGAAAGGTTGGCCAGCGCACGCTGGCGGCGTACGGCGGGTACCAGCTCAGCCAGGTTCAGCAGGCCCAGGGCCGCCTGGACGCTGCGGCCCGGACCTGCCTGCAGGCCCTGGAGTTCACCGCGCTGACCGGCCAGCCGGCTCTGCCGACGGCGGGCCCGGCGTACGTGGGCCTGGCCGAGGTGGCCTACCAGCGGAACGAGCTCGACACCGCGCTGCGGCAGGTGACCGAGGGCATCGCGCTGTGCCGCCGGTTCGTCTACACCGCGCCGCTGGCCGCCGGCCTGGTGACGCTAGCCTGGATCCGGCAGGCCATGGGTGATCCAGCCGGCGCCCTGAACGCGATGAGCGAGGCCGGGGACGCATCGCCGGGTCCGGCAGGCCCGCTGAACCCCGTGCCGGCCCAGCAGGCGCGGCTGCTACTGGTCCAGGGCGATGTGGCCGGAGCAGCGCGCTGGAGCCAGCAGGAGGGCCTCAGCGCGCAGGATGAGCCCGATTACCCTCGCGAGCAGGGCCACCTGGTGCTGGCCCGGGTACTGCTCGCCCAGGATCAGCCCAGCCCGGCGCTCAGGTTGCTGGACAGGTTGCATGCGGCGGCAGTGGCCCAGGACCGGGCGGGCAGCCTGATCGAGGTTGGAGCGCTCCGGGCGCTGGCGCTGGCGGCCAGTAGTGAGGCAACCGCGGTTAGCGCCCTGGCCGGGACGCTCCTGCTGGCCCATCCCCAGGACTACGTCCGGGTGTTCGCCGACGAGGGCCCACCGATGGCCGCGCTGCTGGGCCAGCTCGTCACGGTCCAGCGCGCCGGCCAGGCAGCGGGAACCGTCCCGTTCGGCTACCTGGCCCGACTGCAGCGTGCCTTCAGCGCCGGGCGCCCAGCGTCGGAGCTAGGCCGTGACACCATCGTGGTGCCCGGCATCGTCGATCCGCTGACCAGCCGCGAGCTGGAGATCCTGACAATGCTGGCGGCGGGCAGGTCGAATCGGGCCATCGCCGACGAGCTCGTGGTCACCCTCGACACAGTCAAGAAGCATGTGGGCCACGTCCTGGGAAAGCTCGGCGCGGCCAACCGCACCGAGGCCGTGGCCCGGGCGCGTGAACTGAGCCTGATTCACTGACCCGGCCCGCCAGCTGCCTGCCATCTGGTCCGGCCTCCACCGACACCTTCGCTGCGGGGACCGCAGACAGCTTCCGGGTTTCGAGGCAGGCCGCGCGCTGATCCGGGTGGGCACGCTGCAGGTTGTCTGGTGTTTCCGAGGTTCGTTCCGCCAGCCGGATACTTCCTATCCGGCTACATCGGCCTGTCACTGCCGGCGATCGCCGTCGGCATCGTCTTGCAGTCCGTGACCCCGCGCGGCACCCTGCTCACCTTCGCTATCGCTGTCAGCACCGGAACCCTCGCCGCCTCCCCCCTCCTGCTCGCCCGGCGCCGCCACCCGGACCGGCCCAGCCCGCGGTCACCACAGCACCACCTGGCCGGCAGCACAGCAGGCTCCCCCGAGACTGACAACCGCCAGGCCAGCACCCGTAGTCGCCATCACCTTTCCGGCTGATCAGCGGTGCCTTAGACACCACCGGCGAACGGAGTGTCCGCTGATGTTGCCGCCTGCGAGTCTGCCCGTGCCCGCGACCTGGGGTGTGGTGCTGGAGGAACTGCGACCGGCGTTCCGCCGCCGTTCCACCCATGCCCTGTTCATGGCGCTGGCCTGCGGCATGAACTCCACCCGGCAGCCACAGCCGACCAGCTCATCGGTCAGCAGCACCTGGTGAACGTAGTTGAGGGCCAGCCGGCCCGGCGCGGTCATCAGCACGACATCAAGATCGGCCAGCGCCGCATGATCGCGGAGCCGGTCCAGCCCCGACCGTCCCAGGCTGGCGCCGCTATACCCGTCATCGCGGTAGACAGGCTGATCCTCCAGCTCCCAGCCGCGCTCCGCGACCGCCGCGCGCAACTTGCCATTTGTGATCAGACCATCGATCCGTCCAACGCCACTGGGAAACAGCTGTAGCCACTACTTGGCCGCCGCTCTAACTGCCGTTGGCCACGCAGAACAGGGCAATCTGCGCTCCGACAGAGCAGAAAAGTGACGCTGCTCGAGGAGGGAATATTCGATCTGGTAACCAGGCTCTAGCGAGGTTGTCACATCTCGTTACGGCTCTTGCTGTTCGGGCTCCCGCCCACCGGCCGGCCGGTGACCATGACCGGGCAGGAGATCTTCCGCGCGCACGACGGCAAGCTCGCCGAGGTCTGGCACCAGGAAGACGCCCCCGGTATGCTCCGCCAGCTCGGCCTGGAGCCCCCGCAGGCCATCATGCGCCTGGCCGCCCGGCGCAGCGCACGCCGCTACCGGCGGCAGCGGCACGCCGTCAGCTAAGGCGGGACCCTCACCGATCGGGGCTGCGGGCCGGGCGGGGTGCCGGATGTTCCAGGATGGCCTTGAGGCGGCGGTGGTCGGCCCTGACCTGCCGCCGGATCCCGGCGGTCATGGCCGGCGCCAGGAACCGGAAGACGCCGTGCGGTTCGGCGGTGGCGGTCATCGAGACGCGCATGGCCTGGCCGTCTGGCTCGAAGCGGTACTGCTCGCTGAACCCGAACATGGGCGAGGTCATGGTCCCCTCGAAGCTGCGCCCGGGCTCGAAGGCGGTGACCTGGTAGCTGGACTGGATGGTCCGGCCGAGCAGCGTGCCCACGACGCGGTACCTGCTGCCGCTGCCCGGCGGACCGCCGGTCAGCCGCTGCGACTGCTTCACCCCCACCGTCCAGGCGGGCAGGTTCTGGTGGTCGGCGACGAAGGCGAACACCTGCGCGACCGGCCTGGCGATGATCACCGAGTCGGTGACGTGAATGGTCATCTGCGGTTCCTGTCTGCCCGGCTTTGATGAGACACACTGTATAGTCAAAATCTGTGACTGTCACGCCGGGGCGGCGCCGCTATACCATGACTGCCAGGGCCGATGCGGTGACCCGCACCCGGCAGCAGATCATCGAGGCGGCAGCCGAGCGGGTCCGGGCCTCGGCCGAGCCGCTGGCCATGGCCGACATCGCCGCCCACGCCGGGGTGTCGCGCGCCACGCTGTACCGCCACTTCGCCTCGGTCACCGACCTGCTGGACGCCATGGCCGCTGACCTGCTGGCCCGCGCCGACTTCGGCAAGCTGCTGTCCGCGCTCGAGGCCCCGGACCCGGTCCAGGCGCTGCGCCAGGTCATCATCGCCGGGACCGGAATCTGGGCCACCGACACAGCCCTGGTGCGGAACCTGCTGGCCCTGGCCCGCGCCCAACCCGCGGCCGTGCCGGTCATCGAGCGGCTCGAACTCGGCCGCGTGGCCGCGCTGGAACGCCTGGCCGGCCGCCTGCACCAGGCGGGCCACCTACGCGACGGCCTGACCCGGCCCGGTGCCGTCGACCTGCTCCTGGTCATCACCGCGTTCGCCGCCTGGGACGAGCTCTGCACCGGCCGCAACCGCTCCCCGGCGGCCGCTACCGCGGCCATCACCGGCCTCGCCGTCCGGGCGGTAGTCACCAGCGACTGAAATTACAGCAGACGCGGAACCATCGGGCCACGACCGCCGATGCCAGCCGGACAGGCGCCGGTAACCCTGGCCGCCAGCCCAGATCGGCGCGCCGGAACGCGAGCCCGTTCACCCAGCGCTGAAAATCCCCGGCAAAAGGCCCCGTACCCAGATGCTCGGAATCAGCACGGTAATCAAGGCCACAGCTGCTGGCCCCAGCGACTGCCGTAGACAACGCCAGAACTGAATGTTCTGTCGGGTCTGGCGCGGTGCGTGCAGCCTGGGCCGGTCAAGATGCAGCCTCGGCGAGCGCGGTGAGGTGGCGCAGGGATTCCTCAATGATCTGGTGCTGGTCGTCGAGCCGGTGGGCCTCGCGGTCGGGCAGGCTGACGGTCACCTGGATGGCGGTGCCGGTGCCGCTCTCTGCGAGTTGCCAGACGATATCGATGTCGGAGATCTGGCAGGAGATCGTGACCCGGTCGTTTGCCTGGTCGACCTTTAGTTTTTGGGGCATCGGGAAGTCGGGGTGCCCGGTCGGCCATTGCGTGAACTCGCCGGGCGTGTCCTTGCGCACGGTCTGGATGCCGGCCCACCAGTCCGGGAACCGGGCTGGGTCGAATAGCAGCTTCCAGAGCTCCTCGACCGGCGCGCGGCAGTTGGCGCTTAGCGTGAATCCGGGCATCAGGACACCTGCGTCAGCTTGTCCAGCCGGGCCAGTTCGGCGGTCAGCCGGCGGAGTTCCCATCCCGGCTCGACCAGGCCGACGATCGGCGCCCGGCCGAGGTCGACGAAGTTAGCCAGGAACTCGGTGCCGGCGTTGTGGCTGAGATGCCGCTGCCAGCCTGCGGCGGCCTCGGACAATCGCCTGCGGGCCAGCTCGTGGTCACCACGTGCCAGGGCGATCAGGCCCTGCGCCCGTGCCATCCGAGGCACCAGCGCCCACGGCTGGTCGCTTTCCCGCACCGGTTCCAGGGCTGCCCGGCGGAGCTCGGCCGCTGCCTCGTCCGGACGGCCGGACCGGGCGAGGGCCTCGGCGCGGGCCAGCCGGGCAGCCGGCCGGCTCACTTCCGCGTCCTCGGCGATTGCCTGCGCGAGCAGGTGTGCTGCATCGAGGTAGCGCCCTGCCGCCAGCGCGATCAGCCCCGCGTCGTGACGGGCCAGGGCCGCGGCCGGCTCCGGTTCGGTCGTGAACACCGTCGGCACAGTCCACGGAATCGACGGCCTGTCCGTGGCGGACGCATCCGTCATGCCAGACATCCCGTCCGCCAACACCCACATACCTACGATCATGATCGCCGAACGGATCACGGCGCTGCTGGCGGAACAATGACCCGGCCACCGCGTGATCCAGGTGTGGCAGGCCGCCGGGCTACCGGTAACCAGGCCCGCACAGCCAACCACGCCATGGCTTCCACGGCCCGACCACCTGAACGGAGGAACGTCATGACCGGCATCGCCGAACTGCACGCTCAGGCACTGGACATTACCGGCCGCATCGTGGCAGGCATCTCGCCCGATCGCTGGCACGCCGACACACCGTGCCCCGGCTGGGATACGCAGGCCCTGCTCAACCACGTCGTCTCTGGAAACCTGTGGGCTGCCGAACTCGCCGGCGGGGCAACAATCGAGAGCGCCGGCGATCGCTTCGACGCAGACGTTCTCGGCGCCGATCCTGCCGGGGCATACGGCGCCTCCGCAAAAGCCGCCGCAGCTGCTTTCCTCCGCCCCGGCGCTCTCGATGCGCCCTGCGCCGTCTCCTACGGGCCTGTCCCAGGCTTGGTCTACGCCGGGCACCGATTCATTGACGTGTTCATCCACGGCTGGGACCTGGCCACCGCAACCGGGCAGGGCACCGCACTCGACGCCCGCCTCATGGAAACCTGCCGTCAGATCATCGAACCGCAACTGGAACACTTCCGGCGAGCCGACGCGCTCGCCGCCGAGTTGCCCGTCCCTGCCGACGCCACCCCGCAGACCCGGCTCCTCGCCATGCTCGGCCGCCGTGGATAATACTGCTCTCGCCATCGGGCCGGGCCCCTCACTCCCACCGCCGGTCGTCGCGGCATTCTGACCAGCAAGACGTCGCGCAGACGCTGGCCGTCCATAACCGGACCATCTGCACGATCGGTTCGCCCAGCTACAGAGCGCTGAGCCTTACTAATAATCGGCAGGGATCTGTGAGTATTCGCAGAAGTGGCGTCTGACCTGCGGTTACCGTGCGTCACGGTATTTGCACTCCAGCAGGCCGACCGCAGTGGTCATCGCGCGCCGGTGATGGCGGATGTGACAGCCGGCGGATGGTGGTTCAGCGAACCGAGTCGGCTGGCTGCCGGGGGTGCTGGGCCGCGGTCGCTGGGCCGCTCCTCGCCGGGGAGGAGCTGACGGGGCAGGTCGTGTCCCTGGATAACGACTGTGACACGTGGGGGCAGATATTCTTTTTGTGGTGGAGCTGAGTCGTGAGGTTCCTGTCATCTCCAGGGGGATTATCGTGAGTTCGTTCGATGTCCGTGTGTTCGCGATCCGGCGCAGGCCCGGCCGGAAGACGTTCGAGGTCCGCTGGCGGGCCGCGATAGGTCAGGTCGTTCATGTCCTGGGCGCTGGCCGATGGTTATCGCGCCGAGCTGGTCCGCGCGGCCCGTAAGGGCCTGGCGTTCGCCCAGGGGACCGGGGAGCCTGAGTCCTGGGCCACAGCCGACGGTCCGCGTAACCGCTCCCTTTGCGCCGAAAAGCCGGTGACGCAAGATCACGTCACCGGCTTTGACCTGCGAGAACGTGTGGCAGGTGTTGGGTTCGAACCAACAAAGGCTGAGCCGACGGTTTTACAGACCGCTGCCATACGTAGCCTGACCTGCGGAGATGTGACTTGCCGCTGAAGTTCGCCACGCATTCGCCGGGCGATCGGCACCGCAGGTCCAGCGCCTGTGGTCTTGACAGCTGAGTTAGCGGTGAACTGGACGGACTGCTCCGCAAGCGAGCCGCCCGGTACCAGCAGACCGGGAAGGCTGCCGGTCCGGCTGAGGTGTACCAAGAGCCGGTGGCCCCGTCTCGGGGCGGACGACCGTGGTCGCTCTACGAGCCAGACAAGTACAAACCAGATGTGCCGCTAGCTGGTCAACAAATAGATGCGGGGGCGCGGAGTGAAATCACGCACCTACTAAGAGGCATCGTGGCCAGCTTCGAGCGCCGCGTGGGCTGCTTCTGGTTCGCGCCGAAGCCAGTCGAGCGTCAGCAACGCTGCGAGCGGGGTCAGACCGTGGTTGCGTACGAGTTGGTCGGCGCTGTGCCCGTTGACCTCGACTGCGGGGAGAGTCCCGCCTTGCCACCAGGCGACGAAGGCGTCGTGCAGTGGTCCCGCTAGGTGCTCGATGCGCTCGGCCACCAGCTCGGCGCCGTGCGGCGGGTAGCCTAGCTCGTCGACCAGGCGGCGGGTCAGTTCGGCATGATCGGGTAGATCGCTCATGATGGCCTCGCATAAAGCGCGTCCCGGATTCCGTCGCCGAATGCCCAGGCATCTTCCTCGACGGGTTGGTGGCGATAGAGTTCATACCCATAGTGGCCTGCGTCGAGGTAAGTGCCGAAGTTGACTGTCCACGCGGCCATCTCGGAGGCGTCGGGGTCCGCGCCTGGGTGATCAACGACGTAGTGCTGGTAGGCGTGGCGGCCTTCGTGGGCGACGGTGTCTACCGCCTTGGCGACGTCGCCGATATTGGCAACCAGCTCCCGGTTCAGATGTAGGACACCGGTAGCCGGGTCGAAGTAGCCGTTCAGGCCCGTCGGCATCTCCTCAACGAGAAGGGGTGCTTCGGGACGACCCTCGAGAGCAGCCAGGCGGCGCTCCTCTTCCTGGAGTACTTCAGTGCGCTGCGCCTCACTGAGCCGCTCCCACGCCGTTGGCGAGAGTCCCTCGATGTCCTCGATCGCGGCGGCACTCTCGGCAACTTCGCGGTCACGTTCATGATGGTTATCGAACTCGCGGCCGAAAAAGACGTGGTCGTGAAGGAACACATACTGGTCTGGTGCGCGTATGCGCATCGCGCCGGGGTCGGACACGTACTCCGCGTAGGCTTCTCGGAAGGCGGTCTTCGGGTCGTCATCGCCCGCAAGGGTCCGCCACTCGCGCTGCAGACCCTCGCCGAACATTGCGGGGTCATCGAATACGCCGACGGCACCTGCCCGCAACTGCTCTGCATCGGCACCAGCAACGTCGCCGCCCTCAACCACCCCTCGGCTGTCGGCCTCGTCCAGCTCGAACGAACCCTCGTCGGCCATAGCAGGCCTCAGGCGATCTTCTGGCCCGTGGCTACCACCCACGTGCCATTAGGCGTCACTTCGACCTGGCGGTCGAGGCTGTCGGTGTCGAGGAAGGCGAGCTTTGCCGACTCCGCTCCAGCGAAGGCGAACTTCGTGCGATCCTGTGCTGCGGGGGTGGCGAACTCGAGCCCGTGGAATACATGATCGCGGATGAATTCGTACTGGCTCGGGTGCTGCCCGTGCAGCGTCTCAGGGTCCAGGATGTACCCCGCGTAGCAGCTGGAGAATGCAAGTAGCGGGTTCTCCGGCTGGGCGATTCGTTCCCAATCCTGCGGCAGTCCCGGGCCGAACACTTCGGGGGTGTCGTACACCTGGCGGTCGAGGTCCAGCGGCGTCATGCCTTCCTTGTGGGTCAGCATGTCGGTGTGGCTCCTGGGCAGTTCGATCCCATCCGCGAGCACCTCGGCGGGGCCAGGCATGTCAGTTCCTTCGGTCGGCCGGTCGGCGGTATCCGTCGCCGGATTACTCCACTCCCAGTCCTGGGCTGATGACATTTCCACCGGGCTCGTCCTCTCCTAGTGATCCGCTTCGATGATCGCCACTCCGCGCTCGATCACTGTCTGCTGATACATCCAGCAGGGGAACTGGACCCGTGCGCGCGCGCCGGACGCGCGCACACCGGTCACCTGGTAGCGCCGCCGCTGCTCCTGATCGTCCTGATCGATCGTGAACGTGGTGTACCCGTCGCGCCGGACTCCCCAATCGGTCAGTGTGGTGTACCAGCGCTGGGCCAGCTTTAGCACATCGGTCCCCGAGGTGTCTTCCCCGATCGCGTCGGGGATTGCGCCCAGTTCCTCCGCAGCTGCCCGGGCGCGCCACTCCGCCATGAGGTCGGCGCAGGCTTCAGTGTCGCCGTCCCGGCAAGCCAGATGAAGCGGCTCGTAGAGCCCCTGAAAGACTCGTACATGACCGTCGAACTCTGCGGCTGCCGCATCGCGTGCGGCTGCCGCGCGATCGTGCGCTGTGCTGGACGATGCGGCTGATTCTGTGGTCGTGTGTGCGGGCTGGGATTGTGTGAGCGCTGCCCCGACGCTCTTCGCTGCCGCCGCAACGCCATCCAGCGCTGCCCCAGCGCCGTCTCGTGCTGCCGCAGCCACCCGACGAGCTTTCCGAAACGTGTGTTTCATCACCATGCCACCTCCACCCACGACGCAGCATCGTCAAGGTCGCCACAGACGATAGCTTGCCCCCGTCTCAGCGCGGTTATGACGGTTTCCTGCTCGGCCCGTAGCGCCATCGCGGTGGCCATCGCATCACGGTCGTCCTGGGCTACGAGCCGGTGCACGATTTTCAAGTTCGTGTTCTTGATCGCGTCAGGTATAAGCCGCGCGGGGACCTGGTCAACCACTGCGATGCCCTGCCCGTAGGCCCGGATCTCTGATAGCAGCTCGGTGAACATACTGGCGACAATTGCCTGTGGGTTGCCGGTACCGGTGGCGTCAGCGGTAGGTCGGCCGAGCAGCCGGTGCGCCTCCTCGATCACCGCAAGGTGCCCTAGCTTGTTCGCATCAGCTTGTGCGCGGACTTGCGGCTCGCGGCGGTAGCGCGAAGCCCGGTACTCGACGAGGCCGAGGACGAGAACAGCCATGATCAGCGCCCGGTCGCGATCATCGGTGATCCGGCTGAGGTTCACCACCGCCGGCCGGGCGAACAGGTGGTCAAAGGGGGTCGAGCTGTCAACGTTCAGCACCTGGCCGCGGCGCCCGCGCGTGAGCGCGCGCATGCGGGTCTCCACCGCCGCGATCAGGTTGTCACGCACCCGCGGCTCGTAGCCGCGTGCGCCTATGAGGCTGCGGGCGATCGATGGCACCAGCTCCAGCTTCGGGAAACGCTCAGGCCGCGGGACGTCCCCTTCGTCGAAATGCACGCCGATCTGGTTGCGAAGCAGTTCGGTGATCGACTCCTCGACCAGCAGCGGCAGGATGTCCGCCATCGGTAGGCTTGCGTTAAGCACGGCACAGAAGCGCTCGCAACGCGAGGCCAGATCAATGTGATCGCCAAGCTCGGCGGGCTCGAACGGGTTCAGGCGCAGCGGCTCAATGCCCTCGGGATCATCAGGCCCGGCGCCCGGCATGTAGATGCCGATCTGGGTGCCCGGATCGGCATCGCGATTGCGCGCCAGCGCCCACCGCACGTACTCGTCCTTGGCCGGTTCGATCACCAGCGTCGGCACGTTGCGAGCGGCGGCCTCCTTCAGCAACCGCCGACAGGTGGTCGACTTACCGCTACCCGTCACCCCCGTGATAAGCACATGGCGCACCAGTGTGTTGCAGTCGAAGACGTAGCCGCGGCCAAGCGGCACTCCCAGGTCGAGGACGTCGCCCAGCATTACCGCGTCGGCGTCCTCGGCCAACTGCGGCGGGTTGCTCGCGAACCTCACGGCGCTGCGAACGAATCGCAGCCCAGGCACGTCTCGCCTTGGCAGGCTTGTCATTAGCGACAGTTCTTCAGTGTTCAGCGGCGTCGAGAGCCCCTCGTACAGTTTGCCCAGGGGATGCTGCCAGGTGCCGGCGTCGCCAGAGTCGCCTGGAAGCGGGAGCAGCTCGAAGCGACTGGTCCACGCCTCCGCTCCCGACTCCGGGTGTAGCGTGTGGACGCGGATCGGCTCGAGGTAGGACTCATCGCCCGAATAGGCGGCCCGCAGCATGCCCGCGATCGTGCGTGCCCCCCGGTCCATCGACCTTGACATCACGTAAGCCCCCGCGCTCCAGAAGCCGAGGCTGCGGCCTAGCTGGAGGCGGCGCACGTGGCGGTCCACCACTTCCTCGCAGTACTGGGCGACCTTATCCAGTTGCTCCTCCGATGTAGTGGTGCTCTTACCCGTCGTGTGAGTGCGCTGGAAGTTGAGGGTCGCCATTAGCCCGGCGGCGAGAACCGATCCAGGGCCTGGCAGGAGTCCGCTTAGGATGCCCATCCCCGCCGATGGGTTGATACCGTGCATGCGCGCCTCAGTCTCACTGCGACCCTCCGACCTGGTCCTCTTCACGCGCGTGTGGATGTCGGACCCGAGCGCACGCAGTACGGCGATGGCGCCGGCGACCTCGTGATCGGGGACGGGCTCGGCCAGGACGATGACGGCGTAGTCAAGCTCGGCGCCGCCGCCAGGGTCGCGCAGCCCGAACGCGACCTGGTCGAGCGTCTGCAGCAGGTCAGGGCCCCGCTGGGCCCGCTGCGCAGGCAGGCCAGTGATCGCCGCGACTGAATGCATGGCCAGCAGCGGGAGCAGCAGCTCGTTTCTGTATCCCGCCTCGCTCATAGTATGTAGCTCGATCCCGGGCATCTGGCCGCGCGCGGCCTCCGCGAGCTGACGCGCGGCGGTAACAGGATCCAGCTGTCCGCGCGTGCTGGCCGCGCCGAGGTAGATGCGCGTCTCTCCTCGCACCCGCAGCAGTACGAAGGCGAGGCGATGCTCCCACGAGTGCAACGTGCTGAGTACGCCCTGCCAGCGCCCGCGCAGGTCATACTGCTCCAGGCTCGATGGATGAACCGGCAGGCGCTCGAGATGCTGCCAGCCCATTGGTTGTGGCTCACCCCGCGGCTCGGGGAATTCCTTGATCGCGGCGAGACTTGTCAGATAACCACGCTCGAGCGCGATATCGAGCAGAACCGGAAAATCGTCCAGGCGATCCACGATCTCGGCGTTCACTGCGGTCATCGATCGGGCCTCCAGTCTGTTAGGCGGAATTCCGTCGGTCCCGCGCTCGGCGGAGGGCAGCTTCCTCATCGCCGGTCAGTCCGCACGAGGCGCCGTCCTCGATAGCGAAGTACCCGACGGAGTTTTTCGCCCACTCTCCCCAGCCGTTGTCGATGAAGCCGCGCACGATGAACTGCTCGCCTTCACTGACGTCAACCTTGATGAATAGCTCTCCAGAGTCTTCGAGGGAGGTGAAAACGCGGCGAATGGCGCCCCAGAATTTCGGATAGGGAGGGTAGAACACCACCTTGGAAAACTGCTTCCCGCCGACCACGTAACTACCATTCCGCCGGCCGCCGACAGTAAGCGTGCATTCGCCATGCAGAAAGTCCAACCCTGACGTATTGGGGGGCAGGTCGAATTCCGTATCCAGCATCTCGTATTCAAGTGGAAGCTTGGCTCCCGCCTGCTGGAACCGGAAAAGTGTGGAGTTCCCCCGCCCGCCTTCCCCCGTCAACTCGATCTTTAGCCACGCGTCGTTGGCCGCAACACGGGTCACCTTCAGCGGCAGCCCGCCCATGGCCATTCCGCGCGCAACGCTCTCCTGCGGATGAGTACCTTGGAGGATCCGCTCAGGCTCACGTGCTATTCTAGGCAGCAGCGGCTGACCGTTGCCGGCTTTGCTGGTTAGCAAGTCGCGCGCCCAATACCAGGCGCTGTGGCCGCCGGTCAGGACCACGAGATCAATGTCCTCGGCACTCTTGACCCCTCCCTTGCCAGCCGCGTTCTGGCACAGCCCCGTGATCAGCTCCCGGTAGCATTCCAGGTAATCCGAGAACATCTGCTCGTACTGCTCGCGGCCAAGTTTCAGCATGGGCTTATTGCCCGGGGGGAAAATAGCGCTTATGAGCGGATAAGGCTTATCGACCAACTCGTGACGGGCTAGCTTCCGCGATACGGTGGCTTCCTTCCAACGAGGGACCTCGACGGGAAACCGCAAGCCCGGGTCAGCGCGCCGAGACTCCGGCAGAATCGGCTCGATGACCTGTTTTAGCAGAAGGTCATCCATTTCGCCGCCACTTACATTCCAGCCGTGCCATTTCGCGCTACGGCGCGTTCTCTTAAAGTGATCGACCGGGGGCCACAGATACAACACATCGAGTTTGCCTGCGCCGGGCACGTAGGTGCAGAGAACGAGGTCGGTTGTGCCCGCGCCCATATCGATTAGCAGAACCGTGAGCGGCTTGCCGGCCTTGATCACGGAGTGGCTGACCAACCGGTCCCACTCCGGTGAACGAACTGCGGCGAAGTACCGCATCGCCGCTTCCGGTTCCGCCATGCCCTGATCCTGAACATTCGGGAAGCCAGCCTCGCAAGCCGCCGCGATCATTAGCCTGCGAACCGGATCCGGCCACTTGGCGGGGAAGCTCACCCATGTGCGCTCCTCGTCGACCCGTCCTTCCTCAATCGGCCTGGCCTGCCCGCGGTAGAGTTTGTACAGATACTGCAAGAAAACTCTGGTGAGTTCCTCCGCCTCGCCGCGTGCCTGCTTATCTTCGACTTCAACCAGGTCCGTCTTGAAGCCCTGGCGCAGCCGTGACTCGTCGTCTTCAGCGGCAAAAAGCGCTGCGCGCCCGAACTCGAAGCTACCGTCCGGTCGTCTGTAGACGGTGGTGGGCACGATTGGTGAGTCTTCGCCCTCATAGATTAGCGTCGCGTCCCCCGAGCCGACCGAAATAAGGGTGTCCGGGCTACTCGATTTCTGGTAGTAGTCCTTGTACGCCACCACGGAAGAGCTAGTTCCGAAGTCGATCCCCACATAGCGAACAAGCCGCTGAACCATGTCCCCCTCCTGTCTGCTCCATCCCGTTGTGCCGACTAGCGTCAGCCAGGCGAGCAACCAGCAGTCTCACGAGCACGCTCTTATCCGGTGACGATGAGCTGATAGGGCCGAAAGGCCCCTCAGCCGGGTAGTACAGTCGCGGTTTCGCGGTGAGCAGCGTTCTGGGCACGCCGGGTAGCGACCCGGCCAGGATGTGCCGTCGCCCTGGGTGACGAATGCCGGTTACGTAGCCGGATGGCGCTGCTGTAATT
>Ga0335078_10004559_pt1 | contig 20521 bp, 22 predicted proteins | sample Lox_Sample_32_FD_206711 | JGI IMG/M metagenome (GOLD analysis project Ga0335078, IMG submission 206711) | Soil microbial communities from Loxahatchee National Wildlife Refuge, Florida, United States - Lox_Sample_3.2 | ecosystem: Environmental > Terrestrial > Soil > Wetlands | place: USA... | reverse complement strand
TCGTAGACCACCGTGGTGGTGCCGAGCGCCAGCGGGCCGTAGACGATATAAGAGTGACCGGTGATCCAGCCGATGTCGGCCATGCACCAGTAGACGTCATCAGGGTGGATGTCCTGGTAGTACTTGGATGTGCCGGCCACGTAGGCCAGGTAACCGCCGGTGCTGTGCTGGCAGCCCTTCGGGCGGCCGGTCGTGCCGCTGGTGTACATCAGGAACAGCGGCGCCTCGGCCGGCATGGGCACTGGCTCCACGGTCGCCCCCCGGCGGGCGTCCAGCAGTTCATCGACGAAGAGGTCCCTGCCCTGGGCCATCGGCGTCTGGGATGCGTACTGACCCCGATGGCGGCGCCAGACCAGCACCTTGTCGACTTCCTGGCCCTGCTTGGCCGCCTCCCCGACCGCCTCGTCGGCCTTCACCTTGTGGTCGATGAGCTGGCCGCTGCGGTAGTAGCCGTCCATGGTGATGAGCACGCGGCTGCCCGAGTCGGCGATGCGCGTGCCGCAGGCGTGTCCGCTGAAGCCGCCGAAAACCTGCGAGTGGATGATCCCGAGCCGGGCGCAGGCCAGCATGGAGACCGGCAGCTCGGGAACCATCGGCATGTGCAGCGTCACCCGGTCGCCGGCCTTCAGGCCGAGCGAGTCGCGCAGTACCGCGGCGAACTCGTTCACCTGGCGAAGCAGGTCGCCGTAGCTGATGTGGACATGCTCGTCGGATTCCAGCTCCGGTACGAAGACGATCGCGGTCTTGCCCGGGTCGGCCTCGGCGTGCCGGTCCACGCAGTTGTAGGAAGCGTTCAGCTTGCCGCCGACGAACCACTTCCAGAAAGGTGGGTTGCTGGTGTCCAGCACGGTGTGCCATGGCGCGTCCCAGGTCAGCAGGTCTGCGTATTCCTGGAAGCAGTCCGGGAAGCGGTCCTCGGCGAACCGGGCGTAGATTGCCTGGTCGGCGGCGTTTGCCTGGTCTATGAACTTCTGCGGAGGAGCGACATACCCCTCCTCGCGCCAGTGGACTGCGATCTGGGCCTCGGACACCGGTGTCTGCGAGTTCTCCGTCATTCTCGTCCTCCACCTATCAAGTCGGCAAAGCGAACAGGGCTACCGTCGCCAACTAAACCGAGGCTCAATCGTATCTCCGCAGGACAAGGGGGAACAGGCTGCCCTCGCGGCGATCACCGCCTGACGGCCGACGGGGGATCGGTTGACATCGCCGCGATCAACGGTATGTTGCTGCGCAGTCCAGCACCGGGCCAGCCGGCCGGGGCGCTCAGCCGCCCCGACCGTGTTGTGCCAGGAGAGGGAGATCGTTCGTGCCCTCTCGTGCCAGGCGCAGCGTGGAAGGGGGCTGCTCCTCAGGCCCCGGCTGGGCGGGGGGTTGGACCCGGGAGGGGCCCGGGCACCCAGTAGACAACGGAGGCCGAGCCCGTTACCGACGGGACGAACTCCGGTCCGAAGGGATGCCCGGGCCCGCTTCCCTGTTTGGGCGGCTGTGCCGATGTCGGTCCAGGTTCCGGCATCGAATATCCTTTTCGACTGCGGGGCTCGCCCGCATCCTTGGACCCGGCCCAGCTGAGGCAGGAACATTGACCGAGACCGACCAGCCCGCAGGCCCGCCCGGCCGCGTGGCAGTCATCATCCCCACCTATAACGAGCGCGAGAACCTGGAGCCGATCGCGGCCCGGGTACGCAGCTCAGTTCCCGGGGCCGACCTGCTCGTGGTAGACGACAACAGCCCCGATGGCACCGGCGAGCTCGCGGACAAGCTGGCAGCGGGCGACGAGCAGGTCCACGTCCTGCACCGGCCGGGGAAAGCGGGTCTCGGGGCCGCCTACATCGCCGGCTTCGGCTGGGCGCTGGGGCGGGGCTACGGCGTGATGGTGGAGATGGACGCCGACGGCTCGCATCAGCCCGAGGAACTGCCCAGGCTGCTGACCGCCCTGCGAGACGCGGACCTGGTCATCGGCTCGCGCTGGGTGCCGGGCGGCACGGTGCGCAACTGGCCGAAGTCCAGGGAGATCCTCTCGCGCGGCGCCAACACCTATGCCAGGCTCATGCTCGGCGTCCCGGTCCGCGACACCACCGCCGGCTACCGCGCGTACCGGGCAGACACGCTGCGCGCGATCAACCTGGATACCGTGCAGTCACAGGGCTACTGTTTCCAGATCGACCTCACGCTGCGCGCCGTCAACGCGGGCCTGACAGTGACCGAGGTCCCGATTACCTTCGTCGACCGGACCCGTGGCGCGAGCAAGATGAGCCGGGCAGTGATGGCCGAGGCCTTCTGGCGGGTCGCCCAGTGGGGACTAGCGCGCCGCCTGGGCCGACGGCCCAGCCCGCGGAATCAGGCGTAGCGCCCAGGCGCGGGCAGTGGGCGTGCCGCCGCCATCGCCGTGCGGTCGTGACCCTAAGCGCTCTTACGGTGACGGGACGCGGGCGGGTCCGCCTGTTCCTGCGGGCCGGCTTTGCGCTGCCCCCTGATCACCGCGAGGCGCTCGGCCAGCACCTCTTCGAGATCGGCGACGCTGCGGCGCTCCATCAGCATGTCCCAGTGGCTGCGCGGCGGCTTCGCCTTCTTGGGCGCGGGCAGGTCGCCGGTCGCCGTGACCGCCGTCGCGCCGCAGATCCGGCACTCCCAGTTCACCGGAATCTCTGCCTCGGCAGCGAATGGCACGGTGAAGCGGTGACCTTTCGGGCAGTCGAAGGCCACCTCCTGACGCGGGGCCAGATCGGTGTTACGGTCGTTCTCATAGCTCGTCGCTCCGAGCCGGGTACCGCGAAGTGCGCGTTCGGCCATGGTCAACTGCCTCCCAGGGCGCTCAGCCGTCCCTGATGACAACGGTGAGTTCCCGGACAAGATTCCCGCCCGACGCCGATTCCAACCCGCGCTGGTGCGGCTGATTACAGAAATCGGCTATCCGGGGCACCCGGGGTGCCACTGGCCGCGGGTGGCAAGCACGTCGCGCAGGGCCGCCGTCTCATCGGTCATGATGCCGTCAACCCCGAGGTCTAGCAGGCCGGCCATCGTCTTCCGGTCGTTGACGGTCCACACGTGCACCTGCAGGCCCGCGGCGTGCGCCCGGCGCAGGAACACCTCGGTGGCCACGCTGATCGGCACCTGGGCGCAGCGCACCGACGCCCGGTGCAGCCGGGCTGCCAGGGCCGGCCTCGGTGTGCCGAGCCGCAGTGCCGCCACCCCGAGAGGGGAGGCGGACATGCAGACCGGCCTTGGCAGCACGCGCCGGACCGCCGCGAGCCGCCGCGCCGAGAACGACGTGATGCACACGCGGTCCCAGGCCGCGGTGCGCCCGAGGACCTCGGCCAGCGGCCGCACCGCGGGCTCGTCCTTGACGTCGATGTTGAACCGCTCCGCGGGCCACGCGCCGAGCAGGTCCTCAAGCCGGGGGATCGGGTCGGTCCCGCCGATCCGGGCCGCACTGACCTCGCTGTACGGCAAGTCGCAGACCCGCCCCCTGCGGTCGGTCGCCCGGTCCAGCGTCCGGTCGTGGAACGCGACCAGCACGCCGTCAGCGGTCGCGTGCACGTCGGTCTCCAGGTAGCAATAGCCGAGGTTCACCGCATGCTCGAAAGCGCGCCAGGAGTTTTCCGGGTAGTGCGCGGCGCCGCCGCGATGCGCGAACGCGTGGGGGCGCGGCAGGTCAAGGAAGTCACGCACAGCACTCAGTATGCGCAATCGCGGCCGCGCGACGGTCAGGCTCGCTGCCATTCCCTGCGCCGGGTCTCGGCGAGGGCGATGGCTGCGGCTGCGGCGACATTCAGCGAGCCGACCTTGCCCAGCTGCGGTATGTAGGAGACGGCGTCGGCTGCGGCAAGCAGGGCGGGGGAGCAGCCGCGGTCCTCATTGCCCAGCGCCAGGCACACGTCGCAGCCCAGCGGCGCCTCATGCAGCGGCACCGCGCTGGCCGCCAGCTCGATCGCGATGACTCGCATCCCGCCGGACGCTGCCGCCGAGGCTGCCTCGACGGCGCTCGGCGCATTCTCGAACGTCACGAAGCGCCCCGTGCCGAGGGCCGTCTTGCGCGCCTGGGGGTGCTCGGGCGAGGCGGTGCCACCGCACAGCCAGACTCGCTCGACCCCGAACGCGGCGGCGGTCCTGATGATCGAGCCCACGTTAAACGGCTGGCCGACCGAGTCGAGCAGCAGCGCCACCCTGGACCGCGTGAGCTGGCGCCAGGACCTGTTCAGGCGCTTGACGTCGGTGGGGCCGAGCTGCCGCGGCCCGGTCACCGGCTCGCCCTCAGCACGCGGTACCCCGACCGCGCCGCGATCCGTTCGGCCTGCCAGCCTGACGTCTGCAGCCACCGCTGCAGCGAGTCGGATCCCAGGTGGCGCTGGACCACCAGGTAGGCGCACCCGGCGGGCTCAAGGCGAGCCAGCCAGGCCGTGAGCAGCCCGTGCAGCGCCGTCTTGCCGATCCTGATCGGAGGGTTGGACCAGATCAGCCCGAATGTCCGGGGCAGGGCGGGGTCGTCGGGCGCGGTGCAGGAGACGTTCGCCAGGCCCGCGCGCTCGGCGTTGGCGGCGCACAGCGCGCGGGCCCGGGTGTTCACGTCGACCGCCCAGACCCGTGCGCCCGGAGACCGTGCGGCCAGGACCAGGGCCAGGGCTCCGTAGCCGCATCCGAGGTCGAGCAGGTCCCCCGCTGCCGGCGGCGGCGGGGCCGTCTCGAGCAGCAGCCGGGTGCCGGGGTCAAGCCGGGACGGCGAGAATACGCCGGAATCGGTGGCCAGCTCCAGGTGCAGGTCGGCGGTGACGACATGCACCTGTCCCGGGCGCCGCGCAGCGGCCGGGCGCTCGGCGAAGTACTGCTGGCTCACGTGCGGCCCGGGGCCGGGCCGATGTCGAAGGCCGGCTGCGGCTGACCATCACCGGCCCGGTCGGCGGCCACGGCCGGGTTGATGTACCGCCGGGTAACCCAGCGCTCCACCACGAAGGTCAGCACCGGGATCGTCCCCGCCAGCAGCACGATCACGGTCGGCAAGCTGGCCGGCCTCAGTCCCACCTGGCGCGTCATCAAGTAGGCCGCCGCCAGGTAGATCAGGTAAAGGATCCCGTGCGCGGTGCCCACGTCATTCACCACGACCAGGTTGCGGGCGAACACCTGCAGCGGGATCCCGACGAAACACAAGATCATAAGCACCACGCCGGTCACGTACGCCATGATCCGGTACCGGCGCACCGCCGTGGCCAGCGCATCAGCACGCACCTTCCTGCCTCCTCTCTGGCCGGCCCGCCATGAGTCGGCCTGGTCCGATCAGCGCAGGCCGTGCCACCTGCCGTGTCCCTTCACCTGCTCGTTCAGGCGGGCCAGGTAGGCGTTGTAGGCCGCGAGCTCCGGATCGTCCGCCTCATCGGCGGAGCCGTCCGGGCCGCGGGAGTCGGCGCCTCGCCCGGCCCCCGCCGGAAGCACGGCCCCGTCGGCCGTCGCGGCCTCGGCTCCGCCGCTGTCTGCGGCGGCGGGCGGTTTCAGCTCATCCCGGATGGTTTTCGCCCAGAAGACCACGCCGAAAATCGCGAAGATCGGCCACTCGAAGGTGTACGCCCAGCTCAGCGGGTTGCCCGATTCAGCCCGGTGGAACTGCCAGTCGCCGAGCCACAGCATGCCCGCCACCGCGAGGACCGCGAACGCATGCCAGCCCAGCCACTTCGGACTGATCAGGAAGCGCCACCGCGGGCCGGCCGGAACGCTGGACATGGACAGAGCCTAACCCTGCGCGGGCGGGTACCGGCGCAGCGGACGATGCCTGGCCCGGCTCGTGCGGCCGAGCCGGTTACCGGGCCGCCCGCGAGTCAGTGTCAGGCCCGCTCGTCAGGTCGGCCATAATCAGAGCCATGTCTCTTGCGGAACTTCTCTCCGGGCGCGGCGGGCTCGCCGGCCGTCTCCCGCAGCGGCTGGAGGAACTGCGCGGGCCCGTCAAGGGAGTCATCGTGCTGCCGAGGCACCTGTCCTGGCCGGGCATGCGAGAATTCGACGTGTCTGACGATGGCATCCGGCGCAGCATGTACGGCATCGTGCTGACCCAGGGCAGGCGCAACGACGTCGCGCGTTTTCTCAACGCCCGGCTGCTGACCGAGGACTGGCCACTGATCCGGGCGTCGCTGGATCCCAAGCTGCGCCGCTGGTGCGAGCGCCGCTTCGCGCTGCGCGGCTCCCCGGGCGTCCCGCAGACCCGCGGTTAGCCCTCGCCGCGCCGCCCGCCGGGGACGGGCGCGCGTGTGCGAGGGTAACGGCATGCGCAAATACGTCATCATGGGCGTGCAGGGCAGCGGCAAGGGCACGCAGAGCGCGATGCTGGCGGCCGACCTGGACCTGGTGCACATCGGCGTCGGCGAAATCTTCCGCTGGAACGTGCAGCACCACACGAAGCTCGGCGCCCAGGTCAGGCGCACGATGGCGGTGGGTGAGCTGGTGGGCGATGACCTGGTCGAGGGCATCGTGCGGGAGCGGCTGACCCAGCATGACTGGAACTACGGGTTCGTCATCGACGGGTTCCCCCGCAACGTGCGCCAGGCGGAGTTCTTCCTGGAGAGCTACGACATCGACGGCGTCATCTACCTCGACCTGCCCGACAGCGAGGTCCGGCGCCGGGTCATGGCCCGCCGGCTGTGCTCGGGGTGCGGCACGGACTACAACCTGCTGGCCAGCAGCCCCGAGGTCGCCGGCGAATGCGATATGTGCGGCGCCGAGCTGGTGACCAGGGAAGACGACACCGAGGAGGCTCTGGCGGTCCGGCTCCGCGAATACCATCAGAAGACCGATCCGGTCCTCGACATCTTCCGCCGCAAAGAGTACGTGGTGACGATCGATGCAAGGCCCGGCAAGGAGCAGGTCCAGCAGGCGATCAGGGACCGGCTTGGCCTGCCGCTCTACCGCCGGCTCGGGCAGCCTGCCGAGCAGGCTGGGGGCTTACCCCGGCTCGGATCGGGCGCGGTTGCGCCGGCCGGCGCGCCGTTGCAGGCGAGTCCCTAGGGCGAGCGCCGATCGCCGCGTGACACCCAGGCTGCTACCTGGGCACGCGAGCTGAAGCCCAGCTTCAGCAGGATGTTGGCCACATGCCGGGCGGCGGTCGCCGGGCTGATGACGAGTTCCTCGGCGATGGCCTTGTTGCTGCGGCCCTGGGCGATCAGGGTGACGATCTGCCGTTCCCGCGGGGTCAGCCCGCCGGGCGAGGCTGGCCTCGGCTCGGGACGGGGCGGGGCGGCGCCGGCCGCGCTGCCTTCGGCCGCGGGCCGGGGCGCCGCGAGCGCGAACTCGACCGCGGTACTTGCGTCCAGGCCGGCCCCGTGCGCCCACAGCCGCCTGACCGCTTCCTGCCCGAGGCCCCGGGCGGCGGCCAGGTAGCGCTCCGTCCGGGAGGCGGTCTGCGGCGGCAGGTGAGCTGCCTCCCGGAGCGCTGCCGCAGCGGCAGCCAAGCGCACTGCCTGATCCGGCCGCCGCTCCTGCACCGCGAGCGCGGCGAACGCCTCAAGCCCGCGGACCATGCCGATCCGGTTGCCGATGGAACGGCTCAGCTCGATGCTCTGGGCGAGATGCCGGCGGCCCAGCTCGGCCTCTCCCCGGTCCATCGCGATCCTGCCCAGGCCTGCCAGGCACCGCGCGATTTCCGGCCGGGCATTGAGCACCCGCAGGATGGTCAGCGCCTCCTGGTATCGCCGCTGCGCGCCGGAGCAGTCGCCGGTCAGCCTGGCCAGGTCCGCCAGGCCGAGTAGGGTTCGGGCGACGCCCCACTGCTGATCGATATCGCGCATGATCGCGAGCGCGGCCTCACCGAGCCGCTGCGCATCGGCCAGGTCTCCGCGCTGCCCGGCCGCAGCCGCCATGGTGCCCAGGGCGTATCCCTCGTTCCACCGGTCGCCCGCCTTCCTCGCGATGGCCACCGCGTCGTTCGCTCGGGTCGCCGCCTCGTCGGCGCGTCCAGCGTGCAGCGCGGCTTCGGTCAGCAAGTTCAAGGCGGTCGCCGTCCAGAAGTCCTCGCCCGCCGCCTGGCAGAGCCCCAGGCCCTCGATGGCGCGCGCCGGCGCTCCCAGCGGGTCGCTGGCCAGGGCGAGCTGCGCCCGCCCGACCAGGGCAGGCCCCCGTACCGCGCTGCGGACCGACCGGCCGCCGAGGCCGAGGAACGAGTCGAACCACTCGGCGCCCTCGGCGAACGAGCCTCGCGCAATCCAGGCGGGCCCCACGGCGGTGCAGATCCGCAGCCCGGTCTCGGCATCCCCGCTGCCGAGACAATAGCTCAGCGCCTGCCTCAGGTTGCCAGTGTCGGCGTCGAACCGGCTGAAAGTGTCGACCGACGTCGACCACGGGGCCCGGATCAGTGCCATCCCCATCTGCATCATGCGCTCGGCCTCGCGTAGCGAGTAGTCACGCAGCCGCCTGCGCATCATGTCCGTCTCGCCGGCCTCGGCCAGCCGCGATGCCGCGTATTCACGGATGGTGTCGAGCATCCGGTACCTGGTCTGGCCGTGCGCGGCGGTGTCGGCGACGACGAGGGACTTGTCGGCTAGCGCGGCAAGCAGGTCAAGGACGTCGCCCGCGGGCAGGCCGTCACCGGGGCAGACCTGCTCGGCCATCTCCAGCGACCAGCCGGCGAAGACCGACAGCCGGCGCAGCATGACCTGCTCCCGTTCGCCCAGCAGATCATGACTCCAGTCGATCGCCGCGCGCAGTGTGCGCTGACGCGGGGGCGCCGTCCGGTCACCGCTGGTGAGCAGCCGGAACCTGTCATCCAGCCGGGTCACGATCTGCTCGACGGAAAGCACGCGGACCCAGGCGGCCGCAAGCTCGATGGCCAGCGGCACGCCGTCCAGCGACCGGCAGAGCGCGCTCACTGCGGGAACGTTGGCTGATCCGAGGGCGAAGCCGGGAAGCGATGCCTCAGCACGGTCGCCGAACAGCCGGATGGCCTCGTAACGGCACAGCTCCTCGGGTGTCTCCCGAGCGCCGGGCTGCGGCAGCGACAACGGGGGTACCTGCCAGACGGTCTCGGCGGCCATCCGCAGCGGCTCGCGGCTCGTCGCCAGCACGCGGAGCCCCTGTGAACTGGCCAGCAGCCGGTGGCACAGGCGGGCACAGGAGTCGATCAGGTGCTCGCAGGTGTCGAGAGCCAGCAGCAGCCGACGCGGCCTGAGCGCATCCGCCAGCGTCTCCACCAGAGGCCTGCCGGGCTCCTCTTCCACGCCGACGACGGACGCGACCCGCGATACGACCAGGTCGGGCTGCTGCAGATCGCCGAGTTCGATGAACCACGCCCCGTCCGGGAAATCGCCGGCTAGCTCTGCCAGCACGCGCAGCGCCAGCCGTGTCTTCCCGATGCCACCCGGCCCGCAGAGCGTCAGGGCGCGGATCGACGCCGCGATCCGGCACAGCTCACCCAGCTCGCGTTCCCGCCCGATGAAGCTGTTCGGCTCCTCGAAACTACTCCGAACCTGATCTTCGATCATTTCCGAATCGGATTCTCATACCTCGTTGCCCGCATGCCAGACGCCAGTCCGCCCTGACAGCATAGTGATGTTCATGTTGCCTAACGGAGCCGAAAAAAGCCACGGGCCGCCAGGGCTCGGGTGTGGCCGATCAGAGTAGCGTCTGCCCGTTCACTCGCCGCTCATGATCGAGCAGGTACTGCTTGCGCTCCATGCCCCCGCCGTAACCGGTCAGGCTGCCGTCGGCGCCTACCACCCGGTGGCACGGCACGATGATGCCGACCGGGTTCCTCCCGTTAGCCAGCCCGACCGCGCGCGACGCCGACGGCTGTCCGATGCGGCCGGCCAGCTCGCCGTAAGACGCCGTCTGGCCGAACGGGATTGCCCGCAGGGCCGCCCAGACACGCTGCTGGAACGCCGTTCCGGCCAACGTGACGCGCAGACCGAATTCGGTCCGCTCGCCGCCGAAGTACTCGCGAAGCTGAACTGACACTTCGGCGAACGGCGCGCCGGCGGGGTCGCCGTCTGGCGCACCCAGCGCCTCAGGCGGCGGGAGGTGCCGCTGCTGTTCCATGTACAGGCCGATCAGGGCTCCTTCGGCGGCGACCAGCGTGAGCGGGCCGACCGGGCTTTCCACCACGGTGTGCGATTTACGCCCGGTCCCCGCATGCTTGCCCGGGAAGATGCGGATGCGGCGCTGCTGCTCTCGTTGAGCTCCCTCGTCAGGCACCCGCCCAGCATCGGCCCCGGGCAGCGGCACGTCCAGCGAAAATTCGACAGGAACGCACGGTCTGGCGGCACTGCCGTGGTTCTGCCGCCGTCATCACGGGCCGGTCACGAATCGAGAAGCGTCGGCCGGACGGCCTCAGTTACCGTGGCGGTCATGGACGTGAGTGAGCCGCGATGAGCATGACCACCAGGACCGACGCGCAGCGGGCCGCGCCGCACCCCGCCGCCGGCCACGAGCTGATCCGGGTATACGGCGCGCGCCAGAACAACCTCAAGGACGTCAGCGTCGGGATCCCGAAGCGGCGGCTGACCGTGTTCACCGGCGTCTCCGGCTCCGGCAAGAGCTCGCTGGTCTTCGACACGATCGCCGCCGAGTCGCAGCGGCTGATCAACGAGACCTACAGCGCCTTCGTGCGGGGCTTCATGCCGACGCTGGCACGGCCCGACGTCGACGTTCTCGAGGGGCTGACGACCGCGATCATCGTCGACCAGCAGCGGATGGGTGCGGACCCGCGCTCGACGGTCGGCACGGCCACCGACGCGAATGCGATGCTGCGCATCCTCTTCAGCCGGCTCGGGCAGCCGCACATCGGGTCGCCCCAGGCGTTTTCCTTCAACGTGGCCTCGATCAGCGGAGCGGGCGCGGTCGCGTTCGAACGCGGCGGGGAGACCGTGAAAGAGCGTCGCAGCTTCAGCATCACCGGCGGGATGTGTCCGCGCTGCGAAGGCACGGGCACGATCTCGGACATCGACCTCACGCAGATCTTCGACGACTCCAGGTCGCTCTCCGAGGGCGCGATCACCGTCCCCGGTTACAAGGCGGGCGGCTGGAACTACCGGCTCTACAGCGCGTCGGGCTTCTTCGACCCGCACAAGCCGGTCCGCAAGTTCACCCAGGACGAGATGCATGACTTCCTCTACCGCGAGCCGGTCAGGATGAAGATCGCGGGCATCAACATGACCTACGAGGGGCTGATCCCGCGGATCCAGAAGTCGATGCTCGCCAAGGAAAAGGAGTCGATGCAGCCGCACATCCGGGCGTTCGTGGAGCGGGCGGTCACCTTCACCGCGTGCCCGGAGTGCGGCGGGACCCGGCTCAGCGAGACGGCCCGGTCGTCGCGGATCAGGGAACTCAACATCGCCGACGCCTGTGCGCTGCAGATCAGCGACCTCGCCGAGTGGGTGCGCGGGCTGGACGAACCGTCCGTGGCACCACTGCTCACGGCGCTGGGGGAGACCCTCGACTCCTTCGTCGAGATCGGGCTCGGCTACCTGAGCCTCGACCGCCCATCGGGCACGCTATCGGGCGGCGAGGCGCAGCGCACCAAGATGATCCGCCAGCTCGGGTCGTCGCTGACCGACGTCACCTACGTCTTCGACGAGCCGACCATCGGGCTGCACCCGCACGACATCCGGCGCATGAACGACCTGCTGCTGCGGCTGCGCGACAAGGGCAACACGGTGCTTGTCGTGGAACACAAGCCGGAGGTGATCGAGATCGCCGACCGGGTCGTCGACCTGGGCCCGCTCGCGGGCACGGAGGGAGGCGAGGTGATGTTCGAGGGCACCGTCGAGGGGCTGCGGGCGAGCGGCACCCTCACCGGCCGCCATCTCGACGACCGGGCCGCCCTCAAGGAGACGGTCCGCACCGCCCGCGGCGCGCTGGAGATCCGCGGCGCGACAGAGCACAACCTGCGCGACGTGGACGTCGACATACCACTCGGCGTGCTTGTCGTCGTCACCGGCGTCGCCGGCTCGGGCAAGAGCTCGCTCGTGCAGGGCTCGATCTCGGGCCGCGCGGGCGTGGTGTCGATCGACCAGGGCGCGATCCGCGGCTCGCGGCGGAGCAACCCGGCGACCTACACCGGACTGCTCGACCCGATCCGCAACGCGTTCGCCAGGGCGAACAGCGTGAAGCCGGCGCTGTTCAGCGCGAACTCCGCAGGAGCTTGCCCCAGCTGCAACGGCGCCGGCGTCATCTACACCGACCTGGCGATGATGGCCGGGGTCGCCACCACCTGCGAGGAGTGCGAGGGGAAGCGGTTCGATGCCTCGGTCCTCGAGTACCGGCTCGGCGACCGCGACATCAGCGAGGTGCTCGCGATGTCGGTGGCCGAGGCCGGGGAGTTCTTCGGCGCCGGCGAGGCGCGCACTCCGGCCGCGCACGCCGTCCTCGGACGGCTCGCCGACGTCGGGCTCGGCTACCTCAGCCTCGGCCAGCCGCTGACCACCCTGTCCGGCGGCGAGCGGCAGCGGCTCAAGCTGGCCACCCGGATGGCGGAGAAGGGCGGCGTCTACCTCCTCGACGAGCCGACCTCCGGCCTGCACCTCGCCGACGTCGAGCAGTTGCTCGGCCTGCTCGACCGGCTCGTTGACTCCGGGAAGTCGGTCATCGTCATCGAGCACCACCAGGCGGTCATGGCACACGCCGACTGGATCATCGACCTCGGCCCGGGCGCCGGGCACGACGGCGGCCGGATCGTCTTCGAGGGCACGCCCGCCGACCTCGTCGCCGCCCGCCGCACCCTCACCGGCGAGCACCTCGCGGCCTACGTCGGCGCCTGACCCGGGGGCGACGCGGCTGGTGCACCGGCCGGGGGGAGAGCGGGTCAGCCGGTCGCGGGCGTGTCCGCGACCAGGGCGGCGACGCTGGCCAGCGCCGCGGGCCTGACCCGGTAGTACACCCAGACTCCGCGCTTCTCCCGGTCCAGCAGCCCGGCGTCATGCAGCACCTTCAGGTGGTGGCTGATCGTGGGCTGGGACAGGTCGAAGGCGTCGTTCAGGTCGCAGACGCAGGCCTCGCCGCCGGCGCGGGAGGCGACCAGCGACATCAGGCGCAGGCGCACCGGGTCGGCAAGCGCCTTGAGCAGCGGCGCGATCTGGTCGGCCTGGGCCTGCGACAGCGGCCGGGCGGCCAGCGGCGGGCAGCACGCGGCCGGGCCGGCCGGGTCCAGCGCGATCAGAGGATTCGACATAGGTCTATATTGACAGGCGCCTATGTGATGTGGCAAGCTCCAGGGGCAGTGCATAGATGAATGTCTATATCCATGGAGGTTCGCGTGACCGGTCGCGTGCAGCTCGCCCTCAACGTCGACGACCTGGAGGAGTCCGTAGCCTTCTACAGCAAGCTGTTCGGGGCCGTTCCGGCGAAGGTCCGTCCCGGCTACGCCAATTTCGCGATCGCCGACCCGCCGCTCAAGCTCGTCCTGATGGAGAACCGCGGCCGCGGCGGCAGCGTCAACCACCTGGGCGTCGAGGTCGCTGACACCGAGGCGGTGGCCGCCGAGCAGCGGCGCGTCGCCCAGGCCGGCCTTGCCTCAACCGGCGAGCGCGAAACCACCTGCTGCTATGCCCGGCAGGACAAGTTCTGGGTGGAAGGCGCCCCGGACGGGGAGCGGTGGGAGATCTATGCGGTCCTGGGGGACAGCCGGACCTTCTCCGGCGAGCCTGCCGGCCAGCCAGGCTCGGGTAGTTTCTGCCCGAATCGCCTGCGCGTGGGGTAACAACGCCGCGTAGATAGGCCAGCCTGGTGGCTGTTCGGGGTCGGTCGGCAGGGCAGCTACGATCAGGTCAGCGGCGGCTTGCCGGCGGCAAGCGCCGATAATGTACATTATGTTAAGTTGCATTCAACGGCTACCCCCGGCTGGTCCACCAGCTCACCTACCGCCGGCGCAACCACGACCAGATGCATGTCCGCGGATACCGGGAGAAGGGCACCACGACCACTCCCTTCGACATGGTGATGCTCAACGACCTGGATCGCTACCATCTGGTCATGGACGTGATCGACCGGGTGCCCGGCCCGGGTGCCCGCACGGCCAGCCTACGGCAGCAAATGGCCGACGCCCGGCTGCGAGCCCGGGCCTGGACCTGCCAGCACGGTGAGGACCTGCCCGAGGTAGCGCAATGGGCATGACCAGGATCGAGCGCTCTCGATGCCGCCGCGGGCACCAGGCCCTAGCCGGGACGTGGTGAGCCAGAGCGGAGGCCGCCTCAAGGCCGGCCAGCTGGGCACCGCCGATGTGACGGCCTCGACGGTCGCGAACATCGGGCCGGGGATTGACTTCTACTTCGGGTTCGGGGTGATAGCGGCAACCGCCGGCGTCGCCGCGCCGCTGACGATCCTCGCCGCCACCGTGGCCGTCGGGCTCCTGGCGTTCACGGTGGCCGAGTTCACCAGGGCGGAGCCTTCGGCGGGGAGCTTCATCACTTACGTCGACACCGCGCTGGGGGCCAGAGCCGGCGCCGCAACGGCCCTGCTGGTAACCGTCGGGTACACCGTGGCCATCGCGGCAGTGTTCACCATGTCGGGCGGGCTGGTGGCGATGACCTTCTCGCAGTACACCTCATGGCATCCCTGGTGGGGGCCGATTTCCCTGGTTCTCACCGCAGGCGCGATCTGGCTCACCGCACGCGGGGTCAAGCTGTCGACCGCCGCGGTGGGCGCGGCCGTGCTCGTTCAGGTGGCGATCATGGTCGCGGCCTGCCTCATAGTCCTCGTGGATCAGCGTGCTCGTCTGTCGGGCATACCATTCTCCTGGGCGCACCTCACCGGCGGCCTGGGCGGCCTTTCCGCGGGCTTCCCGCTGGCCCTCTTCATGTTCATCGGGTGGGAAAACGGGCCCGCGCTCGCCGAGGAATCCCGCAGGCCGCGCCGCACCATACCGAGGGCTCTCTACATCTCGGTGGCGATCGCGGCCGTGCTGCTGGTCTTCTTCAGCTACGCGACCATCACCGGCTTCCGCTATGACGTCTCCTCCATCGGCCGCTCATCGGTGCCGTTCCTTACGGTGGCCGACCGCTATCTCGGCGGAGCGGCCGTACTGGCGTGGATCGCCGGAATCGTCTCCGTGCTCGCCACCCTCGTCGCCGGGGCGGATTCCCAGTCGCGCATGCTCTTCGACGGCGGCCGGACCGGGCTGCTGCCGGCGAAGCTCGGCCAGGTTCGCCCGCGGTCCGCCGCGCCGGTGAATGCACTGCTCTTCATGGCCGCCGCCGGGCTGGGGATCATCGGAGTCTGGTGGGTGATCCGCCTCATCACCGCGGACACCGGATCGATGAACCCGGTCGGCCTGTATGCCGAGTGCTCGACGATGGCGACAATCGTGATCCTCTTCGTCTACTTCCTCACGATGCTCTCCCTTCCCGTCTTCATGTGGCGCCGCCACCGGGACTCGTTTTCGCCCGTCCGCCATGTGGTGATCCCGGCTCTCGGGTCCGCCACCCTGATCGTCCCGTTCGTCGAGCTGTGCCAGCCCGGGCAGCCCGCCCCCTATAACGTTTTCCCGTTCATCGCACTGGCGCTCGTGGCGGCGGCCGCGTTGATGGCCTGCCTTGTCGTGCACCGCCACCCGCGCGCCGGAGCAGGCGAAGGATCGGAATTCTCAGGAAGCTGAGCGAGGCTGATCAGGCGGCGCGACGGTGACTGCCGGCTGATTCGCGCGCCGAAGCGCCTCGGCAACGAATCCGCTGGCCTTTAGCTCCTCGACGAAGGCCCGGAGGAACCCGACGGTCTCGGGGCTGCGGGCACGGGTCGTGGCCATCGCCTGCCGGATCTCCATGAACCGGCCCTCGACCAGGCGGAATCCGGTATGGCTGCCGACGAATTCCGTCATCGGCTGCCTGATGCCAGCGGCGGCCTCGAGACCCTTGTCCCGGAACACGTCGATCCCGTCGCCGCCGCGCACCACGCTCGCGTGCCGGAGGGTGCGCGAGAGAAACAGGTCGTAAGCAGACCCCTTCTTGACGCCGATACGCACTCCCCCGCGGTCGACGTCGGCCGGCGTGGCGAAGGCGGAGTCCCCGGGTACGACGAACACGCCCTCGATCAGCACGTACGGCGCGGTGAAGGCGACCTCCGCTTCGCGAGCGGGCTCGATCGCCAGGAAACACACGTCAGCCTGTCCTTCCGTCATGGCCTCCAGCGACGTGCGCGCCGCATCGAAGCAGACGAGCGCCACCGGGAGTCCCAGCCGCGAGCCTAGCTCAAGCGCGATGTCGACGGTCACGCCGCCCGGCGCCGCCCGCGTGCCGTGGGCCAGCACCGGATTACCCAGATTGACGCAGGCCCGCAGCCTGCCTGTCGGCGCAAGGTCCTCGGCGATGCGCGCTGGCACGATACTCACGCGAGTCATCCTAGGCGGGGCCGTGGCCGCTGCGCCGGCGACAGGCCTGGTAAAGTTTAGAACTGAGCTACGATGATTCGTCGCTGGCTGGAAGCCAATGATAACTACGTTTGAGACAAGGCATGCCGGAGACCGTGCGGCTATCATGGGTGTCATGGCCACCGGGCAAGTAACCGCGCCGAGGGCCCGGTACCAGGGCCGCCCCGGGCGCCGGGTCGTGGTCGCGCCCAGCCTCGCGGATCTGCGGGGGCCCACGCAGGGCACGGTCGAGCTGCCGCTGTGGCTCTTCTGGAGCTGCCCGGGGCACGCTTTTGATCTCGATGACCTGGACATGCGGCAGTGGCTGTACCAGACCGTGCTCAGGGAAGCCGGCCGCCCAGAGGATCTCACCGCGTACCTCGACGGGGACACCCTGGTTGCCCTCTGGCCGGGCCTTTACCTGCCCAAGGGTGTCCGGCAAGCGTGGGAGGACCAGCACCCGGTGCTGCGTGCTGCCGCGGCGGCTGCCGCCTGATGCCGGTCAGTGAACTCCACCGTGAGGTGGCTGCCATCGCGCTGCGCGCTGCCGCCCGGCACGGGTTCGCGCTCGGCGGCGGTAACGCGCTGATCGCCTACGGGATCACCGAGAGGCCCACACAGGATGTCGATGTCTTCAGCGACGAGGAGGGTGGCGTGGAGGCCGCCGCCGATGCCGTGGAGACCGCGCTGCGCGACGCGGGCTTCGAGACCGAGCGCCTGGACGAAGCCAGTGGTCTCGGGGACATCTTCGACGGGATGGGCGAATGCCTGGCCGAGTGGATCATCGCTGCCCCCGGCGGGGAACAGACAATGCTGCAGATGGCCTATTTCGACCGGGCCCGCAGGCCGGTGACCATGGACTTCGGCCCTGTCTTGGATCTGGAAGACGTGGTCGGCGGCAAGGTGTGCGCGCTGGCCAGCCGTGCTGAGCCGCGTGATTACCTGGACACGGCGGCGGCCCTGGACCGGTACAGCATGGGTCAGGTGATCGGCTTCGCCCGGCGGCTGGACCCGGGACTGACTGACCGGGACTTCGCGGACGCGGGCCGGCGGCTAGACCAGTGGGGGGACGGAGTGTTCGGTCCCTTCGGGCTCAGCCCGCGGGATGTCGCCAGGCTGCGGGAGCGGTTCGCGGACTGGCCCCGGACCTGACCCCGTCCCCGCCGGGCAATCGGCGCATAACCCGCTGCACTCATTTTCCTGCCCGGATTCGGGCAGGAACTTGGCATGGAGGCGGGGAGACGGCACTATTGGGCGGTGCACGACCGCCATCTGATCGACCGTGTGGCCGACTCGGCGGGCCTGACGCCCGCCGAGGCCGCCCGGGTCGTCGAGGACGTCCTGGCCTGGTACCGGGAGCCGCTCGAGGACTTCGTGCGGCGTCGTCATGCGTATCACCGGCTTTACGGGCGCCGTAATCCGCAGATCTTCGCGCTGATCGCCGACGAGCTGGCCGGCCGTCTGGTCGCCCCGCCACCCCTGACGCAGCGCCAGCTTCGCCGGATCGTCTACGGCTGACCACGAGGAGCAGTAACCCATGTGCGGAATCGTCGGCTACATCGGCAGCCAGAACGCCGCCCCGATCCTCATCGAGGGGCTGTCCCGCCTGGAGTACCGCGGGTACGACTCGGCCGGAATCGCGGTCCTGGGCCCGCGGGGCACCCAGGTGTTCCGCAAGGTCGGCCGCGTCCGCGATCTCGACGCGTCGTTGCCTGGGCGGCTGGCCGGCAAGGTGGGCATCGGGCACACTCGCTGGGCCACGCACGGCCCCGCCACGCAGGACAACGCCCACCCGCAGACCAGCGAGGACGGGCGGGTCAGCGTGGTGCACAACGGCATCATCGACAACGCGGCCGAGCTGCGCGGGCGCCTGGATGCCAAGGGCGTGAAGTTCACCTCGGAGACAGACACCGAGGTGATCGCCCACCTGGTGGCCCGCTCCGAGGCCGCCACCCTCGAGGGCGCCGTCCTCGAGGTGCTGTCCCGGATCACCGGGACCTACGCCATCGCGGTGCTCGACGAGCGGCACCCGGACCGGCTGGTGGTCGCCCGCAACGGCTCCCCGCTGATCCTCGGCGTCGGCGAGCGGGAGATGTTCGTCGCCAGCGACCTCGCCGCCCTCGTCCGGCACACCACCTCGGTCGTTCACCTCGACGACAGCGAGCTGGCGACGGTCACCGCGTCCGGCTTCCGCACGTTCAGCCAGGACCAGGAGAACACCGAGAAGATCCCGACCAGCATCGACATCGATGTGGAGGACGTGGGTCTCGGCGGCTTCCGGCACTACATGCGCAAGGAGATCCTCGAGCAGCCTTCGTCGATCGAGCGGATGCTCCGGGGCCGCCTCGACGACCGGTTCGGCACCGCGCGCCTGGACGGGCTGAACCTCGGCCCGCGCGAGCTGCGCTGGTTCCGGCGCGTGAAGATTCTCGGTTGCGGTTCCGCTTACTATGTCGGCCAGATCGGCGCGTCGATGATCGAGGAGCTGGCCCGCATTCCCGCGGATGCCGAGCCTGCCTCGGAGTTCCGGTACCGCAACCCGATCATCGAGCCTGACACCCTGTACGTCGCGGTGAGCCAGTCCGGCGAGACCGCCGACACCGCGTTCGCGGTGCAGGAGGTCAAGCGCAAGGGCGGCCAGATCGTCGGCCTGGTCAACGTCGTCGGCTCCACGATCGCCCGGGAGTGCGACGGCGGTATCTACCTCCACGCCGGGCCGGAGGTCGCTGTGGCGTCAACGAAGGCCCTCACTCACATGGCCATCGGCTTCGCCCTACTCGCCTTGTGCCTCAGCCGGGTCCGCGACCTGGCCATCACGGACGGACAGCGGATCATCGCGGCGCTGCGCGGCCTCCCGGGCCAGATTCAGCAGGTCCTCGACGACGAGCCCCGCATCGCCGAGATCGCCCGGGGTCTGGCCGGGGCGCAGAGCCTGTTCTTCATCGGCCGGGTGCGCGGGTTCCCGGTAGCCCGCGAGGGCGCACAGAAGTTCAAGGAGGTCTCCTACCGGCACGCCGAGGCATACCAGGCCAGCGAGCTGAAGCACGGCCCGCTGGCGCTGATCGACGAGAGCCTGCCGACCGTCGCGATCCTGCCGGATGACGAACTCACCGACCGCAACCTCGCGGCGATACAGCAAATCGTCGCGCGCAACGGACCCCTGGTCGTCATCACCCATCCTGGCGTCTCGCTCGGCGACCTTGAAGTCCCGCGCATCACCGTGCCCAAGAGCGAGCGTGAACTCGACCCCATCCTGTTGACCGTCCCGCTGCAGATCCTGGCGTACCACGCCGCGCTCGCGCTGGGGCTCGACATCGACAAGCCCCGCAACCTCGCCAAGTCAGTCACCGTCGAATAGCGCTCTCAGCCCGCGCCAGCCCCATGACTATCCGTTCCGAAGCACCTCAATAAGTACCTGGTTGACCACCGCGATCGGGTTACTTATCGAGACTTATCCGATTCATGGGGCTACCGGTTTCCTGCGTGACTTCGCTACTGTTAGCGGTGTTTCCCGCGCAATGCGGAAGTGGTGAGCGGAGTGGGCTGGGTATTTGGCGTATCCGGGGCGTACCGGGATGAACCGCGCCGCGGCACCGCGCGCCGGGTCCGGCGGGCGCTCTTACCTGGCCTGTCCCCGGGCCGAGAGTTACCTGAGCCATCTGCGGCAAGTTGCCTTGCCCGGGACATCCGCATGCCCGGGGCAAGTTGCCTCGCCCCGGGCATGCGCATGCCCATAGCCGCCGTCCCCGGAATAGGAAATAGGAGGATTTCATGACCACTGCGGCCAAGCCGAGCATCTACCAGGTCATCGGCGGGGATACCGCGCTGGAGGAGGTGGTCGAGGACTTCTACCGCAGGGTGCTTGCGGACGCCGAGCTTGCCGGATTCTTCGCCGGGGCGAACATGGCCAAGCTGAAGGGCCGCCAGGTGGAGTTCTTCGCGGCGGCTCTGGGCGGCCCGCTGCCGTATTCCGGGGCGTCCATGCGGGACGCCCACCGGGGTCGCGGGATAAAGCAGCGGCACTTCGACCTCGTGACCGGGCACCTGGTCGCCGCGCTGGCGGCGGCGGGGGTATCAGACGCGACGATCATCGAGATCATCGGCGCCGTCGCTCCCCTGGCCGGCGAGATCGTGTCCCCGGGCCCCGGATGACTCGGCAACCCGCGGGTGGTCGGAGGCGAGGGCCGGCGGGCCGCCGGCCTGCGGCGGCCTGATTTA
>Ga0335078_10004558_pt1 | contig 20524 bp, 13 predicted proteins | sample Lox_Sample_32_FD_206711 | JGI IMG/M metagenome (GOLD analysis project Ga0335078, IMG submission 206711) | Soil microbial communities from Loxahatchee National Wildlife Refuge, Florida, United States - Lox_Sample_3.2 | ecosystem: Environmental > Terrestrial > Soil > Wetlands | place: USA... | reverse complement strand
CGCCACCTCGATGCCCATGGGGGGAAACTCGCGCTTGCCCACGGCCAGGCGCAGCACGTGCGCGCCCGCCCCCATCCCTTCCGGCAGCCGGAAGTTGAATTCGAAACGGCGCAGAATCGGATCGGTACAGAAGGAGTCCGTCTCGCGGACGGGGCGGCCATCGACGGTAGCGTGGAACAACCCCTCATCGGGCACCTCCATCATGGTCACCTTCAGCGATCCCGATTCCGTGCGTTGGTGAAGCAGCAGATTGACGCCGTCGGTCACGGTTTCGAGCCGCGCGACCGCCGGTCCCGGCGGGATGATCCGCACCCAGGCGGGAGCGCAGAGCGCCTGGCCGAGCCACGCCACCTCCACGGGCACGATGCCGGTGCGAATCTCCTCCGGCAGCCGCACGTTCACCTGCTGGACGCCATCGTTGGCCGGCACGCCGATGTATTCCGGCCGCCCGGCGCGCCCATCCACCGTCACGGTCATGTGATTCAGATCGCACTCGTCGGGCAGCCCTTTCACCCAGAGCGAAAGCGCCGCCAGCGGACCGCTCGCCGGCGCCACCGCCTCGCCGGTGTGCGCGTTGCTCACGCTGCGCACCACCGCGCTGCGCTCCACCGCGCGGCCCGCCAGCGATTGCACCCATCCCGCCGGCCGTTTCCGGCAGGTGATCCACATGTACTGGGTGTGGATCATCTCCAGCGCGAGCAGTTGGAAATCCTCGTCGAGCGCGAAGCGCGTGATTTGTTCCGGCGCGATGCGCACGCCGGCCCACGTGTCGTACTGTTTCGCGGTGGGCGGCAGGCCGTTGATCTGGCAGCGCAGGATCCCGCCCTCTTTGAGCACGCGCCGCGCCTCGCGCAGGTATTGGAACACCACCTCGCCGCTCGGAATGTGCTGGAACACGGCGTAAGAGTAGACCAGGTCGAACTTCCCGCCGGGAAACTGCTTCAGGTCGGCTCCCGAGGTGTGGTGCGGAAATGCGTTGGGAGTCGCGCGCAGGCGCTCGCGCGCGAGACGAATCATGGCGTCCGACACGTCCACGCCGTGGATTTCGCGGAAGTGGCGCCCCAATGGACGCATCAGCCGGCCCGGCCCGCAGCCGATTTCGAGCGCCGCGTCGCGCCCCGGCAACCGCGGCAAATCCATCTCCAGCCCGCGGACCACGTCCGCCCCCGTGGCGAAAAACTCCGCCTCTTCCTGCTCCCGGCGGCCGAACGCCACGTAGTAATTAGCGTCTTCGCCGGCGCGCTCGTTCCAATCGGCGCGCATCCGCTCGAGTACCTTGGGATCGTCCATCGTGCAGTTGTTATTCTAACGTTTATGCCCCTCGCGTTTCGCCACGTCTCCCGCGATCCGCTGCGCGATTTCGACGCCACCGTGCCGGACGGCGTGGTGATCGGCATCGTCGGCGAGAATGGATCCGGCAAGGGCCCGTTGTTGCGCCTTGCCGCGGGAATCGAAATCCCGGCATCCGGCTCAATCGAACGCTCCGGAGCCGAGCCGGTGGTCGTGTTCGGCGAAACGCTGGCCGCCCAGGACGCGCTCGAGCGCGAGAAGACGGCGCTCGCCTTCGACGGGCTGCGCCGCGCGGGTAAACCCGTCCTCTTCATCTCCCATGAAGAGGCGCTGCTGCGCCGCCTGGCCGACGAGGTCTGGTGGCTCGACCGCGGCCGCCTGGCCGCCCGCGGCGATCCCGAAGAGGTGCTCGCCGCTTACCGCAAACACATCTCCGCGCGCCTGCGGGCATGGGGTGAATCGCCACCCGCGCCGCTCGCCCCGCGCTGGCGGCGCGGCGACGGGCGGGCGGAAATCCTCGGCATCGAAACCATCGGCGAGAACGGCGTCCCCACCGTGGTCTGGCGTTCGGGCGAACTGGCCGTGGTCAAAGTGCGCGTGCGGTTCCGCGAAGCGGTGGCCGACCCGGTGATCGGCATCATGATCCGCACGCGCATCGGGCTCAACGTGTACGGCACCAACACCGAACTGGAACGATTGAAGCTCGGAGGGTGCGCCGCGGGCGATATGCGCGAGTTGACGTTCGCCTTTCGCTGCGACCTCTGCCCCGCGGAATACAGCCTGACCGTCGCCTCGCACGATCCCGACGGCGTCTGGCACGACTGGCTGGAAGACGCCGTCTCGTTCGCCGTCAGCGACACCCGCTACACCGCCGGGGTGGCGAACCTCCGCGCCACCGTGTCGATCACGGGGCGCTGAGCGGTGGACAGGACCCGCTGAGCCGCGACGGCGGGGAACCGCGTCTTTGAGCAACCCTTGAACATTGGCATCGGCAATGCCAGAATAGTGGGCAACTGTCAATGGACCGGCTTCGACGCAGGGCCTCCAGGCTGTCGCGTTACCGGGACCCCTCGCTTGTGGTCCTCTTAGGGGCCCTGGGCTGGTGGAATCCAGCCGGCGCCCAGGGGCAGGCGCCCGCCACCTTCGGAACTACCGTAGTAATCCCATCCGGCCTGCGCGGACTCGTCTACTACATGCGCCCCGGCGAAGGCTGGCTCCCCGATTTCTCCCGCATCCGGCCCGTGGGCGTCATCTATACCACCTCTCTCAACGTTCCGCCGCAGGATTGGTCCCTCGGTTTTCCCGGCATCACCTCGCGCTACGAGTGGTTCGCCATCGACTACCGGGGCCGGTTCTGGATCGACACGCCCGGCGATTATCAGTTCTCGCTCACCTCCGACGACGGTTCGATCCTCTACATCGACGACCATTCGGCGATCAATCTCGACGGGCAGCACGAACCGCAAACGCAGTTCGCGCGCCTCCACCTGGATTGCGGCATCCATCACATCCGCGTTTCCTATTTTCAGGGCCCGCGCTACCAGGTAGCACTCCTGCTGTCCATATCCGGCGGGGCAAAGAAGAAATGGCGCCTCTTCAGCACGGAAGAATTCAAGCCGCCGCCGAATCCCGAAGACTGGACCTGCGGCGGCGTCCGCATTGCCTATGATTCCAATCGCCGCGAACTTCCCGACGCGGCCACCCTCAAGAAGCAGATCGCCATCGAGAATGAAGCCGCCGCGGACCTGAACGCCGATCCCAAACCGCGGGACTTCCCGGTTTGGTCGGCGGCGTTCTCTTTTTGGCGGAGTGCGGCCGGCTCGCAGAATTCCATCGCCATCGCCGTGCCGGGAACGGCTCTGATGGCCAACCACACCACTCGCGGCGCCCCGGTCACCAAGCTTCACGCCGCATTGTACGTCCGGGTGAAGGCCACGGACGGCCGCGAGGTGGACAAATTCACCATCGATGCGCCTTTCGAATTCGCCGCCGAGGCCTACGCCCAGGTTTGCGCGCACGACCTTGTCTTCACCCGTCCCATGCACCTGCCCGTCGGCCGCTACACCCTGCAGACCGTGGTGATGGATCGCGAGGGCCAACGCACCGGCACATCGGAAATCGCGGTCGAGTCTCCCGAGGAGCGCGCGGGCATCGGTCTCAGCAGCCTCGTACTGGTGGACCGCGTCGAGCCCGCCGACAAAGATGCCGACGCCGCCGATCCGCTTGTCTTCGAGAACAAGCGCGTCGTTCCTCACCTCAATCCCACCCTGCACGCGGGGGCGAAGCCGTCCATCTATTTCGTGGTCTATCCCGATTCGTCCAATTCCGCTAAGCCCACGGTCCGCGTGCAGTTTATCGGGGCGGGCGCCAAGGTGGCCGAACAAAACGCCGATCTTCCCCCGCCCGATGCCTCCGGCGCCATCCCCATGTTCGTGCAGATCGCGCCCCAGCCCGGCGATGCCGGCCTGAAAGTCACCGTCTTTCAGGGGCAGGACTCGGCATCCGGGACGCTCCGCTATTCCGTGCCGCTGAAATGACGCGACCGCAAAGTAGCGGTTCTATCCGTGGCAAACCCGCTGCCGGGGCAACGCTTCGGGTGTCTACTTCGCTTCGAGAATAAACGTCGGCACAATCCCCGCCGCCGTCGAGAACCCGCTCTTTCCGTTCGATACCCAGCTCGAACACCCCTGCACTTTGCCGAGGTATGCGTGCGGGTGAACATCCACCTGCATCTCGCGGAATTCCAGGTGCCCGAACGCCATCAGAGGGAACACCGACCGCACCGGCTCGACGCGCTCCTGCACCACGTAGGGCGCCCGCATCGCCTGCTTCAGCGCCCGGTCCCACGCCGCGGCGTCCATCTCCCAGCCGAAATAGGTATGCTGCTCGCTGTAATCGTCGTTGGGTTTGAGCGTTAACCGCTCGCGATTCTGTACGATAAACTCCGGCAGATCGATGGTTTTGTCCTCGTAGGTGGTCCTGGTGGCCGCCACCAGCCGCGTCCACGGCACATGCTCGCGAATGGCTTTCCGCTCCGCCGCCGGAAATCGCGCCGTCAGCGTTTCATCCGTAAGCAGGCCGAACATCGCCTTCTTGTGCGCCAGTTCTGAGCGGAAGCTGTTCACCACGCACACCGCCCGCTCGCGATACGCCTTCACCAGGGGATGATTGAGGTCGAAGCGCAGCAGGAATTCCTGCACCCCCAGCCGCCGGTACACCAGATCGATCTGAAACGAACCCTTGCGCAGCAGGCCGTGGCGATATTCCAGTTGCTCCGGCGAAACAATCTCCACCGCATAGCCTTCCTGGCGGAAGAAATCGCGATAGAACTGGAACTCGCTTTGCCCGGAATGGTACGAGGAGCGGAATTCCACGATGGCGATGTTCGGCTTTTTCGATACGCCGCCGAATTGTTTGTACGATTTGAGCAGCGCCTGCAATAGATACTTGCGGCTTCCCGCGCGCGTCAGATTGTATTTCTTACGGAACTCTCTTACCGGCGGGATCTCGTAAAAAAGATCCGCCAGGGCGTCGGCATATCCCGCTCCGGTGGGCGAATCGGCGTTGTATTGGACAAAGTGGAGGTGCCCGTTGACCATGTGCGAATCGAGCCGCGCCGCCACTTCCAGAGCCTGGTACCCCGGATCGATCGCGGCGAGCATCTTCTCGGCCGGCAACAGGTCCAGGCGCGCCAACAGGGCCGGCGTCTCCATTACCATCTGCTGTACGCGATCGATGGCGCAGATCAGCGCTTCGCCCGTCCGCACCAGGTTTTCATACTGCCGGCGGGATATGAAATTCGGCCGCAGAAAAGGACAAATCAAACGTCCGCCGGCGGACAGATTGCCGCTCTCCATGCGCTCCTGGAGCGCTTCGGCCCATGCGAGATCGCTAAAGGGCCCGGCTTCCAACAGTTTGTTATATTTGACGATCGCTTCGTCCAACTGGGACATGCTGGCTCGAATACCTTGGGCTATACCATTGAGTATCCCACAGAAGTTCGAAAAACGATACCTTCGGAGGGTATCATGCGCACCTAACGTACTCAAAATAAGGATCTTAGTTGTGACAATTAGGTGTCACACAACTTAGGCGGGCAACCTCGGCGGGGGTTCTGCGGGGCGAAATGTGAGCCGCGGCACGCCCTTGGGACGTGCCGGTTTCTACCGCTTCTTTTCCTGCGCCAGTTTCACGCGCGCGGCGTCCAATTTGCTGGTAACGCTCGATACTTCATCCGGATCCGTTTCCGATGCCGGTTGTTCCTTGAAACCCTTCATGGAAGCGTTCCACTGGGCAATGGCTTCCTGCGTTTTACCCAACTTCATGTACACATCGCCCAGATGATCGTGGACCGTGGGATCCTGACCCGTCAGGTCCACCGCCCGAACCAGGATCCGCTCCGCTTCCGTGAGCTTGCCCTGGCGGTAATACACCCATCCCAGACTGTCCAGGTACGCGCCGCTGTTCGGCTTCAACTCCACCGCCTTCTGGATCAACCTGTAAGCCTCATCCAGGCGCACATTGCGGTCCGCCAGCATGTATCCCAGGTAGTTGAGGCTCTCGTCATGATCGGGATTCAAAGCCAGCGCCTTGCGGAAAGCCTGCTCCGATTCATCGAATTTCTTTTGCCGCTCGAGCAGCGCGCCCCGCATGAAATAAACGTCTACCTTTTCATCGTCGGTGGTGGAGAGTTTTTCCGCGTCGTCGACGGCTTTTTCGGCGTCCGCAAACCGCTTCCCCTGCTCGTAAAGCTGCGCCAGGGCCATTTGCGTTTCGCGATCGTGCGAACCGTTCAACAGGCCGCGAAGCTCTTTGGCGGCATCGTCGATCTTCCCCATGTCGCCCAGGACAAATGCGTGCTCCTGCACCACTTCGGCCTCATCCGGGAATTTCTTCAGCGCCGCATCGGCCTCTTTCAGAGCATTGGGAAGATCTTTGGCGGTGCGATACGTCTCGATGATGTGCGCCTCGATCACCGGCCCGCTATCCTTGAACACGCTCATCTGCCGCGCGGCTTCGACGGCCTCGGGATAGTGCTTTGCCTGGACGTTGAGCTTCCATAACTCCTCGAACCAACTGGCGCGCACTTTCGCCTCGTCTTTGGAGTAGACCTTCTTGGCGGTGTCGTCCAGCAGGCTCTTCAGCGCGGCGATCGCCTCATCCGGCTTGGACTCCATCTCGAACATGCGGATTTCGGCCAACCGCGGGTCTTCGTCGCCCGGATCGATCTTCTTGGCAATGTCGATCTCTTCGTGCGCCTTGACGTAATCGTGCTTGGCGCCATACACATCGGCCATGCGCAAGGGATACTTCGCGTCCTTGGGATTCTGCTTGGCCAGGTCCTCGTATATTTTGAGGGCTTCATCGTATTCGTCGGCGAAAAACAGATCGTTCGCCAGACCTTCGGCCAGCCGTTCGTTATCCGGCTGCATTTCGAGCGCTTTTTTTTCGGCTTCGGCCGCGTCCTTGTAGTTCTTCTGATTGCGATACGCCTCGGCAAGGATCATCAGCGATCGCGGGTTGGCGTTCTTCGCCGTGGCAGCCTTCAATTTCTCGATGGCTTTGGCGGTGTCGCCGTTGTTGCTGTACACCATGGCCAACCCGGTGAGCGCGTCTTCATTGTCCGCATCCAGACCCAACGCCGTGTTGTAAGCCTTCTCGGCATCGCTCGAGTCGTTGGTCGCGGCATACAGACGGCCCAACGTCACCCAGCTTTCCACGTCCTTCGGGTCCTTGTCGGTCACCTTCTGGAATTCCGACATGGCCATGCGCAGCGCGCGCTCGTCTATCTGTCCCTGCGCTCCCTTGTTGATCTGGCTGACGTAGACGCGGCCCAGCATGCGATGGGCGTCCACGCTATCGGGATTCTGTTTCAGCGCGTCCTGCGCAAAGGCGATGGCGTCGCCGGCACGATTGAGGGCCAGATACAGGTCGGTGAGCTCTTCGTAAGCATCGCTGGCTTTGGGATCCGCCTTGAGCGCATCCTTGAAATATTGGATGGCCTTCAGCGCTTCGTCCTGATTGCCCTCCGCCTGTGCCATCAAGGCGTACAGCCGCCCCATGGCAAAGTTGTAATATGCGGTGGCGCGGTGATTATCCGCCGGGGATGCGGAGCTCTGGTTCGTGTTAGGCGCGGTCTGTGCAAACGAGACCGTTACCAGTGCGCCTACGAGGGCAAACGCTTTCGCTGAGCGAATCATGAATTCCGACTTTCCTTTTCGGCCGCTCGGAGGGCATAGACAGCCGAAGATCACCTCTCTATTGTATAACGGGGTTTCGGGGCATTTCCCGAACAGCACTCGTGACGACTTCCGCTCCTGTTCCCTCCCGGCTCTCTACAGTTCCAGACGCCGTGGACTTCCCACTGGTTGCAGTGGCGGGCCCGACCGGCTCCGGAAAAAGCGATCTCGCGTTGGCGCTGGCGCATCGCTTCGATGGCGAGATCGTCAACTGCGATTCGTTGCAAGTATACCGCCATTTCGACATCGGTACCGCCAAACTGCCGGCTGCGGAACGGCGCGGCGTTCCCCACCATCTCATCGACATCCTCAACCCTGACGAACTTTTCACTGCCGGCGAATATGCCCGCCGCGCGCGCGCCGCGGTGCAGGATATCGCGCGGCGCGGCAAGCTGCCCATCCTGGCCGGCGGCACCGGCTTCTACCTCCGTGCTTTATTAGACGGTCTGTTCGCCGGTCCGTCGCGCGATCCGTCGCTGCGCGATCGTTTATCCCGCCGCGAAGCGCGCCGCCCGGGTTCTCTCCACCGCCTGCTTACACGGTTCGACCGCGCGACGGCGCAGAAAATTCACCCTCACGATGTGCCCAAAGTTACACGCGCGCTCGAAGTCTGCCTGCTCACGCGAAGGCCGGCAAGCGAACTGTTCCGCGAAGGGCGTGCCGCTCTCGCCGGCTTCCGCACTCTCAAGCTGGGACTGCTGCCCGACCGCGAAGCGCTCTACGCGCGCCTCGACCAACGCTGCGCCGCCATGTTCGCGGGCGGGCTGGTAGAGGAAGTGCAGCGCATCCTGGATCTGGGCTACGCGCCGCAATCGAAACCGTTCGAATCGCACGGCTACAAACAGGCGCTGCAATGCATCCGCGGCGAATTGAATCTGCGCGAGGCGATTTTCTACGCCCAACGCAACACCCGCCAATACGCCAAACGCCAGCTCACCTGGTTCCGCCGCGAAGTTGGCCTGGTGTGGCTCAAAGGCTTTGCCGATACTCCCGGCATCCGCCAACGCGCCTGCGAGTTGCTGGCGGCATTTCTGCACTGTGAGTGAGGGCGGCCGCCCCACGCGATCGACCAGCGCCGGCAAACCGGTCCCGCGGAACGGTTCTGGATTTTTCCGCGTTGCAGGCATTGGGGTTACACCACAGCGACCGATCCGCGTGATCGGTCGCCATTTTCTTTTGGAACCATCATTCCTCCCGCGCCGGCAGCAACGCCCACGATGCCGCCAGTCCCAGCGGCACGCATGAGTGCGCGATCCGCCGCAAAACGGGCCCACGAAGCCGCGTGGCGCCATTCCTGTTTGACGCCAGACCGCTCGCCGGGAGAATTTCACCATATTCAGGCCTTTTAAGCGCATTACGCCCGCTAACGAGGGCGCGCGGCATCCGTCTCTCAGTTAATATGCGAAAACTGATTCCGCTCATCGCCCTGCTTTCCTGCCCGGCCTTCGCGCAACCCGCCGCAACCGGCCAGTTCCTGCTCCGGATAGAGCCGACCCGCGCGGGGTTCACGCTCGCCAACATGACTCCGGACGAGGCCCGTCTGGCCTCGCAGCACGTTCAGTACCTCATGTCCCTGGAGGAGTCCGGGAAACTGCACCTGGCGGCGCAGGTGTTCGACCCCAAGGGCCTTTGGGGCATCGTCATCGTGAATGCGCCGGATCGCGATGCCGCACGCGCGCTGCTCGATAGCGACCCCATGGTGAAGGCGAATATGTTCCGCGGCGAGGTGATCCCGATCCGCGTCGTGTTGGAGAAATCTCCCGAAGAGGCCAAGCCCGCGGCAACGATCGATCCCAAAACTCTGGAGCTATACACGGGTACGTATAAGTCGGACCAGATGCCGCTCGAGATCAAGGCTTTCGTCAAGGACGGCAAGCTATTTATGCAGGCAACCGGTCAACCGGAGTTTCCGCTCAAGGCAGCCAGCGCCACGCAATTCGAATTCGCGCCAGCCGGCGTTGCCGTGGCGTTCGATTCCCCGTCGAGCTTCACGCTGAAACAAGGCGGCAGAAGCTTCCGATTCAATAAAGCGGCGGCGCAATAAGCCGCTATCTCGCGAACGGCACGGCACTGGTTCGACGGGTCACTACGAACTTGGAGCTCCTATTCCGTGCGAAAACTGGCCGCGCGAGTAACCCCGGCGCCGGCGCCATCGGTGACCGTCAGTTCCGCGCGATACTTACCCGCCGGCAGTTTGGCGGCCGGCAAGCGAACCGCTACTGCCACCACGCGATCGCCCGGTTTCGCCAACGGGCTCAAGTCGAAATCGCCGGAATTCCAGCGTTCGCGGTTGGTCGCCTCGTCAAGCAGGCGAAGGTGCATGGTTAAGTGAGGCGCCTCGTTCCCGCTTGAGGGCGGCAGATACACTTCGAAGTACGCTTCGGCGGTGCCGGTTCTGGGCAGGACATCCGCGCCGGAAACGGAGATGCGATTGCCGCGAAAGATCAACGGCTCTTCGCCCATGTCCGCCGCGTCCTGCGCGGCATCGGGCGATATCGGCTGCACGTCGCGGCTGAGGGCGATGGCGCTCAAGGTGAGTTGGGACGGGCGGGGCGGGTCGATGGCCAACGGCGCCTCCACCGTCCCGAAGTGGTCCTTCGAGAAGCGGAAGACCAGCTTGAACTGATAATTGCCGGGGGCAACCTTAAACTGGTACTCGCAGTGGAGCGGATGGCGGAGGAAGGCGTCGAACTGCTCGCGGGTATCGAAATCGAAACTGCATTTGTGGGTGAAGCGAGCGGCTATCTCGCCGCCGGGCACGTAAGCTATGCCGAGCAGGTCCAGCGCGGTGTGCACTTCGCCGTTTCGATCGACGGGTTCGAGTGTGGGTGAGGGAATATCGAGCGCCAGATTGACGCGCGCCATGCCGTCGGGCTCATAGAAGAACGGGACGGATAGCGATGCTTCGGTGTTGCCCTCGGCGCCGGAGGCTGCCAGGGTCTCGATATTGTCCGGCTTCGGCGTGGCTGCGTTTGCGGTTGCCGTCACTGGCGGTGCGTTGCAGTAGAGGTTGCGACCGAACACTCTGGCGCCGGGGCGGTTGACGGCGACCTTGAGTTCGTGGCAGCTTCCTTCGGCGGAGATCCTCGGATTGAAGACCAAAGTGTAAGCCGCTGCGCGCTCGCGAGCGATCCGGCCAAAGAGATCGGGATTGTCGCCATCGCGCGAGAGCATGCCGCCGCCGGTTGCGGCGGCGAGATCGGACGCCCACGCGGGGATGGCCGCGCCGCTTTGCAGTTGGACCGCGTATACCGACGCATCCGCCTTGCGAAATTCGTGCTTCATATCGAACGGATCGTGCGCGGGTTCGGGCGTGTTCTCTTTGCGAGCGCGGCCGCGGTGCGGGACAGACGCTTCGGCCGGCTTCGTTTCGCCGGCGGCTGCCGCGACAGCCGGCAGAAAAAGAATCGCCGTCTTGTGCCCCGCCACCTGGCCCAAGCTCTCGGCCACCTGGGCATAGTATGCCGCCGCGGCCAATTCGGCGAAATCCGAAGGGTGGTCGCATGGCGGAGGCTCCGGCCATTGTTCCAGCATGTGTTGAACCTGGTCCGGGTCGGAGCTGAGCGGAGTGACGCTGGTGTTGAAACAAGCGTCGGTGAAGACGATCACGAAGGGGTGGGCGGGTCCCGCGAGGGCGGCGGCGAACTTCGCGGCGGCCTGCTCGATCCATTTCCGGCTCTCGGCAGTCTGCGGGCCGAACAGGAGCGCGATGGGCTTGGGCTCGGGAGCGGGCGCGCCATCGAACGGCTGCAATCCGGCGATGGACTGTTCCTTGCCGTCGTCGAACAGGTGAAAATCGGACGCGGCCAGTCCGTGAACGGGGGCGTTCGAGGGATCGGTGACCACCACGTCTACCTGGACGGGAGGCAGGCGGGGAGTGCGCTCTCCGGCGCCGCGCGCGCCGGCGGATTTCTGAGCCACGAGCGGCATCGACAGCAGGAGCAGGGCGGCGGCGGTCCGTTTCATGGAATCTCCACGGTATCCCCGGCGGCGGCCATTTGCCGGCCCTCGGTGTCGCGCGCCACCACGCGGACGATGTACACGCCGCGCTTCACGTCGAAGTCATTCCTGACGGTGAGGCCGAGCTTGCGGCGGCGCTCGAGGTTTTCGTCTTTCACCCGCAGTTCCACCACTTTCTGAAATCCCTGGAGGTAGTTGCCGTTGCCATCGAACAGGGCGCAAACAACGGTGACGTCGTTACGGCTGCGGTCGTCCGCTTTGCGCAGGCGAAGCTGGCGGATGTCCAGGTGAGCGGTAATTTCCAGCCGGGCATCGGCGGCGGCCGTTTTGTAGAACTGGGTGCCGAGGTCGAGAGGCATGTCGTTCAGGGTGTCGTTGGAGAAGACCGCCTCCGAAATTTCGCGCTTGATCACGGTGGCCGCATCTTCGAGATGATCCGGCGCCCAATAACCCTTGCGAGCCTGCACCGAGAGTTCCTTGCCATCGGCGAGCGTCACTTTGAGTTCGTGAAACTTTCCGTCGGGCCGCAAATCCCTGGGGTAGAAACCGAGGTAGTAGATGTAGTCGGGCGGATTGGAAAGGCGATTGAGGCCGGCGGCGAAATCGTTGTCATTCACCGCGGTGCCGCCGGTGGAAGCGGCCAGGTTGTCCAGGAGAAGGCCCTGTTGGGATTCGGCCTCGTGCTCGAGCCTGGAGAGCACTTGTTGGGTCCCCGATTGCGAAAGCGTACAGCCCTGGACGCCGACGGCCGGGTCGAATGTGTAGACGCCGCGCGCGTCGAGGGTATTGATGACCACGCCGGAGCGGGAAGCGCGATCGATGGATTCGCTCAGGCTCCGCTGCAGCTCGTCGGGCAGGTACATGCCGGGCGAAACCAGGACCATCACGCGATCGCCGGGCATGGAGCCGAGCAGCCTCACAATGTTGTTGAGAACATGGAAGGCGTTGGTAGCCTGCTCGAGACCCTCGTTATAGACGGAACGAAGAGTGGCCCGCGCAATCGGCAAAGCTTCGACGATCATACGGTCGCAGAGCTGGAGACAATCGGCGGTGATCATGGTTTGCGTTTGAAGGACCTCGACGAGGGGTGGGATGCAGGTTATGGCGCATCCACCGGGGGTGCCGGAGCAGGATGGCGAATCGTCGCCGGTGTTTCTCACAAATACGCTGGCCGCGTAGAAACTGGCAGGCGGGAAATGGGAACGGGCGGCCACGGGTTGAATCCTGGCGAGTGTTTCGCGGACCTTGACTACGTCATTGGTAAGTTCCTGCGAGATGGTCCCGGAGAGGGTCAGCAGGCCTACGCGCTGTTGAGCCGGGATGCCGCGGTCGAGCACCTTCATCATGGCCGTGCGGACGTTGCCGAGTTGATCGGGGCTCAGATGGACGTCGTCAATGACGAAGACAACGAAGCGCGTGGCGAGCTTGGTGGCGGGGGCGTCCGGAGCTTCCGATGGGAGGCTTTGTTCGCCCGATGCCGATTTGCCGCCGGAACTCGTTTCGAGTGTGAATTGGGCGATATCTTGCGGCCTGCCGCGATCGGTCAGCCGGAAATCCTGCTTATGCAGGCCGCCAACGGCGTGCCCGGCTTTGTCGCGGACGACCACGGGAACGCGCACCAGGTTGACGGTGGATTGGAAGGTCGGGGTTTCATCGTGGACGGTGACTTCGCCGGTCTGGGTTTGCGCGGCGACGGTAAAAATCAGTAGGAAGGCGGGCCAATAACGCATCAGTCCTTCTCGAGACGCCCGGTCGCGGGTGTCGATGCGGCCGCGAGCGATCTGCTGCGGGGAATTATAGCGAGTGTAAGTGCAGGGCGGAAGGGTCCCTAAAGGGCTAGCGGCGCTGCGACTGACCCCAGGTCCGCGGCCGCCCGTGCCGAAGGAAAGCGATACCGGCTGGAAGCGATTCGGGAAAGGCGAAGGAACAGACCGCAACGCTGTTCACTTAAGCTGTTCGCCTGAAAAGCGAAGGCTCAGTGAAGTTACGCGCCGTGGGCGGCGGCTTGCTGCTGTTGCTGCTGATAGGCCGCCAGGCGTTCCTGCATCTGGCGGGTGAGGTGCGGGGTGATGCCGAGCATGCGTTCCACGAGCATCAACTGGCCGCGATGGTGCATCTCGTGTTCCTTCTGCGATAGCAGCATTTCGAAGCGCGTCTTCGGGGGTTGATTGGACGCCGCCGGGAAGCTGACGGTCTCGGCGAGCACGTCGTCGGAAAGGCCTTCCAAAAAGGTGGCGAATGCCTCGCCATTATCGTGGAGCGCTTTCAGTATGTCGGCCTTGGTGTGCAGTTGGGCTTCCGCGGCGGCGGCCGCGGCCATGAATTCGGCGAACATCTCGAATTTCGCCTCGGTGACGCGCGCGCCGTGCATGCGCGCCGCCCAGCCGGTGCTCACCGCGATGTGCTTCAGGGTCTCCCCGACGGTGCGGGTGCCATCGGCGGCGCGAAAGTCATACTGCTCTTCGGGAATTTCCTCGGCAATTTGAATGGTATTCTTGCGGACGGTGCGAAACGATTGGGCTAAATTCCTGGCGTCGTATCCATGCATGATGGTTTTTCTCCTCTGAAAGGCGGTTTCCGCTCTCCTAGATTATACGGGTTTGATGCGCTTCATTTGATTCCGGATTTGTTGCATCCTGTAAACAGTGAAAGTGGTCATCGACGCTTATCCGCTGCTGGTGCGCAGCGCCGGCGTCAAGAATTATCTGCATCACTGGATCCAGGCCCTGCGGAGAGTCGCTCCCGCCGGCGCGATCGAGACGGTTCCGGCCATCGGCAATGGCGGGGAACTCGATCACGAGCGGCCGATGGCGGGACGGTGGACTACGTACCGGAACCTGGCGGCGCTGGCCCTCTCCAACCATGCGGGTCTCCCGATGCTCGACCGCATGGCGGGCGGAGCGGACATTTTCCATGCGAGCAGCCTGGTGCGCAATCCGCCTCGCCGGCCGCTGCTCACGGCGACGGTGCACGATTTAACCTGGCTCATCATGCCCGAACTGCATCGGGCCGCCAACCGCGAGGCGGATCGCCACCTGGCCGGCAATCTGCGGCGGGCGCACCGCATCATCGCCGTCTCCGAAGCCACGCGGCGCGACGCCATCCGCCTGCTCGACATTTCTCCGCAAAAGATCGTGACAATTCATTCCGGTGTGGCGGCGGCTTTCTTCGATGTTCCGGAGGGTGCCATCGCGGATGTGCGGGCGCGCTACCGGCTCACGCGGCCGGTGATTCTCTCGGTGGGAACGGTAGAGCCGCGCAAGAATTTCCGCGGGCTGGTGGGCGCCTGGCGCGCGCTGCCGGCGGAATTGCGGGCCGAATACGAACTGGTGGTGGCCGGACCGATGGGATGGGCCGACGCTGAGACCGAACGGGATGTGCGATCGGCGCGCTACCTGGGCTATGTTCCGGAAACGGACATAGCCGCGCTTACCGCCTCCGCCGCGATTTTCGCGTACCCGTCGCTGTACGAAGGTTTCGGATTTCCGGTGGCGCAGGCGATGGCGGCGGGTGTCCCGGTAATCACGTCGAATGTATCCGCGCTGCCGGAAATCGCGGGGGATGCGGCGGTGCTGGTGGATCCGCGCAGCGAGACGGAACTCCGCGACGCTCTCCGGCGCCTGCTGGAGGACCCGGTTCTGCGCGCGGAGTTGGCACGCCGGGGACGGCGGCGCGCGGAGCAGTTCCGGTGGGAGATCTGCGCGGCGAAATCGTGGCGGTTCTTCGCGGAGGCTTAGCGGGGGAGAGACCTCGAAAATCATTTCACCCGGAGGCACCGCGCGGGGCAAGCCGCAAAACGGCCAGCCACGCGGAGCACGCAGAGTTGGCCGCCGGCGGGCAGTCGCTTGCAGCCGGCGGCGAAGAAGTGCGGCACAATCGCCGCACGCCCAGACGATTCTGCCGCGCCGCGGAGCTTCACAGCATTTCTCTGTGTCCTCTGTGCCTCTGTGAGAACGCGGTTTCGACCCCACTCACCTTTGCGCGATCTCGTACACCACGCTCATGGGCGTGCGGCCGATTTCCCGGTATTGCGCCAGCCATTCCCGCAGCTCCGGGTATGTCCCGACCGCCAACCGCGGATTTTCCATGCTCAAGCTGTCCACCACAAAGGTCGGCCGGGCCTTCGAGCACTCTACGCGGTCTTGTGCCGCTTCCGCCGGCAGCACGGCCGTCGCATCGCGCAGATGCCGGTCGGCCGGAACGCCGGTGAGCGGCTGGGAGTCCCAGAATCGCGAGGCGGCCGGCATGCGGGTATAGACGAAGATGCCCGGCCGATAGCCCCAGACGAACAACGTGTCGCCGGGCTGTTCGCGCCGCATCACCAGATCGGCCGCCGCGCGGCTGTCGCGATCGATGGCGAGATCCGCCCATTCGTGCGGGCGGCCGGCGATGAGATCGCGCGCCAGCGTCACGTACCGCGGGCCGAAACGCGCGGCCGGCACCAGCAGCGCCGCGGCCGCGATCCACGCGACCGCCCGCCGGCGCGCGAGCGCGTAAGATGCGCCGAGCGCCAGCGGGGGCAGAAGCTGCAGGAAATATCGCGGAAAGAAGCGCGCGCCCAGCGTCACCCCGGCGAACGAGAGCGCCAGCCAACCTGCCATCCAATATTTGTCGCGCTTGCGATTTCCCCACCAGAATGCCGCCGCGCCGATGGCGAGCGCCGCGTGAAATCCCAGCCAGTCCGCCGTGCGGCGCACGCCGTTGATCCAGGGGTGAGTTTCCGGCGAACTGCGCGCGTAGGCCGCGCTCCACTCCCATACCTGGCGGAAATAGGCCGGCAGCGCGCCCGCTGCCGCGAGACCTCCGAGCGCTATGACATTGGGAATCGCAAACCCCGCTGCCAGCGCGGGGAGCGCGCGCCACGCGACCAGCGCGCATGCCGCCAGCACGAACACGCCCTTGGTGTGGAAGAGAAACGCCACGCCCGACCACAGGCCCGCGGCCAGCGGCTTGCCCTTCCACGCGGCATGCATCGCCAGGATCGCCGGCAGCAGCAGGAACATATCGGGGACAACCGGTATGACAGCGGCGGGCAAATCGAAATTGAGGAAGAACGCCATCAGGCCGGCGGCGATCAGACCCTCCCGCTCACTAAAAAGCTCGCGCGCGAACCGCCACGCGGCGATGGCAACCGCCAGCACGAACACGGCGTCGAACAGGCGCAACGGCCAGCCTGGCAGCGCGCCCATCGCGGCGTATACCAGCGCGGCGAGCGGCGGCTTGTCGTACCACAAATCGCGGTAGAGCAACTTGCCGTGAAGCGTCTGGATGCCGGCCGCCAGGTGGTAATCCTCGTCCGCCCACAGGATGTCGGCGTGGCAGAGACGCAGCGCCAGCGTGAGCGCGAAAATTGCGGCCAGGAACAGCCCGCTCTTCCGCCGCGCCGTCATTTGCGCGCCCGCAGATGGCAGCGGATATCGAGCGCCGGAAATACCCACGCGGCGTGCCGCTCATACCATTTCAACGAGCGTCCGGCGATGAAGCGGCCGAGATTATCGAGCACGAAATTGCCGCCGAAAGTGAGCCGGCACGCGACAATTTCGAAGCGGAACGGCGCGCCCGCGAATGTCGGGAAATCGTTGCCGGTGAAATATTCGAAGCTGGCCGCCGCCAGGTGCCGGCGATGCGTGGGGTCGGTGTAGGAATTGTGGGAGCTGAAATGCGGGGTGGTGATGAAGACGTCGGCGCCGTCCTGCGCTACGCGGTAGACCTCCGCCATGGCGCGCATGGGGTCGGCCAGGTGCTCGATGACGTGCGACATGTAGATGCGCGAGAACTGCGCGCCGGCCAGGGGCCAGGGGTAGCAGTCGAGGTCCCACACGTGGTCGGCGGCGGAATCGGCGGAGACGTCGATGCCGACCGCCCCGGGCTCCGCTTTGCGCTTGCCGCACCCGATATCCAGGGTCATCGCTATTCACAATAGCGCAGGTCCCGGCGGATCTCGCCGAATACCTGATATAATCCGCTCCCAAAGGGTCTGGAATCTATGAATCGAACGATCATCCTCGCCACGCTATTCGCCTCCCTCGCTAGCGCGCAGACGCTGCCTCCGGGCGTTCAGAAAATGACTTCCATGGGAGGAATCACCGAGTACGATTTTCCCAACGGCCTAAAAGTGCTGCTCTATCCGGACGCGGCGGAGCCGAAGATCACGGTCAACGTCACCTACCTGGTGGGCTCGCGATTCGAAGGCTACGGCGAAACCGGCATGGCGCACCTGCTCGAGCACCTCGATTTCATCGAGACCACCAATGGCCGCCATATCAAAAATGAAATCACGGCGCACACTTCGAGCTGGAACGGCACCACGTCGGAAGACCGCACCAATTACTACGAGACGTTCACGGCGAGCGACGAGAACCTGAAGTGGGCGCTCGGCCTCGAGACCGACCGCATGGTGAACATCAAGTTCAACAAGCAGATTCTGGATACCGAAATGACCGTGGTGCGCAACGAACTGGAGCGCGGCGAGAACAATCCCGGCGCCATTCTCGGCGAACGCGTCGCCGCCACTGCATACATCTGGCACAACTATGGCAAGAGCGTGATCGGCTCGAAGGACGATCTCGAGGGCGTGCCGTACACCCGCCCGGAAGCGTTCTACCACAAGTACTACCAGCCCGATAACGCCGTGCTGGTGATTACCGGCCGCATCGACGAAGCGAAGACGTTGCAATTCGTGGCCGATTCCATGGGCAAGCTTCCGCGCCCCACGCGCAAGTTGGAAGCCACCTATACGATCGAGCCGGCGCAGGATGGCGAGCGCTTCGTGGCGCTGCGGCGGGTGGGCACGGGGCAGAACGTCATAGTGGCATACCACGTGGTGTCGGCCGGCCATCCCGATTCCGCCGCGCTGCAGGTGCTGGCGGGCATCATGAACGGCGCCAGCGGCGGACGCGGTGGCCGCGGCGGCGGCGGCGGCGAGGGTGGTCCCAATGAGGGCCGGCTGGCGAAATTTGTGGTCGATCCCAAGCTGGCGACCTCGGCCAACATGCGTTTCCAGGCTCTGCACGACCCCGGATTGGCCGAGGTCTCCGCCAATCTCACCCAGGATCAATCGCCCGACGCGGCGCGCGATGCCATCTTCAAGACGATTCAGGATGTGATCGACAATCCGCCCACCGCGGCCGAACTCGAGCGCGTGCGCACGCAACTTCTGCGCACGCTCGAAAACAGCTTGTCGAACCCGCAGGCCATCGCCACCGGCGCGCTCAATACCGCCATCGCGCAGGGCGACTGGCGCCTCATGTTTCTACAGCACGACCGCCTGAAAGACGTGCAGGCGGCTGACGTAGTCCGCGTGGCGAAAGCCTACTTCAAACCTTCCAACCGCACCGTCGGGTACTACATTCCGGACATGAATCCCGACCGCACGGTGGTGCCGCCCACTCCCGATCTCGAAGCCACGCTGAAGAATTACAAGAGCACCATCAACATCGTGCACGCCGAAATGTTCGACCCGACCATCGCCAACATCGAGAGCCGCCTGGTGCGATCGAAGCTGGCGAATGGTATGAAGCTGGACGTGCTGCGCAAACAGACCGAGAACAACATGGTGACGGGCACGATCGAGCTGCGCTTCGGCGACGCCACGACGCTGGCCGGCCAGCGCGAGGCCGCGGCCTTCGCCGGCAGCCTGCTGATGTCCGGCACCAGGCAACATACGCGCTCGCAGTTGCAGGACGAATTCCGCAGGCTGAACGCACAGGTGATGGTGACCGGCGGCGGAGGCGGAGGATTCGGCGGCGGGCGCGGAGGACGCGGCGGCGGAGCGCCCGCGGGCGGAGCGATGAACAGCGCCACCGCCAATATCGTGGCGCCGGCGGAGAATTTCGTGGCGGCCATGAAGCTGGCGGTGGAAATTCTGCAAGAGCCGGCCTATCCCGAGGAAGAATTCGACCGCGTCAAGACGCAGCGCATCAAGGCGCTCCAACTTCCCCAGACCGAGCCGACGCAACTCGCCCAGGAAATGCTGACGCGGCACCTTTCGCCCTTCGCGAAAGGCGACGCCCAATACCAGCCCACTCGCGAAGAGCAGAAGCCGGAAGTGGAAAAGCTCACCCTGGCCGACGCCAGGAAATTCCACGACAGTTTCTACGGCGCCAATTACGGCGTGATGGCGGTGGTGGGCCCCGTGAACCCGGCCGACATCCAAAAGGCCGCCGATGGGCTGCTGGGAAGCTGGAACACCGCGAAGGCGTACAAGCCGCTCACGGTGCCATTCCAGAAGGCGCCGTCGATGAACCAGAAAATCGAAACGCCGGATAAAGCGAACGCCGAATTTCTGGGTGGCGAGCGATTCCGGATGTCGCAGAACGATCCCGATTATCCGGCCGTCATTCTGGCCAGCTACATGTTCGGCGAGCCTATCACATCGCGCGTGTCGAACCGCATTCGCAACAAGGAAGGACTCAGCTACGGCGCCAACGCGCGCATCGTGGTGCCGAACGAGGGCGATTCGTCGATGCTCACGGTCACGGTGAGCTTGAATCCGGCGGTGGGGCCGAAAGTCGAGCAATGCTTCTTCGAGGAACTACAGAAGGCCTACAAGGACGGATTCACCGCCGAGGAGGTGGCCGAAGCGAAGAAAGCCGTGCTCGAAGCGCGGCTGCTGAATCGCTCCACCGACCAGGCGCTGATGACATTCCTGGCAGCGCACGAGCAGTTGGACCGGCCGCTCGCGTGGGATGCCCAGGTGGAGGCAAAAATCGCGTCACTGACGCCCGCACAAATCAATGCGGCGTTCCGCAAGCACATCGACCCGGCGGGAATGACTATCGTTAAAGCTGGGGATTTTGCGGCCGCGAAGGTATTCCAATAAACATCGCGCCCAAAAACTATAGAACTGCCAGTACCCGACAATCGTCAACTCTGTGAGCTTCCTAACAGGAATCGCAAAAAGTTCGTTAGCGAAAATAACATAGGCCTGTCGGAACGCGTCATTTCCCCAGTACACTATAAGCCGAGACCATGCCAGCAAAGCGTCTCCTTCGTAGCAGGGACAAAAGATTCTATTTTCTTTTTCGCGGGCATCC
>Ga0335078_10004557_pt1 | contig 20532 bp, 19 predicted proteins | sample Lox_Sample_32_FD_206711 | JGI IMG/M metagenome (GOLD analysis project Ga0335078, IMG submission 206711) | Soil microbial communities from Loxahatchee National Wildlife Refuge, Florida, United States - Lox_Sample_3.2 | ecosystem: Environmental > Terrestrial > Soil > Wetlands | place: USA... | reverse complement strand
AAGCCCTGAGTCAAATCGAGCACAGTCGGCAGGCGGCCCGCCAGGGCGACCCCCGATCGCTCGACCACTGGCAAGGACTCGTGGACGGGCGCTGGTCGTTGGTTGATCATTTTGACACCGACGGAAAACGTTTCGTCGTCGCCGTCAAGAACAATCCGGTTCACCCCGACCCGCGTGGGCTTACCGCGAGGGAACGGCAAATTGCCGAATATGTCGGGATGGGATCCTCGTCCAAAGAAATCGCTTACGTGCTCGGCATTTCAGTTTCGGCGGTTGGCAACGGCGCCGCTCGCGTTCAAGCGAAGCTGGGCCTGTCGTCCCGATCGGAGATCGCGTTTTTCTTCGCTCCCAACGGTCTGCGGCGAAAGCTGGCGGAAGTCGCCATCAGCAATGAGCGGTTCCTGGTCGGCGCTTATCCTTTCGTCGATGCAGGCAGGGTTTCCTGTCTGACGCAGGCCGAGCTTGAAGTGGCCGCCGACATCATTGCTGGCTCCACCAACGAGGACATCGCCAAGCGCCGTGGAAGGAGTGAGCACACGGTCGCCAATCAGGCGTGTTCGATATTCGCCAAATTGAACGTCCACTCGAGGTCAGGGCTTGCGGCGCGCATCCAGGCGCAAATCGGGGACTGATTCCAACGAGAGGCCGGCGGATCTCACGAGCGGCATCGTCGGGCGCGTAGCCGTGGAGCGATGGCGATGGGGTTTGCGCGTCCCGCAAAATGCGATGTGTAAATTTACCTATCGAAAATATTGGAACGGAGGGCGACTTATTGCCGAGCCCCGCCGTCAATAGCCAAGAGGGTCATCTCCGATTCCAGGAGGAAAACATGCAATTTCGTAAGTTCATAGCTGCCGCCATGGGAACCGCGGCGATATTCGTCTTGACTTCACCAGGGCTTGCGCAAGCCGTCGGCGGCAAGGAGGTTGAGTCATATCCGACGCGCCGCGCCGACTGCCAATTCACCGCGACGACTGCGAAGGAAGGCGTCGACACCATCAAGCTCACGGTCAAAGGAATATGCCAGGAGCCGACGCCCGGCTTCAAGCTGACCCTTACTCGTGTGCAATTGCCGGGAACCGACCCTTCGACGCTCACGCTGGCGCTCACAGTCGTGGCGCCGACCGGGATCGAGCCCCAGCATGTCACCCCGACCCCGGTGGAATATGATCAAACATTCGTCGTGACGATGCCTCGGCCGACGAAAGTAACAATATTCGAAGCGGCGTCGACGATCAACGTGAGCGCGCCCTAGCAGGGGTGGTCTCACGCGCACCAAGTTCGTGTCGTGGCTGAGCCCGATCGCCGGAGGGCGTCGTGACGGCGCCAGCCAGCAAGTGAGGCTTGCGCGGGCGAAGCGCGCAAATCGAGAAGCACTCGTTCTCTTGAACCGTGCTGCAGCGGAGGAACCTAAAATGCCGAACATCCAACCGAATAGATACGTCCTGCAAGCGCAGAACGGGTTCGACAAGGTCGAATACGAGACGTCCAGCTTCATCGGCCAGCCCACCTTGGTGCTCACGCTGGGGAGTCCCACGTCTCCGGCTAGAATATTTACCGGGTCGCAGATCCGCACTGTCGGCACGGAGATTGGAACTTTGGTTACGGTCACGACCGAGATGACGATCGATAACGGCTCGACTTCCTTCAGCGTTTTGATCCCGGCGATCAGTCTCAAGAACAACGCCGATCACGAGGCGTTTACGACGGAGGCCATCGTCACTTCCCACTCGGGCCCGAATTCGATTCCAAGGACCGGCGTCCACGAGAAATACAACTTCATCCCCCTGAAGGGCGACGCCAGCTTCATATTCACCGTGCTCCAATCGGCGCTGGCTCCGCTCGCCGCCGAGTAGAGGCAATTGCGCTCCCGGCGAGGCTGCTAGCGCGTTACTCGCTCGAACGGAATCGTTCGAGCGGGGAGCGCGCTAAGGACCCTTTTGAATATTGACGTTCCCGCAAACGACCGTCCCTCCACCGACGGTCTTGCATTCCCGCTCGCTTGCATGATCGCCGAAGAAGAAAGTCAGCGCGGCGAAGAGCGCCGCCACGACTCCCGCGACCGCCGCTGAGATTCTCAGCCAGCGCGGCACGCCGTCATCCGTTCTGACTTGCACGAAGACCGGCTTTTCCGTCGGTCCGGCATGTGGAGCGTCAGGCGCCTCGCCCGCGACCGTCTCGAAGGCTGGTTTGCGCTGCGGCGGCGCGGGCTTCTCCACGCCTTTGAGCAGACGATCCCGCGCTTCGTCCTCGCTGCAATTCGTCAGATCGATCCGGCTCAGGCCGCGCAGCAGCGGTGGGAGGTTCGGCGTCGGCCGCACGATGACCGGAACAACCGCGCCCTTGGCGCCATCGGAATCCTCCCAGATCTGCGCGGCCCATTCCATCGGCGAATATCGGGCCGGCGCATAGTCGGGCGAGATGACGGCGATCAGGCGATCGGCCCAGGCGAGCTTCTGGTTCATCCAGAGCGGCGCATTACCGCCCGCCGGAATTTCCCAGTCATGGACCGCGACCTCGTGTCCGACCGCCTTGAGCGTCCAGGCGATCCAATGCGCCTTGTCGCGATCGGCCGAATTGAAGCTGATGAAAAATTTTTGTTGCATCAATCCGTTTCCGCAATCTTGAGGGCTTCCAACGCCGTCATGGCCGGGCTTGTCCCGGCCATCCACGCCAGCCAGCCGCTGCATCGTTGGAAAGCGCCCGAAATCCTTGGGCTTCCGGGCTTTCGCGCGGACCGCGTTTGGCGAAGCCGCGAGGCCCAAGCAAGGGAGGTCTTGGAGGATGGCGACAAATTCGCGGATAATCTCGCAGAAAACCTGGATGACTCGGCGTGGATGGCCGGGACGAACCCAGCCATGACGGGCCCTGGAGATATGTGACTCCCTTAGCGCCGCAGGTGGAGGCGAATCCGATGGGCGACTTCATCAACTTTCAAGCTCTACTTCGAGGTCATCGCGCAGGTTGATCAGATACAGCGCCAGAAGGCGCAGACTTCTTATCCATGAGCTGCCGCAAGCGATCGTAGTTCTGTTGCAGCGTCACAGTGGTCGGATGCTGCTTGCCGAGCGCCTTCTCGTCGATGGCGATCGCCTGGCGGAAGAGCGGCCCGGCCTCGGCGTATTTGCCCTGATCCCGAAGCAATAGCGCGAGATTGTTGTAATTCGTCGCGACGCCGGGATGCTCCTTGCCCAAAGCCTTCTCGTTGATGGCCAAAGCCCGGCGAAGGAGCGGCTCGGCCTCGGCGTATTTGCCCTGGGCCTCCATTAGTGATGCAAGATTGCTGTAACCCCATGCGACGTCGGGATGCTCCTTGCCGAGGGCCTTCTCGTTGATGGCGATCGCCCGACGAAGGAGCGGCTCGGCCTCGGCAAATTTGCCCTGAGCCTGAAGCACTTCGGCGAGATTGTTGTAACGGGTCGCAACGGTGGGATGCTCCTTGCCGAGGGCCTTCTCGTCGATCGCGATCGCCCGGCGAAAGAGCGGCTCGGCCTCGGCAAATTTGCCCTGACGCTCGAGCAAAATGGCAAGATTGTTGTGGAAGCCCGCAACGTCGGGATGCTCCTTGCCGAAGAGCTTCTCGTCGATGGCGATCGCCTGGCGATAGAGCGGCTCGGCCTCGGCATGTTTGCCCTCGTCCTGAAGCAATAAGGCGAGATTGTTGTAGTCCCTCGCAACGTCGGGATGCTCGTTGCCAAAGAGCTTCTCGTCGATGGCGATCGCCTGGCGATAGAGCGGCTCGGCCTCGGCATGTTTGCCCTCGTCCTGAAGCAATAAGGCGAGATTGTTGTAACGGGTCGCAACGTCGGGATGCTCCTTGCCGAGCGTCTTCTCGCCGATGGCGATCGCCCGGCGAAGGAGCGGCTCGGCCTCGGCATATTTGCCCTGGGCCCGAAGCAAGAGGGCGAGATTGTTGTAATCCGTCGCAACGTCGGGATGCTCCTTGCCGAGCGTCTTCTCGCCAATGGCGATCGCCCGGCGATAGAGCGGCTCGGCCTCGGCGTAACGCGCAAGCCTTTGATAGGTGATCGCGAGATTGTTCAAGGCGATGGCGGTTTCGCGGGCGTCGGGGCCGAACTCCGAAGTGGCGAGACGTAATGCGGCCTCCTTGAAAAAGGCCGCAGCGGGATAGTCGCCCATGTCATCCGCCAATTTTCCGGCGCTCCGCGCATATGACAGGTTGCTCGGCTGCAGCGCGGCGGCACGGCGATAGTCGGCATAGGCGGCGCGCCAGTCGAGCCTCTGCTCCGCCAATTCTCCCGCCTGGAACATGGCGCGCGCCTCGACGACGTCGGCCTTCTCGCGGAGCTTGGCCACAATATTCGCAATCTCGACGAACTTTCTCTCCGCCCCGACAACGTCGCCGCGGCTCAGCATGGCCCGCGCTTCCTCGAATGCGTCCTTCGAGATCAGCGGCGCAAAATCCTGCAGGGCGGCGTTGGCCTCGGCAAGTTTTTGCACCAATTGGTCGTAACTCGCCTGTAGGTCCTTTTGCCGTTCGCCGACCCCTTTGCTCTCCGCCTCCAGAGCGCGCTTTTGCGCCTCGACGGCGGCGATCTGACTTCGGAGGCTGTCTTTCTCTGCAGTCGTGGCGCGCTCGGTCAGCTCCAGCTGCTTGTTCACCAACGCTTGCAGCTCGTCGCGTTTTTTCGCCTCCTCGGCGCGGATCTCCTCCGCCCGCTCTTTCAGCCCCTCTTCATATTGCGCGAGCGTGATTCCGATCACGAGATCGCCGCAGACGACCTGGCCGCCAACAATGGTCTTGCAATCGCGCGTCTCGCCTTCCTTCGCCAAAGCGACCGCCGCCGCAAAGCTCGCGGCGCAGACGAGCGTGAAACCTCTCCATCGCAAATTTGCTGGCCGCCCCATAACTCGGCCCTCTCCATTAATTGTCGCCGAGAATGTCCTGATGTCCTCCCGGCGCGAACGCAAACATGCGCCTAGGGGAGGTTTTCGACAAGGCTAGCCTGCTTCCTGCCCTCCCGGGAGCCCCCGCTTGCCCTGCCCGGGTCTAGATAGATGTGGGAACGTCGCGGGCTTTCCGCGACGGCTCGCCATCGAATGCATGGATGCGATTTTGCGCGGGCCTGATTTGAACTCAAGGACGGCCTTTCAGGCCGCCGCCGAAGGCGGTCGCCATAGGGCGTCCTTTTGGACGCCCGTCATGAATGACGGGCTATGGCGATCCTTGACTTCAAATCAGGTCCCGCGCGACGCTCCGCCATGCATTTCAATGGCATGTTCTCACCCCCGCGCCCGATTCTTTGATTGAGCCCGGACACTCGCCCTTTCATTCGCGCCGCCAGGCCTGCTATCAGGCTGCATGACCGACAAGAAGCGCAATCCTCCACGCGGTCCGCGTGACGGCGGCGGCGGAGCCCGTCGCGGACGCGACCGCGGCGAAGCGGCGTCGACACGCGATGGAAAACCGCCGCGTCGCAAGGAATGGCGGGCGAAAGACTCGAGCGAGGCGCGGGACGGCGCCGCGAAGCGCACGCGGGGCTCCTCGGCTGGCGGCTCGGGAGAACGCCCCTCTTTCAGAAAGCCGAGAGCGCCGGGCGAGGATCGCGCGGAAAAGAGGAACGCGCGCGCGCCGCGCGAGGGCGGCGAAAGCGGCGGATATCGGCGCGAAAGAGATGCGTCGACGCCGCGTCGTGATGAAAACCCGCGCCGCAAGGAGCCGCAGGGCGAGGCGCGAGGCGGCGGTTTCGAGCCTAAGCGTGACTTCGCGGCGCGCGGCGCGAGCGAAAGGCCGCCCTTCAGAAAGCCGCGAGCGCCAGACGACGCGCGCGCCGAAAGAGGACACGCGCGCCCGCCGCGCGACGGCGGCGAAGGCGCCGGACATCGGGGCGATCGCTTCGCCGCCGCGCCGCGCAGCGACGAGAGGCCGCGCCGCGCGGAATGGCGGAGCGAGGCGCGCGGCGGCGCCGAAAAATATGCGCGCAAGCCCGGCGCCGGCGGAGCGAGAAAACGCGACTCCGCCACGCATGAGAAAGCCTTCGAGGGCGAACGCATCGCCAAGGCGATGGCGCGCGCCGGCGCCTGCTCGCGGCGCGACGCCGAGCAATGGATCGCCGAGGGCCGGGTCTCTGTGAACGGCCGCAGGCTTTCGAGCCCGGCGTTCAATGTCAGGGACGACGATCGAATCGAGGTCGACGGCAAGCCGCTCGCGGAGCGCGAGCGCACGCGGCTCTTTCTCTTTCACAAGCCTCCGGGCCTCGTCACGAGCGCCAAGGACCCGCAAGGCCGCGAGACGGTCTTCGATCACATCAGGCAACGAAGCCCGGATCTGCCGCGGCTCATGAGCGTGGGGCGGCTCGACATCAACACGCAGGGCCTGCTGCTTTTGAGCAATGACGGCGGGCTCGCGCGCGCGCTCGAGCTTCCGGCGACCGGCTGGAAACGGCGCTACCGCGTGCGCGCGCATGGCGAAACGAGCCAGGCCGCGCTCGATCAGCTCGCCAAGGGCGTCGAAATCGAGGGCGTCGCCTATGCGCCGATCGAGGCCAAGATCGACCGCCAGCAGGGAACGAATGTCTGGATCTCGATGACGCTCGTCGAAGGCAAGAATCGCGAGGTGAAGCGCGTGCTCGGGCATCTCGGGCTCGAGGTGACGCGCCTCATTCGCGTGTCCTTCGGGCCGTTCCAGCTCGGCGAGCTCGACGAGGGCGCGATCGAGGAGGTGCGGCTGAAAGTGCTGCGCGAGCAGCTCGGCAAGTCGATCGCGGAATTCGCCGGCGTCGACTTTTCGTCGCCCCTGCGCGAGCCAAAGACGGCCGCCAAGCAGGAGGAGGCGCGCACTGCTGCGGCGTCGCGGCCGCGCAAGCATGTCTCGGTGCTGCGCCGCGAACGCGAGAACCGCGAGGCCGAGGCGCCGCGCACGCGCATCGAGCGCGCGACGACCGCCGACCGCAAGGGGCGCGCCGTGGCGGTCGAACGCGTCGTGGTGAAGGGCGAGAAGCCGCCGCCTTCGTCCCGAAACGCGCGGCGCTTCGCCGCGCAACGAAACGAAGCGAAAAGCGAAACAAAAACGAATTCGCCCGAAATGAAAAAAGGGTTCCGCAAGCCGCCGCGAGGCGAGCCGAGAAAGCCGCGCTGACCCATGCGCATCGTCGGGGGCGCGCTGCGCGGCCGTAGGCTCGCCGGCCCGAAATCTCTCTCGATCCGCCCGACCTCGGACCGGCTGCGCGAGACGATCTTCGACATTCTCGCGCACGCCTATCCCCAGACAATTCAAGATGCTGCGGTCATCGATCTCTTCGCCGGGGCGGGCGCCATGGGGCTCGAGGCGCTCTCGCGCGGCGCCGCGCGCGCGCTCTTCGTCGATCAGGGCGCCGAGGCGCGGGCGCTCCTGCGCCAGAACATCGAGGCCCTCGGTCTCGGCGGCGTCACGCGCGTTTTCCGGCGCGACGCGACGCGGCTCGGCCTCGCGCCAAAGGCCGAGCGATTTCAATTGGCTTTTCTCGACCCGCCCTATGGCCGCAATCTCGCGCCGCCCGCCTTGGCGGAGCTCGCGCGCGGCGGCTGGCTCACGCCGGGCGCTCTCGCCGTGATTGAGGAGGCCGCCAGCGCCGCAGTCGCGCTTCCCGAAGGCTTTCGCGAGGAAGAGACCCGCCGCTACGGCGACGCCCAGGTCGTCTTCGCGCGCTGGGTCGGCGCGGGCGGAGAAGGGCAAGCAGGCCTGCCTTGAGCCGAAGCCGAGCGCGCGCCGGCAAGGTTGAGCTGGTCGGCGCCGGCGCGAAAGTCATTTGGCAGGGCCAGTACGTAGATTTGCGGATGGCGGCGGCGGCGATTTTTGGGAGGAAAGAGCGTCAGGGCCATCCGAAAGCGAAGCATGCAGCAGGGTTTCAATTTCCGAGCCGTCCGTCGGCTGAGACAGCAGCCCTTATTGGCTTGCGTCACGAGGCCCACATGGGGCGGGGGTTCGGCGAGCGACTGCGCAAGACGGGCGGTCGCCAACGTCGACAGGCTCATCAGGCTTTGGCAGGCGAGAGAAGCGCCGTTTACCGCCGTGCATTGCGGTTTAGAGCGCGTCCACGTCGATTGTCAGGCCGATCCTGACGATTTCGCCGCAGGCGAGCTCGCGTTCGACAGCGCTCGCTGTTCCCTCTTGCGCAATCACGATTTTCGGAGTTTCCATGACGAAATCGGCGCGCCGCCCATCATAATGATAGGCGGCGGCCTCGAATCGACGATCATCGCTTCGGCGATTGACGCCTATTGGTTCGACATGCCCTTTACGGTCGTCGGGGACGCCGTGTATCCGGATCGGAACCTGTGCGAAGGAGAATGCGCGACAGCGTTGAAGATACTCACAAATTTTGTTGATGTCGTTAATGTCGAATTCGTAGAAAATGACTGAGATCGCTTTTCGAGCGCCCTCAGTCCAGCGCTTAGTGTCATCGATGAAAGAACGCGCGCCCTTGCCGAGGGCGCGCGTCCCGAGAAGCTTAGCGGATTTTCACCGTGAGATCCGTGCCGACGGCGCTGGTCTCGTTGCTCACCGGCCGATCGGAAATGATGATCGATCCGCCCGCCCATAGGCGCTCCGCGATGCGGTCGCGAACGTCCTGGGAGACTTCGATGCGCTCCAGCGCATCGGCCGGGCTGGACGGCGCAAGGTGCGAAACCACGGCCGGCTCCGCGGGCAGACCCCATTTTCGCCTGTGCCGCGGTTGATCCTGCGGATCCACGCCGCCGGCGTCGGGCAGATTGAGGACGGTCCAGTTCAGGGCCGCCCCGCCCTCCTTCACGCCCGTGGCGATGAAGAGATGCGTGCCGAGGGGGCGCTCGGGATCGCGAATCGTGGCCGGCGCGTCGAAGAGCGGCGCGAGGCCTTGCCGCACATAGATCTTGTGGTCACGCTTGCTGACCAGCACGGAGATGGGCGCGAGCCGCTGGATCGCCTGTTTCTCGGCGTGCGCGGCCGCGGTCTGCGCTTCGCTCGCCGATCTCAAACGCCCTGAGATCTCGTCGCGGAGAGCGGCCTGGGCTTCGTAAGCGGAACGCGCCTGATCGACAGCCAAGGAAGCCGTCTCGAAATCGGCTTCGGCCTTGGTCTTCGCCTGAGCCGCCGCTTCCTTGGCCGCGACCGCGCCTTCCAAGGCCTTGGCGAGCATGGCGGTCTTGGTCTTGCTGAGCGGATCGGCCTCGGATTTCGTCGGCTCGTCCATCGCGACCGTCGACTCGCGCTGCCGTGCGGCGAGAGCGGCGTCGGCGGTCTCGAAGGCCCGCGTTGCGGCGTCGGAGCGGGCCCGCGCCGCGGCCAAGCCGGCTTCCGCCGTCCGCAGCGCAACCGCGAGCCGCGCCGACTCGCTTCCCTGCGCCGCCAGCGCGGCCGAAGCCTGCTTGGCGGCCTTCACGGCCGCAACCTGGTCGGCCGCGGCCTTGGCCTTCATGCGCGCGGCGAATTCCTTCGGATTGAGCGGGCGCGCCTCAGCCGAGGCTTGAATGACCGGGGCTAGCGCGGTCGCGGCAGGCTTGACGCCATCGCTTGTCGCGGAAGCGGTCGTCGGCGTGGCGGCGGGAGCTCCAGTCTCCGTCGCCGGCTTCGCCTCGGCGGTCACGGGCGCCGGCGTTTGGGCGGGGGGCGCCGCCGACGGGGCGGCGTCTTCGCGCGGATACATTTTCGCGACCGGAAGCAGCGGACTGGAGAAAGTCTCGGGCGACACGTCGCTGGGCGTGATGACGACGCGCTCGCCGATCTTGGTCATGCCCCAAAGCTTGACGGCGAAGGCGGCGGGCAGCCGGATGCAGCCGTGAGAAGCGGGATGGCCCGTCACGACGCCGACATGCATGGCCACGCCCGACCAGGTCACGCGCTGCATATAAGGCATCGGCGCGCCAGAATAGAGATTGGAGGCGTGAAAGCGCTCGCGCCCGAGGATCGTGAAGACGCCCTTCGGCGTCGGATGTCCCGGCACGCCCGTAGAGATGATCGAGCTGGTCACAAGTCCATGATCGTCATAGACCCTAATATGCTCGTCGTTCAGAGACACGACCACGAAGAGCGGGCCATGCGTGTCGCCGGCCTCGGCCTTAGTCGAAGTCTTTGTTCCCGAGGCCTTTGTAGCGCCCGTGGAGGAGGTGGTCATGTCGGCGTCGACCGACGTTTGCGCGTTATGCGTCGAGGACCTATGCGCGGCGCGATAGCGCATCGAACGCATAGAGGTGCTCGGCGACGGCTGGAACCGCTGCTGCTGGCCCCCGAATAACCAAGAGAACAGGCCCTCCGCGGAGGCGGGAGCCGGCGCGGCGGCGCCGAGCGCCAAAACGATGGCTGTGGCGCTCGCTGTTTGCAAGCGCCTTAAATCTCTACAGCGACCATGCACCCGCATACTGCGTCTCCTCTCGCAAAGTCAGCCGGCGCTGAATTTCACCTCGCGCCCAGCTTAGGATGAATGCACAAAGCTGACTATCGTTCCCTAATCATAAGCGACAAAATTGTGGCGTCGTGTCGTCAAATTTTCGCCGACTGTGGCGCCGGCGCCACACTTCGCCCCCTCCAGGAACGCAGCTTTCTCGGCGCAAAGCAACGCCAGCGCTTCCCGCCAGACATATTCGAGACACACACCGCCAGGGCGCGCGTCGAGAGGACATTTAACAACGAATCTACTTAATGAGTGCTTTATCAGCCAAAAGGCGGCCTGCCCTCCTTGAAGCCGAACGGCCGCTTTACCGGCCGGTTGGGTTGGGATATGAAAACGCTTCGACGAGCCCTGGCCTTGCCGCCGGGGCTTTTTTCTTGCGGCCGGCGAGAGCGAATTGATGCAAAAGTCGAGCGGCTTCTGCGGTCCGCATTCGCTCCAGCATCTTTATTCGGCGCGATTTCATATCGCTCGAACGATTCCGTTCGGGGGACGAGCGCGCATCAAAGGCCGCGGCCAAAAAGGGAATTAAGCTCAAGACGATGGCGAATGTCGCGGTCGTGGGCGCCCAATGGGGCGACGAAGGCAAGGGCAAGATCGTCGACTGGCTTTCGCTCGAGGCGGATGTCGTCGTGCGCTTCCAAGGCGGCCATAACGCCGGCCACACGCTGGTTATCGACGGCGTGACCTATAAGCTCGCTCTGCTGCCGTCCGGCATCGTCCGGCCCGGCAAGCTGTCGGTCATCGGCAATGGCGTCGTCGTCGACCCGCATTTTCTCGTCGGCGAGATCGAGCGGCTTCGCGAGCAAGGCGTTGAGATCACGCCCAAAAATTTCAAGATCGCCGAAAATGCGCCATTGATCCTGTCGCTGCATCGCGAGCTCGACGCGCATCGCGAGGAGAGCGCGAGTGAGGGCGTCAAGATCGGCACGACGAAACGCGGCATCGGTCCGGCCTATGAGGATAAGGTCGGCCGACGCGCGATCCGACTCATGGATTTGGCCGAGCCCGCTGCGCTCGGCGACAAGGTCGCGCGCGTGCTCGCCCATCACAATCCGCTGCGCCGGGGCCTCGGCCTGCCCGAGATCGCCGCCGAGAAGCTCAGCGACGAGCTGATGCAGATCGCGCCGAAGATCCTGCCTTTCATGGACGTCGTCTGGGAGCTGCTAGACCAGCAGCGCCGCGCCGGGAAGCGCATCTTGTTCGAAGGCGCCCAGGGCGTGCTGCTCGACGTCGACCACGGCACCTATCCTTACGTGACTTCCTCGAACACTGTCGCCTCTTCGGCGGCGGCGGGCTCGGGGTTGGGGCTGGGCGCGATCGATTATGTGCTCGGCATCGCCAAGGCCTATACGACTCGCGTGGGCGGCGGTCCTTTCCCGAGCGAGCTGCACGACGCCATCGGCGAGCTCATCGGCGACCGCGGCGCGGAGTTTGGCACGAACACCGGACGGCGCCGGCGCTGCGGCTGGTTCGACGCCGTGCTGACGCGCCAGGCCGTAAAGACCTCCGGCATCAACGGCGTGGCGCTCACGAAGCTCGACATTCTCGACGGCTTCGAAGAGATCAAGATCTGCACGCATTACGAGCTCGACGGCCGGCGCATCGACCGCTTGCCGGCCTCGCAATCGGCGCAGTCGCGGGTGCGGCCGATTTACGAATCGATCGAAGGCTGGAGGGGCGAAACCGGCGGCGCACGTTCCTGGGTCGATCTGCCCGCCCAGGCGATCAAATATGTTCGACGCATCGAGGAGCTGATCGAAGCGCCCGTGGCCTTGCTCTCGACGGGGAGAGAACGAGACGATACGATCCTGGTTCACAATCCGTTCCGGGACTGACACCGGCAGTCGGCAAGGCCAGATTGCGCTTACCCTCCGTCACCTGCCCCCGCGCTTGACGCAGCTTCGGGAACAGTGGTCTAGGGGAACGCATGGCCGACTATTATTCCTTACTGGCGCGCAAGGTCGCCTCCCTCGAGCAATCGACGCCGCAGACGCGGAAGGCGGTCTACGACTTGGCGCGCCGGGCGCTTCTCAATCAGCTGCGCGCCATAAAGCCTCCCGTCGCTGAGGCGGTCCTCGCCGCCGAGGAGCATGCGCTCGACGAGGCGGTGGCGCGCGTCGAAGCCGAATGCGAGGTGAAGGGCCTTCCGGCTGCGCCACCCGAGAAGCCGGCGCAGGCGCCCCCTCCTCCGCCTCCAAAGCCGGAGCCCTCGGCCGAGGCGGCCCCGGAAGTCGAGAGCGACAAAAAAAGCGTATCTTCGCCGCCCATGCGGGCGCGGCCGCCCGCGCGGGTCGCGAAGACGAACGTCGCCGCGCGTCAGAAGCGCTGGTTCCTGCTGATGGCGGCGGGCTCCCTCGTCATCGTCGGCCTGCTTGCGTTCTTGGCGCTGCGCTTCCGCGAGCAGCCGGAGGACCTCGCCAAATTCAACCCGAATGAAAGCGCCGCGACGGACGAGCGGGGCAAGATCGGCGACCGCGTCAGCGATGCGGATCGCAAGCGCGCCGTCGAATCGGGACCTCCGGTGGCGGTCGCGCAGCGGGCCGAATTCTACGTCGCCTACCCCAACCAGTCCGACAAAGTAGAACACATTTACAGCGGCACGGTGCTTTGGCGGCTCGAGAACACCGGAGGCGTCGACGGCGGCCAGCTTCGTCCCGCCATTCGCGGCGACGTCGACTTTCCCGACCCCAAGGTCAAAGCCACCATTCTCATTCAAAAGAACGTCGACCAGGCCCTGTCGGCCTCGCACACGATCAACATCGCCTTCAAGTTCCAGGGCGGCGACGTGAAGGGCGTCAGTCAGATCGGCAATCCGGAACTTCGCCGGCCGGACGCGCAGCGGGGCCAGCAGGTCGCCGGCATTCCCGTGCCCATCAACGAGTCGAATTTCCTCATCGGCCTGATGCGCGGCCCCAATGAGGCCCGCAACCTACAACTCCTGCGGACGCCGGCAATCATCGACATTCCGCTGAAGCTTTCCGACAACCGCCTCGCGACCATCAATCTCGAGAAGGGGGCCTCCGGCGAACGCGTCTTCTCCGACGCCCTGGACGCCTGGTCGCGATAAGGGCGGTCCGAACGCGCTTTCCGCTCGAACGGAATCGTTCGAGCGATAAGAATTTGCGCCAGATCGCAACGCCGGAGCGAATTCTTATCGCAAAAATACGTCAGCTTTCGTGGAATTCGCTCTAGGCTCACAGGATCAGCGTCAGCCGCCGCGCGGCGCGCGTGACGCCGGTATAAAGCCAGCGCGCGCGATGCTCCCGGAAGGCGAAGGATTCGTCGAAGAGCGCGACATCCTCCCACTGCGAGCCTTGCGCCTTGTGCACGGTGAGCGCATAGCCGAAGTCGAATTCATCCGAATCCTTGCGCAGCGCAAAGGGGATCTCGCCCTCTGCGTCCTCGAAGAATTGTGGGATCACGCCGACGCGCTGGGGCTTGCCGGAGCCTTCCTCCGCGACGACCAGCATCCTCACTTTGCGCGCCCTCAACGCGCCGCTGCTCTTCACCGTGAAGAGCGCGCCGTTGAGCAGCCCCTTCTTGCGGTTGTTGCGAAGGCAGACGAGCTTTTCGCCCGACTGCGGAAAGGCGCCGGAAAAGCCGCGCAGCTCGCGCAGACGCCGGTTGTAGGCGCGGCGCGTCTTGTTCATGCCGACGAGCACCTGATCGGCCTGCGTGACGCGCTGGGGATCGAGGTCTCCGCGTGCGACAACGCATGTTTCATCATAAGCGCCGGCGGCGATCCGGCCGCCCTGGCGAATGGTCATCGAGAGCCTGATAATCGGATTGTCGGCCGCTTGGCGATGCACCTCCGTGAGCATCGCGTCCGGCGCCGCCTCGGTGAAGAAGCCGCCTCCCTTGATCGGCGGAAGCTGCGCCGGGTCGCCCAGCACCAGAACCTTGCGGCCGAAGGATAAAAGGTCGCGGCCGAGCTCCTCGTCAACCATGGAGCATTCGTCAACGATGATGAGCTTGGCGCGCGCCGCCTCGCTGTCCTTGTTGAGGACGAAGCTCGGCTCCTCGGTCTCGCTCTCGGTCGCCTGGTAGATCAGGCTGTGAATCGTGCGCGCGTCGTCGCAACCCTTGGAGCGCATGACGAGCGCGGCCTTGCCGGTGAAGGCGGCGAAACAGACCGGCCCATCGACATGGGCGGCAAGATGGCGCGCGAGCGTCGACTTGCCGGTTCCGGCGAAGCCGAAGAGACGGAACAATTGCGGCGACGATCGCGTCTCGAGCCAGGCCGCCGCGGCCTTCAACGCCTGATCCTGTTCGGGAGTCCATTGGGTCATGGATAGGGGCTTTCGCCCCCGCGGGGCGCGCCAGGGCGCAGCGCAAAGAAATGGGAGCCGGTTTCTCGCGCCAAGCGCGTTCTACCTTTTTGCAAGAGCGACCGCGTCTTCTGCGTTCAGGCGAACCCGTCAAAACGCAGCGCGATCTAGCCGTTCTCCAAGAGATGGAAAAACATATTGATTTTCACGATGATGTTTATGGCCGCGAGATACAGAAGGATGAAGAGCCCTGCCGTGAGCGCCCAAAATTTCGGATTCGAGTGCATTTCGTCACCTACTCACCCCCGCATCAACGCCGTCCGAGCGCATTGAGCCACAATTCTGAACGGGACGCGAGCCCCGCTCCGGCGCGCGTCCCGAGGACTCGCAATAAGCTTTTGGAATCATGAAAGCTTCTCGCATTACACGATTCGCCGCGAAGGCAATGGGGTCGAGCCTTGCGGGCGAGCGAAGCAACCGCCAAATAGTCTTAAGGAGAAGCGTCATGTCCGCCGCCGATCGTCTTTCCGTTTCCGCGCCGCTCCGCCTGCAGGCGCTCGACCCCGAAGACCTCGCCTTCGTCTCCGCGCATCTTCAGGACGCTGCGGTGCGCGTCGGCGATATCGCCTTTCTCAAAGAGAAGCGCCGCTTCGCCCTGGTCGCGGCGCGCTTCGACTGGGACGCCGAGACGCACGGCCGACTCGAGCGTTGCGCGACGGCGCTGCATTTCGAGGGGGTCCGCGCCGTCCGCTGCCTTCGCCTTCTTCGCGAAAATCCGGAGGCGATGCTGGCGCTTCTCACAATCCTTTACGAGGCCGACGGCGCGGGGCCGGAGGGGCGCATCCGCCTTGTCTTTTCGGGCGGAGCGACGATCGCGCTCGACGTCGACGGCGTCGAGGCGCAGCTCAGCGACCTCGGTCCGCGCTGGCGAATTTCGTCGCGGCCGTCACATAAGCTTGACGAGGCCCAAGGCGCGGGGCCATGACAACCGCCTTGGACCGAATTCCGCAAAAGTTGATAGACTTTTGCGATCAGAATTCGCTCCGGCATTCTGATCTGGCGCGATTTCTCATCGCTTGAACGACGCCGTTCGAACGGAAAGCGCGCTGGAGGGGCGGGAGAAGGACATGGCCCAGCGGTTGGACGCTAAAGCGCCCGATTTCGAAGAAAAATTCAAGGCGCTGCTCGCGCAAAAGCGTGACCTCGCGCCCGATGTCGACGCCGCGGTCAAGGCGATCATCGACGAGGTGATCGCGCGGGGCGACGCCGCGCTCGTCGACTATTCGCGCCGCTTCGACCGCATCGACCTCGAGAAGAGCGGAATCGCCGTGACCAAGGCCGAGGTCGACGCCGCGGAGGGGCGCTGCACCGGGACGCAGCTCCAGGCGCTTGATCTCGCGCTGGAGCGCATTCTCGCCTTCCACGAAAGGCAGCGGCCGCAGGATCTGCGCTTTACCGATCCCGTCGGCGTCGAGCTCGGCTGGCGTTGGACGCCGATCGATTCGGTTGGGCTCTATGTCCCCGGCGGCACCGCGGCCTATCCTTCCTCCGTGCTCATGAACGTCGCGCCGGCGAAGGTCGCCGGCGTCGGCCGGATCGCCATGGTCGTGCCGACCCCGGGCGGCGAGGTCGCGCCGCTGGTTCTCGCCGCCGCCAAGCGCGCCGGCATCGAGGAAATCTACCGCGTCGGCGGCGCCCAGGCCGTGGCGGCGCTCGCCTATGGCACCAAGACCATCGCACCGGTGGATAAGATCGTCGGTCCCGGCAACGCCTATGTCGCCGCCGCCAAGCGCCGCGTGTTCGGCCAGGTCGGCATCGACATGATCGCCGGCCCTTCCGAGGTGCTGATTCTGGCCGACGGGAGCGCCAATCCGGACTGGATCGCCGCGGATCTCCTCGCCCAGGCCGAGCACGACGAGTCGGCGCAGTCGATCCTGATCACGGACGACGCCTCGCTCGCCGACTCCGTCGTCGCCGCCGTGGAGCGCCATCTCAAGACGCTGACCCGCCACGAGATCGCCTCCGCCTCCTGGCGGGATTACGGGGCGGTCATTCTGGTCCGCAAGTTTGCGGACGCCTTGCCGCTCGCCGATCGGATCGCCGCCGAGCATGTGGAGCTCGTCTGCGAGAACGCCGAGGCGCTGGCCGATAAGATTCGGAACGCCGGCGCGATCTTTGTGGGCGGTTACACGCCCGAGGCCGTCGGAGATTATGTCGGCGGCTCCAATCACGTGCTCCCCACCGCGCGCTCGGCGCGCTTCTCGTCGGGTCTCAACGTGCTCGACTTCATGAAGCGCAGCTCGATCCTCAAATGCGATGCGAAGGCGCTGAGGGCCATCGGCGGCGCGGCCGTGACGCTGGGCGAGGCGGAGGGGCTTACCGCCCATGCGCGCTCCGTCTCGATCCGGTTGAACTCGCTTGGAGCCTGAGGTGGCCCAAGACAGCGTTCTCAGGCGACTCGCCCGGGTCACGCTGGACGAGAACTCGATCGGCCGCGGCACGGCCGATCAGGAGCATGAGCGCGAAACCGCGATCTACGATCTCATCGACGACAATCAATTCGGCGTCGTCGGCCATCAGGGCGGCCCCTATGCGCTCGACATCTCGCTCCACGACGCAAAGCTCGTGCTCGCGGTCAGCGACGCCGGCGACAAGCCCGTCGTCACGCACATCCTGTCGCTAACGCCCTTCCGGCGCATCCTCAAAGACTATTTCATGGTCTGCGAAAATTATTACGCGGCGATCCGCTCCGCATCGCCAAGCCGGATCGAGGCGATCGACATGGGCCGGCGCGGGCTGCACAACGAGGGCGCGCAGCTTCTGCTCGAGCGCTTGACCGGCAAACTGGACATCGACATCGACACGGCGCGGCGGATCTTTACCCTGGTCACGGCGCTGCACTGGAAGGGCTAGCGCGAGATGGCCGATCCGCCGCTCGCCCCGCCGGCAACGAAAGCGCGCGGCCGCCCGCAGTCGGTGCTTTTCGCCTGCACGCTCAACGCCGTGCGCTCGCCGATGGCCGCGGCGATCGCCCGCCATTATTTTGGGCGCAGCATCCGTTTTGACTCCGCGGGCTTGAAGCGCGGCGAGCCGAACGGATTCGCAACCGCGGCGATAGCGGAGATCGGCATGGACATCTCAAGCCATAGGCCAAAAACTTTCGAAGAGCTCGAGGACGCGAACTACGACCTGATCGTCACGCTGTCACCCGAGGCGCATCACCGCGCGCTGGAGTTCGCCCGCGACCTCACCGCTGAGGTCGTTTATTGGCCGACGCCCGACCCGACCGCCGCGCAAGGCTCCCGCGAGACGGTTCTGGACGCCTATCGCGAGACGCGCGATCGGCTGGCCCAGCGTATCAAGAGCTATCTCCATCGCCCGTGGGAAAGCCAGGGTTGAACCGCCGACGCGAGGAGTTCCGCATCACGACGGCGGATGCGCAAGTCTCGGCGCTCCTCCTTGACGCTGCGTGTCTCGCGCCTACGCAGCGCGATCTTGATGAGGCGCCAAGGGGCGAAACGCGCGAGGCTTTTTTGCGCCGTCGCGCCGCAACGAGACGGCTCGTCGCGCAACGACTCGGCGTCGCGGCGTCCGATCTCGAGATAGGGCGCAATCTCAATGGCGCGCCGCGTCTTCTAAGCCCGCAAGCGCCGCTTCATCTTTCCGTCTCGGGCCGCGCGGATTATTGCGCGGTCGCGCTCGCATCCAGCGCCATCGGCGTCGACATCGAGCCGCTCGAACCCGAGACGGAGCCCGTCTGGAGCGCGCTGCATCCAAGCGAAGCGGCGGTTGTACGCGCGGCTGCGAAGCCTGCTCGAAGCGAGGCCTTTCTGCGGCTCTGGACCGCCAAGGAAGCCTATCTCAAGGCGTTGGGCTCGGGCTTCGCGCGAGAGCCCGCGACAATCGCGGTCGATCTCGATTTTCGCCTGCTCGACAATGAGCGTGACGTCTCACTCGCCGCTCGGGAATGGCGGCTCGTCCGGCTCGCGGGCAGAAAGTTTCTTATCGCCTGCGTCGTGCTCGGCGCGCCTTCCGCTCGAACGGATGCGTTCGAGCGATGAGAAATCGCGCCAGAATATTGGAGCGAATTCTGATCGCGAAAGTCTGTCAACTTTTGCGGAATTCGCTCAGCCATCATGAGGAAAGACGCGGCGCCAACCGGCGCGCGAGCGCCAAAAGCCCCCGATCCGTCCCGCGCCTTCCGATCAGCGAGAGGCCGAGCGGCGGGTCCGACGGGAGCGGAAGGCTTATCTGCGGAAGACCGAAGAAGCTTGCAAGAAGGAAGAGCCGAAACATCTGATAGCGCTTGGCGTCGAGCGCTTCCGCGCTCTCGTCGAGGCGCGGCGAGAAGAAAGGCGTCGTCGGTAGGACGAGGACGCCATCTCCCCCGAACAGCGCGTCGATCCCGGGGCGCGCCTCCTCGCGAAAGACCTCAGCCGCCCGCTTCTGCTCCTCCGTGACCGTCGCCGCATAGGCGAAACGCTCGGCGATCCCCCGCCCGAAGCGCGGGCGCCGCTGCTCGATCCAGGCGCCATGCGAGCGATAGGCCTCAAATGCCTGAAAGTCGCGGAAAAGCGCGAGTGCTTGCGGCAAGGAAACCTCTAGCGCGACCTCGCGTGTCGCCATCTCCCTGCTGAGCGCCTCCACCGCGCCGGCGAGGCGCGCGGTCTCCGTCGCCGGGCAATCCGCGAGGGCGTCGGAGAGAACCAGCGCGCGCGAGAGCGGGCGGCGATCGCTGTCCTGAGGCAAGAGGACATCGCCGATCTTCTCTAACGTCGCCGCGTCGCGCGCGAAAAAGCCGACGACGTCGAAGCTCGGCGCGAGCGGCACGACGCCGTCGAGCGAGATCGCGCCATGGCTCGGGCGAAAGCCGAAGACGCCGCAAAAGGCGGCCGGCGCGCGGCAGGAGCCCGCCGTGTCCGTGCCGAGCGCGAAATCCGCGAGCCCCGCCGCGACCGCGACCGAGGAGCCCGATGACGAGCCGCCGGGGTGGCGGTCTCGCGCGCGCGGGTTGACGGGCGTGCCGTAATGCGCGTTCGCGCCCAAAAGGCTATAGGCCATCTCGTCCATCTGGCTCTTGCCGACGAGCCTCGCGCCCGCCGCAAGCAGCGTCTGGACGACCGGCGCAGGGACGCGCGCGGGCGCATGGCTCGCGGCGAACTCCGGGTGGCCGTTGGTCGAGACGACGCCCTCGACGTCGATGTTCTCCTTGACGACGAAGCTCAGGCCGGCGAGCGGGCCGGCACCGCTCGGCCCCACGTCGAGCGCGACGCTCAGCGCGCGATAATCGTCCGACATGCGTGAACTCCTCGGCGCTCGGCCGACTGCTTTTACCGTAGCGACGCCAGCTTTACCTGCAACCCGCCGTTCGGACCGGGGATAGGCCAATAATTCCACTCCGGCCTATATTTCGGGCGGGCGGAAATCTCCGACATGGAAAGCAGATGATAGGCGAAGCATTTGGCTTGGATGTGGCTCCGCGTCAGCGAGCAAAAAAGCTTGGCCTGATCGAGCAGGACAAATTTGTTGGCCTGCGGGCCGATCAGCGTGACGACCCGGCCGCCAAAAGCGCGGGTGCGAAAAACCGGACCATATCGCTCCGCGAAGCGCTCCACCGAGCCTTTGGGGTCGGCCAGCATTTGCAGCGCGCTTAACCTTTGCAGATGCGGCCGGAGTACCGCGGCGCCAAAACAAGACGCGTGCGGCGGCCCTCATTCACGATCCGAACGCAGTGGGAACAAATCGGGCCCGAATCGGAAGGCGGGGCGAGTCGCGCTCTGTTCGCCCAGATGTGGCGGCGGGGAGACGTCGCACCACTAGTCATTGAGTGAGGCGCCGACGGATGAGATGATATTTTGAGAATCGAGGAGGACTCTGCGCCGGGCTTTTGTCAA
>Ga0335078_10004556_pt1 | contig 20532 bp, 13 predicted proteins | sample Lox_Sample_32_FD_206711 | JGI IMG/M metagenome (GOLD analysis project Ga0335078, IMG submission 206711) | Soil microbial communities from Loxahatchee National Wildlife Refuge, Florida, United States - Lox_Sample_3.2 | ecosystem: Environmental > Terrestrial > Soil > Wetlands | place: USA... | reverse complement strand
GCGCCCGTCGATCCGGGTGCTGGCCGGCGGGGAGGCGGACGGCGGCCAGGGGTACTTCGTCCAGCCGACCGTGCTGGAGTGCGCCGATCCGGCCGATGAGGTGTTCAGCACCGAATTCTTCGGCCCGATCCTGGCCGTGCACGTGTTCGAGGATGACAGGTACGCCGAGGTCATGGCCCAGGCGGCGGACGCCGCCCCGTACGCGCTGACCGGCGCGATCATCGCGCAGGACCGGGCCGCCATCGACCAGGCGACCGAGGCGCTGCGCTTTGCCGCGGGCAACTTCTACATCAACGACAAGCCGACCGGCGCGGTCGTGGGCCGCCAGCCGTTCGGCGGCGCCCGGGCCAGCGGGACCAACGACAAGGCGGGCTCGATCCTCAACCTGACCCGGTGGGCGAACGCGCGGGCCATCAAGGAACTGTTCGCACCCCCTACCGATTACCGGTACCCGCACATGGGGTGAGTGGTTGACTGTCCAGCGTGAAACCCCGGGAGGTGCCCATTCACCGTCTGGTCCTGTGGAACATCGATCTGACCCTGGTCGACGTGGCGCGGGTCACCAGGGACGCCTACGCAGAGGCGTTCCGGCAGGTCACCGGGCGCCCGCTGGTCCGGCTGCCGCAGACGGCCGGGCGGCTGGAGTCGGAGATCTTCTTCGAGGCGCTGGCGCTGAACCAGGTCGCCTCGCCCGCCGCTGAGGACCTGCTCGCCCGGTTCAGCCACGTGCTGGCGGCCACCTTCGCGGCCCGCCGGGACCAGCTGACCGAGCGGGGCCAGGTGCTGCCCGGCGCGGCCGAGGCCGTGGCCGGGGTGGCCGGCCTGCCCGGGGTGGTGCAGTCGCTGCTGACCGGCACGATCAAGCCGAACGCGGTCGAGAAGCTGCGGGCCTTCGGCCTGGACGGCTTCTTCGACGTGGAGATCGGCGGGTACGGGTCGCAGGTGTACCCGAAGGGGGCGCAGCTGCTGATGATCCGGAGCCGGGCCGCGGAGAAGTACGGTGCCCGGTTCGACGAGCGGTCCACCGTCTACATCGCGGACTCCACCCGCGACGTGGCCGCGGCCGCCGTGGGCGGTGCCCGCTGCCTGGCCGTGGCCAGCGGCCGGTCCACGGCCAGTGAGCTGCGCGCGGCCGGGGCCGACGTGGTGCTCGGCGACCTGGCCGACACCGCCGAGGTGACCGCGGCGGTGGACCGGCTGACGCTGGCCGGCGCCCCGGTCAGCTGAGCGCCCGGCGGCCGCCAGTGGGCTGAATCACCCGGCGGGTGCGGCGGTCACGTTGCGGTGGAGCGGGCTCGCCCCCATGCTGGGGCCTATGCCTAGCAACGATGAGGTCGCGCGGCTGCTCGGCAGCGACTACGGGGCCGTCCTCTGGGAACCCGGGCCACGCGTGGTCGAGCGGGCGAAGATCACCCAATACCAGCGCTGGCTGGCTGACACGCACGGGGTCTCCGCCAGCACGTACCCGGAGCTGTGGGCCTGGTCGGTGGCGGACCCCGGCGCGTTCTGGGCGTCGCTGTGGGCCTACTTCGGGGTGCTCGGGCAGCGCGGCGACGGCCCCGCGCTCACCGGGCAGCTGCCCGAAGCCAGCTGGTTTCCCGGCGCCACCCTCAACTACGCGCGCAACGCGCTGCGCGCGGCGCGCACCGATCCGGGCCGGGTCGCGGTCATCGCGTGCGCCGAGGACGGCAGCCGGCGCACGCTGACCTACGCCGAGCTGGCGGCCGAGGTGGCCCGGGTGCAGGGGGCGCTGCGCGCGCTCGGGGTGACCAAGGGCGACCGGGTGGCGGGCTTCCTGCCCAACATCGCCGAAGCGCTGATCGCCATGCTGGCGGCCACCAGCATGGGCGCGATCTGGTCGTCCTGCTCGCCGGACTTCGGGCCGCACAGCGTCATCGACCGGCTGGCCCAGATCACCCCCAAGGTGCTGTTCACCGTGGGCAGCTACCGCTACGGCGGCAAAGAGTACAGCCGGGCCGAGGCGGTGGCCGAGATCGCCGCCGGGCTGCCCGACCTGGCCGCCCTGGTCACCGTGGGCCACCCCGACCTGGGCGGCCACGATTGCGGTGTCCCGCGTTACGAGTGGGATCAGCTCCCCGGCGCGACCGGCCAGCCGGAGCCGCAGTACGAGGAGGTGGCGTTCGCCCATCCGCTGTGGGTGCTGTACTCCTCCGGGACGACCGGCCTGCCCAAGGCGATCATGCACGGGCACGGCGGGATCGTCCTGGAGCACCTCAAGGCGCTGACGCTGCAGCAGGACCTCGGCCCGCAGGACGTGTTCTTCTGGTACACCACCACTGGCTGGATGATGTGGAACTACCTGGCCGGCGGGCTGCTGGCCGGGGCGACCGTGCTGCTCTACGACGGCAGCGCGAACCACCCGGGCCTGGACGCGCTGTGGCGGCTGGCCGCCGGCAACCGGGTCAGCTACTTCGGCACCGGCGCCCCGTACCTGCTGGCCTGCGCCAAGGCGGGGCTGTCGCCCGGCCGGGAGCTGGATCTGACCGCGATCCGTGGGATCGGCTCCACCGGCTCGCCGCTGCCGCCGGAAGGCTTCAGCTGGGTCTACCAGGAGGTCGGCACGGACCTGCTGCTCGGCTCGTTCTCGGGTGGCACCGACCTGTGCACCGGTTTCGTCGGGCCCAACCCGCTGCTGCCGGTGCGGGCCGGCGTCATCGCCGGCCGGTGCCTGGGCGCCGAGGTGGAGGCTTATAACGAGCAGGGCCAGCCGGTTACCGGGCAGGTCGGCGAGCTGGTCATCACCAAGCCGATGCCGTCCATGCCCGTCGGGTTCTGGAACGACCCCGACGGGCAGCGGTACCGCTCCAGCTATTTCGACAGCTACCCCGGCGTGTGGCGGCACGGTGACTGGATCACGCTGCTCCCGGACGGCGGCTGCGTGATCTACGGCCGCTCCGACGCCACCTTGAACCGGGGCGGCGTGCGGATGGGCACCAGCGAGTTCTACCGCGTGGTGGAGCGGCTGCCCGAGATCACCGACAGCCTGGTGGTGGACACCGGCCAGCTGGGCCGCCCGGGCCGGCTGGTGCTGTACGTGGTGCTGGCCCCCGGATGCGAGCTGGATGACGACCTGGTGGGCCGGGTCCGCGGCGCGCTGCGGTCGGAGCTGTCGCCCCGGCATGTGCCCGACGAAATCCATCAGGTGCCGGGGGTACCCCGTACCCTGTCCGGCAAGAAGCTGGAAGTACCGGTGCGCAAGATCCTGCTCGGTACCCCGGTGGCCGAGGCCGCCGACCCCGATGCGCTGGCCAACCCCGAGGTCCTCGGGCTGTTCGCGAGTCCGGGCGGCCCCCGCGTAGAGTCGGGTACGGACGCTGCGCAGCAATCAACGGCGATTGAGGGATCCGCGTGACTACACCGAGGCGGCGTGGTGCGGCGCTGCCTGCGCAGCAAACACCCGCGCAGCAAACGCCCGCGCAGCCCAGGACCAACGGCCGTGCCCTCAGCCACCCGACCCTGGCTGAGCCGGCCCTGGCCGGGCCAACCCTGGCCGAGCAGACCGCGGCGGAGCGGGCCGCGGTCACCGGAGCGCCGTCCGAGCCGGACGGCCGCCTCAGCTACGGCACGTACCTGCGGCTGACGCAGCTGCTGGCCCAGCAGGTGCCACAGGCCGATCCGCCTGCCCCCGACGAGCTGCTGTTCATCACCGTGCATCAGGTCTACGAGCTGTGGTTCAAGCAGCTGCTGTGCGACCTGGAAGCCGCGCGCGAGGCGATGTGCGTGGGCGAGGCGTGGCGGGCCAAGCATCTGCTGCACCGGGTACACGCGGTGGAGCGGCTGATGGTCGTGCAGGTGGACATCCTGGAGACGATGGCGCCGCAGGACTTCAACGTGTTCCGGCCGGTGCTCGGGCCGGCCAGCGGGTTCCAGTCGGTGCAGTACCGGGAGCTGGAATACCTGTCCGGGGTGCGCGATCAGCGGTTCCTGGCCCGGCACCTCTCGCTGACCGACCACGAACGGGAGCGGCTGCTGTACCGCCTGTCCCAGCCGACGGTCTGGGACGGCTACCTGACGCTGCTGCGCGACCGCGGGATGACCACCGGGTCGGACGCCGAGATCATGGCGTCGCTCCGGGTCATCGCCGGGGACCGGGCCCGGTTCGACGACCTGTGGCAGCTGGCCGAGGATCTGCTCACCCACGACGAGCTGGCCAGCGTCTGGCGGTCCCGGCATGTGTCTCTGGTCGAGCGGCAGATCGGCCTGAGACCAGGCACCGGCGGGTCGCCAGGCGCCCCCTATCTCCGCGCGCGGGTGCCGCTGCGCTACTACCCCTTGCTATGGCAGCTGCGCGAGTATCTGTGACACGGGACACGCCCGAGGGAGCATGAGCATGTCCGAGACGGCGGCGAGTGACAAAGACGTCCTGCTGGCCGAGGCGGCCGATGAGGCCGGTACCGCGATCTCGGCCGGGACCAGCCGGGAAGACGTGCTGGAGTACCTCCGCGCCTACTACCGGCACGTGCCCGTGGAGGACCTGACCGCGGCGGGCCCCGCGCGGCTCGCCGCGGTGGCCACGGATCAGGCTCAGTTCGGGGCGCACCGGCCGCAGGGCCGGGCGCTGGTGCGGGTCCGGCCGGCCGCGGTCGGCACCACGTTCGACGCGGCGCGGGGCTCGGTGCAGATCGTCACGGACGACATGCCGTTCCTCATCGACTCGATCGAGATGGAGCTGGCCCGGCACAACCTGGACAGCTACCACGTGATCCATCCGCAGCTGGTGGCGCGCCGGGACGTCACCGGGGCACTGCGCGGGCTGCCCAGGCCGCTGCACGGGGCCACGGCCGCCGAGGGCGAGGTCACCGAGTCCTGGACCCATCTCGAGGTCGACCTGCGGGCCTGCAGCGTGCCGCTGGACGTGCTCGAGGTGGACCTGCACCGCGTGCTGGATGACGTGCGGGTGGCGGTGGAGGACTACGGGCGGATGCAGGCCAAGGCCACCTGGCTGGCCGACCGGCTGTCCGGCGAGGGGCCGGGCGCGCCGGCCGAGACGGTGGCGCTGCTGCGCTGGCTGGCCGAAAACCACTTCACGTTCCTCGGCTACCGGGAGTACGACCTGATCGACAGCCCCGGGGGAATGGCCCTGATGCCGGTGCCCGGGAGCGGGCTGGGCATCCTGCGCCACGACCGGCGCGGGTCGACCTCGTTCGCCGCGCTGCCCCCGGAGGTGCGGGCCCGGGCCCGGGACCCGCAGCGGCTGATCCTGACCAAGGCGAACTCCCGGTCCACCGTGCACCGCCCGGCGTACCTGGACTACGTCGCGATCAAGCGGATCAACGACGCCGGGGAGGTGGTGGGCGAGCACCGGTTCCTCGGGCTCTACACGCACGCCGCCTACCACGAGAGCATCACCCGTATCCCGGTGCTGCGGCGCAAGCTGGCCAATGTGCTGCAGCTGGCCGGGCTGACCGCGGACAGCCACGACGGGCAGGATGTGACCGAGGTCCTGGAGGGCTACCCGCGCGAGGAGCTGTTCCAGATCTCGGCCGAGGAACTCACCCCGATCGCGCTCGGCGTGCTCGCGCTGCGCGAGCGGCGTCAGACCCGGCTCTTCCTGCGCCGGGATGTGTACGGGCGGTACATGTCCTGCCTGGTCTACCTGCCCCGGGACCGGTACACCACGGCGGTGCGGCTGCGCGCGCAGGAGATCCTGCGTCAGGCGTTCGGCGGGGTGGCCGTCGAGTACAGCGCCACCGTGGGCGACTCGGCGCTGGCCCGGCTGCATGTCGTGGTGCGGGCCCAGCGCGGCCGGCAGCTGGCCGAGGTGAACGCCGCGGAACTGGAAGCCCGGCTGGCGGCCGCGGTGCGCTCGTGGGACGAGGATCTGGCCGCCGCCGCCCAGGACCGGCTGGGTGAGGAGGGCGCCCAGGCGCTGCTGCGGATCTGCCAGTCCGCTATCCCGGAGACCTACAAGGCCGACGTGCCCGCCGTGTACGCCCTGGACGACCTGACCCAGGTGCTCACCATGCTGGACTCCGGCGAGGCGGTCGCCTTCGAGCTGTGGGAGGCCGAGGGGTTCTCCGGCGGGATTCCGGTCGAGGACGCCGCGCCGGGCCGTCCGCTGGTCTGGCGGCTGACGATCTGGCGGATCGGATCGCCGATCACGCTCACCGACGTGCTGCCGCGGCTGCAGCACATGGGCCTGGAAGTGGTGGACGAGCACCCGTACGAGTTCGCCGGCCCCGCCCTGGACAAGCCGTTCTGGGTCTATGACTTCGGGCTGCGCCGGCGCGGCAGCGCGGGCTCGCAGGCGGCCCCGCCGCCGGCCGCGGTGAAGGCCCTGTTCCAGGACGCGCTCGGCGCGCTGTGGCGGGGCCAGATCGAGGACGACGGGTTCAACGCGCTGGTGCTGGACGCGCAGCTGAGCTGGCGCCAGATCATGATGCTCCGGGGCTACGCCAAGTACCTGCGCCAGGCCGGCACCCGGTTCAGCCAGCGCTACATCGAGCGGGTGCTGGCCTCCAACACCACGGTGACCCGGCAGCTGGTGCGGTTGTTCGAGTCCCGGTTCGACCCGGCCCGGCAGGTCGGCGAGGGCGAGCGCAGCGAGGCGCTCACCGAGGAGATCCGCGGCGAACTCGACGACGTGGCCGTGCTCGACCATGACCGGGTGCTCCGTGCGTACCTGGCGCTGATCCAGGCCACGCTGCGGACCAACTACTTCACCGACGAGGCGGCGGGCGATGCGGCCGACCATGACCGGGTCCCGTACCTGGTAGTCAAGCTGAACGCGGCGCACGTTCCGGACCTGCCCGAGCCCCGGCCGCAGTTCGAGCTGTTCGTCTACTCGGCCCGGCTGGAAGCGGTCCACCTGCGGTTCGCCGCGGTCGCCCGGGGCGGGCTGCGCTGGTCGGATCGCAGTGAGGACTTCCGCACCGAGATTCTGGGCCTGGCCAAGGCGCAGGAGGTGAAGAACTCGGTCATCGTCCCGTCCGGGGCCAAGGGCGGGTTCGTGTGCAAGCGGCTGCCCGACCCCGCGGACCGGGAAGCCCACCAGGCCGAGGTGCTGGCCTGCTACCGCACGTTCATCACCGCGATGCTGGAGGTCACCGACAACCTGCAGGCGGGCCGCGTGGTGCCGCCACCCGGGGTGGTCAGGTACGACGGGGACGATCCCTACCTGGTCGTCGCGGCCGACAAGGGCACCGCGACGTTCTCCGACACCGCCAACGAGATCGCCGTCAGCCACGGCTTCTGGCTCGGCGACGCGTTCGCCTCCGGCGGGTCCGCGGGTTACGACCACAAGAAGATGGGCATCACCGCCCGCGGCGCCTGGGAGTCGGTCAGGTTCCACTTCGCCACGCTCGGCCTGGACACCGACGAGACGGACTTCACGGTCGTCGGCGTCGGCGACATGTCCGGCGACGTGTTCGGCAACGGCATGCTGCTGTCCCGGCACATCAAGCTGGTGGCGGCGTTCGACCACCGGCACATCTTCCTCGACCCGTCACCGGACCCGGAGACGGGCTTCGCCGAGCGGCAGCGGCTGTTCGCGCTGCCCCGCTCCTCCTGGGCCGACTACGACCCGGCGCTGATCTCGGCCGGTGGCGGGGTGTGGGACCGGGCGGTGAAGTCGGTGCCGGTGCCCGCGCCGGTGCAGCAGGCCCTCGGGCTGGACGAGACGGTGCGCGCGCTGTCCCCGGATCAGCTGATCTCCGCGATCCTGGCCGCCCCGGTGGACCTGCTGTGGAACGGCGGGGTCGGCACCTACGTGAAGGCCAGCAGCCAGTCCGACGCCGAGGTGGGGGACCGGGCCAACGACGCGGTGCGCATCGACGCGACCCAGGTCCGGGCCAAGGTGATCGCCGAGGGCGGCAACCTCGGCGTCACCCAGGCGGGCCGGATCCAGTACGCGCTGGCCGGCGGCCTGATCAACACCGATTTCATCGACAACTCCGCGGGCGTGGACACCTCCGACCACGAGGTGAACATCAAGATCCTGCTGGCGGACAGCGTCGGCCGCGGTGAGCTCACCGCCGAGCAGCGCAACCGGCTGCTCCAGGAGATGACCGACGAGGTCGGCCGGCTGGTGCTGCGGGACAACTATCACCAGAACCGGGCGCTGGCCTCGTCCCGGGCCCAGGCGGCGGAGATGCTGCACGTGCACAGCCGGATGATGCGCAAGATGGCCCGGGATGGCCGGCTGCAGCGCAAGCTGGAAGTGCTGCCCGGGGACAAGGAGGTGGCCGAGCGCCGGTCGGCCGGCCTCGGCCTGACCACGCCGGAGTTCGCGGTGCTGCTCGCCCAGGTCAAGATCGCCGCCGAACATGAGGTGCTGGCCTCGGCGCTGCCCGACGATCCGTACCTGCAGTCGGTGCTCACCGCCTACTTCCCGGTCCCGCTGCACGAGAAGTACGCGGCCCAGATGCACAGCCACCCGCTGCGCCGGGAGATCATCACCACCTCCGTGGTCAACGACATGATCGACCGGTCCGGGACCACGTTCCTGTTCCGGATGAACGAGGAGACCGGTGCGTCCGTCCCGGACCTGACGTGCGCCTGGCTGGTGGCGCGGGACGTTTTCGACCTGCCCGGCTTCTGGGCCCAGGTCGAGGCGCTGGACGGGAAGGTGGAGGTGGCCACCCAGCTGATCCTGCTGCTGGAGGGGCACAAGCTGGGCGAGCGGGCCACCCGGTGGCTGCTGCACAACCGCAGGCCACCGTTTGACATCGCGGAGACCATCGACTTCTTCGCGGGTGGCGTGGTCAGCGTGACCGCGGGGCTGCCCAAGCTGCTCACCGGGCGGGACCGCTCCGGGTTCGACGGCCGGCTGGAGTCCTACACCGCCCGGGGCGTGCCCACCGGCCTGGCCGAGCGGGTAGCCGCGATGGTGCCCGCCTATTCCGCGTTCGACCTGGTGGAGATCGCCGCGGCCAGCGGCCGCGACGTGGACGAGACGGCCGAGGTCTACTTCGACCTGGCCGAGCGGCTGCAGATCACCCGGCTGCGGGACCGGATCACCGCGCTGCCCCGCGACGACCGGTGGAACACGATGGCCCGGGCCGCGCTGCGCGATGACCTGTACGCCGCGCACGCCGCCATCACCCGGGACGTGCTCGAGGTGACCGGCCCGGGCAGCCCGGAGGAGCGGCTGGCGGTGTGGGTGCGGCGCAATGACCCGGTGGTCCGCCGGGCCGCGCAGACGCTGACCGAAATATGGGAGAGTGACCGGTTTACCGTGGCTACGCTCTCGGTCGCGGTCCGCGCCATCCGCACCCTGGTCGCCTCGAGCTCACTTCCCGAACGCGAGTGACACGTTGGCGGGCGATTGTCCTGCCGGAGGCCCGCGCTCGCGTAGGCTTTCCCGCATGGCAGGTACCGACCCGGCAAGCGAACTCTCGGAGCTGTCCTCGACGCTGACCAGCGTGGCATCCGTCCTCGACCCGGAGGCCATGCACCGCGAGGCGGACGGCCTGAGGGAGCGCGCCGCCGAACCACGGCTCTGGGACGACCCGGAGAACGCCCAGGCCGTGACGCGGCGGCTGTCATACCTCGAAGGCGAGCTGACCAGGCTGGACAGCCTGCGGCGCCGTCTCGACGACACGAGGGTGATGTTCGAGCTGGCCGACAGCGAGCACGACGAGCCGACCCGCGAGGAGGCCACCCGTGACCTGGCCAGCCTGCGCCGGGATATCGACCAGCTCGAGGTGCGCACCCTGCTGTCCGGCGAGTACGACGCGCGGGAGGCGCTGATCACGATCAACGCCCAGGCCGGCGGGGCCGACGCGGCTGACTGGGCGGAAGGGCTGCGGCGGATCTACCTGCGCTGGGCCGAGCGGCACGGCTACCCGAGCGAGGTCTACGACACCTCCTACGCGGAAGAGGCGGGCATCAAGTCCACCACGTTCGCGATCAAGGCGCCCTACGCGTACGGGACGCTGCGGGGCGAGCACGGAACGCACCGGATGGTGCGCATCTCCAAGTACGACAACCAGGGCCGCAGGCAGACCTCGTTCGCCGGGGTGGACGTCATCCCGGTGGTGGAGCAGGCCGACCACATCGAGATCCCGGATGACGACATCCGGGTCGACGTGTACCGGTCAAGTGGACCCGGCGGCCAGGGCGTGAACACCACCGACTCCGCGGTCCGGATCACCCATCTGCCCACCGGGATCGTGGTGTCCTGCCAGAACGAGCGCAGCCAGATCCAGAACCGGGCCAGCGCGATGGCTGTGCTCCAGGCCAAGCTGCTGGAGCGCAAGCGCGCCGAGCAGGCGGCCAAGATGGCCGAGCTCCGCGGCGACTCGTCGGGCAGCTGGGGCACCCAGATCCGGAACTACGTGCTGCACCCGTACCAGAACGTCAAGGATGTGCGTACCGGCTACGAGACCGGGAACACCGCGGCCGTCATGGACGGTGAGATCGACGATTTCATCGAGGCCGAGATCCGCTGGCTGCGCAAGAACCCCGGCGCCGCCTGACCAGCGGCGGACGCGGGGTCAGCGGCCCGGCTCGGAGCGTAACGTAACCGTGGCCCGTGGCCGGGCTGGACCCCGTGGGCTAGCTGGGCTCAGTGGGCTAGCTGGATGCTGAGGGCCAGCAGCAGCAGCGCCAGCACCACGGCCACGATCAGCGGCAGGCTCAGGCCGGACGAGTGATGATGCATCTGCGCCCGGGCCTGCTGGCAGGCGGGGCAGCGCGCCTCGATGACCGGTCCGGCGCAGCGCGCGCAGATCAGGTGTTCGCAACTCATCAGGATCCCTCCGGTCGGCGCCTGCCGGGGTCACTTCCACGGTGTTGGACGTTCAAAGCCAGTTTCCCCCCTAGACTGTCCACTGGCCAAACCGGGCACCCCCCCAGTAAACCGGTAGGGCCGCGCAGCGGCCGGGTCGCGGTCGCAGCGCCCGCATACCGTCGAGCGTAGTGATGGGCCTGTGATCCACTTCGATAACGTCACCAAGACGTACCCCAGCCAGAGCCGCCCGGCCCTGGAGAACGTCACGATCGACGTCGAGAAGGGTGAATTCGTCTTCCTGGTCGGGCCCTCCGGATCCGGCAAGTCGACGTTCCTGCGGCTGATCCTCAAGGAGGAGCGGCCGACCGACGGCCGGATCCACGTCGCCGGCAAGGACCTCGCGCGCCTGACCAACTGGAAGGTGCCCTACCTGCGGCGCCGGATCGGCTGCGTGTTCCAGGACTTCCGGCTGCTGCCGAACAAGAATGTGTACCAGAATGTCGCGTTTGCCCTGCAGGTGATCGGCAAGCCCCGGCGGTTCATCCGCAAGGTCGTGCCGGAGGTTGTGGACCTGGTGGGCCTGGAGGGCAAGCACGACCGGATGCCCGATGAGCTGTCTGGTGGCGAGCAGCAGCGGGTCGCGATGGCCCGGGCGTTCGTGAACCGGCCGATGATCCTGCTGGCCGACGAGCCGACGGGCAACATCGACCCGGCTACCTCCATCGGAATTATGAAGGTTCTGGACCGAATCAACCGAACGGGGACTACGGTCGTGATGGCGACGCACGACGCCGCCATCGTCGACTCGATGCGCAAGCGCGTGATCGAGCTTGAGTACGGGAAAGTTGTGCGCGACCAGTCTCGCGGGGTGTACGGCCAGTCGTACTGACCGGGTCAGGCCGCTTACCGGCGGCCTACGGGGCCCTGGACACTACGGGATACCGAGGATTACCGAGGGATCATCGACCATGCGTGCACAGTTCGTCTTCGCCGAGGTCTGGACCGGCCTGCGGCGCAACCTCACCATGACGGTTGCGCTCGTGGTCGTCGTCGCGATCAGCCTCTCCCTGCTCGGCACCGGGCTGCTGTTCGTCAAGCAGGTGGACAACACCAGGACCTACTGGCAGGGCCGGGTCCAGCTGTCCATCTTCCTGTGCACGGCGACCAGCGTGAGCCCGCAGTGCAAGCAGAGCGGCCCGGCCACCCAGGCCCAGCGGGACCAGATCTTCCACGACCTCGTCGCGCTGCGCTCGCGGGGTGTGGAACAGGTCTACTACGAGTCGCAGGCCCAGGCCTTCGCCCGGTTCAAGCAGGACTTCGCGCAGGACAAGTCGTTCGCCAGCCTGGTCACCCAGGGCGAGATCCCGGACTCCTTCCAGGTCAAGCTGCGCAACGCGCAGGCCGACTACAGCGTGGTGGCGGGCACGGTGGAAGGATCGCCCGGGGTCGACAACATCGTGAACGTCGAGTCGATCCTGTCCAACTTCTACAAGCTGCTCGACGGCGCGCGGAACGCGGTCATCGTCGTCGCGATCATCCTGGTCATCGCCGCCATCTTGCTGGTCGCGAACACGATCCGGCTGTCCGCGTTCAACCGGCGGCGGGAGACCAGCATCATGCGGCTGGTCGGCGCGTCCAACTTCTACGTGCAGCTACCATTCCTGCTAGAAGGAGTCATCGCCGGATTGATCGGCTGGCTCATCGCAGCCGGGTTGCTGATCGCGGTCAAGACGCTGGGCCTGGACACGCTGCAGCAGTACTTCCCATACAACGTACAGCTCAGCGCCACCGACCTCGTTGAGGTCATCATCCTGGCCATGGTCATGGGAGTAGTGCTCTGTGGCGTCACATCCTTCCTCACCCTCAGGCGCTACCTGCGCGCGTGACGCCGCGCCTGACGCCATTGGACGCTAGGGCAGTGGCTTCCCGGCAGCAAACCTCGGTCATCGCCCGTAACCGGCGGGCCAGGCACGACTACCACATCGAGGATGTCGTCGAGGGCGGCCTCGTGCTGACCGGTACCGAGGTGAAGTCGCTGCGGGCCGGCCGTGCCTCGCTGACCGACGGGTTTGCCCAGATCAACGACGGCGAGATGTGGCTGCACGGGGTGCACATCCCGGAGTACTCCCAGGGCACCTGGACCAATCACGAGCCCCGGCGGGTGCGCAAGGTGCTGCTGCACCGCCGGGAGATCGACCGCTGGGCCCGGCAGACTGCCGAGCGCGGGCTCACCATCGTCCCGCTCTCGCTGTACTTTAAAGACGGGAAGGTCAAGGTCGAACTGGCCCTGGCCCGGGGCAAGCGAACCTATGACAAGCGCCGCGATCTGGCGCAGCGCGATGCCGCTAGGGAGGTGGAACGTGCCTTCCGGCGGCGGGGGTAATGGCGCAGCAGGCCATGGCCTCCTACCGTAGGCGGGGGGCGCACGCGGCTGCCCGCAGGCCACCCGCGCCCTTCGTGTCAGTCAAGCGCGATCCGCAGCTTGCCGCCGGCGGGCGCGTGGCGCGCAACGGCGGTGTCGGGGGACTGGTGAGCGGCCTGCGTTCGCGGTCGCGGCAGCTGAAGCTGGGTGCTGCCGGGCTGGCGGCCGCCATCCTGGTGGCCGGGGTGACCACCGGGATCGTCAGCGGCGAGCCCTCGGCCGAGCCAACCGCGCAGGCCTTCCTGCTGGCCTGGGCGCAGGGCCAGTACAAGACCGCGGCCGCGCTGACCACGGGCGCGCCGAACACCGTCGCCACCGACCTGCACAGCGCCTACCAGCAGCTGGGCGCGGCCGCCTACTACCTGTCGATGGGGCCGATCACCCAGCACCCCGGCGGCACCGCGACGGCCCAGTTCCACGCCTCGGTGGATCTCGGGCAGGACGGCGCACCCTGGTCTTACCAGGGCCGGTTCACGCTGCGCAAGACGTCGGCGGGCTGGCGGGTGGTGTGGGGCCCGAGCGTGATCAATCCGGCGCTGCGCCCGGGGCTGCGGCTGGCCGTGGTGTCCAAGATGCCCGCCCGGGCGCCTGTCCTCGACGCGGAAGGCGCCTCGCTGATCCGCTTCTCCACCGCCTTCATCGCCCAGGTCAGGCCGGGACAGCTGGCTGACCCGGAGGCCACGGCGAAGGCGTTCGCCAAGGTCACGGGGCTGGATCAGGCGCAGGTACTCAGCGTGATCCGGGCCGCCCCGCAGTCTCAGCTGCTCCCCCTGCTGACCCTGAACCCGGCCTCCTTCCACCAGCTGAGCCGGCGCCTGGACCGGGTGCCCGGGCTGACCACACGCGAGGTATCGCGGCGGCTGTTCGACAGCACGGCCAGCGACGTGACCGGGGTGGTCGGCACCGAGATCGCGCCCGACCTGCAGGCGCAGGGCATCTCGTACCGCCCGGGGAACACCATTGGCGTATCCGGTCTGCAACAGGTCTACCAGCGGCAGCTGGCCGGGTCGGCGGAGACGCTGGTCATCACCGAGAACCAGGCCGGTCACAAGGTGGCGGTGCTCAAGAAGTGGGCCTGGCAGCGGGGTACTCCGGTCCGGACCACGATCGACGCCCGGATCCAGGCGGCGGCGGACCGCGCGCTGGCCGGGCAGGGTGAAGCGGCGGCCATCGTCGCGGTCCAGGCCTCGACCGGGCGCATCCTGGCCGCGGCGCGGCACACCGTGCCCGGCACGAAGATCGACCCGCTGAACGCGCACTACCAGCCGGGTGGTGCGTTCACGATCGTGTCCACCGCGGCGCTGCTCGCCGATGGCCTGTCTCCGGCCAACCAGATCCCCTGCCTGCCCAGCACCAGCGTGGGCGGCCGGACCTTCACCAACGTCCCGGCCGCGCCGTCACTGGGCGGGCAGCCCCCGTTCAGCAAGGACTTCGCCGAGTCGTGTGGCACCGCGTTCACGACCCTGTCCCAGCGGCTGACCGGGGCCAAGCTGTCGGGCAGCGCGGCCAGCTTCGGGTTCGGCGCACGCTGGAAGCTGCCGCTGGACGCGTTCGCCGGCTCGTTCCGGGCATCCGGCAGCCAGGCCGGGCTGGCCGCCAACACCATCGGCGAGCAGGGGGTGCTGGCCAGCCCGCTGGCCATGGCGCTGGCCACGGCCGGGGTGGCGGCGGGCAAGTGGCACCCGCCGGTGCTGGTCACCTCCCCGCCGGACCCGGGCCTGCGGCCGCGCGCGGTGGCCACCCCGCAAACCGTGGGCGCGCTGCGCGAGCTGATGCGGGACGCGGTGACGAGCGGCGCGGCGCGGGCCGCCAACCTGCCCGGGAACCCGGTGTACGGCCAGGTCGGTAGCGCCCCGGGGCCGCCGGGCTCGCACCAGTGGGCGCACTGGTTCGTCGGCTACCGGGGCGGCGTGGCCTTCGCCGTGCTGGTGGTCAGCACGTCGCCGTCCGCCTCCGCCGTCCCGCTGGGCGCCGCGTTCCTGGCGCATGGCGGCTGACCGCTCTGGCCGGTTATGCCCGGGAGTGCCCCGGGCCGGCGATTTCATAGCGTGAAACTGACCGGGATTTTTGTTACGCTGAGCAACCAAGACGCTACGTGGTGGCGTCTTATCAATTGACTGGGAGCCGCTTGGGGGGTTGCGCCCCAGTCGCCGTGATGAGAACCGGACCTCATCTCGGGGGAGGTCCGGGCGTTAAGACCGGCCCCGACCCTGCCGGTCAGCCCCCGTGGGCGCACTTCGGCCACCGCCAGCGCCCACGGGGGTGTCTCATCGCCAGCCGAGATGCCCGATGGGCCCGCGTCGCGGGCAGCATCGGGCATCTTGTCGTGCGGCCGCCCGCTGGCTGCCCGGCGGAATTCGGGTTGGCCTGCCGGCGTTGAGTCCAGTAGCGTCAAAGCAGGCCGCCCCGGCGGCCCGGGCGCCGCCCCGGTGGCGCGGACGCTGACAACTCAACATGAGTTACCCACAGGGGGTGACAGGCTTCGACTTCGGTGGTTGATCCAGGGGAAGCGAGCCGAGGACGGCGGACATAACCTCGTAAAACCTGTGACCGCACATTAATAAGTGCCAATGTTAAGCGCACTAGCCTCGCCCTCGCGGCCTGACGCGAGTTAGGGGCTGTCAGCCCGGGAGTTCCTCCGGCCCGGTGCCTGGCATCAGTGAGGAGGATCCACCGCCCGGTCCGGTCGCGGGACTGAGCGGGACATCTAACAGCGACTGAGCCCGCCGGGGGCCTGCCTGCAGGACCCCCGGGGCTGAGAAAAGCAACGCAGGCTGCGCTCGGAGAAGCCCTGGTGATGTACTGAAGGACGCGGGTTCGATTCCCGCCACCTCCACCGCTGCCCGGCCAGGTGTCTGCCCTGACACCGGCCGGGCTGCTACATTGCGGTGCCCGGGTGCTCCGTGATGCTCTCCAGTTCGGCGTCGCTGCGCTCGATCGCGGCCTGTTCCGCGCCGGTGTCGAGGTTGCGGGTCAGCAGCAGGTAGACGACCGCGGTCACCACCGCGCCCACGATCCAGGAGACGTCCACGCTGTTCAGGTCCGAGGCCAGCGGGCCGGTGTAGTAGCTCTTCAGCGTGACCAGGTTGAGCAGCACCATGAACGGGATCTCGGCGGCGAAGCCGGCGGCGTACGCGATGAGCCCGCGATACGACCACATCCCATAGATCCCGTTGGGCTGGAAGATGTCCGTGATGGCGTAGTGGCCCCGGCGGACAAAGAAGAAGTCGATCAGGTTGGTCACCGTCCACGGCACCAGCAGGTAGAGCATGAGGGTCAGCACGGTGTCCACCACGCCGACGGCCGCGGTGGTGATCAGCTTGCCGATCACGAACCAGATCACCGTCAGGCCCAGGATGGTGATCACGCGGACGCCCCGGGTGGGCTTGACCTTGCGGAAGGAGTCCACCCCGGCCAGGGTCGTGAGCATGGCGCCGTAGGCGTTCATGCCCATGGTCGCGGCCAGGGCGACGGCCGACAGGAAGCCGGCGATGCCGCCAAGATGACTGATCACGTTGTTGCCGGCCGTCTGCAAGCCGACCAGGCCGTCGGTCGCACCTAGCCGGATGGCCAGCCAGGCACCCAGCGCGATCAGCCAGATGGCCGGCGTCGAGGCACCGGCGAACACATAGCCAATGATCTTGCCCCGCGGGGTGCTGCGCGGCAGGTAGCGCGAGTAGTCGGACACGTAGCCGGCGTAGGTGATGTTGTAGGCCGCCGCGGCGGACAGCTGGGCCATGAACCCAGTCCAGTTGAACCCGTAGCTGTGGTGGCTGGCCACGCCGCCCGCCAGACCGAAGATCACCCCGATGGTGATGATGGCCATCAGCGGGAGCAGGATGTACAGGATCCAGCGGAAGACCCGGTGTACCCAGTCGTAACCGTAGATCGCCAGCAGCGCGGCGCCGACGGTGACCACGATGGCGACCAGGCTGGCGTTCCAGCCGAAGGCGCCGTGCAGCCCCTGCGCCAGCAGCACCTGGTCGGCCACGTTGAACGCCATATAGGTGAACACCATGGCGAACAGGGCCACGATCACGCCCCGGTAGCCGAACTGGGCGCGCGACTGAATCATCTGCGGCAGCCCCAGGGTGGGCCCCTGGGTCGCGTGCAGCGCCATGAACAGCGTGCCGATCAGGATCCCGGCCGTGCCCGCGACGATCGTCCAGCCGAGCGACAGCCCGAACGCGGGCCCGATGAAGCCGATCGGAATGGTGAAGTACTGGAAGTTGCCCAGGAACCATAGTGGTGCCTGGTGCCAGACCTTGCCGTGCCGCTCGTTGTCCGGGATCCAGTCGATCGAGCGCGTCTCGATGCCCTGGATGCCACGCCGCTGCGTGCGTGCTGGCGCCTTGTCCTCAGTAGCCACGGCAAGCTCTTCTCTTGTGCGAAGAATGCGGCCTGCGGTTGATAACGCAACGTTGGGGGACGACGCATCAGCGAGTCAATAGTGGGCTGCCCAGAATCAGCGCTGTCCGTTGTGCTGCGGAACAAGATCCTCCGTGCTGGGTCAATGGCGCTGGGTCAATGGCGCCGGGTCAATGGCGCCGGGTCAATGGCGCTGGGCGAACTGCTGGGGCCAGCGGTGCTGGGCCAGCCAGATCACCGGGACGGCGGGGCCGCGGCCGCGCGCAGCGCCAGCCACGTCTCGGCCAGCGTTTCGGTCGACGCCAGGCAGCGCCCGGTGATCTGCTCGAACCGCCGCACCCGGTAGAGCAGCGTATTTGGGTGAATGTGCAGGGCCTGGGCCGCCTTGTCGGTCTGGCGATCATGTTCGAGCCAGGTGCGGACCGATGGCAGCAGGTCGCCGCTGTGCGCGTCGTCATAGTCGATGACGGCGCGCAGCACGTCATCGACCAGGGTTTGCAAATCCGCGGGGTCATTGGTCAGCCAGCGCCCGGTGCGGTCGTCACCGTAGCTGACCATGTCCCGGCCCGATTCCACCGCGCGGGCGATGGCCCACTGCGCCTCCCGCCTGGCCACCCGCAGCGAAGCCCCGGCCCGGAACGGCAGGCTGGTCCCCACCACCGTGCCGGTGCCGGCCAGGGCGGCCCGGGCGGCCCTGTGCTCGGGGACCAGCACGTAGAGCTCCTCCTGCTGCCGCAGCACGAGCTGCGGGAACTCGCCGTGGGCGAGGGAGTCCGCGACGGCGTCGCCGTCGGCGCCGGCGCCGGCGGCCCGGACGATGGCCAGCACCAGCCGGGCGCCCGGGGCAAACCCATGGAAGGCCAGCCGCCGGCTCACCATGGCCGTGTCCAGCGCCCCGCGGAGCATCTCGGCCAGCGTTTCCGCGCCTTCCCGGCGAAGCGTCTCCCGCTCGTGTGCCTGCATCGACAGCTGCAGGGCCGCCACGGTCGCGATGTGCTGGACCACCGATACGCCCGCCGGGGCGGCGTCGGCGGCCTCCATGGCCAGGATGTAGCCCACCGTGCCCCGCGGCCCGGAGACGGGCAGCACATACCCGCCCGGCACCGTCGGCGGACTGGTTGGCGTGGTCGGGATGAGCTTCGCGTGGTCCGGCGGCGGGGCCGGCACCCCGTCCAGCAGTGGTCCCCGCCCGGTGGTGCACGCGTACAGCCGGTAGCCGGACAGGCGCTCGAGGCGGTCGAAGATCTCGCGGGTGCTCAGCTTCCCGGCGGCCAGCCAGCGGACCGCGCCGAACACCTGGAGCTGCGCGTTCAGCCGCTGGCCGGTATCTCCCGCCGCCGCGGCGGCGACTTCCTGGGAGATCGCCATGAACGGCACCGGCAGCGGGACCTCCACGACGGGGAAGCCACGCTGGTCGGCAGCCGCCAGGAAAGCCCTCGTCAGCGGGGGCACGTGGAGCTGCTCGGACAGGGCCAGGCAGGCCACGCCGGCGTCGTCGAGGCGGGTCAGGTAGGCTCGCTGGCGCTGCGCACCCCGGGGTAGCGCGAGCCCGGTGGTCATGATCATCTCGGCCCCGAAGAGCCAGGGGGTCGGATCTTCCAGCTCGCTCACGTGCGCCCAGGCGACCCGCCGCGAGGTGCCCGACTCCCCGGCGATCAGGCGCAGCTGCAGCGCGGGAGAGCGCAAGAGGTCTTCCACCCGGATCACGCCGTCCAGCGGCATGACCTCACCGTAGGTTGTGGCCCAGACCAAGATCAAGGGTGTGTTCTGTGGGCAGCACTATTGCTGTCCAGCGGCGACGTCTGGTACGCCGGGCGGTGACAGGCGCGCCAGCTGACGCGGCAGTGTGGTCACGGGTGGCGCACGGACGATCGCGGGAGCAGGAGGCCAGGTTGACGGGTACCGAGGGCCAGCCCGGGGCCGAGCGCGGTCCCATCGACGCGAGCCGGATACCACGCTTCGCCGGGCCGCCGACCTTCGCCCTGCTGCCCCGGCGGGATGAGGTCGGGCGCTGCGACGTGGTGGTGGCTGGCGTGCCGTTCGACAGCGGCACGTCCTACCGTCCCGGCGCCCGGTTCGGCCCGGCCGCGGTCCGGCAGGGCTCCCGGCTGCTGCGCCCGTGGCATCCCGGCCTGCGGGTGGCTCCGTTCGGTGCCCAGCAGGTCGCGGATGCCGGCGACATCGCGTGCAACCCGTTCGACATCAAGGAGGCCGTGGACCAGATCGAGGCGGCCGCGGCCGGGCTGCTCGCGGAGGCCGGGCACCTGCTGGCGATCGGCGGCGACCATACCATCGCCTACCCGCTGCTCCGGGTGGCCAGCCAGCGGTTCGGGCCGGTCGCCCTCGTTCACTTCGACGCGCATCTGGACACCTGGCAGACGTACTTCGGCGCGCCGCTCACCCACGGCACGCCATTCCGGCGGGCCGCCGAGGAGGGGCTGTTCTCGGCCGGGCACAGCATGCACATCGGCATCCGCGGGCCGCTGTATGCCCCGAGTGACCTGGAGGAGGACGCCGAACTCGGCTTCTGTGCGGTCAGCGCGATGGAGATCGAGCGCATCGGCATCGACGGCGTGGTCGCCGCTATCCGCGAGCGGACGGGAAATCAGCCGTTGTACGTCTCCATCGACATCGACGTGCTCGACCCGGCCCACGCGCCGGGAACCGGGACACCCGAGGCGGGCGGCTTCACCTCACGGGAGGTCCTGGGCATCTTGCGGGGCTTGGCCGGGATGCGTCTGGTGGGCGCGGATGTCGTCGAGGTCGCGCCCGCGTATGACCATGCCGAGATGACCGCCGTGGCCGCCGCTCACATCTGCTATGAACTGCTGGCGCTGATGGCGCTTGGCCAGCAGTGACCCGGGCTGGTTCCCGGCCTGCGCTTGTCTGCGCGGCCGGGAACCAGCGTGGCGCATTGGCCAGGGTCAGCGGGCTGCCTCCCGGGTCAGCTGCTCGGCGGGTGCCCGGGGTTCGGCGGCGTGGCCGGGCCACCAGGCCCGGCGGCCGATGAGCGCGGTCAGGCTGGGGGAGAAGAACATGGCCATGACGA
>Ga0335078_10004555_pt1 | contig 20532 bp, 20 predicted proteins | sample Lox_Sample_32_FD_206711 | JGI IMG/M metagenome (GOLD analysis project Ga0335078, IMG submission 206711) | Soil microbial communities from Loxahatchee National Wildlife Refuge, Florida, United States - Lox_Sample_3.2 | ecosystem: Environmental > Terrestrial > Soil > Wetlands | place: USA... | reverse complement strand
GGAGGAAATGTTCGTGGACCCAGCGGGTGTCTGTATTGCCGAGTTCCGCGACGAGCGACTCGAACTCGGTTCCATAGTCAGCAGCTGGGCGACGGCCTTGCTTCATGGTTTCGATACGGCGGATGACAGTGACGGCATTATCGGTACGGGTATGATGCTTCTTGAAGTTGGCCAAGAAATCGGCGAGGGGAGGGAGTGGGGTCACGTCGACATACTTGTTGATGTACCAGCTTTTAGCGATGCCTGAGAGATAGGTACCAGCCAAACGGGTCTGTTTATTCTCAGAGACCTCGGCCAGATCCATATATTCTTGGATGCTGAACATCCAGTTGCGTACCGAGGTATGGGTCACATTGGTGCCATCGAAGATCACGGGTTTCGAGGGTTTCAAAGCCATTTGTAATCTGTAATGGCCTTCCTGTCTAAGCGCTTCGGTTGGAGTTGGAATGTCGGATAAAGTGGAGCTCTCAGCTGATTCTCGTTCCGAATCCGGGTCGACGGTTAAGGTTGGGAGCGATTCCAATACGCTGGGTTGACGCGATAAAGATGCAGCAGACACGGTCCGCATGTTGGTTCTCCTCTTGGGAGGTATCATGACTAGGTCCTAGGGGTGTGAGGCCTTGGAGATGCTCGTGACGATGGTGAATCGTTGGGATTCAGAGGTTCAGAGGCAAAGTGAAAAATTTTTCACTTCCCGGGATAAACGATGATTTGACAGCCAATTCGCTGGCTTCTGGGTTCAATGGTTCTAGGGACGTTGACTAGGTATACGAGGCGATGGACAAGGCTGTTCGAGTCGATGTTGAAAAAAAAGTGGAGTGAACGCGTAACTTTTGAAGGAAAACGACTTGTCGTGGGCACAGAGATCAACAGGACTGAATTCTCATTGGCTTCCTAGAGCTATATATAGTCTGGATAGGACTTCCTAATGTGGCTATGCTAAGCGGAGGAGGATCGTCATATGCATTCATTGCAGTCAGATTGAGATAATCCAAACTCTTCAACACACCATCTAATCTCGATGACCTATTGGTTGGCGTTCATAGATGGATGGAAAATAGTTTATAGGTTAGCATTGTTGACGATGGTTTGTATGAAGGATGCTACAATTGTGACGATGTCATTTGGATGTAAACGCTGTTAGGCCATTGATGCGGGATTTAGAATTTGAGGAGGTAGGGCTGAGTTACAAGCGGGTGGTAAGTGAGACTCCGTCTGTGTCTGAGGGAGACTCTACTGAGTTTGACTCAGTGGAGTTAAATCGTGCATCAGTGGAGTGTTAGATTTAGGAGGGGTAGAAGCTGACTGAGAAGAGGCTGTAGACAATGGCGTAAGTTAGAGGTTCTTTTTGAAGAGTGCCTTTTTCTGAGCATTCGTCAAAGGAGCAAGTGGCATGGAGTACATTTGATTATCTTCGTCAACTAGTTTCTGTTAACGAAGAGCTGATAGTTCGGTAGGCCAAAGGACTACACCGGTATCAGTACTTCTAAAATGAATATATCGAGGAAGACGAGGAGGGTTAATCGGAAGCTGAGAAGGCGGGGAAGTCTCGCCATCTGTAGAAATTGTAGAAATAAAGAAGATGAAGAAGGTGAACATGAGAAAGAGATCATATGCCATCGAGCTACCAGAGTATGGAACCCAGCACTTTAGTTCTAAGGATGCTTCAAGGATCTTAATTCTGTGGTGTTCGATAGAGATGCCTTTACATACCTAGGATATAGCCTGGCGGGTTTATAATATATAGAGGTCACTGACAACATATGAAAGAGTAATCACCAGGGTTTACTAATGAAATTACTAATGGATAGGTGATATTGAATGAAAATGATGATTCGAGATAGTGATCTGATCCGATGTGATACTAGAAGGAAGCAGTGATGTATCCATGGATGGACACTGAATGACAGTAGAAACGGTCAAGTGGTGCTCTGTAAATGAAACTATTGATGAATGGACAGTATTGGATGAAGATGAGTGCTTTGGAGATGGTGATCCAACGTAGTAGGTTGGTAATGGTGAAAGAGGGAGAGGGTGATATGTTCACAGATGAATACTGGATGGTAGTAAGAACAATCAAATGGTGCTCCACTGATGAAGGACAGTTCGATAAGCCTACTAGAGGTTCAGAAACCGTTGAGAAAGCACCAGATTCAGACCATTTGTCATGATGTAAATATGGACAGGAAGATGATATTACTATCAGCTAATTAAGTGAAGCTATCTAATTACTACAGGTAGCATGTGACATTACATAACCTTTACAGTCTCAAATTTCAATGACATGTGGCATGTATTTATTTTGTGAACTTATCAAAGCCGACTAATTAAGAAGTCAGGAACAATAGAAAGGTACGTACTATAAAGATTATTGCTCAGAGGAACAGATTGAACAACATAGTGAGGAAGGTAAAGAAGGTTGTTAATTAGAATATAATAAAAGGTCTATATATTATATATAATACATGCTAGAAATATCTGACTCATGGCATTTTAAGTCTTTTCATTAGTTTCTTTAACGACTTGCCTTTATACCTTTACAAGAGGATTCACTACCCCCTCAATGCTCAGGAATACATTAAACATAGCTTACAGTCCTTTAAAAGAAGCTGAGATGGCCAAAAACCTCTGAATTCCGTAGTGTGTAATATTTGAAATTTGATGGTGGGGGTCACATAAGGCTCATCCAATGAAATTGCAACCGACCATAAGGTTTAGCAGCTTTGCAGCCTCCTTGTAAAAGTGAAAAGATTTTCACTCCCTTCCCTCATGCCTATTGACATCATCATCATCAGCAGCGTCTCTTTTTCCCTTCCCTCCCACCCTTCGATATGATTTAAGCTTATTTATGGATGCATGACGAGTAAGGATTCGTTAGAAGTTGGTTGGACGGTGGGATTTTTCGGGTGGAAGGGCTTTGCAATTTTCACTTTTCATATGTATAAGTGGTCATACTACACCGACATTATCATAGACATGTAGCTGTCAATTCATCGACATACGGCAAAGGCTCTTCTGTCATAATGACCTTTCAGAGAGGTTGCCAGGCTGTCGGCGTGCCCTCGCTGGCTACAGGCCCGGGCCACGTTCCCTCCCTCTCAAAACCATCCTTCGCTCTTCCGCTCAACGCAATGAATTTAATTAGATTTACCGACGGGCTGGTATCGGCATTGCACTAGAATTATACACTCCTATGATGCATATTTAGAAACCTATAAGTCTAACCGAACTTGCTGCAGCAGTCACCTTTCACGTCCAACTAAAACTGTATTCGCAAGGGGCGGGGGCAATCCTTCGTAAGACAGAGTAATTGTGCTGCCACCCCCGTCATCGCTAACTACATAGTCCACCTCTTTCTTTCCGATGATACGATTCCCGTACATTAACTGCAGAACGACCACTGATCCAAAGGTCAAAACCAGGTCAAATTGAACTTGATGGAACCGCCCATTTTCACCTTTATACAGTTTAAATAAACCTTCGAAAAGGTCCCTCCGGAGATCTAATTCAAGGGTAGAAAGAGTCTTGACTAATCAGTTATTATCAATCTCAAAGAGAGCATAGCGAAGTGGTCTCAGTAGTAAGGGGGGGTTACTCGATCTGAAACAAGGATTGAGCATTTAAATGGCAACAATGATCGCTTGCCAAACCCTAGAAAGCTCTTCTTATAATATGAAACGAAAGTATGGCGAATTTTTGTTTCATCTTCAACTCGTTGGCCCTAGAGCAAAAGGTTAGCCAGTGAATTCACCAACTGCTACCTTATGCACATACCACTTCATCACGCCCCGGCAACGGAAATTCCCGTCAACTTTATCATTAAACCTTCGCTCAGGAGAGTGTTGACCAGTTATAAAGACTGGTTTTACTACTAGACCATAAGAGGCCCACATAATGCGCCATTTCACAAGCTTCAATCTCAGTTTGTTTAGAACTGTGCCTTTCATTATGGCACTCGGTCTGCCACATTAGCACAAGTTGGGATAATGTTCACCCATCGCTAGGCTATACTATTCGAACCTTCATATTTCTTTTCGAAAGTTCTCTTCTCAGATATTTAGCAAGATACTTGCTTGAGCCCAGCCCCCCGACGAGAAACAAGGTCTGCCAAATGAGTGAGTGAAATCTAGCTGGATTACTTGAACATTTCTGGCTCCGCAGATTTGGTCTTCGATGAGCGTGAAGATGTAAGAAAAAACACGCTCAAATATGATGCAAATCTCCTCTCTGCAATGATTAGCCCCGAGATATATTACAATAGAGCGAACTTTGTCAGGCGCAAGTAACCACAGATTAATCCAATTTCTGGGATATCATCCGTGTCAATAAAATTGAGACTGAATCCATCCTCATGATCCCCCACGATATATGGATTGAATTCCACCTTTTTACGCTCGAAATATTACTGAAGCACGTCAAGCTTTTCCAGAGTCAGTAGTATGGCGCTATACCGAGGACCAATTTTAGTGCGGATTAGAAATTGAAAGCCTTGGTCAAGGAGAAACGTACTGCAAGGTCCACCTGAAGAAGGGGTACATCTCCCAATCTGAAAATTGGGATAGTGGTGGATTTCATAGGCAATCAGATCCTAGACTTTCAGCACTGAATGCTTAGTAACTTACCATGGTGCCGCCTCCAGCGTCGCAAACCAAAAATTGATCTCCTGCGCCTAACTCAAGTTCCTCGCACATTACCGCGTAGTATTGGGCAGCGGCTTCGGATTCAGTTACGAGAGTGAGTGAGTTTCCTGGAATCCCTGCACGGATGGCTGCCTCATGTATTAGATCCTGAGCATAGTCTAACCATATTGCAGGAATAGTTATCATGTAGGCTATTGGTTGGGTTTCGAGGTAAGTTCCGTCAAAAAACTCTGTGAAAATCTCATGAACATGACTCCACATACATGTGAAGTAATCGGCCGTAATGACGAGTGGCTCCTTGCCATTCGTTTGTTGTCTTCTACTACCGAGAACTGCCCCTGATCGTGCTAGTTCAGAAGCATGATAATAGTTTCTGGTCCATGGCTCAAGAGCTAGCTTAAAGAAACTTAAGACAGTTGAATTATCTCTCGTTATTTGCCGGCCTCAAGTAGGCAGATTGGTATCGTAGCAGATTTTAGAGGGGGTTTTTTCGACGTAAGTGTCGCTAGCGTTGGCACTCCATCTTTTGATCACCTCGATCCTTTCCCACACAATTTGATAGAGATCGGAGCCACTCTTAGGCTTGACGTAGAAATATGCAACGCCGGTGAAAGTTGTCTCAAAATCGATTGCAATCACCAACTTTGAGCCGTTGTCACATAAATTGCCGAACTAGGGGGATCCAATAGAGTCTGTTTCATCCATTTGCATCAGTCTGAGAAAGTCATTCGATAAGCCGGCGAGGCAATTGAGAGAGGTCAGGATTTGAACTGAAAAGCAGTTTCAACTGCTGGCCCATAGGCTTATGCGTAGGGCTGCCAGCATTATGACGCTACTATCGCCTAATATTAGATTCAGAAAGCTAGTAACCCCCATGCAAAATGCTTTTTCATTTTCAATACGGATCACATGAGGCGAAGTTCGAAACAATTCAAGGGTTTCACATTTCAATTTGTCCCTTCGCAATTCGATTTCCCTCGCATTTCAACTTTATCCCCTCAATTTGTCAGCATCGTTCCATTCTACATGCATAATTGTACCCACTCAACTAACCTTGATTGAGTGCACTGCCGCCGAATTCGGGCGACAGTCAATGAAGCGGAAGACAAATTTCTCACGCTTTGCCATTTTAGCTGCTTTTCTTAATTCCCTCATTATAGTACAAGTTTGTCCAACCTGTCGAACAAAAGCTGAAATGCCCAGAGGCGAGAATCGACTAAAAAAGTTCATTGGTTTGAATACTTGTAATGTGATCGTTGTCTGTAAGCTGACCCTACAGTTTTCGAAACTTTGGATTGCGAAGTATCATCTCCACCGTCCTCTCAACCTGGTTATAAAGTTGATCGCCCCCCAAAAGCAACGATGGACGATATGAACCGGAGTGACAGTTCGGCCTTCTACGCCGCGTACACGACGCTCCAAGTTACTCCCGGCCCCCGCACATCGTCTCGTCTTGTCATTATCGCTTCTAAATCCACGAGTTCAGTACTAGCAACTTCTATGACGGCAGGAGTTCAACAAGTGTTTGCTCCTTTAGAAAGAGAACCCCAAAGCATTAAGCAAACTCTTGAGATGAGGGAGCTGGACTACATTGGCTAAATTGAACAAATCAAGGCCGAAAAACTATCTCTCGAGACCACATGAAAAGTGCTTCAGGATGAGAACAACAGGTTGAGGGACAATATCGTTCAGATGGGCAATGAGCTGAATCCAGATCATTCTGAAAGCCACTACACCAGGGATTTCGAGAAGTTGAAAGATCAGATAGAGGGCTGGGTCACGAAGCATGAAAAATTCAGCTCGTCAAGCTTTAAATTGGAGATGCCGAGTTTAGTTTGAGACCAACTCCGGCTAAATCTCGGGTTCCAGTGGCAACTTTCAAGTGAACCGATCATAGATTTTCGTTCGTTTCTAATTCCCTATTTCAATGATGCTGCTCGACTTCAATTGATTCGTTGTTATATCGCTCGGTTTCTGTTCAAGCATGTCCTTGATCCCTTCATTTTTGGCTTGGCTCCTCAAAGTTCTCGAACTCTTCGAGAAATTAGCACTGACATTATGGGAAATGGTACACACCTTCTTGTATCAGTGATTTATAGGAGCTGTGTGACCATATACAAGACGACTACTCATTCACCAGGCAGTCGCCGAGAGTGCAACATGGTGCGCTGTGAGGGATGCAGAGTCAACGAAGGTCAATTTGCGGGCATGCTTGTCCAAACTACTTTCTCTTCTCCTACCATCTGTTCCACCGGAAGAAATCAACAGGACAGCTAATCAATGGGTCACAGCGGCAGTCAATTTTAAACTCGAGCTCTCTAAAGCTCAGGTGATATATTCTTATTATTGGATCAATTTTGAAGAGCAATTCAATATCGGTAGCATGAGCGGCCCAATGCAGGGTGCAATTGGAACGGGCTTCCATCAGGGACTACTCTGCGTCTTTCCAGGTTTGTCTAGAGCTGCAGAAGATGGACGATCTCACATAACCATACAAGCAGCCGTGGCGCTCAGCCCAGTGAAAGTCTGATAGTAATATTACTATGAAAACTACGTACACCTCTGTATTGAATACGTTGCGACTGTGTGTGTCTTTGGCTTGCATTCGGTTTATGGCGATTTTGCAAGCCTGTCTTGAAACTTAAATCAGTTGATGTCCGATCGTGATGATATACCAAAACGAGCCTTATTTACTGCTAACTAGACCGCCTGGAGTATCAGGTGCCAAAAGTACTTCACGCTCTCCCTGTACGGTCATACCTACAGGCGAAGGTGGAGGTAGTGCCGGACGTCGTACCCTATACCATGCCAATACAGCAGCTGCCCCGAGCAAAGCACCTGCCACAAGTGAACCAATCGCAATTCCTATAGCCAGACCTGGCGGAATATTATTATTGCTGACAGATGTGGTATTCACAGAAATTGATTGTGCCGGAGGTGAAGGGGAGACTATGTTGCTCGCCGAGGAGGTTTCAGATGCGGTTTGGTTCATGGCCATGATAGTACTATCTGTCCAAGTTCTAGAAGGACCAGTATTAACAGTGATAGTCGTAAACGATTTGCTTGTAGTGAGTGTTCGGGTAGAATTGCCAGAAACGTTGAGATATGTTGTGGTAGCAGAACTAACAATTGAAGCAGTGCTGGTGAATATCAGACTTCGACTTACAGTAATACTATCGGCGCATGATGAAAAAGGCAAAAGCGGTAATCCTGTTTGTACAGCTCTAAGTTAGACGAGAGCTACTACTATTAACATGAGCGTTGTCATGATAATGTGAAAGAGGGAACCGATTTTACAACTGCTTTAAGTACTTTGTCCAAGCGCCAGTGAACGATCTGTCACGGTGAAAGTTTCTTGAACCCATTGTGAGTCGACAGCCTTAAAAGTTTCCATACATATTCATGTGATGCTTCCAAGTCATACAAAGTTCTCCACTCATTTGAACCTTGATCACAATCCAAACGGAAGGTCAGCAATGAAGATGCTTCTGATTACCGACGTGACTATTTGTATTGCGCTAAACTCAATATCAACAGGATTGCGTTCAGCTCAAAGAGAATATGAAGGGCATTTTACCTGGTCCACCATATGAAATAATCATCAGTGTTATGCAAGACCTTGAGGCTACAGAGAGTCTGGAAGTCGAGTCCATTTTGGTTTGCAGCGACTCGTAGTTATGGGAAAGCATTGTTAGATCCATATGGGGCAAATACCAAAATTCTGATGAATAGTAAGTTGTTCTATTTTAACTAAAGTGATGGTGGCGCAATCCATAAGCTAATTACATATGGGACAAATCCCCTTAACACGGAAATGTTCAGAAATATAATGTGTTTCAACTCAATTTGATTCAGTCTGACATTGTTTAATCTTGTACTTTTGTAGGTTTAAACCTTGTATTGTCGGTTGCAATTTCATTGGATGAGCTTTATGTTAACCTCACCAAAATATTACACACTACAGAATTCAGGGATTTTTGGCCATCTCAGCTTCTTTCAAATGACTGTGAGCTATGTTTGACGTATTCCTGAGCATTGGGAGGGTAGTAAATCCTTTTATAAAGGTATAAAGGCAAGTTATCAAAAAAACTAATAGAGAGACTTAGAATGCTATGAGTCAGATATTCTTGATATATATTATAAAAATAGCTTACATAAGTCTTTGCCCATCATGAAATTTGTTGATAGAAGAGAACATCTCAATGCTATATTCCTCTACAACTACAAAGGATCTCAGTTAGATATTTATGGCTGAAATAGTTAAATATATATTTTATTAATGCTTCGTATATCAGCCCTTGGCATGCAGTACTTCTTTTATACATTGTGGCATGCTTTCAATTAACTTATTTAGCACTTCCTCTTCAATTTCTCATCAAATTTTATGTAATCATTTTTGCAGAATCGTTTTAATGATTTTGGAGGATCCTTTAAGCATTGTTGTATCTGAATATTGCCAACGGAGTTCATATTTGAGGTATGCTCAGAGATTTTCAATGGCAGATAAATCGAGTGAATTTATTGGCCAATTCATAATCATTAATTGATGTTTTTTTGCTAATGCTGTAAGGAATTGAGTTGTCTTTTTAGCAGTATGTGGCCGAGCATTGTCTTATTGTAACTTATAATTGTCTATATCTATTGTTAGTAGCACTTCGAGGAAAGGATCAAATTCCATTCGTAATAACTTAATATATATATATCTTAATTGATTGAGTCCGAGATAAAGATAATTGGACCAAGCTTATCGCCTACAAAGTAACCCTAGATCCTTTACGATAAGCTTCCATCTTTTGCTTTAGGTCATATATTATATGAAGCATACTTCTTCCTCTTATTCTATTGATAAAAAATCCAATATTCTGTAGCATTACTATCTTTCTGTATAGCATATTCATTTGACTATATAATATGTTTCCAATCATCTACTGTCCAATGTTAATATGCCTTAGTCCATTCCAACTGCTTCCTTATATAAAACGCTCTTGCTTTACCAAGTTTTAAGTCCTAGTTTTGACTCAACAGGTGTCTAGGGTTCTGAGATTCAAGGTTCAGGGTTCGAGGGATGAGAAATCCGAAGTTTGTATCTAAGATCTAACTTAAAATCTGTCTTTCAATCTCCCTCTCTTTAATGGGAGTAGTTCGTCTATTTATACTTATTTTAAACTCCTTCCATGGAACCATGATTATAAATTCGATCCTTCTAAGCATCTTTTGGAACTTTCTCTTTTCTTCTTTTTCTTCTTTGGAATCCTTCCGGCATTTTCCATCTCTTTTTGAAATTCTTTTAGCAATTTCTGTAGAATTCTTCTAGCATTTTCCATTCATTTTTATATTGGACATTTACGTATGTCAGTACATTACACTTACATACTCTTGTATCAATAATAGTTTTTTCACAGCCCTCCATTTATGGATACTCTCCTCTTTTAATTGACGTCTTATTGTCTATTTACTGACTTGTATATTGGTTAAGTGTTTTAGCTCTCTCATTGATATATATATTTTCAATTCAGCATTATGTATAAGGTATCGTTTTACAATATTGAAGAGCTTTCATAGTCTACCAAATCGAGGAAGATTTTCCTTATTATATTGCTCATGTAACCGTTGTAAATAACTCGATACCATTCACCTTGGCCTCCCTAACTCCTTTTCAATTTTTGTATATGACATCTTTTCTTTACGTCCTTCAATTTTCCCTTCTTGTAATCTGTCAACTCATGCCAATTGGACATTACAGAGCCTGTCGTTTAGCTTTGTTTATGCAATTATTATTTTGGGTGAAGACTTATGTAAGCTATCTTTATATAGCATGTAGACCTTTTATTATATTCTAGCTAATAACCTTCCTTACTTTCCTCACTATGTTGCTCAATCTGTTCCTCCAAGCAATAACCTTTGTAGCATGTACCTTTCTGTCATTCCTGACTCCTTAAACAGTTGCCCTTGATAAGTTCACAGAACAAATGCATGCCACGAGTCATTGAAATTTGAGATCGTAGGGGTTATGTAAGCTCATCCAATGAAATTGCAACTGACAATATGAATTTACTCGCAATATTTCCATATTTGCATTATTTAAATAAGCTCGGGTAATTTTTGGCGACACATTATCATGGACGCTCTTTCCATCGTCCGGTCTGCAGTTTCCATAGCGGCCGCTTGTAGAAGCCTTTATATATTCTTTGCAAAAGTTCAAGACGGAGATCCAATTGTCATCGGTGTCCGAAAGGAAATTGAGGGTATGGAGAACACCGTGAGGTCGGTACGAAGCATTGCGGACTCTCAAATAACCAATGGACTCCATGCTTCGGAATGGAGAAATGTCCATCGAATACTCAACGATTCAGAGGATTGCATTTTACAGTTGAGTGTCTCACTTGGCAAGCCCGATAGCAGCCAAGAAGCCACTGTTTTGAAGAGAATATGGAGACAGTGGGCTGTCGAGTTGAAACGCGATCAGCTTGTGACATATCAAAATTGAATGGCTACCAATCGTCAAGATTTAAATTGTGCGCTTCAGGCCATTAGCATGTGAGCTCTTTATCTAAAGCCGGCTGACGGATCAGAAATGCATATAGAATGCTAGAGTCACATATGAGACGTCTGACGACCCAGAGCGTTCTGGTAGAAACCAAACTCGACAACGTAGGGTATGCTATACATCATCTTTTGCGAAACGTTGAACCGGCCATCACAGCCAACGTACATTCCCCCTCGGCAAGTCTTGTAAGTCTACAAAATGTCGAAATCGAATCAAACTCTCCGAGCCGTCCTCTAGAGGCAAGTAAAGCAGTGACCGAACCGGGTGCTATAGCCGCCACCTCAGTAATGACAACGCTAAACCTATCGAGAGGAGTCACAGCCGGCGGTGGAATGGATATTGTATTACATCGGCCGTTGACGACGGAGATCAATTTCGATCAGGAGAGTGAAATCAAACAGATCCAATCTCTACAACTATCAGCGATGCACGCCTTCGCCAGCAATCAATATGAAGAGGCCGAAAAGCTACTCACAAAAGTTGTCGAACTTTCAGAGTCCATGTATGGAGAGTACTACCCTTGGCGAGATCAAACAAGCGAAATGTTCGTGAGGTCTCTGTACTGTCGTGGGAGTCTGGACGAAGCCGAGGTTATGGCATGGAAGGCAGCTGACAGCTTGACGAAGATGTTAGGTGAGACACATCCGTCAACCTATCGAGCAATGTTGTTGCTCATGCGAATACTAGTAGTCAAGGGCAAGGAGCAGGAACTGGCAGAACTGGAGAAGCACATTCCGAGCTTTTATTGGAATGATGATTGCTATGAGATCATTTTGTTGAGTCGACCGAGTGCATCAGATGGAGCGAAAAGAATTGGAACCTGCAATATATTCTCCCAAGGGACAAGCGAGGAAAGTGGCTCGAAATCGTCAATAACTTCGAAAATGGAGGGTTATCCGGCAGCGGTTATGGCTATACTCTTATCCACTTCCTCGCCGAAGAAGATTGTAAAGCTCCTTTACGTCTGCTCCTGGACCTCGACGGACTGTCATTTAAATTGGAGGCCTTAGATCGTGACGGCAATACAGCATTGCACCTGGCGGTCAGCAAACGTCGCCTTGAGACTGCACGTTTACTTGTTGCCAAAAAGACTGGCATTGAGATTCTATCAAGAATGGAAAATGCAACATCGTTAATGCTTGCGGTCGACAACGACGATGAAAAAATGACGCAAGTACTTCTCGATTACGGCGCTCGGCTCGAGACACAAGATCCCTTCGATTACACAGCTCTGCATCGAGCCGCTTTTAGAAATGCTCTAAAAGCAGGGGAAACATTAATTAGAAATGGCGCGGATATGGCAAAACCAGGAAACTACGGGTGGACTCCACTCCACTGTGCCGTCCATCGGGGGCATAGGGAGTTTGTACAATTATTGCTTGAGAAGGGAGCAGACATAAGTGTTCGTGATAAGGGCTGGCGAACCCCACGACAACTCGCCTCAAGCAAAGAGATATATGATCTTCTAAGCGATCACGAAGCATGTGGCCAGGTGAACCAGACGGTAGAGGCTAGGAATCTATAGCCACAACCCAGATGATATCATATGCAAAACGTAGTCTCCGGCGCCGGACTTCCCCATCAAAACCTTAATTCTCGGCTCCCGTTCCGTCGGACGGAACCAATGAAATCACGTCGCAATCACGAAATTTGCGGGCCATGTCGCCTACCTTAACAAACTTTTATTTTGTCAAGAGCCTATCTTCGGCGCAATTTTGTCCCCGGCCACATAGACCCGAGCTGTATAAATATCGGGGAGAGTTCGTCGCAATTAGACGTGACCCAATCTCAGTCGGCTAGCCGAATCGTTTCCTCACACAATGTCGGGTGAATACAAAGTTCAACTTATCGGACCCAGTTACCTCATGTACGGTGACGAGTCCGGTACCATAACCGCAACCGCCATTTTAGCGAAGGCACCGGTACCTTCGAGGTTCCTCTTTCCAATAAAACCTTCGTCCCAGTCGGTGGATTGCAAATTGGCGGTCCTAAACTCATCGAAATCAAAATCGTCAGAGGCAACGAAACCCTTGCTCTTTACCCGGAAAAGGGCCTCAGCACCGGTCGGGAAGCTTGGGCGGTTTTGCAACCTTCCCCCACCGTTTTACCGCCAGAGTTTCCATGTGTCTTGGAGATTTTCGTGAATGGCATAGTTGAATCGGTGGTTTTCAGCAACCTTGGCGCCCCGGGCGGATCGGCACAGTCGATGGTGCCCCCAATGGACACTTTTGTGATGAGGGATGGAGCCATCTACAATGATCTCGAGGACACAGAATTGTTGAGCGTCACTTACCTTGTTCCACCGAGCGGGAGTTCTGCAAGTTCTATTGCTGAAACTCCTTATGTTCCCCAGGGAGAGGATACAGGGGGAGTCTTTTCTGGGGAAGTTATGTACATCAGTATCAAGTCTGCGACAGGCGAGATCGTCAAATACAATCCTACCAAACCGGTTGTTAATACTCCGGGATTGCCGGTTCTCGTGTGGAAGCAAATTATTCTTACTACTCCCCCTCCTACTATTGTCTACGACTTGGTTGTTTTCAGGACGGAGGGACCTCCACAAGTTGTCGCGTTCAAGATTGCTACTTAGATGCTGAGGAATATCTGACAGGGCGCATCCGGTATACATACTTGAAGTATTATTATCAGTTTCTCATAGTCAATCAAATGTATAAATTAAAATTACCGGCGCTACAGCGTTCCACCAAGTGGCACCGACATGCCTTGCGCTCTGCGAGCTGTAAAGATTTTGATGAGATAGCTTTTTGGCAGGGAAAAAAATGTGCCTCGAACAGTCCACTGACCGAGAACGACCTTGACTCGGTTATGTAGAGTAATTGGCTAAACATTTCCACGAGAAAATCAACTAAGACTATGGTTGGAGTTAGTAAATAAACTGGTCTAATAACGGAAGAAAAAAGCGAAGGTCCATATAATTGAAACTTGTTTACTGTGTCGATAACTTTGACTAAAGTTGGGAAGTGGCAACTTTAAACAATGCAGTATGGAGATATTTGGAAGTAAATTCATAAGGTTTAGCGGCTTTGGCAGCCTCGTTGTAAAGTGAAAATTTTTCACTCCCTTCCCTCACGCTATCGACATCCTCGATTCATCGTCATCCACAACGTACTGCCGTCGGCAGCGCCGCTTTTCCCTTCCCTCCCACCCTTCGGTAGACTTATTCACGGACGCATGGTTAAGGATTCTGGTTGGTTGGGCGGATAGTTTTCTCGGGTCGAATGGGTTTATAATTTTCACTTTTTATCATGTACATAAGTGGTCATAACCACGCCGACATTCATAGACACTATAGCTGTCAATTCATCGTCATACGATGACTCCGCTGAAGGGTCGTCATACCGCCCTTCAGAAAGGTTGCCAGGCTGTCGGCGTTGTCCTCGCTGGCTACAGACCCGAGCCACGTTCCCCTAAATAAACTAACCTTCGCATCTTCAGCTCATCGCAATGAATCTAATAACGTGGGTCCTGCGGCTCTGGCCTAGCAAGTAGTAGTAAGAATATGACCAGCTATGATTGCATACACCGAATCGTCATTCCCCCTTTTCGTAGGAGCATATAGCCCCAATGTTCCTGCTCCGCAGGCTATTAACGCTTCTTCCTCCAGAGATATCGATGCGCCTTGTGGCACCCAGTGAGGATAGTACGAGGATGCCAGGTGCGGCGACAACTACTCAGGCTGCCGGTATTAGGCCCGAATTTTGGAGAATATATACTTTGAAACATTGACTCTGAAAACTAAAGGCTTGAAATGAGCAAAAGAGGGTTGTGAAAAATTGCTATCAAATGAAGTAGAAAATAGGCTCAGCGTCCATGTGCAGAATCCATTAGACCGCAAGTCGGATAAAACGATGAGATGAAGTGAGAATCTGAGCGATTTGAGGCGGTTGAGAAGGAACGGGAGGAAAACTTTGCCATTTGAAATTTCAGCCAAAAATTATAAAATCCTGAATAGGACAACTGATCCCGGTTGCTTCGCCGATCCTTGGCAGATACCAGACTAAAACTTTCCTTATCTTCTTTGTCTCCGAATACTCAACATTATGCAAGAATTTAATCATTTAAAGTAGGACAACACCATTATTAACATTTATTATGTATACTATGCAACATCGCAGGTTGCAACTATACGAAATCCAGAGCTTTCTCGATATATCTCACCACACTAATTTTCGGTGAAGAGGAGGAACGATATGCAGCATCATTTGGGGCCTGGTTGTCGTAAAAGTTCAACCTGCTAACCGGCGTTGCTCCCCATCCGCGGACAAAGGTCCAGCCTGCCAGAAGACAAAGCCAGAGACCAAGCGGGATCCATGACCCAAGAGTATCTCCCCACCACCGATTTGAAATTGACCAGATCGAATTATTGCGGAAAAAGACTTCAAATCCTCTGAGGAGAACTTTGATAAGCAAGAGAACTTTCTAGGGCGATGTACGGAAAAGTGCGGACCCAAAGAACCCAATGAGCGCTAGATATGGTTGCATGCGAGTTCTTGTCGGTTCAAGACTGCATAGTCCTTGTCGATGTAAACCACGTTGGAAGCGCAAAAATGCCAGACAAATAAATACCCAAGGGAAGAGCGCACATGTTTGCACCACTTGGTCCAAAAATGACTGAGCCTATATTTAAACTCACAGAAAGAGATCAATTACGTTTTGTGCCGTTGTATCACCCAAAGTCAGAAATGCCAGCAGCCCAGAAAATGCGGAGACTGTCAGAGAAATCCAAGGCTGGTTCCAGCGATTCCGTGAATTGAAAATTATAGGTGCCTGCTTTGCACCTGCAAGGGCATATAAAGTTCGGCTCTACGAAGGTCAGCAACATTTTGAAGACGAGATACAGTGACATAGAGGTCGGCGTTGGCAACAGAGAGTGCGGAAATCAATGCAACAGAATTGATTACATGCGCCATAGCAGGAATTCCCGCTCTTTGAACTAAGAGAGAAAAGGGCCATGGCGGAGTGATCCCAGTGGCCTCGGCTCGCAGAATCGGATCGTTGGAAGATACGTTCAATCCCAATGCAACAATAGCACCAACGTAGAAAAACACAATTCTGGTAGCAACTCGTCGTGCCACTCTCGGAATCGTTTGCCGAGGCCTCTCTGTGTCTGCCGCTGCTATTCCGATTAATTCGACCCCTGAATAACTGAAAAATGATTTAGCGCAAGCCGACAAGAAACCGAGAAACCGTCCCATAGATCCATCGGCGAGATAGGCTTTGAAAGCAGCCTCTCTCCAATCTATCGTTATTTACTTGCGTGGAATGTATAGTACAACCGAATCCAGGTCTTCCAATGCAATTTTGTGTTGCGGATGTTGATGTGCAAGGAATCGGTTGGTTGTTTATGTCAGTCCCGAGTAAGGCTGTTGCCGGTGACGCTTGCATTGGCAAAAGGACTCCAATACAGATGATTGCCATCATGGCCAAGATTTTTATAAACGTCAACCAATACTCAATCTCTCCATATCTCCGGACCTTTAAGCAGTTGATGATGATGGGAATTGGAAAGAATATCGCTATCCAAACGGCGGCGTTAATTGTAGGAAACCAGAAAGCCATGATTTTGGTTATCGAAATGAGTTTCCCGGGGAATCCGAACAAGTAACCGAACCAGTATGCCCAACCACACGCAAACCCCTTAAAATCAGCCAAAACAAACAAATGTTAAGTTACAACTGCGGGCGACAGAAAACGATTCACAAGATCAAACATGCCGCCGGGGAGAGGAAGTAGACCAGCCATCTCACCTAATGTGTTCTGGAAAAGATCAATACATGCGTCAAGAGTTTCTGACCACAACCGCATATTGTATTCCGCCCATCATTGCATATCCCAACCATAAAGAAACTGGCCCGCTCCAATATAGCCATTGCCCAGAAGAGGACAAAACTCCAGTTCCTATTGCGGCGCCAATCAGTCAGCAATTCTTCATGAAAGTATCACGTACCGAGCGCCAACATCTCAAGATGACGAGCTTTGAGCTTTGAGAATTGTTGTGAGACACGTTCTGGCGCTTCAGTGCGTTCCTCTTGAGGATTGACGGGAATTGCTGATTGGGTTGCCTGGCGCTCTGAAGAATTATTGAGCGCGGGTCCCAAAGCCCGCTGTGCGGGCCCATCAGAATCCATTCGTCACTTGCAAGGCACGGAATGTCTGACGATTGAGAGGATTACACTTCAATAAATAGTTTTGAAACCCCTCAAAATTATTAAGCTTTCTGCCTAAGAGGCTATGAAAGTGATAATCAATAAAGAAGGTTTGCCTCACCGCCCCCATTCCCCGAGGCATGTGACTTTCAGAGGCCCAGACCTACATTCAAGCGCTAATAGCCGCTATTCGGACACTGCTTCACGGGCCGTTACCTCTGCAACCCAACGATCTACCTAGCCACTTTTGGCGGCTGGGCAATATTGACTTTCTTTTGGTCGCTATATCCCTCATCATTCCTTGCCAGGAGTGGGGGTGGATTCGCCGGACCTGCATTTTCTATGCTATATGCCATAAATGGAAACAACTTCTGAAAATCAGCGGCGCGATGGAATTGACAAGCGAAGGCAGGGTTAATGTAATCTAGAATGGCTTAACACAAGCGCTCAGAGTATCTCACCACCACAGCATACTGAATTGCGCCGGTTATTAGATATCCCAAGCAAAACGAAACCAGTCCACTCCAATAGAGCAATTGTCCTGACTTCTGAAGACAACAAAAGGCCCATTCCTAGCGCCTGCAACTCAGCAAACCAAGTTCTTGATATTATTACGTACCAGGCCTTTCTTTCTTTCTCTTTTTTTTTTTTTTTTTTTTTTTTTTTTTTTTTTTTTTTTTTTTTTCTCTTCGGCTTTCTGATCGCGTGCTCAAGTCCTAAGGTCGCTATTCGGATATTGGCTCACGCAACTTCACGGGACGGTGTCTTACGACTCGGAACATCCACGATCCAGGTTCTAACCTTATTAGAAATTTATTACCATAGACACGAATATCAAAAGAAGGACTGGAAGAATCACAGAAAGATTTGCCATAGGATGGGTTGCGTCGCAGCATTAATCACTAAGTACGATGATAAAAGCAAAAGATCAAATCTTTCGGAGTGACATCAAGCCTTGACCCCGTAAAAGAAATCCTCGCACCGTGCAACCATACATGCCAAAGAATATCGCGAAAGAAATTCCGGCACTAAATCTGAAGAATATAACTGCTCACCCTCCATGCCATGCAAAGCTAACATCATAAAATGCCCTTGAAAGAAAACCACCCACCCACAATCAACCAAATACAATAAAGCCAAACACATCATAACCAAGCCAAGCTCTGCGAAAAGCTGATACCTAAAACTCACGCAAAGCGAAAGAAGACTAGCAGCTGCAGCTCATTTAAAATCATGCATGGACCTCCCGTCTCCGTGCTCTTGATAAGGCCAGGGCCCGTCCTCATCCACGTTAGTCGTGTCCAACTCAAGGTCGATGCCTAGCTCCTCACGAATCTTGGCGAAGATATCGGCAATCGAATAGTAAAGGGCAATTGTAGGACGGCCAAGACCGTCTTCGTTCTCAATATTCGCGTATAAAATACCCACAGCCTCCGTGGCAACCACTATGGTAGAGACCTGGCTCCGTTGAAATGCCACTACCAGCGATCCTGAATCCCCACTGTCGGCGAACGCAGCGTCGTCGCCGATGATCGTGCACGCCTGGCTGACAGGCACATCCATGTACAAAGACTCCATAGGTGACAAACCTCGTGTGTAGTCAGGGTCCCAACGTACAGAAGCAAGCTTCCCTACTTTTCCCTCTGTATATCCGGTTCTAATACCCACTTTGTATACGGGTGTCCCAAGAGAGGGGTTTGATACGATGTTTGGAATATCCGCTCCGGGTGCGAAATTTTGATTGCTGCGATATAGAGGGATCTTCTTTAGTTGGTTGGTGGCAGCGCGGTCTTTGGTTATTTCGAGTAATGCAAAGTCTTCCTTGAAGTACGGTGCCTTGGTCGAGGTTCGAGTCGAACAGAACTTTACATCCCCCAAATGCAGCTGAAGATTGTCTAGGTCGGCTATTTTCTGACGGATAGAGTTCGTTGCAGGTACGTCGTTGTATCTGATTGCCCACGATAGGCCAATGGAAAGTGATTTTCGTGCCTCGGCGCAGGGTTTTGAGGCGGGTGCTTGGATCTGATTGTTGCGTTGGTGGGCGAGATCAGCAACATGTCCTGCAGTTAACGCATATATAGTATCGTCTTGGTCAGATACCGATCGAACATAGAGACCGAAACCACCTGCAATGATTCCATCTTCGAACGAAGATATTGAAGATCCCAGGGGCACACGCGGATAGTACCACACCCTGCCACACGCATTTACAGTCCCGGTAGCGAATCGAATAGGAACTGTTTCATAGCTAAAACAGGGAAATAATTCCAATAGTGTAATCACACGCTCGATGTCCGCACATTCGGGCACGACAATGTTAATGACCGGAACGGATACGTCCAAAGTAATCCCCCATCTAGAGGGATAAACAACGAAATTTGCCAGACGGGAAGAGATAAAAGAAGATACATATTCGCATTCATGATTTAAAACTTGATCGGCCATTGTTGACTCTGGTTGATACAAGAAAACTCGATGATTGAATATCCTCCGTATCGTGCCGAAATCCTCAGAGGGCAGGGAATCGTAAAAATCGATTTGTTTCAGAAGGTGGGTAAAGTGGATCTGAGCATTATGTATGGCATCAGATAATTCGTCCTGATGCAAGTCCTGGGAAGCGCGAAGCTTGTGATCCATTAACTCGACCCGAAGTAAGTATTTGAGATTCTTAAGTGACAATGCCGAACCAAGTATATCATCCCGACTGGGGGGAATTGAGCGGAATCTCGCTCGAAGCCGACTAGTAACAAAAAACACGGATTCCGAACGTGACGACATAATCTCAAAGATTTCTTGTCCAGAACAGGTGTCGAAAATAGTCTAGACAATAATCAGTCGTGACCGTGAGAACAACTCACAATCAATAAAGAGTGTACGAAGTTCAAGAATGGAGCCACCATCCCAGATTCCACGCACTGACTTATGACCCGATTCAGAATATCGTTCAACTCAACTTCCTCGGATCTCATTGCCCTGTCAGCAGCCTCCTGCGTAAGTCGGCCTGGGCTAGCGTTTACCGCTCCTCCAGAGGTCGGCGGAAGAGGTTGAAACATGATCAAAGGCGGGAATTAAGTTTGTCACTTTTCCGCCGATCATCGTCAGATCGGAGCCTCCGACCTTCGAAAAATCCCACGATCTTAACCACCAATGCTCCAATTGACTTGGGATTTTGAGTGCT
>Ga0335078_10004552_pt1 | contig 20539 bp, 16 predicted proteins | sample Lox_Sample_32_FD_206711 | JGI IMG/M metagenome (GOLD analysis project Ga0335078, IMG submission 206711) | Soil microbial communities from Loxahatchee National Wildlife Refuge, Florida, United States - Lox_Sample_3.2 | ecosystem: Environmental > Terrestrial > Soil > Wetlands | place: USA... | reverse complement strand
CGTGGGAGCCGGCGAATGGACAGAGGTTCGACGCGAGCCGCGTTTTGCTGGACCCATATGCGCGCGCCGTGGCCGTTCCTTTGGGCTATAGTCGGGCAGCGGGTGCGCCAGCCATGAAGAGCGTCACTATCGATTCCCGCGACTATGACTGGGAAGGCGACCGGCCCTTGCAACGGCCGGCCTCCCACACCGTGATTTACGAAATGCACGTGCGAGGTTTTACGCGGCATCCGAACTCCGGCGTGGCGGACAACCTGCGCGGCACATACCGCGGGGTGATCGAAAAGATTCCTTACCTTCAGCAGCTCGGTATCACGGCGGTCGAGCTGCTTCCGGTGTTCCAGTTCGATTCTCACGACGCTCCGTCCGGGCTCACGAACTATTGGGGCTACGCGCCGGTTTCATTCTTTGCCCCCCACCGGGCTTACAGCTCACGCCAGGATGCGGCCGGGCCGGTGCATGAATTTCGGGACATGGTGAAGGCGCTGCATCGTGCAGGCATTGAGGTCATCCTCGACGTCGTGTTCAACCATACCGCCGAGGGAGACCACACAGGCCCGACCTTCAACTTCCGTGGAATCGACAATAGCACTTACTACATGCTGGACTCCGACCGTTCGCACTACGCCAATTACAGCGGTACCGGAAACACGGTGAACGCGAATCACCCGGTAGTGCGGCGCATGATCGTTGACAGTCTGCGTTACTGGGTGCGGGAGATGCACGTCGATGGGTTCCGCTTTGATCTGGCTTCGATTCTGGATCGCGATGCGTCAGGCCGGCCGATGCTGGATCCGCCGGTTTTATGGGACATCGAGTCAGACCCGGCGCTGGCGGGAACCAAGCTGATCGCAGAGGCGTGGGATGCGGCCGGACTCTATCAGGTCGGGACCTTCGCGGGGGATAGCTGGCGTGAGTGGAACGGGCAGTTCCGTGACGACGTGCGGAGTTTCTTCCGCGGCGACGACGGATCCGTTGCGCGTGTCGCGGACAGAGTGCTGGGCAGTCCACAAATCTACGGACGCAAGGAGCGCGAACCGGAGGTCAGCGTCAACTTCGTCACCTGCCACGACGGATTTACGCTGAACGATCTGGTCTCCTACAGCGTGAAGCATAACGAGGCGAACGGGGAATCGAACCGCGACGGAACGGACGATAACAGAGGCTGGAACTGCGGGGTAGAAGGGCCAACCCGGGATGGCGCGGTGGAAGCGCTGCGTGAGCGGCAAATCCGGAATTTGCTGGCTTGCACGATGATTTCGCTGGGCATGCCGATGATCACGATGGGCGATGAGGTCCGGCGTACGCAAGGCGGGAATAATAACGCGTATTGCCAGGACAACGATGCGAGCTGGTTCGACTGGTCGCTGGTTTCGAAGCATGCCGGACTGCTGCGTTTTGTCCGGCTTTTGATCGAGCGCCGTCTCGCGCGCGATATGGCCGAGGAGCCAGGCGCGGAATCGCTGATCCACCTTCTCCGCGAATCCAACAAGGCGTGGCACGGCGTGAAGCTGAATCAACCTGACTGGAGCCATTCGTCGCACAGCATCGCGCTGACCGCGGAGATTCTGAGGAACCGGGTCTTCATCCACTGGATGCTCAACGCCTGGCGTGAGCCACTCGATTTTGAACTGCCGAAGGAATGCGGGCAGTGGAAGCGGTGTATCGATACCAGCCTCGAGCCTCCGGAGGACATCGTCACTTGGGAGGAAGCGCGGCCTGTACTCGACGGGTCCTATCGGGCTGCTCCTCATTCGGTGGTGGTGTTATTTTCATCAAAGTCCCAACCAACGGCCTTGCAGCACGCTCGTCCTGCATGAAAGCTGTCTTCCCCTGGATGAGCGCCGCCTAAGCAGCCCTCCAAGCTGCGAGTAATTCCAGTTGTGCTTTGGCCGCATTAGTCAACGAAGCCGTCGCTGGCCTCCGGCCTTATCTGGGTGGGGGTCCTGGCGTGGGCCGTACGCGATCAATCCAGCGCGCGACCTCGGACCGCGCATTGTCCATTCGCTTCTAACGCTCGGCAAGAAGATGGGTTCCGGCTGGAGTGACGCCGCTGTGCCAGTGATTGGTCCACTGACAGACGCCGGGCGGGGTTGTTCGCTCGACTTGCCCATCTTTAACGCCAGCGGGTCGACGGAGCACAAATCATGATAGCGCTCGGAAAGCTATGCCGAACGTAAAAGCACGCCATGTGGAGGCCTATCAGACCCGCGTTGTACGATATTTATGTGGGAGGATAGGCCATGAAGAACGTCCCAGCACCCATTTCCCTGGCCGGGTCCGAACTCGGCGAAACCCGTCACGTCTGCGCGTTTTTCAACAGCGACGAGGAAGAATATCGCGTGTTGCTTCCGTTCATTAAGGACGGACTGAAATCCGGCGACAAAGCCGTTCATGTCCTAAACCCAGAGCAACGTCAGGACCATCTACAACGCCTGGCTGGCGCAGGCATTGACCCGGCGGCAGCGCAGCAGAGCGGGCAACTGGAGCTTCGGATCAACACCGAAGTCTACCTTCCAGATGGCCGCTTCGATCAGGACCGGATGCTGCAAGTGTTTGAGCAACTGGCCAGTGGAAACGCCAAGGGAGGATTTCCGCTGAGTCGAATTTGTTGTCGTATGGACTGGGCGGTTGAAGATCGATCTCATGTCGACGACGTGATTGAATTCGAATCGCGTGTAAACGACGTTTGGCGCCGCCACGACGACGCGGTCATCTGCACTTACCATCTGGGGCAGTTTGGAGGCGACGCGGTGATTGACGTCATGCGGACGCATCCGATGGTCATCGTCGGCGGGATGCTTCAGCAGAATCCTTTCTTTGTGCCGCCGGATGAGTTCCTGCGAGAATTTCGCCAACGGCGGGCTGGTCGCGGTAGCTCACATGCGACGGCCTGAGACATAGACGTGCAACGCGAAGATGTTGCAGAGGAGGTCAAGCTCCTTCAGCGCTGTATTAATGATCTGGTCAGCCTCGTTGCCCTTCCTGCCATGTGGAGCGGCGGCGAGCCCTCCCAGATTGTTCATACCTTGCTCGACGCGCTTCTGCGTATGCTCCAACTGGATCTCGTCTATGTACGGTTGAGGGACGCGGGCGGTCAGGCGCCCATCGAGATGGTTCGGTTCGCTCAATCGCGAGAACAGACGGCCCAACCGCACGAGATCGGCGAGGTATTCAAACACTGGTTGGGGGCCGACCCTCAGGAATGGCCTCCGCTGATACCAAACCCTATTGGAGATGGAGACCTTTCCATCGTGCCCTTGGGACTGGGGCTGCAGGGCGATATTGGCGTAATCGTAGCAGGATCGGAGCGAGCAGATTTCCCGCGGCAAACCGAGAGATTGATTCTGAGCGTAGCAGCGAATCAAGCGTCAATCGGGCTGCAAGGGGCGCGGCTCCTGAACGAACAAAAGCATCTCGCGACTGAACTCGATCGACGCGTCGCGCAACGAACTGCGGAACTTGCCGCGGCCAACCAAGACCTGCGGAAGGAAATTGCCGATCGCAAGCACGCCGAGGAAGATCTGAGAAGGAGCGAAGAAAAGCATCGCCTGGTAGTCGAAACGGCCAACGATGCCGTTATCAGCATGGACGATAATGGCACAATTCAGTTCGCCAACCCCGCAACCGCGAGAATCTTTGGCTATGATCCGACGGAGTTGGTGGGGCGGCCATTGACTGTTCTCATGCCGGAATTCGTGCGGGAGTTTCACGATCGGGGGTTCAGGCGGTACCTGGCGACGAGCCACCGGCACATCAACTGGCAAGGGACCGAGTTGACCGCGCTGCGCAAGGATGGCCAGGAACTCCCAGTAGAAGTTTCGTTTGGTGAATTGACGAGAGATGGGCATAAAGTATTTACCGGATTCATCCGCGATATCAGCGAAAGAAGGCAGGCCGCGGACAAACTTCTCGCCAGCGAACGTAGCCTGCGTGAATTAACAGAGACGATTCCACAGATGCTCTGGAGTGCCGAAGAGGACGGCACGGTGAACTATTGTAACCAGCGTATTCTCGACTACACGGGACTGTCTGTCGAGGAAGTGCGAGGCTCTGGCTGGCTAACAGCAGTTCATCCAGACGACATCGAAAAGGCAACTCGCGCCTGGTTGGGCTCAGTTACGAGCGGCGAAGCATTTCAGTGCGAGTTCCGCTTTCGGCGGGCGCCAGACGCTTACCGTTGGTGCATTTCTAACGCCGTACCACTGTGCGATCTCGGAGGGAAGGTCATCAGATGGTTCGGAACAATCGTTGATCTGCACGACTGGAGAGAAGCACAACAAGCCTTGCATGCGATTCAGACCCGTCAGGTCGCGGTCCGCGCGGAGGTGGGCCTGGCTTTTGGGCAGCAAGAGAGTCTTGAGGCGATCCTGCACGAGTGTGCGGAATCCATAGTGCGGCATCTCGATGCAGCATTTGCGAGGATTTGGACGCTGAGTCGTGACGGAAGGATGCTGGAGTTGCGGGCCAGTGCTGGCCTTTACACACACCTCAATGGAGCTCACTCACGGATACCGATCGGCCAACTCAAGATTGGGACCATCGCACGGGAACAGAAACACGTTCTCACCAACGACATCATCAATGATCCTCGAATCAGCGATAAAACCTGGGCAGCCAATGAGGGGATGTCGAGTTTTGCCGGGTACCCGCTGCTGGTGGGAACGCGAACCCTGGGAGTGGTGGCATTGTTTTCTCGAAAGCCGCTTACAACCGGAACAGCAGAGGCACTGGCATCCATTGCGGACTTGATCGCACAAGGTATTGAACGCAAACATGCTGAAGATAAGCTACGCGCCAGCGAACGCGATCTTAGTTTGATCATTGAGACGATTCCCGGCTTGGTTTGGTGCGCAGCTCCGGACGGCGAACTCAACTATTTGAATCGACGTATACTGGACTACACCGGCGCAAGCCCTGACGCTTGGGCGCAGCTTGGCTGGACCAATTTCCTCCACCCGGATGATGTGGAGCCGACTGCACAAGCATGGGCGCATGCTGTGGCAACCGGCCAGCCGCATCAAACTCAATGCCGATTCCGCCGGTCCGATGGGGTCTACCGATGGTTTCAGGTGCTTGGTCAGGCCGCGCGCGACAGTGCGGGCAAAGTTCTTCGCTGGCACGGATTACTCATCGATATCGACGACCGGAAAAACATGGAGGAAGCCCTGCGCAGTAACCAGGAGCGGCTATCGCGAGCCATACAGAACGCCACGGTTGGCGAATTTGCCGCCGCTATCGCGCACGAAATCAACCAGCCGCTCGCGGCCGTGGTCGCGAACGGTCAAGCCTGCCTGCGGTGGCTTGCGGCGCAACCTCCAGGCATCGCCAAAGCCCAGGAAGCCGCGGAAAGGATTGTTCGCGACGGTAAGGAAGCCGGAGAGGTGGTGCGGCGTATCCGGGCGCTGTTCAAGCAGGCAGCCATCGAGAAGATCGAGCTCGATCTGAATGAGGTGATCGGCGAGATGCTCCATCTCCTGACTGGCGAGACGGCGAGACGGCGCGTTGCCGTGGAGGCGGACCTATGTCAGGATTTGGCGTCCGTGGCGGGTGATCGCGTGCAGTTGCAGCAAGTGCTTTTCAACCTGCTTCTCAACGCGATCGAGGCCATGGACCCGGTGGTGGATCGTCCCAAGAAACTCATCATTTGTTCGAAACAACCCAGCCCCGAAACCGTTCTGGTCGAGGTGCGGGATTGCGGCACTGGCCTGAAGGATCCAGACAAAGTCTTCGAGGCTTTCTTCACTACCAAAGAAAACGGGATGGGCATGGGGCTGGCGATTTGCCGTTCCATCATTGATGCCCATGGCGGCCGGCTATGGGCGGCATCCGCTCAAGGCGTAGGTACCACCTTCTCTTTTAGCCTTCCAGTCCGAGCGTAGCGTCATGAACTCCGACAGCCCTGTTGTCTTCGTGGTGGATGACGACCATCGTGTACGAGAAGCGCTGTCCAGCCTCATTTCCTCAGCAGGACTTCGAGTGGCTGTCTTCGGCTCAGCTTCGGAATTTCTGGAATCTGAAAAGCCGGATGCCCCGGCATGCCTTGTCCTGGATTTGCAACTTCCGGGCACTGGCGGACTGGAACTCCAGCAGCAGTTGTTAGCCGGAGATACTCCGCCGATTGTCTTCATCTCAGGTCACGGCGATATCCCATCTTCGGTGCGCGCTATCAAGGCCGGTGCGATCGAGTTCCTTTCAAAGCCCTTCGACGATCAGGAACTGCTTCGAGCGATTCAAGCCGCTATTGATCAGGATAAAATCGCACGTCAGAAGAGATCGGAGCTTGCCGAATTGCAAAGGCGCTACAAGCTTCTCACGCCTCGCGAACGGGAAGTGCTTCCCTTCGTGGTCGCGGGCTTCGCCAACAAACAGACGGGCGCCGATCTGGGCGCCAGCGAGATCACGATTGGGGTTCACCGGGGCCAGATCATGCGGAAGATGGCCGCAAAATCTCTCGCGGAGCTGATCAGAATGGCCGACAAACTCGGAATCGCCCGAGCCGCTGGAACTGCCTAAATAAACCTATAATAGCCATCCTGCGATGTCGCCGGTATCATGAGTTTACTGGGGATAGATCTTGAAAATGGCAAACGAAGTAATACCAGTCGTCGCGGCGGTGGATGACGATTTTCGAATTCGAGAGGCCATAGCAAGCCTTCTGGAATCAGCAGGATACGCACCTGTGGTGTTCTCTTCCGCCGAGGAGTTCCTGGGTTCGGGGACACTAGCCGCAGCAACCTGTGTGATTACCGACGTTCGGATGCCCGGAATGGATGGCATCGAGTTAAACCGACGCATCAGGCTTGAGCGACCGGCGTTGCCAGTGATCTTAATATCCGCGCACTATAATGCTGAACTTCGGCAGAAGGCTATCGACGAAGGCGCCGTCGATTTTCTATTCAAACCCTTCGATGCCGCCGACCTCCTCAAAGTTGTCCAGTTGGCTCTGACTAAGACTACCTAAGTACCTTCCGGTTGAAAGCGCAGCCGGCCTATTCCGCTCCCCATCCTTGCGTCTCGGCGAAGCAACTTGCCAATTCGATTTGGAACCGGCATAAATAATCCTATAATTGTCAGCCTTCGACTCCCCGCCTATCATCGAAGTGTGTTCAGGGTGGCCTTCGTGATGGCAAACGTTGGAAGACACAGCGCGAGCTGGGTTTGATCAGAGGAAAACGCGGACATCTCGCATTCATAAAGGAGTAAGACTATGACTACTTTAGATTTGATCGGATCCAGCCCGAAATTCCGGTCACTGATGACAGAGGTGGCAAGGGTTGCACCAGTGGACTCCGCAGTCTTGATCCAGGGCGAAACGGGAACCGGAAAAGAGTTGATTGCGAGAGCCATTCATGAGGCTAGCCGTCGCCGTAACCACCGCTTTGTGGCACTGAACTGCGCAGCGCTTCCGAGTGCGCTGTTGGAGAGCGAACTGTTCGGCCACGAAAAAGGCGCTTTCACGGGCGCCTGGGCGCAAACCAAGGGGCGATTTCAGATGGCGGATGAAGGCACGCTCTTTCTCGACGAGATAGGCGACCTGCCGCTGGAACTTCAGCCCAAGCTGTTGCGCGCCCTGCAAGAGCGCGAGTTCGAGCCTTTAGGTAGCGCCCAGACCGTGCGAGTCAACGTGCGGGTGGTGGCGGCGACAAACCAAGATCTCGAGCAACTTGTGAGCAAGAAGTTGTTTCGGGCAGACCTGTTCTACCGGTTGAACGTCATTCCAATCTACCTGCCTCCGTTGCGTGAACGCGTTCAGGACATCCTGCCGCTGACGCAATTCTTCGTAGCAAAGTTTGCTGCCTGTCTGAACAAGCCCATCGACTTGATTCCCGATGAAGTGGTGGAGATCCTCAAAGCGCATGACTGGCCGGGAAATATTCGGGAACTACAAAATGTCATCGAACGCGCAGTACTCTTTTCCCCCGGGTCGGTGCTGCGTCTGCCGCTGGACTTGAAGCAGCCGCTGTCGCAGCGCTCAGAGAGCGCCTCACGCACACTCGCCGACGCCGATCGGGAGCATATCCTGGAAACATTGAAGCAAACCGGCTGGATGATCGGAGGGCAGGACGGAGCGGCCAATCGGCTTGGATTGCCGCGAACTACGCTGATTTATAAGATGCGAAAGCTTGGAATTGAAACACGCCGATCCTCGAGGGCGCGTCCCATTCGGCAGTTGGCGGATAAACAGTGCAATGCCGCCGCGAACTGTTGAGGAGAGTACGCGACTAGTTGGAAAGCCTCAGCCCGGGTTTCATTCCACAAGGGAGATGATCATGCAAGAGGAACAAATACGTGAAGCTCTGAACAAACACTGGCAGGCCTCAGCGTCCGGCGACGCAAACGCGGAGCACGATATTTACGATGAAGATGCCATTTGTGACTATCCTCAGTCAGGCGAACGAATCCTCGGGCGAAGCAATTTGCAGGCCTTGCGGAGTCATCATCCAGGCAAGCCGGCAGGTTTCAACGTCAAGCGAATTCTCGGAAAAGATAACCTCTGGATCACGGAATATACAATCACCTATCAGGGGCGGCCAGCGTTCACGGTGAGCATTATGGAGTTCCGCAACGGTAAGGTCGTGCACGAGACACAGTATTTCGCGGATCCCTTCGAGGCGCCAGCGTGGCGGAGCCAGTGGGTTCAGCGGATGGCGTGACATTTGTGAAAGGAACCCAATCATGCCACATGACCTCGTTCCCGGAAACGTTTTTCCTGACTACCAACTGCCCGATCACACAGGCACGCCGCACAAGCTCAGCGAACTCCAGGGCGATGATCCCCTGATCCTGACGCTTGCGCGCGGCCACTACTGCCCGAAAGAACACCAGCAGCATCTGGATCTTGCCGCGTTTTATCCGAAGATCGCTGTGGCATACACTCAGATTGTCACGATCTCCACCGACGACCACCACACTCTCCAGGAGTTTCGCGCGTCAGTGGGCGCCCAGTGGACCTTCCTCTCCGACCCCGAAAGAACGATTCAGAAGGATCTCGACATCGCGGAGTATACCGACCCAGAACATAATCCGATGATCCCGCACACACTCGTGCTCAAGCCGGGACTCATCATCCACAGCATTTATAACGGCTATTGGTTCTGGGGCCGGCCTTCTGTCATTGACCTCTGGCACGACCTGCGGGCCGTGACGCGCGAGATCCGCCCCGACTGGGATCTGAGGGTTCCTGGCCTCCGCGAGGCTTGGAACGCCGACGACTTGTCGGCCTTCCATGGATGGAACAAGGCGCCAAGGGCAGTTTAGTCCGCGATCAGAGATCGACGATCAGAGATCGATTTCGACATCGCCAGATGGTCTCGAACAGCAGATCAGCACGTTGCCCGTGGCTGGTGGCCCGAGTGGATCGGGCTCATAGTTGACAGTTCCTCCGATCAATGCGCACTCGCAGGTATGGCAGACTCCTGTGCGGCACGACCACTGTACGGGAACGTCGCAAGCTTCTGCAAGTTCCAGCAAACTCGAAAACCGTGAATCCCACGAAACCGTGAGCCCGCTTCGGGTAAATGAAATCTGTGGGCCGATGCCGGGCTTTCCCGCAGGAGCGTGAGCCGGCGTGTGGGAAGATCGCGCAATTCCTGGTGTGATCGGCGCTTCCGCCCCAAATACCTCCTGGTGAATTCGTGTGGAATCGGCGCCCCATGCCTTCAAGCCCTGGGTCAGTTGCTCGAGGAATGCTGGTGGACCGCACAGATAGAAATCCGCATCGCGAGTTACACCCAGCCGATCGAGCAGCGGCGTGTCCACATGCCCAACCGAGTCATAATCGACACCTGGTTCATCCCCTGAATCGGGCTTGCTGTAGACAATGTGGCTTCGGCTGTTCACCAGCGTTTGCAAGAGGCCACGCGACTCTTTTGCAAATGGGTGCTCTGCGCGGTTACGCGCGCCATAGATCCACCAGATTTCACGACGTGAGGCCGCGGAGGACAGCGAGTGTAACATGGCGAGTACAGGGGTTGCCCCGATGCCGGCACTGAGCAAAACGACTGGAGCATCGCCGGACCCTAGTGTAAAACCTCCCCGAGGCGCGCTCATTTCCAAGACGTCGCCCGCTTGCACGTGACTGTGAAGATAACAGCTGACAGCCCCGTTCGTCTCGCGTTTGACGCTCACCCGAAAAGTTCCGGGACCGGGCATGCCCGACATCGAGTAGCTCCGGAGCAGCATGGGGCCGTCCAGTGTGGTTCGCAACCGTAACACAAGAAACTGTCCGGGCAGACCTAAGGGCAGAGATGGCCGGTCGGGTTGTTCGAGGTACAGCGAGACCACGTCGGCAGTCTCTCGCTCCAGTCGCGTGACGTGCGTTGGTCGAAAGCCTGGCCATGCTGGTGGCGGGCCGCCTGAGGCCCTGAGCCCGGGATTGCCCCCCTCCGAAGTCTTGTGCTCTGCAATTGCCTTTAAAGACGTTTTCCAGCCCTGGCTGAGTGCTGGAACTCTCAGCGAGCGTTCCAGTTCTTCGCGCGAAGGGTCTGGCAAGTACAGGAGAGCATCAATGTTAGCGACTGTGACGTGCTCGGGGCCATCCGCCACTTTCGTGATTTCATCCCCAGCGCCAACTTCACCCTCTTCCAGTACGCGAAAGTAGAAGCCAGGCCGGTGATGTGACACAAGCAGAGCAGCCATTGCCGGTTCTGCCATTCTGATACCTACCCGATAACATGTGACACGGGGCTGAGTAACCTCGAAGAGCGCGCTTCCAATGCGGTACCGATCGCCGATGCTAACCTCATCATCGGGTAAACCGGCTACCGTGAAGTTCTCACCAAACTGTCCGAACGAAAAATCGGTGCGGCCGAGGTGAGCCTCCCAGTAGCGATAAGCGTCCATTTGATAGACCATCACCGCGCGGTGTTCGCCTCCATGCCCGGCGAGATCCCCTTGTCCATCGCCTTCCAGATTCAGGCGGCGGACTGCAATCCTGCCCTGCACGGGCTGCTTCCAGATCGCGGTGTGGACTTTCTCGCCCCTCCATGCCACGTCACGAGGAAGCCCGACATTGATTGACAGAAGCCGCGCCATACGTTCAATTGGCTGGCAAATCTCATTCCAAGCTTTTGGTGTGTAGTATCTCAAAGATGCGCGGGACATAAGCGCGAGGTGACGACAGTCAGTGTCGAGGCGTTGACGGAAGACGACGCCGCTCTGCGCTTCTATCTTTCGTTTCTATACCTTCGTCGTGGTCCACCACTTGCATGCACGACTACGAGCAACCGCTGAATGGTGCTTGCAGTCGAGTGTAGCAGCGAAACAGAGGAGAACGAACATGAAGATACTGATGATGCTAACATCGCATGATCGATTGGGCAACACGGGCCGCAAGACCGGCTTCTGGCTGGAGGAATTCGCAGCCCCGTACTTTGTCTTCCGGGATGCTGGTGTCGAACTGACGCTGGCTTCACCAAAAGGAGGACAACCCCCGATCGATCCGAAGAGCGATCTGCCGGAGAATCAAACCCCCGCGATGACGCGTTTTAAGCAGGATACGGCAGCACAGAAGCAGCTATCTGAGACGGTAAAGCTTTCCAACATGAAATCGGAGGATTTCGACACCATATTTTACGTGGGCGGCCACGGTCCAATGTGGGACCTCGCCGATAACCCCGATTCCATCGCGTTGATCGAGTCCTTCTATAACTCCGGCAAGCCGGTAGCGGCTGTCTGTCATTCGCCGGCCGTCTTCCATCGCGTAATGGTTCAGGGGCAGCCTCTCGTAAAAGGAAAACGTGTAACCGGCTTTACCAATGGCGAAGAGGCCGCCGTCAATTTGACCCGCGTCGTGCCTTTCCTGGTTGAAGACGAGCTGAAGAGAATCGGCGGGATCTACGAGAAGGCAGCCGACTGGGCACCCTTCGCAGTAGTTGACGGTCGAGTTGTGACTGGCCAGAATCCGGCTTCGTCGACTGCTGCGGCCAGGGCACTGCTGGAATTGCTCGCAGTTCGGAAGGCTGCTTAGCTGCTAAGAGCTCGGCGCTTGTTCGGGAGCAGCAGCTTCGACGAAACAAGCGAATAAACAAGGAGCCATCATGATCAGTCTCGCTGACTCCAAGCGAATGATTGCCGCTGCAGAGCGGAGGACCTCCTTGCTCATCGGTGCCTGTGTAGCCTTGTTCGCCGGTTCGGTGCTTTTCGCACAACAAGCTCAGTTTCAGGGCAGCGTTGCGGCGGGAGTAGCTTCTCCCACTCCCGTCGCCTTGACGCTGCGTGACGCGATCGATCGGGGGCTGCGAACTAACCTCGGCCTGCTTCTAAGCGGACAGGCGAGCGAAGCCTCGCGCGGCGAGCGTCTGCGGTCCTTGAGCGCGCTCCTGCCGCAAGTGACCGGTCTGGTGAGCGAGAACGTCCAGCAAGTAGATTTGCCAAGCCACGGGATCGACTTTCATCCCCCTGGCCTCTCCATTCCGACCATCGTCGGCCCGTTCCACTATATGGACGCGCGCGCTTACGCATCCTTTAGTGTGTTTGATTACAGCCTCCGCAAGAGTTATCGCGCCGCTCAAGAGGGCGAGCATGCCGCACAACTATCGTTCAAAGACGCTCGGGATCTAGTGGTGCAGTCCGTGGCCAACGCCTATCTGCTGGTAATTGCCGGTTCTTCCCGGGCGGAGGCTTTACGGGCGCAGGTGCAAACCGACCAAGCCATCTACGGCCGTACCGCCGACCAGAAACGCGCCGGGACGACGGCGGCGATTGATGTGCTGCGCGCTCACGTGGAGCTACAGCAGGAACAGCAGCAACTGATCGCGCAGGAAAATCAGGTCGCCAAAGACAAGTTGGCTTTGGGACGAGTGATCGGCCTACCGCCGGGCCAACAGTTTGCGATCGCCGACACAGAACCCTACTCGCCGCTGGCTGAGATGACCCCGGATCAGGCTCTGCGCACGGCTTACGAACAGCGCGCAGATTTCCAGAGCGCCAAAGCCTCCGTGCGCGCCGCCGAGGATTCCGTCAGTGCCGCTCACGGCGAGCGCTACCCGAACCTGGGCGTTGCCGCGGATTACGGCGATGTAGGAACGACGCTCGCGAGTTCCCACGGAACGTTCACGTTTCAAGCTTTCGCGAAGTTCAATATCTTCGACGGTGGCCGAATCAGCGGCGACATCATTCAAGCCCGAGCGGCATTGAAGCAGCGCCAGGATGAGTTAGCCGATCTGCGGGGCCAGATCGATTATCAAGTCCGGGCGGCCTTGCTTGACATACAGTCGGCCGCCGATCAGGTAGCTGTCGCCACGAGCAATCTCGACCTCGCTAACCAGACCCTAACGCAAGCCCGAGACCGCTTCGCGTCCGGAGTCACCGACACCATTGAGGTTGTGCAAGCCCAGGGGTCGGTTGCCGTGGCCAACGACAACTTGATTGCCGCCCTGTATGCCCACAACCTGTCTAAAGTCGAACTCGCACGCGCGCTAGGGTCCACAGAGCAACGAATTCAGAATTACATGGAGGTAAAGTAACCGTGCCTGACGTCGCAACCAACGAAAGCCAAGCCGCAAGCGCGCTGCCAGCCGATTCCTTCCGCCCCAAGGCTCCACGCAGAGGGCGTAAGACGCTCGTTCGTGCGATTGTGCTCCCGATCGCCTTGGCCGCGGCGGCCGCCGGCTCGTTCTACGCCTGGAAGTATTTCAGTGCCTATGAATCTACTGATGACGCTGAAGTCGACGGGAACATCAACGCGATCAGCGCGCGCATTAGCGGTTACGTCCTGGATGTGCCTGTCGACAATGAGAGGTACGTGAAAGCCGGCGATGTGTTGGCCCGCGTCGATCCCAAGGACTACACTGTCGCGCTCGCTCAAGCCGAGGCGGATCTGGCCGCCGCCGAGGCGAGCCTCCAGAGCTCTCGCACCGATGTGCCCGTTATTTCGACCACCACCAGCAGCCAGTTGACCTCGGCGCGTTCCGGCAAAGTGGACGCGGTTGCGGCGTTGCTCGGCGCCCAGCGCCAGTTGAGCGCGGCCAAGGCGCGTCTGATTACTGCCCAAGCCAATGTGCGCGAGGCCGACGCAACCTACAAAAAGAATGCGGACGATGTGGTTCGGTACAAGATGCTAGTGGACAAGGATGAAATCTCCGAGCAGATTTACGATACGGCGGTTAACACAGCCAATTCCACGAAAGCGACCGTTGACGCACGCCTCGCGGCGGTTGCCGAGGCCGAGGACAATGTCCGCGTTGCCCAGAGCGCGATCGATCAGGCCAACGCACGAATTGCGCAGGCGGATGCTTCCATCCAAGCCGCGCTAACTGCTCCGCAGCAGGTAGCCATCAGCCAGGCGCGCGCCAGAACGTCCGAAGCCCAAGTGCTTCAAAAGCGCGCTGTCGTCGACCAAGCCCGGCTGAATCTCAGCTACTGCACGATTGTCGCACCGGTAAGCGGCATTGTCCAAAAGAAGAGCGTCGAGGTGGGAAGCAACGTCTCACCGGGCCAGGAGTTGATGGCAGTTGTACCTTTGGATGACATCTGGGTCACGGCGGATTTCAAGGAAGCCCAGTTACGCCATATGAAAGCGGGCCAGCGAGTCACGTTCAGTGTGGATGCTTACGGCCGCGAATACAAAGGTAGAGTCACCGGTATCGGTGGTGCCAGCGGTTCGCTGCTTAGCCTGCTACCGCCGGAAAATGCCACTGGAAATTTCGTGAAGGTAGTGCAGCGCCTCCCCGTCCGGATAGATATCGATCCCAACCAAAACAATGACCACCAGCTGAGACCCGGCATGTCAGTGGAGCCGAAAGTCTATGTCCGATAGCGCGGACGTGCTCTCGGTGTCTGAGCGGCTTGTGCCTCCCGAGCCGTGGCGCCCGAAATTCAATCCCTGGCTCATAGGCGTGGTGGTCGCGATGGCAGCGTTCATGGAGGTGCTCGACACCAGCATCGCCAATGTGGCGTTGCCATACATGGCGGGGGGCCTCGGTTCGAGCAACGACGAGAGCACTTGGGTGCTCACGTCGTACCTGGTGTCCAATGCCATCGTCCTTCCGATCAGCGGTTGGCTGGCGAGCCTGTTCGGCCGAAGACGCTTCTTCATCGTCTGCATTTTCATATTTACAGTGGCTTCGGTCCTCTGCGGCAGCGCCACTAGCCTGAACATGCTGCTCCTGTTTCGCGTGATTCAGGGTGCCGGTGGCGGCGGACTCCAGCCCATGGCGCAGGCCATCCTCGCCGATACGTTCCCGCCGGAGAAACGGGGCCTCGCGTTTGCGCTCTACGGAATCACAGCGATCATGGCGCCCACCATCGGACCGACACTGGGCGGATGGATCACTGATAACTATTCATGGCGCTGGATCTTCTTCATCAATCTGCCGGTAGGAATTCTGGCGATGTCCCTGGTCATGCGTCTAGTCGAAGATCCGCCGTTCCTGCGGCGAACGAAGAGGGCCGGCGTGAGCGTCGATTTTATCGGTATCTCGCTGCTTGCTCTGGGCGTGGGAGCGCTTCAAGTGGTGCTCGATAAGGGACAGGAAGATGATTGGTTCGGCTCCTCGTTTATCACCCGCCTTGTGATCGTCTCGGTGGTCTGTCTGGTTGGTCTCGTTATTTGGGAGTGGCGTCATAAGACACCCATCATCGACGTGCATCTATTCAGGAACTTTAACTTCGCGACTGCAAACCTCATGATGTTTATTTTCGGCGTTCTGCTATTCGGCGCGCTGGTGACAATGCCGCAATTTCTCCAGACTGTCTTGGGATACACGGCGGAAAATGCCGGGCTGGTTCTGTCGGGCGGCGGCGCGGTGGTACTGGCGCTGATGCCCATCGTGGGCATGCTGGCCGGAAAATATCCAGCCAAATACATCATCGCCGCGGGCTGGCTGGCGCTGGCGATCGGAATGTATGTCTCCACAGTGGAGCTGGATACGTTGATCAGTTTCCAGTCGGCTACCGTGCTGCGTTTGATTCAATCCGTGGGCCTCGGGCTTCTGTTTGTTCCCGTGACAATGGCGGGCTACATCGGGATGCCTGCTGAAAAAGCCAATAGCGTGGCCGGCATCATCAACTTCATGCGCAATATCGGCAGCAGCGTGGGAACGTCTATGGTCACGACGCTGTTGGCGCGGCGCGCGCAAGTTCACCAGGTGGTGCTGTCGCAGCATACCAGCCGGTTCGATCTGACTCTTCAAAACCTGGTGAAAGCGTTGAGTGTGCGGCTGGTGCACTCCGGCTCGAGCGTTGCCGACGCGCCCAAGCTGGCCTACGGTCTGCTTTATCGAGCCATGGGAGGACAAGTAGAGACACTCGCTTACATCGATATTTTCTTGGTGCTGACCATCGCGGCGAGCATAATGTTTGTGCTCGCCTTCATCATTCGCAAGAACGATCCCAAGGCTGGCGGAGTGGCGGTGGGTTAGCGAAGCTATTTGGGGAGGCTGTTCTGATGACGCACGTGATCCAGAACGCGTTGACGATGCTCCGCGCCGGAGAATGGATGCCAGTGACTGCGGCGCGCGTCCTGATCGGCATCTTTTTCTGTATTTCCGGCGGGACCAAGCTGTTCGTGCCAGCCCAGTGCCGCGTGCTTGAGCAAACCTTGGTCGAATCACACATCCCGTTCCCGCACGCAAGTGCGCTCGTCGTCGCGACAGTCGAATTCGCGTGCGGGGCGGGCTTGGCACTGGGGCTGCTCACGCCGCTATGCGCCGCAACACTGGCTGGGGACATGATTGTCGCGATCGCCACCAATCGAATCCATAGCATCCAGGCGAGCGGCGTCCTCGCCTGGCTCGACGACTTCCTGTACCTCCCCGAGGTGCTCTACACGTTGGTCCTCGTTTGGCTGATCTTCTCTGGGCCGGGGCGTTACAGTGTCGATGGTTTCATCGCGGCGAGAGCCGGCATCTTCGGCGTCGAGCGGTAGTGTCCCGGAGCAATAACACCGCATGGACTCGACAATCGCGTGTGCATAACCTCGTTGCCATTCCGTACATCGTAAGCGCCGCAACTGGCCTGCAAGACTTTCGGCCTCCCACCAAGCTTGTCCGCCCGCACAATGTCTATCTGGATAGAACCGATCTCACTAATGGCCGTCTTTCTTGTCCTCGATGCAATCCCGTCGAACCGCCGACTCACATTGCGGACATGTGAGTATGAACCGGCGCACGCGAGTACGGATTGTCAGCGATTTGCGATGGCCCCTCTATTGCCCTTGTCGTAGTGCAAGCAGCTCTGCTGGACCAAAGGAAAATGACTTGGCGAACATTTCGTTACCAACCCCGCCCGGGCGTGGGCATTTGTGGGCCGTGCTGCTGGCCGGCGGCGACGGGATTCGGCTGCGAGACCTGACCGTGAGGATCATGGGAGACGATCGCCCGAAGCAGTTCTGCCCGATTGTCGGTGCGGAGAGCCTCTTGCGTCAGACACGCGCTCGTCTCGATCCACTCTTTTCCGGTGATCGGCAGGTATTTGTGGTCTCTTGTGCCCACGAAAGGTACTACAGCGGGGAACTCGCGGACGCCAAAGACTCACTCGTCATTGCACAACCCCTAAACCGTGGCACTGCGGTCGGAATCATCGTCGCGCTCGTTCAGATCATGCAGACTGATCCCGACGCGGTCGTGGGATTGTTTCCCTGCGATCATTACTACTCCGATGACGAGTCGTTCAGGTCAATCGTCAGATCGGCGACAGCGGGCGCGGAGCAATTCCCCCAGTCACTCATCATCGTCGGGGCCGAAGCCGAGTACGCCGAAACTGAGTACGGCTGGATCGAACCTGGGCCAACTGTATTGGAAACACAAGCCAAACTGCTGTGTCGGGTCAATCGATTCTGGGAAAAGCCGGCGTTGCCTCAGGCGCGAACTCTCTTACAACGCGGTTGCCTATGGAATACTTTCGTTACCGTAGGGAGCGCCGCCACTTTCCTCGAGTTGGTTTGTTCCGAGGTCCCCGATGTGGTTCTTTCGATGACGCGCGCGCTAGCCGATAACGATCTGGCGCCCTCCTATACCCGCTTACAGAGCGTCGACTTTTCGCGAGACATCCTGGCCCATCAGACGAACAGACTCTTGGTGCTTCGCGATTCTGGGTCGGGATGGGCGGACCTTGGCAGCCCTGATCGCGTACTCGGCCTGCTTGCCAAGAACGTCAATCAGCCTGCCTGGCTTCGTAAAACAGACAGCTCTTCGTCACAAGTCCGTGCGTTGGGAGAAGTCGTCTGATGACACTGGAACTCCACATCTGCGACGCCTTTCCCGCAGCTCTGCTGCTTACCAGCAGAACGCTGAAAGGCCAATATTTGAAAGCAGCGGAACTTGAGCAAACGATGAGGCGAACTCCGGAGCGGTGACATCTTATGCAACCTTCCTTCATGCAAGCGTTCCTCCTTGCCGGCCCCTTCTTGAGTCCGACGAACATATTCGCTCCGGCGTCCACTCCGGCCCAGTCGATTCTTGACCTTTCTGTCTTCGTCCTGGAGGTTACAGCTGCGATATTCCTAGTTGTTTTCAGTTTGCTTGCTTACGCGGTGGTGAAGTTCAGGAGGAGGAAGACGGCCGACGGACGCGAGCCCGCGCAGGTTTACGGCAGCACTCAACTGGAACTGGCGTGGACGGTGGTTCCGGTTCTCATTGTGGTGATCTTGTTTCTGGCGGCTGCGCGCGTTATTGCAAGTATCCAGAACGCCCCTAAGCCTCACAACGCCATTGAGGTCACCGTAATCGGGCATCAGTTCTGGTGGGAATTTCGATATCCGGCGCTCGGGGTGGTGACTGCCAATGAGCTGCACATTCCCGTAAGCGACCCGGCACATCCAACGCCGACCTTTCTTACTTTACTTTCCGCGGACACGGACCACAGCTTCTGGGTGCCGCGTCTGGCTGGTAAGACGGACCTTATACCGAATCACCCCAACAGCATGTGGGTGGATCCGCATGAGACCGGGCTTTTTCTCGGACAGTGCGCCCAGTACTGCGGGACCCAGCACGCTTTGATGCTTATTCGCGTGTATGTTCAGACCCGCGATGCGTTCGACCGCTGGGTTCGGGAACAGCGCCTGCCGGCGCGTGCCGCCGGCGCGGAAGGACAGAGGATCTTCGGGCGGACGGCCTGCATCAACTGTCACACCGTGGCCGGTACCGCAGCAAACGGGCATTTCGGCCCGGACCTTACTCACCTGATGAGCCGCGACACGATTGCTTCCGGCGCGGTGCCGAACACGCCGGCTAATCTGCGGCGCTGGATTCAGGATCCCAACGCCATCAAACCGGGATGCAAGATGCCGGCCATGGGATTAAGCGATCCGGAGCTCGATGCCGTGACCCAATACCTGGAGACTCTTCGCTGATGTCGACCCAATCCATCTCATTTCCTGGAACAGTCGCGGCGCGGCGCCCTCTTGTGGAGCAGCTTCACCAATGGGTGACGACCGTCGACCACAAGCGCCTCGGCCTCCTGTACATCCTTTATGCGTTGGTATTTCTCGTAGTCGGGGGAGTTGAGGCGACGATCATACGGATCCAACTGATCCGTCCGCTCAATAATTTCGTCTCGCCTCAGGTGTTTAACCGGATGTTCACCATGCACGGAACGACCATGATTTTCTTCGTGGCCATGCCGCTGGTATTTGGATTTGCGAATTACCTGGTGCCCCTAATGATCGGCGCGCGCGATATGGCGTTTCCGCGCCTGAACGCTTTCAGCTTCTGGATGACAGCGTTCGGAGGGCTTCTGCTCTATTTTAGTTTTGTCGGTGGCGACGGACTCTATGGCGCCGGCAACGCTCCGGACGTGGGATGGTTTGCATACGCTCCCCTGACCGCACAGGCATTTTCGCGAGGACACAGCACCGACTTCTGGACACTGTCTTTGCTGGTTTCCGGCGTCGGGAGCATCGGAACGGCGATCAACATCATCGCGACGATTGTCTGTCTGCGGTGCAAAGGAATGAGCTTGGGCAAGATGCCACTTTTGGCCTGGCTCAATCTCACGATGGGGGGGCTGGTGATTCTCGCCGTCAGCCCGCTCACGGCCGCGCAATTGATGTTGCTCGTCGATCGTTACCTGGGTGGTCACTTCTTCGATACGCAGGCCGGCGGCTCTGCCGTGATCTGGATGCATTTCTTCTGGGTCTTCGGACATCCGGAAGTATATGTCCTCGTGATCCCGGCTTTCGCATTTGCATCGGAGATCATTCCAGTTTTTTCCCGCAAAGCGATATTCGGCTACCCGATCATGGTGGCGGCAACCGTGTGCATCGCATTTATCAGCATGAGCGTCTGGGCCCACCACATGTTTACGGTCGGCATGAGCGCTGCTGGAAATACCTTTTTTGTGCTCTCCACCATGGCCATCGCCGTTCCGACCGGTATCAAGATCTTCAACTGGCTCGCCACCATGTGGGGAGGGCAGATTCACTTCAGAGTTCCGATGCTGTTCTGCATCGCATTTCTGTTCCAGTTCCTGATCGCGGGCCTGACGGGAGTCATGCTGGCCGCGGCGCCTTTCGACTGGCAATTGACCGCTTCGTACTTTGTGGTTGCGCACTTCCACTACGTGATCGTAGGCGGCATTCTGTTTACGATCTTTGGCG
>Ga0335078_10004551_pt1 | contig 20541 bp, 16 predicted proteins | sample Lox_Sample_32_FD_206711 | JGI IMG/M metagenome (GOLD analysis project Ga0335078, IMG submission 206711) | Soil microbial communities from Loxahatchee National Wildlife Refuge, Florida, United States - Lox_Sample_3.2 | ecosystem: Environmental > Terrestrial > Soil > Wetlands | place: USA... | reverse complement strand
CGTCCCCAAGGGGGACGCCGCGCGCGTTTTGTTTTGACTTCCCGCGGCCGCGGGGCAGAGGCGCGCAGGCCGGGGGCGCCGCCGCCGCTTGGTTTGTCAGCCTGAGCGGCGCGAGTCCGCGAGCGGAGTCGAAGGATTCCGGCTCAGCGATGCCTAGCGCCGCTACGGTTGTCGTGGTGGCCCGATCTGCGGCGTGCGCACCGGCTTTGCCATGCCGTAAAACACGACGACACCCTGTCCGCCGCATCGGGTCGAAAGCCCCTCTGCGGGCGTGCCGATACAGCTGTCGATGTCCTGCCAGTTGTTGGTGACCCAAACGTTTCCAGCCGGATCTACGTCGATGTCTACTTCCATCTGCAGGCCGCCTCCGACGTAGCCGAGGGGAGGCGAGATCGGATCGCCAGTCTTAAAGCCGGGCGGGCAGTTCTCAGTTCTGACGCCGCACAAGTGTGCGATCTGGCCGGATGTTCCCGCGAAGTTGGAGACCCAGACGTTATCGTCGCCGTCGACGGCAACGGCCCATGGCCCCGGCAGGCTGCGGCCAATAAACGGAGAACCCGGATACGGGGAGCCATCCGGCCGCAGCAGGACCATGCTTCCGCCTGCGCGCCCGCCTTTCTGTTCCGACATGGTCTTGGTCAAGTAGTCGGAGGCGTTCGTCACACCGTGGAGCTTCAGGCGTAAACCCATATCCACCAGATGCATCATGCCCACCAGACTGTTGCCAAAACGCGCGGTGACCCAGACATTGCCTTGGCTATCGATCGCTAGACCGCTGGTGCTGAAGCCGCTTTTGAAGTTCTCGGCCTTACTCGGATCAGATGCAGGGAAGCGGGTGACGTGATTGATCCCGCTGTTGGAGACCCAGATGCGGTCCTGCTTATCAATGGCCAGGTGGAACGGCGCTACGAACGACTTGCAAGGCTCGGCGTTATCGCCTTCGCAGACAATCCGTCCCTTGGTCAAATCGCCCTTTGGGAAGTAGACGAGTTGCCTCTTCTCAACCCCCAGGACCCACACATCGCCGCTTGGCGTGACCATGACGCCCTGCATCAGTCCCAACCGGCCGTTGAAGGTGATGCCGCCGGACGGGGTCAGGGGCTTGCCATTCTTGTCGAACTCCACGATTGCTTTGCTGCCGTAAGTTGAGAACCAGGCATTGTCCTTTGCGTCGACGGCGGCGCCAAAGGTGCCGCCTTCCATCCCACCGCCGCTGAAGCCGCCGGTTATCGGCGAAAGTGCCTGGCCATTGGGGGCGAACTTGGTAGCATGTCCCTCCCACAAGGAGTCCTGGCCCTGCCAGCCAACCGAGAAATTGTCGCCTACCCAGAAGTTACCGTCGCTGTCGAATTCTCCTTTACCGCCCGCGCGGTATCCCCCGCCGTCGAACTTCAGTGGCAGCACCCATGCGCTAGGCTGCCAATTGAGGTACGGCATGTAAGGAACGGGACGCAGGTTCTTGCCCTGCGGAATCGGATAGAAGGCCTTGAGCAGGGCGAAGACGCGTTCAGGGTGGTACCACGGATAGCGCGCGATCGATTGGGCTGCCCTCAGCGTGTCACTCGGGGCGCGGCCCTTCGGCGGGGTGGCCGCAAAGAAGAGCTTGTCGCAAGCATCGGCTGTCACCTTCGTGACGCAACCCGCGAGCGCATCGGCCAGTGTCGCGAAATTCGCCATCGTTGGCGTCTGGGGGCCGTTGAGCGGACCCTGGATCGCGTCGCCCCAGCCGCCGGTTGCGAGATCGACGAAGTTGGGCACGTTGCCAGCAGCGATACGCAGTCCAAGCGCGTTTCCCTTGAGCACGGCGCCGTCAAGAAACTGCGTGTTGGTCCATACCGACGCCACGGTCGTGAACTCATTAATGACTATGTGTGCCGGCGGCCGGCTGCCGACGACCGCGAGGAGCGCAATCGCCGGATTGTTGCCGCCCGCCTGGTTGGCGGCCGGTACGCCACCCGTAGCGACCAGGTACATGCTTCTGTCGGGCGATCCGTCGACGCTCAGAACGAACCGGCCATCGTCGCCGGTTTGAGTTTGAGCCAACTGCTTAGGCGCGTCCGCACTCGCAGACCACAGCGTCACAGTCGACTTGGCGATCGGAGTGCCTCCGCCAAGCACTTGACCTTCGACGCTGTCGGCGGAGGAGGCCGGCGCGGCCAGTAGGAGCATGCTCACGGCGAGTGCGGCAATTCGGGACCAACCTATCGTTGCGGGATTGCGAGGAATCATTTCAAGTCTTGCTTCTTCTCAACTATCTTGGCGACCGAGCTGCGCTCCGGTGGCGCGAGTACAGGGAACCCTGCTCGCAGAGCAAACGCAAACGCGATTGTTATCGGCAACAGACGTTTCGATCATCGTGGCATCAAACGCGCGGAGGACCGCGCAGGATCTTTCGACTCCGCTCGCGGAGTCGCGCCGCTCAGGATGACTGAAGAAGAGGCGGGCGCGGAAGCGGCCAGCCGCGCTGCGGGAGCGGTCAGTGTCGCCGCTTGGGTGACTCGAGCGGGCGGTAGATGCGGGTACAGCTTGTACACCATCAGATAAACCACCACGCCCGTAACCGACACGTACATCCAGATAGGCCATGTCCAGCGTGCGACTTTCCGATGGCGCGCGAAGCGGCCGCTGAGCGCGCGGCCCAGCGTGATGAGGGCGAGCGGCACTATCGCAGCCGCCAGCGCGATATGGGTCGAGAGGATCGTGAAATAAACCGGCCTTACCGGTCCGCGGCCGCCGAAGCGCACGTCGCCCACGTGATAGTGGTAGATGCAATACGAGATAAAGAAGGCGACCGAGACGCCGAACGCGCTCAGCATGCAAGCGCGATGGACGCGCACGTGATGGCGGCGGATAGCGATATAGCCGCCGAGCAGCAGTATCGCAGCGCTCGCATTTAGAACGGCGTCGAGCGGAGCGAGCGCGTCGTAGGAAAACATCGGGAGATTAATCGTTGGATCCAATCGGCGGACCGCGATTGACGGCCCGCCGATTCGATCAGTTTGGTGTTTGCGATAACGACCTTCAGGCCGATGCGCGGCCGTGACGCAGCAGGCGTCCGGGGAGCGGCCCGTCCGGCGCAACCTTGTCGTCGCCGTGCTCGCGGATGAGCGTGCCGTTCACGATCACCGCGTCGATTCCGTAGGCGTCGGCGACCAGGCGGTCGGCGCCGGAGGGAAGGTCGTTGACCCGGCGGAGCCGCGAGCATCCGATCTTGTCCGGGTCGAACACCACTACGTCGCCCGCCAGTCCCGGCGCGAGCCGTCCGCGATCGCTCAGCGCGAAGACCTCGGCCGGCCGCGCCGTCAGCATCCAGACCGCGCGCTCGATTGGGATCGCCTTGCGCTCGCGCACCCAATGGCCCATCAGGTAGGTCGAGAAGCAGGCGTCGCAAAGCTGGCTCGCATGGGCGCCCGCGTCGGAAAGCCCGACCACCGTGCCCTTGCCGTTGAGCAGCGCGATCACTTCGTCTTCCTCGTAATTGAACAGCGCCATCCTGAAGCGCGCTTCAAGCCTGGTTTCGAGTCCGATGTCGAGCATCAGGTCGATCGGATCGACGCCGCGCGCGCGCGCGAGTTCGGCGAGATTGCTTTCCTCGAGTTCCGGATGGCCCGGATAGTACGAAACCCAGCTTCGTTCCCATCGATCGGCGAAGCGGCCCGTCGAGTTGATGCCGGTCTTGGCCTTGAAAATCGCGCGGAACTCGGGGTCGGCGTAAATTCTCATCTTGCCGTCGAAGTCGGCTTCGGAAATCTGCTTGAAGACCGAGAGGCTCTCGAAGATGAAGGGCTCCTTGAGCGTCATCTCGAAGTTGAGCGGGCGGCACGCGACCTGCGGCACGATCTTCATGCCCTGTTCGCTAAGCTCCTGCGATTGGGCGAGCAGGCGGCGATGGCCGTCGTTGGAGCCGGTCATTCCGGCGAGCAGCGCGGTCCAGGTGATGGTCCTGCCGGTCGCCTGAAACAGGTCCGCGAATTCCTTCAAGAACAGTTCGCGGCCCGCCGTGGCCTGGATTACGCCGCTCTTCTCCTCCGCGAGCACGCTCGCAAGCGCGGTTATCTCGCCGATTTCCGCCTTGCGGCTGGGCACCGGTTTGCCGCTGTAGCCGACGTGAGTGGGCGACTTGGAGGTTGCGAAACCGACCGCGCCGGCGCGGATCGCCCGCCGCACGATCTCGCGCATCTGGCCGATCTCGGCTTCGCTGGCCGGCCGTTCCACGGATTCCTCGCCCATCACGTAAAGCCGCGTCGGCGTATGCCCGACGAGCGCGCCGACGTTGATCGCGGAGCCGCGTTTTTCGATCGCGTCGAGGTATTGCTCGAAGGTTTCGAACGGCCATTCGTAGCCGAGCCCGGCTTCCAGCGCGTCGAGGCTCATCCCTTCGACTTTCTCGAGCGTGCGCATGATGAGGCCGCGATGCTCCGGGCGGGTCGGCGCGACGCCGAAGCCGCAGTTGCCCATCACCACCGTGGTCACGCCGTGCCACGGCGAGATCGTCATCATGCGATCCCACAGGATCTGCGCGTCGTAATGGGTGTGGATATCGACGAACCCGGGAGCGACCACGCGGCCGCGCGCCTCGATCGTGGCGGCCGCCTTGCCGGGAGCCTCGCCCACGGCGGCGATCCTGCCGTCCTTGATCGCGACGTCGCCGCCGCGCGCAGGAGATCCGGTGCCGTCGACAATCGTACCGCCCGTTATCTTGAGGTCGTAATCCATATGATTCTCCTGCAGGCTCCTTGCGCCGGTACGCCGCATGTTTGCGTCCGGCATGTGGCTTGGGAAATCCGGAAGGGACCTGAATCCACGTCCAGTTATATCGCAGCCGCAAGCGGCCGATCCAGCTAAAGCTTTTGCCGAGTCTTTGCCGAAACCCGCGCCCTGTGCCTGGTCGCGTGCGAGTCTCGCGCGCTCGCGGGCACAGGCAGCACGGTTCGTTGTAAACGCAGCGGCCGTTTAGTAAAAGTTACGGCAGGAACGGAACAACGTCTGTATCCCAGGCTCCGCCCCGGAGCCTTCGCGAGGAAGGCAAATGCAGAAACCGATCATCTCGGCGGATTCGCATATCACCGAACCGCCAAACACCTACATCGACTTCATCGATCCCCGGTTCAGAGACCGCGCGCCGCACCTGGTGCATGACGAGCGCAAAGGCGACCTGTTCATGATCGAAGGGATGTCGCGGCCGATCCCGATGGGGCTGATTGCCGCCGCCGGTAAGCCCGCCGAAGATCTGACCGTGCTCGGCATCAAGTTCGAAGAGTTGCATCGCGGCGGATGGGACCCCAACGCGCGGCTGGCCGACCAGGACCGCGACGGCGTCTCGGCAGAAATCATCTACCCGACGGTCGGGATGCTGCTTTGCAATCACAAGGACTACGATTACAAGAAGGCCTGCTTCGATGCGTATAACCAGTGGATCGCGAGCTACTGCGCGGCGCATCCCGACCGCCTGATCGGCACCGGGCAGACCGCGATGCGCTCGGTCGAAGAGGGCATCGCCGACCTCCAGCGCATCAAGGACCTCGGCCTCAAGGGCGTGATGATGCCTGGTAATCCGCAGGTCGAGGACTATGACAGCCCGATCTACGATCCGTTCTGGGAGGCCGCGATCGATTCCGGCCTGCCGCTCAGCTTTCACATCCTGACCAGCCGCGACGATGCGGTCGGCCGCGGCCGCGGGCCCAAGCTCAACAGCTTCATGTCGATCATCCGCGGCAACCAAGACATCATTGGGATGCTCATCTTCAGCGGCGTGTTCGAGCGCCATCCCAAGCTGAAGATCGTATGCGTCGAGGCGGACGCGGGATGGGCGCCGCATTACATGTACCGGATGGATCACGCCTACGATCGTCATCGCTACTGGCTCACCGCCGGCACGATCTCGAAACCTCCCAGCGAGTATTTCCGCGAGAACATCTATCTGACGTTCCAGGACGACTGGGTCGCGTTCAAGATGAAGGACCTGTGCAATTTCCGCCGCCTGATGTGGGCGAACGACTTTCCGCACAGCGATTCGACCTGGCCGTGGTCGCAGGAGCTGCTCAAAAAACATACGGCGGGGCTCACCGAGGAGGAGAAGAACCAGATCCTCCACGACAACGTCGCCGAGCTTTACCAGTTGAGCCTGTAACCGTCAGCCTGACGCGCGGCGTTCGCGGCGGCGCCGGCGAAGGAGAGCGCGATGGCGAGTGTGACACAGCTGGGTTGCCTGGGCATCGGCGTGAGCGATCTTCCGCGATGGGAGCGTTTCGCCACCGACGTGCTCGGCCTGGAACTCAACGGCGCCGACGCGGACGGCTCGACGTTTCTCCGCATGGACGAGTATCACCATCGATTCATCCTGCAGCCGGGCGGCAATGACGACGTCAACTTCGTCGGATGGGAGGTGCGCGACCAGGCGGCGCTTGGCGAAATCGCCGCGCGGCTGAAGGCCGGCGGCGTCGAGGTCACCGCAGCGACCGCGGAGCAGGCGCGTGCGCGGCGCGTGGTCGAATACCTGAAGCTCAAGGACCCGAGCGGCATCCCGACCGAGGTCTATTTCGGTCCGCTGATGACCTTCGAGCGGCCGTTCCAGTCGCCGCGGCCGCTCTCCGGCTTCGTCACGGGCGAACTCGGGATGGGCCATATCGTGGTGCGCGTGGACGACCCGGCTAAGAGTCTGCACTTCTATCGCGATCTGCTGGGTCTCAGGATAAGCGACTTCATCGACATGCAATCGCGCCGCGGCGGCGAGGGAATCATCAGCCTGACTTTCATGCACTGCAACCCGCGCCATCATTCGATCGCCTTCGGCGCCATCCCGGCGCCCAGACGGCTGATGCACTTCATGCTGCAGTGCCGTCACGTGGACGACGTGGGTTCGACCTACTATCTCTGCCAGGACCAGGGCGTGGAGATCTCGGGCACGCTAGGGCGCCACACCAACGATCACATGGTGTCGTTCTACATGCGCACGCCCTCGGGCTTCGAGGTCGAGTACGGGTGGGGCGCCCGGATCGTGGACGACGCGACCTGGCAGGTGCAAAAGCATCAGGCGCCGAGCATCTGGGGCCATCGCGGAAGCCTGGTCCCGGCCTCGCGCAAGCCCGCGCCGGTATAGCACGCGGCGCGACTTTTGCCGGAGCGCGGCCAGCGGGCCGCGGCGCCGTGCGATACGCGCGTGGCGCTTAGGCCCGCTGGTTGTACTGGTTCATCGCACGCTCGAGCCCGCTCGCGATAACCGCTTCGACCGCAGTGGCCGCGCGCTCGATCGAAGCCTTGAAGGATTCGTGCTCCGCGCGGCCCATCGCGTGGAGCACGTGCTCCCTGGCTTCCAGCCCCGGGGCGGGGCGTCCGATTCCCACCCGCACGCGCACGAACTCCGGCGTTCCCAGCACGGCGGCGATCGAGCGCACGCCTCGATTGCCGGCGTCGCCGCCGCCGCGCTTGAGCCGGATCTGCCGCGGTTCGAGATCGATATCGTCGTGGACGACGATCAGCCGCTCGGCCGGAATCTTGTAGTAGCCGAGGACCGACGCGACGCATTCGCCGCTCAGGTTGTAGTAGGTCTGCGGCTTCACCAGGATCGCGCTGTCGGCGCCGATCCTGGCCTCGCCGCAAATTCCTTTGAACTTGCGCCGGTCGAGCCTGGCTTTGGATTTCTCGGCCAGCCGATCGATTACGCTGAAACCGATGTTGTGGCCGGAGCGCTGGTACTGCTCGCCCGGATTGCCGATGCCCGCGACGACCCATCTCATCTCGCTCTTCGTCTCGGGCTTTTCGGACTGGCTCTCGGAGCCGGCGCGCGCGGAACGAAAACGCGAGAACATCTGTCCGAGCCGGCTCATCGCCGATGCCACCTCCCGCGCGCGGCGCGACCGCGCGATCAACTCCGCACGCGGCCGTTGCGCGGCGCCGCCGTCAGGGCCGCGGCGAGCGGCGCGAGCGCCTTGAACAGCGCGGCCATCTCGGCCGGCGTGCCGATCGAAATCCGCAGCGCGTCGGGCCATGCGCGAAAGAAGCGCACCAGCACGCCGCGTTTGCGCAATCCTGCGGCTACCGGACCGAGGTCGCGCCCCGGCATCCGCGCCAGCACGAAATTGGCCGAGGACTGCGGCACCGTGAATTCCATTTCGATCAGCCGGCGCGTGGCCGCGCCGCGCGCGCCCTTTACCCGCTCGACGTTGCGCCGCATCCAGGCATCGTCGTCCAGCGCCGCGGCGCCCGCGGCGATCGCGACGCGGCTCAAGTTGTACGAATCCTTGACCTTGCCGAGCTGCTCGATGATCCCGGAATGCGCGAAGCAGAGCCCAAGGCGCATCCCCGCCAACGAATACGATTTCGACAGCGAGCGCAGCACGATGACGTTCGGAAACCGTTTTACGAGGCTAAGCGCGTTGTCCTCGGCGAAGTCGACGTAGGCCTCGTCGATCGCGAGCAGACGGCCGTCGAGCATCCGCGCAAGACGCGCGAGGGTGCGGCGCGGCGTGAGCGTGCCCGAAGGCGAATTCGGATTGCATACGATCGTCAGCCGGGCGCGCGCGCGCACGAGCGCTTCAAGGGGCAGTTCGAAATCCGGCCCCCACGGCGGCGTAATCACGCGCGCCTCCTGCACGGCGGCGAGCGTTTCGTATAGCGAGTACGTCGGCGCGGGCCAGGCCGCGCGGTCGCCGGGCCCGAGTGTCGCCCTAAAGAGCATCGCCAGCAGTTCGTCCGAGCCGTTGCCCGCCATGATCATCCGCGGCGCAAAGCCGTAGCGATGCGCCGCCGCCGCTATGAAGTCGTCGGCTTGCGGCGCGGGATAGCGGCGCAGCGCCTGGCCGAGCACCGCGCGCGCCACGGCCTTGAGCACCCGCGGCGAGGGTGGGTAGGGGTTCTCGTTGGTGTTGAGCTTGACCAGGCGCTCGCCGGGCCGGGGCTGCTCGCCCGGCACATAGGGCGCCATCCGGTGGATTGCCTTGCGAAACATCACGCGTTTCCAATTATTTGCGGTTGCGTCCGCCGCGTCCGCGCGCCGCACGCGTCTCGCCGCGCGCCGGCTTCGATACTGTCGATTCGAGCAACCATCCGAGATAGGCCGCCGAGCCGGCGCCCGGCGCAAACGCGAGCATCTCGGGAACCTCGTAGCTGTGCGACTCGATCAAGCGCCGCTCGAGGCGGCGGAGCAGACTCGCGCGGGTCTTGATGAGCAGGAGAAATTCGGGCTCCTCCTCGACCGCGCCGCGCCATCTGTACACCGAACGGATCGGCCCTACGATATTGACGCATGCCGCAAGTCGCTCGTCGACCAGCCGGCGCGCGATCGACCGCGCCTCCTGTTCGCGGCCGGCGGTGGACAGCACTATTCTCGCCTGCGATGCGGACACAGCGCGTTACTCTAGCGGCCAGCGCGTATCAGTCCAAGCCGCTGCAGCACTCTGGCAGTCGCCGGGCACGGCAGCGGCGACGGCCGCGACGCGCCGTCGTGGCCGCGCGCGCTCGCGGTGCCGTCTTGCGTTTTCATTCGCGCAAGATGCGCGGCCAGCAGCGCGACGTCGCTCATGCGATCGACGTCGTACCACGCTGGGCCAAGCGCGTAGCGCGTCCGGCTGCGGCGAAGCCGCGCAAGCGTCTGGCTGAGCACGCTCGCGCGGCCCCATCGGATCGCGCGAAAAATTTCTGGCATCGGGCCGCGCACCCCGACCAGGTAGTACCCGCCGTCGAGGCTTGGCGCGATGACGACCGGCGCACGCCGCAGCAGCGCAACGCTTCGCGCGAGCAGTTCGAGCGGCAACGACGGCGTGTCGGTGCCGATAAGCGCCGCGCCGCCGGCGCGGTACGGTTCCAGCGCGTGCGCCATCCGCGCGCCGAGACCGCCGCTACCCTGGTCGACGAGCACCGCGCCGAAGCGGCGCGCGATGCGGCGGAGCCAGGGGCTGTTCGCGACGCCGCCGCCGGGTGCGCTCGCGGCGATCACAATCCGCGCGGGAGCGAGCGCGCGGCACTTGCGAAGCGCGTCGTCGATGAAGGCGCGAGCCAGCGCGGCCGCGTTCGCTGCGCCGAGGCGTGGGATGAGCCGGGTTTTGGTCTGGCCGGCGACGGGATCGCGGCAAAAGACGATCAGCGTGATGTCCCGGCTCGATCGATCCGCTGCCGACGAGCGCCGAGCGGGGCGGGGTTTTCTAATGGGCGTCGCCGCGATGCTGCGTGCGCGCGTGCCGCGCGGCTCAGTTTCCATTCCCGCCATTGTGGCCGATCCCTTTCAGGATATTTAACGGGACCTTGAGCACATTGGTCAGGAAATACGCGACCGAGGTGATCGGCTGGGGAACGACGTGCGGATTGCTGAGCGGCCCGGTCACATGGAAATACGCCGCGACGAAATGGTCGGAGGAAAGTCCACCCCCGATTATGGGCACTTTGGCGACCAACCAGTTGACCGTTTTAAACGGCACCATCCCGACCTGCATGTCGACGTTGCCGTCGGCCAGACGCATGTGGCCGAGCGCCGAAATGTTCATCACCGGGCCGCGCAGCAACAGGTTTTGGGTATAGAAATCGCCGTCGCGTCCCTTGAACTCGGCGGTCAGAGTCTGGAAGGGCACGCCGTTGACGCGCGGGTCGGGAACCTTGGCCGAGAGCCAGGTCTTGAGATCGAGGAAACTCAGGATGCGCGAGAGCAGGGCGAACTTGTGCAGCACGCCGTCGGTCACCTCGAAAGATACCGTCCCGGCCATCGTGTTGAAGAAATCGGTGTTGGAGTCGGCCCACAAGTCGCCACTGGCTTTGAGCCGGCCGCTCAGCGGCGACGGCTTGTGCGGATCCGCGAGGCTGAAGAGCGGGCCGACCTGCGCCCCGTTAACGCCGCCTTTGAGGTGAATCCAATCGTCGCGGCCGCGCCCCGAGAACTCCATGTTAGCGCGGCCCTCGAACATGTTCGCACTGAAGTTGTGAACGCTCCAGTCGCCGTTCATCTCGCGGCTGAAATCGCATCGCGCATGCGTCATCGCAAGGCGCTCGAGCGTCGCCCGGGCGGCATCGATATGACCGACCACCGGCACCGGGAAAAAATGGGCGGGCGGACTCGGCGCCCACGGCAGACGGATGAACTTCATCACTTCGAGGTCCAGCCGCCCCGCGTTGGCGACGATTCGAAGCACAGGATGTTCGAGGTCGGCGACGCCCAGCGAGAAATCGAAGGGGGCGTTCTGCAGCTTCGCCCCAATGATCGACAGCAGCATTCCGCGCCCGTCAAGGCTGAGCGTTGCCGACTCGGCCACGATCGGCGCGCGCAAAAAGCCGAGTTGCACCTCGCCTGCGCCCATCGTGAGGCGGCCGTTGGCGCGGATGCCCTGGGGGCGGCTGGGCTCGCGCACGATCGTCAGTGTGCCGCCGAGCGGGCCCCGCGCCGCAACATCCTGCGGATCGACGAGCAGCGGCAGCCACTGCTGCACTTCGATCTGATGCAGCTCGACGGCGATCTGACGCAGGCCGATTCCGCGGCCGTCGAACGTCAGGCTTCCGGTAAGCGTCACCTCTCCCGGGACCGTGGGCTTGGCGACGGTCGCCATCACACGGCGCATCTCGATAATCCTGGGCGTGACCGTCACGCTGCCGCCGACCAGCGCGATCGGCTGCGGCAGCTCCTTGTCGGTTACGCCTATAGCGCTGGTGTCGATTTTCACCATGTATGCCGCGGGCGGCGCCGGCGCCTCGGTATCGAGCGAGCCCGATCCGCTCACCTGCACCGGCGTGTTACCGGACATCCTGCTGATATGCCCCGCAGCCCTTGCCGCCAGCGCCGGAGAAAGCTGCAGCGCGACGGGATAGAGCTCATCAAGATTGAGAGTCCCGGCCGCCTTGACCTGGTAGCGGACCTGCCGATGGCCGGAGCGGAAATCGGCGCTGCCGCTCAGCAGCGGAAACGACGAATTGCCGAGCGCCGCCGATCCCTGCGAAAGCGTCACGCGGCCCTGCGCATACGCTATCTCGCCGTTGATTCCCGAGAACGCCGGCAGCGCCGGCGGGTTCGGCAGTTTGAGGCCGACGTTTTCGAGCCGCAGCGAAAGCTGCAGCGCGTCGGAGAGCGCCCCCGCGCTCCATCCGACGTTTCTGAGTGCGCTCTGATACGTTGCTCCGATAATCGTCACCCGGCCGGCGACCGACGCCGCCTCAAGCCACGCGGGCGGTTTGGCCATCGCGCGCGCATTGTCGACCTGCGCCTTGAGCATTGCGAGGTCGATCCGTAGGGGGCCGAGATGCGCGAGCACGGCGGCGCTGTCCTTGAACGGATCGCTGAGCGTCAGATCGCCCGACGCAACCGTGGTTGTCCCGATACGCGCTTCCACGCCGGCGAGGAGTATGCGTTCGGTGGAGATCGAGTAGGGTGTCCTGAGCGAGCAATCGCCAAGCTCGATCGGCTTGCTCAGGTGTGCGCCGGAGATGCCCAGTTGGCCGACGGCAAGGTCGCCGCGGCCGTCAAGTTTGCCGGTGTCGTGCAACTGGAAGGTCGCCTCGCCGTGCGCGAGTCCGCTCACGGTCAAGCCGGCGAAAGCCTGGCGATCGAGCCGCCCGTTCCAGAACCATAGCTCTCCGCTGGTCAGGACCTCGGCGGTGGATGGACGGTTGGTGTCGATGCTCAACCGGCCACTCGCCTGAAGGCCGCTTAGCGCCGTGTGAATGCGCGGTGCGAGGAAGCCGATATTCCAGGTCTTCGCGTGCCTGCGCCGAGGCGCCGCCGTCAGCGACAACTCTTCGACCAGCGGCTGCCCGGCGGCGTCGCTGATGCGGGCGTCGGCGATCGTGACGCGCTCGACCAGGCCCGAGAACTCGCGGAACTCCTGCGCCACCGCCCGAATCGCGGGCCCGTTGGGGCGCGGGAGCAGTTGCGGGCCGAGCGCGGCCGAGCTTGCGGGGACGCGCAGCTGCGGACCGATAATTACCAACCCCCGCAGCGGAAGGCCGCCGTTCCAGACGAGCGCATGGTAGCTCAGGTAGACGCGAACCCGCTCGGCGCGTATGAGCTCGCGGCCTTCGTGCACGATGCTCGGATGTTCCAGCACCACGCCGAGATGCGCGCCGAAGTGCAGCCATCCGTCGCTCGCGGCGATCTGATAGCCGCTCTGTTCCTGGATGTGCCGGATGACCAGGCGAATCAGGCGCGCCTGGTTGCGGATCGCGATCGCCGCCGCCGCCGCAAGCAGCACGGCCAGGGAGAGCAGGGTGATCGCGGCGGCGCGCACGAGTCTCATCAGGAACCGGGTTCCCAGTCTAGATCATATGTGGAATTTAAGCGCCGCGGCGTGCAAGCCGAAAACGGCCGGGCGCGCGGTTACTCGCTCTCGGCGGTTGCGGCCGCGCCGGCCCCGGCAGTCTCGAGCCAGCCCGCGCGATGCTTGCCGCGAAGTCCCGTTTTAAGCACGCGGTTGCGCAGCCGGACCGAACGCGGCGTCAACTCGACCAGCTCTTCCTCGTCGATCCACTCGAGCGCAGTGTCGAGCGTCATCACGCGCGGCGGGCTCAGCCGCACGGCCTCATCGTGACCGGCCGCACGGATGTTGGTGAGCTTCTTTTCGCGGCAGACGTTGACCGGCAAGTTGGTCTCGCGCGCGTATTCGCCGACAATCATGCCCTCGTAGACCGGCTCGCCGGCCCCGATGAAAAAGGTTCCGCGCTCCTGAAGATGAAAAATGGCGTACGGCGTCGCGACCCCTTCGCGATCGGAAATCATCGCGCCGTTCTGGCGCGAACGGATCGCTCCGCACCACGGCGCATAACCGTTGAACACCGAGTGCATCACGCCGGTCCCGCGCGTGTCGGCGAGAAAGCGGCCGCGAAAGCCGATAAGCCCGCGCGCCGGAACGTCGTATTCGAGCCGCACGCGGCCGCTCTGATGAGTTGTCATCGTCCGCATGCGGCCCTTGCGCGCCGAGAGCAGCTGGGTGACGAGTCCGATGTTGTCCTCGGGCACATCGATCACCAGGAATTCCATCGGCTCGAGCAGCTCGCCGCCCGAATTGCGCGTCACCACGGTCGGCTTGGAGACCTGCAGTTCGTAGCCCTCGCGGCGCATCGTTTCGATTATCACCGCGAGCGCCAGCTCGCCGCGTCCGAGCACGCGCCACGAATCGGCGCCCGATTGCTCGATCCGCACGCTCACGTTGCGCCGCGACTCGAGCTCGATCCGCGCGCCGAGCTTGCGCGAAGTGACGAACTGTCCCTCGCGCCCTGCCCACGGCGCGTTGTTGACCGAAAACGTCATCGCCACCGTCGGTTCGTCGATTCTTATGCCGGGGAGGGGCCGCGGATTTTCGGGATCGGTGATGGTCTCGCCGATCTCGATGTCCTCGAGGCCCGCGACCATCACGATGTCGCCGGCGTCGGCCGATGAAATCTCGGTCCGCTTGAGCCCGCGCCATCCGTAAAGATGCGCCACCTTGCACGATTCGCTCGAGCCGTCGGCCCGCGCGAGCGCGTAGGCCGCCCCCGCGCTGAGCTTGCCCGCGACCACGCGACCGATCGCAAGGCGGCCGACGTATTCGTCATAGTCGATGTTGTTGGCCTGGAACTGCAGCGGCGCCTCGGGGTCTACTTCGGGACCGGGCAGATGATTGACGATCGCCTCGAACAGCGGTCCAAGGTTCTCGCCGTCGCCGTCGGGCCGGGTGAGCGCGAGGCCCGCGCGCGCGTTGGTATAGAGAATCGGGAAATCGAGCTGGCTGTCGTTGGCGCCGAGGTCGATGAACAGATCGTAAACTTCATCGAGCACCTCGGCCGGACGCGCGTCAGCGCGATCGATCTTGTTGATGCAGAGCACCGCGGGAAGACCGGCCTCGAGCGCCTTGCGCAGCACGAAGCGGGTCTGCGGCAACGGCCCTTCGGAGGCGTCGACCAGCAGCAGAATGCCGTCCACCATCGCGAGCGTGCGTTCGACCTCACCGCCGAAGTCGGAGTGACCGGGCGTGTCGACGATATTGATGCGCACGTCGCCCCAGGCGATCGACGTGTTCTTGGCCATGATGGTGATGCCGCGTTCGCGCTCCAGCGCAAACGAATCCATCACGCGCTCGGCCACGTGCTCGTTGGCGCGAAAGACGCCCGACTGGCGCAGGAGCGCGTCAACCAAGGTGGTTTTACCGTGGTCAACGTGGGCCACGATGGCGATGTTGCGGATGTCTTTACGTCGCATTTATAGGAGGCTGATATTAAACGGCGCGGCCGAAGAGGCCGCGCCAACCCCCAGTCTACCTGCCGCCGGTCACGCTGTAAACGCGCCCTCACGGAGCCGAGGCAGAGAATTGTTAACGGGCCATTATCGATCGCGTCGCCGGATATTTACTGCGCGCCGCCGCGTTCTGCTCGCGCATCGCCGCCTCCTTCCAGCGCGCCGCGGTAAAGCCGGCATGCCGCCGATTTTGCCTGCCGCGACATTGCGCCGCGCCCGCGAACCATTGCGGGCGCGGCGGATAGCGGCGGGCGCGCCGCGTCAAGGCGGAGCGCGTCTCGATTCAGGGCGTCGCGTCGCCGGCGAGCGGGACCTGCTGGGCTTCGGCGTCGGTGGTCACGGTTAGGTCGCCCTTGACCACGCCCGCCGCTCCGGTCGGACTGAACGCAACGCCGACCGTGCAGCTTTGCGCCGGGTTGAGCGTCGCGCCGGTGCAATGGTCGTTGATGGTGACGAAGCCGGCGCTCGGCGCGACGCTGATTATCATCGCCTGCGCATTGGTGGCATTGGTCATCGTCAACTTTTTAGCCGGACCGGTCGTGTTGACCTTGACCTTGCCGAAGCCGAGCGAGGTCGGGGTAAAGGTCAGTGCGCCGGGTACGGCGACACCCTTGAGCGCGACGATTTGCGGCGCCTTGGCGGCGTTGTCGCTGATCGTCAGTTGACCGAGGGTTGTGCCGAGATCGGTTGGCCGGAAGCGAACGCCGAACGTACAACTCTGTCCTGATGTCAGCAGGGTGCGGGGCCCTCGGCTTCACCAGAAAATCGCTGCTCGCGGCGATGCCCGCGACGACCATCGGCTGCGGCCCGGGATTGGTAAGCGTCACCGTTTTGCGCCGGGCTGGTTTTTGATTCCAACGCGCCAATCAAGACGCCCGTCTGGAGCAATCTCGTTGCCCGGCGGGTCGCGCAGGCGCTTTCGATGACGCCCGCATCCCTGGTCTTCCGCCATGTGCCCATATTCGGGACCTCGGACGGAACCACCGTCGCCTGATTCGTCACCTTGGTCCCGTTCGGCGCGCGCTTTTTGGGCGTCACCGAGAAAACCACGAAGCCGTCGCCCGCGGGTGGCGCGGTGTCGGGCGGCAGGAAGCCCACCGACGGATCGGCGGGGGGCAGATTGGTTGCGGGATCGAGCGATCGGAAGGTCCACTTGACCACGCCCGTATCAGCGTTGAGGCTGCCCTGGATTTGCACCAGCAGATCCTGCGCGGGCTCCAGGTTGACCGTCGTGCTGTAGTTGTTTACGCCTGCCGGCGTAGTCACAAAGGTCGTGTTGAAGCCCACCGGCCCCAGGCTAAGCGTGGTGAGATCGACCTTGGCCGGATCGAGCTTGTCGGTAACCACGACCTGCTGCGCGGGCAGCGTCGCCGTGGGTTCGTTCTCGAAGGAAACGGTGTAGATCAAGGGCTGACTGTTGAGCACCCAGCGCGCCTTCGTAACGCCGGCCGGACCAGTCTTGTCATTGGGGTCAACCGAACCGCCGCCCGTCGTATCGCTGTCGCTGTCGTCGTCGGCGTCGCTGTCGTCCGCGTCCTCGTCGATCTCAACTTGGACTTTGCAATCGTTCTTCGTGATCGTGTTTTCCACAAGGCCCACGATGTCCTGGATAGTCGAGTCCAGGATGGGGCTCCAGTCGGACTGCCCGACCCCATTGCTTGTCAGACACTGATTGACGGCCAATCCCTGCTGATCAAGGTACTGCGTAAGCGACATCAGGAAGTTGTTCAGCGAGAAGTTGCCGTTGAGGGCCGCGGTAACCGCGTTGGCGGGGCGGCGTTCTGCGAATTCGGCGGGAATACGCTCCAGCACACCGGTGGTGATGAGAATGCAAACGCCTCGAGGGCATACTGTGTCATGTCGGCGTAGCACTGCGGCGCAGTGTAATGTGCCGATCGTGGGGCTCCCGTTTGGCGGCTCCGGCGAAGCGTTGAGCACCGGCGCGATCGAGGCCTAGGCTGCCGGGTTGATCCAGGTTTTGAGCGGTATGTCTGTCCCGAGGATCGGCGCGGTGAAAACGATCGGAATCGATCCGCTGCCGCCGGCCGGCACCACCGGGACGATCAGAGGCACGATCGTCTGGCTGCCGACCTTGACGTCGGGCGGCACCGCCGAGACATCGATCGGGTTGCCCGTGATCTGCGGTTGAGTCAGAGTCGTGCCGATCTGGTAGCTCAGGTTGGCAGTTGGAAATGTCAGCCAGAGGCGGGCGAAGTAAGCGTCGTTGAGCCCGGTATTTCCGTACGCCAGGTTGAATGTCGAAGGCGTGCCGACCCGAATCAACGAGCGTCCGACCAGATTCGCCCACAGCTTGGCGCCGCCGCCCGCCACGACCGTGAACGAGTGCGCGGCAAGGAACGACGTTGTGTCCGGGTTCACGACCTCAACGTCGTACGTTCCGGGCGCTACCGAGGTCAGGTCAAAGGTTGCGCGCAGCGTCGCGCCGTCGGCCGAGGCCTTGACGAACTGGCCGCTCGCAACCGAGCTGCCCCCCGATTTGAGCGTTGCCGTGGCGCCGCTCTCGAAGCCTGCACCGTTCAAGACAATCGTCGTCGAGCCGAAATTGCCGCCGCTCGCGGGCGTGACCTGCCCTATCAGCCCGGCGCCAAACTCCGCGACGAAAGCGTCATTATGATCGGGCGAGGCGATGCCGTCGGCGAACTCGGTCTGCAGCGCGTTGACCACCGGGAAGTCGGTCGAGTCGGTCGCGCCACTTAGGTGGATATTGTCCTGGCTGTCGAGCGCAAAGCCCTGGCCGACGTCGTCGGCGCTGCCGCCGAGAAAAGTCGAGAATATGAGCGAGGTGCTGCCCGCGCCAGGAAGGATCTCGCTCACGACGGCGTCATTACTGCCGCCGAAGGCCTGCACCGAGTCCTTGAGCGGATAGTCCCCGCCCGATGTGCTGACGCCTCCGAAATAGATGTCACCCGACGAATCCATCGCCATTCCAAAAGTCGGAAAGTCGTTCCCGCTGCCGCCGAAGTAGGTGCCGTAGAGAAGCGTGCTTCCGTCAGCGCTGATCGCGTGGACGTAGATGTCGGCGGCGCCCGAGTGCGTCTGGCTCTAAGCGTTCGCGGTCGTGGGAAACGAGTCGGCGCCCGTCGCGCCGAGCGTCCAGATGTTGCCGCTGCCGTCGAGCGCGATTGTGGTGGCGTACTGATCGCACAGGTTGCCGCTGCCCACCTTGGTGCCGCCGACGAAGATCGAATACAGGAGCTTGGTCCCGACCGAACTCAGCTTACTGACGAACGCCGCCGAGTATGGATCGTTCCCGGCGCCCTGGCAGCCGCCGGCGAAAGTGAAGGTCGGCTGCAAAGCCGTCGCGGCCGTTACCGGGTAATCCTGGGAATGGGTTTGACCAGTGACGAAGACGTGGCCTGACGCATCGACCGTCAATCCCAGGACCCCGCCGTAGGGAGCGCTGCTGGTCCCGCCCAGCAGCGTGGACCACATCAGCGACGCCGCGCCTGTCTTCGTCAGGTCGAATTCCGCTACGAAACCGTTGTCCGCGCCCTTGATGGTCCTTTGAAACGTGCCGGCCGTGGTTGGGAAGGTGCCATTGGCGCGCACTTCGCCGCCGACCCATACGTGTCCGCTGCCGTCGGTCGCGATTCCCGCTCCGCCTTCGTTGGCGCTGCCGCCGAGGAAGGTGGAGTAGACCAGGTGAGAGCCGTCGGGGCTGAGCTCGTAAAGAAAGGCGTCTGAACTGCCGCCGCCGAACGTGGGCTGGAAGGCCGTTGCGGTGACCGGGAAGTCGCCCGAGGAAGTCGTGCCGGTGACGTATGCGTTCCCGGCGCCGTCAACCACGATACGCTGTGCGCAATCGCCAAAGAATCCCACGCCGCAGGTTCCGCCCTTGTCCGGGGTTCCGCCGACAAAGGTCGAATACAGAAGCACGCCCGCCGGACTGAGCTTGGTGACGAACGTGTTGTAAATCTCGGAGCCGAGGTCCGCACGCATCGTTTGGAAGGCATTGGCGCTCACCGGAAAAGCGGTCGAGGCAGAGTAGCCGGGCCACGTAGGTATTGCCGGCCCCGTCAACCGCGATCGCTTCACCCTGATCGTCGTGGATACCGCCGAGATAGGTCGCGTACAGGACCGGCGGGTCGATCACCAGCGGGCGGCGATGATCGTACGCCGCCACCGCCAACCCGACGCGATTGGCGCTTTCAAGCGTGAAACGGGCGCCGACCGCGATCCGTTTGCCGCCGGCGTGCTGATATGCAAACGGCGGCATCTCGCGCATCGGACCCGCCGCAGTATCGATCAGAAGCGCGCCGTCGCTCGCGATCCGCAGCCCCCGCGCGCCGCTTAAGCCCATCCGGATCGCGCCCGGGTCCGCTCCCGGCGCGATCACGAACTCCTGCTCGAGGTCGCGGCCCACTCCGTAAAGCCTCAGATCGACCCCCTGCCAGATGCCGCGATACGTGATCAGCCGGTAGCTCTTGACCCCGGCGAGCCATCGCGAGGAATCCGAACCGTGGATGTAGCCATAGCTCGTCGGCAGTTCCATCTGCGGCTCGAGCTTCACCGCGGGATTGGCGTCAAGAAAGTTTTCCGTTACGACCGCTCGCTCAAACTGGCTGTGCGACATCGCGGCCAGATCTCCACCGTCGGCCGCGACCGGACGCACCTCGGGAGCAGCGGCGCCAGAGGTCTTGTGCGCGAGGTCAAACACCACGCCTTTGCGCGTGAGCCAGAACGTCGCGTTGCCGCGCCGCGCATAGAAGGCGGCGCGCGCGTCAACCTGACCGCGGTTATCGATGAAGCCGGGAGGCGCCTTCTTCATCGCGTCGATCGCGCGCGAGCGCGCCGCCGGGTCGGCATTCGCCGAACCGGCGGGGCTGCCGCCGTCGGCCGACGACGCGCGCCCAAAGTCCGCGGCGGGCGCCGGATAGTTAGCGACAACGGTGATTCGCTTCTCCGAAGTCGGCCCACGGTCGGCAGCGCCGACGGATGCCGGAGAAAGGACCATGCCCGCCGTCATTGCCGTCAGAAAAATCGCGAATCCGGCAAGATGCTTGCAGATGCTCAAAACCCGATGCGAAGGCGTGGCCTGTGTCATCTGAACCTGCTCCAGAGTGCAGTGGATTGAAAGTCTAAGTAAGATTAGCCGTTCAAAGAAGAAAATATCAATCAAAAGCAGATTTTGCGGTTAATTTGCTTAACAGGGCGCGGATACGCCTCAGAACTGAGCTTCGGCACTCTTTTCGTTGGCAGGATTGCTTTGGGTGGGGATTCGCGCCCACTCTCGGCCGAGAAATCAGGGCGACGTTGAGGGACCGCCGGGAACCGCGTTATCGGGAGCGTTGTCAGATGGTGGCGGCGTGCCGCCCCGCATCCTTTGCTGCTCGAAGTGC
>Ga0335078_10004550_pt1 | contig 20542 bp, 19 predicted proteins | sample Lox_Sample_32_FD_206711 | JGI IMG/M metagenome (GOLD analysis project Ga0335078, IMG submission 206711) | Soil microbial communities from Loxahatchee National Wildlife Refuge, Florida, United States - Lox_Sample_3.2 | ecosystem: Environmental > Terrestrial > Soil > Wetlands | place: USA... | reverse complement strand
CGCGAAGTTGGTGATCAGAAAGGTGACAATCAGCCCGCCGATCACCGGAACGAGAATGATGAAAGGTCCCCAGGGGCCGATCGGCGTGAACACGCTGGCGTCGTAGGGAACCGAGAACGAGCCGAGAAAGGCGATGTTGTGGATGAGGCCGATCAGCGCGCGGAAAAGAACCGCGCCGAAGCCCGTGACGACGCCGACGACGATCGCGAGCAGCGACAGCCGGAGGAGACCGAGGCGTAAGGGCCGCCTAAGCTTCATTCCCCGTCAACGCGCGCGAGCGGCGCGTTTAAAGTTGCCGGATCGAGCCAAAATCCCAAGTGGAGTCACCAGGGTTCTCGCCGACGCGGACAGTCGTGTCGCTGACGAAGCGATAGGGCGGTACGGGCAGATTGTATGGCGCAGGCACGCCGGAGAATACGCGGCCGGCCGGGTCGTATTTGGATCCGTGGCACGGGCAGAAGTAGCCGCCCATCCAACCGGCGACCGGAGAAGTTGCATTCGGTTGCGGATAGAACATCGGAATGCAGCCGAGATGGGTGCAGATTCCGACCAGGATACCGTATTCGGGCTTGATCGAACGGTGCCAGTTGGTGGTGTAGGGCGCCTGTTGCATCTCCTCCGAATTCGGATCGGAAAGCTGCCCGACGAGCTTGGGATCCTGCAGGGTTTTCAGCGTTTCCGGCGAGCGGTGGAAAACGAAAATCGGCCTTTCCCGCCAGCGGATCACCACCTGCTGTCCCGGCTCGATTTTGGAAACGTCAAGATCGACGGGTCCGCCTGCCGCGAGTGTCGAGGCATCGGGGTTCATTTGCGCGACGAGCGGCACCAAGGTCGCGACCGCACCGACCGCGGCAACGGTGCCGGCGGCGATATATAGAAAGTCGCGGCGCGTGCCTTCCGGACCATGCAGCCCGGAGGGTGCCGTCATGTCGCTTGCTGTCATTTTCGCGCCTTTCGCCTGTCGTTTTCCCCGCGCTTATATTGGCGCGACCCCGCATCAGTCAATCAAGGGGCTGTGACCGCGGATCTGGCCAGCTCTAGAGCGTGTTCCGGCGTTCCGGAGGCATCAATCGGTGCCCAATCGATCGGCCCGACGTCGTAGCTTTCCTGCGATTTCGCGACCGCCGCGTCGGCATCGGACGCATCGGCGGCGCGCGCTCCGACCCGCTTAAGCCGGATGTCAAGGTCGGCGGTGAGAAACAGTCCCCGAAAAGGAATCTTGCCCGAGGCCGCCACCGCCGCGATCACGGCGCGCTCCTGCGGCCGAGCGAACACCGCATCGATGATCACCGAGTGTCCGGCGGCAAGGACGTGGCGGGCCTTATCGGCAAGCGTTGCGTAGACCCGCGCATTGACGTCGGCGGCATAGGCGCTGGCCGGCAATTTCTCGGTCTCGCCGACCCCGAACAAAGTCTTGCGCTCGAGGTCCGAGCGGATGACGACAGCGCCCGGCATCGGTTCAATGTCCGCAGCCAAGGACCGCGCCAGCCTGCTCTTGCCCGTGCCGGAAAAGCCGCCGACGGCGACGAGCTGCGGCGGCGGCGGCGCGATTGCCCGCAGCGCGAAAGCAAAATATGCGCGGGCCGCCTGCGCGGTCTCCTGCCGTTCCGCGTCGGCCCCGCGCTCCAGGCGCGCGACGGTCACCTTGGCGCGAATGGCCGCGCGCATCGACAGAAAAAACGGCAAAGCCGCCAGCGCATCGAGGTCGTCGATACGGTGGTTCTCCGCCAGATAGCGGTTGAACACGATATTCGCGGGTTGCGCTAGACCGCGCTCCAACAGGTCCATCAGCAGAAAGGCGAGGTCGTAGAAGACATCGCCGGAGGCGATGATGTCGCTGAACTCAATCGCATCAAACAAAACCGGCTTGCCGTCGATGAGCACGATATTGCCGAGATGGAGATCGCCGTGAATGCGGCGCACGAAGCCGCCGCGGCTGCGCTCGCGCAACAGCGGCATGATTCGCTCGTAGGCGGTGCGGCTTTGGCGAACGAGCGCTTCAGTGTCGTCGGGCGGAAATATGCGCCGGTGCCGGCGAAACACCTCGGCATGTTCGTCGATATAGGCGCCGAGCGCCGCGATCCACGCGCCGCCATCGAGCGGCTGGCACTGCCGGTGAGCGGCGGCAACGGCGCGGCCCAGTGCGTCGGCGAGCCGCGCGTCGATTGCTTGCGCCAGGTGGTCGAGCGTGCAGTTTTCGTCGAAGCGCCGCATCTGCACCGCCCATTCGACCGCAGCGCCCGCGCCGCCGACGGCGAGCTTGCCGTCGGCCTCGCGGGTAATAGCCACAATGCCGCGGTAGATTTCGGGGGCGTAGGGCGCGTTGACGGCGAGCTCGGCCGCGCAGGCGGCCTTGCGTTTCTCTAAAGTAGAATAATCGAGAAACGGAAAACGTACGGCGCGCTTGATCTTGAGCGCCCGATCACCGGCGAGAAACACCGAAGCTGCGTGGGTGTCGATGCGGTGGACCTTCCGGCCGCCATGGGTCGCAGGATCGGCGAGAAAGGCGAATACTGCGTCTTGGCCATTGTCTTGGCCGTCGGCCCGATCCGCCATGGAGATAAAAGTCCCTTTAGCGAAGGTTCACTTTTGCTACCGATAGTGCACTTATCGGGCGGCAGTACCAGCCGCCCGGCACGCGTCCGCCGAGGAAACATTATGCGCAGCAAGGATAATACTCGCACCGCCGCCGAGGTTCTCATCGCCCAATTGCGCGTTCACGGCGTGCGTCACGTCTTTTGCGTGCCCGGCGAGAGCTACTTGGCGGCGCTCGATGCGTTTTTCGACAGCGACGTTGAGCTGACTGTCTGCCGCCAGGAGGGCGGGGCTGCGATGATGGCGGAAGCGATCGGCAAGGCGACCGGCCGCCCCGGCGTTTGTTTCGTCACGCGCGGGCCAGGCGCGACGAACGCCTCGCCCGCAATCCACATCGCGCGCCAGGATTCAACGCCGCTTGTCATGTTCGTCGGACAGGTTGCGCGCGACATGCGCGAGCGCGAGGCGTTTCAGGAGCTCGACTACCGCGCCGTGTTCGGCTCGATGTGCAAATGGGTGACCGAAATCGACGATCCGGCGCGCGTGCCGGAACTGGTTTCGCGCGCATTCTACACTGCCGCCAACGGCCGGCCCGGCCCGGTCGTCGTCAGCCTGCCGGAGGACATGCTCACCGAGCGCGTCGCCGTGGAAGACGCGCCGCCGTTCTCGCCGATCGAGACCACACCGGGCCCGGCCGAGATGGCGAAGCTTGGACAACTTCTCGGAGCCGCGCGCAAGCCGATGCTGATAATCGGCGGCAGCCGCTGGTCGCAGGTGGCGTCCGACCATCTCGGCCGTTTTGCGCGAAAATATTCGCTGCCGGTCTGCACGACGTTCCGGCGCTTGCACCTCTTCGACGCGCTGCATCCATGCTACGCGGGCGATCTTGGCATCGGTCCCAATCCGAAGCTCCTCGAGCGGATCAAATCGGCGGACCTCATCGTTCTCATTGGCGGGCGCCTCGGCGAATTGCCGTCGCAGAGCTACACACTGTTCGACATTCCGCGGCCACAAACGGCCTTCGTCCACGTACATCCGGGCGCCGAGGAACTCGGCCGCGTCTACAGCCCGAACCTCGCCATTCACGCGACACCGACGGCGTTTGCCGCGATGCTCGACCTCAACGTGTCGGGCGCGTTCAGCGGGGAAGGGGAGGGCGCGCACGCCGATTACCTCGCCTGGACCGAGCGGCCGACCGAACAACCAGGCGCGGTCAATCTCGGCGCGGTGATGGTTTGGCTGCGCGAAAATCTTCCGGTCGATGCCATCCTGTGCAACGGAGCGGGCAATTACGCTGCGTGGATTCACCGCTTCTTCCGCTTTCGCCGCTTCGGCCAGCACATCGCGCCGGCATCAGGCTCGATGGGCTATGGCGTGCCGGCGGCCGTCGCCATGAAGCGGCTTTTTCCCGAGCGGCCGGTCGTCTGTATTGCCGGCGACGGCGATTTTCTGATGAACGGCCAGGAATTCGCCACCGCCGTTCAGTACGGCCTGCCGATCGTTGTCGTCATAGCCGACAACCGCGTCTATGGCACCATTCGCATGCATCAGGAGCGGGAGTATCCCGGCCGCATTATCGCAACCGATTTGCACAATCCGGATTTTGCCGCCTATGCGCGCGCCTTTGGCGGTTTCGGCGCGAGCGTCGAGCGAACGGCGGATTTCCCCACGGCCTTCAAGGCGGCGCTGGATTCTGGTCTCCCGTCGATTATCCACCTTGCCATCGATCCCGACGCCATTACACCGGCGACGACTTTGGCCAAAATCCGCGCCAAATCGCTGGCCGAGCGCAACGGTTAGCGTGGCTTTCACGCCGCTCAATCGGCCTTTGCGGCTCTGATATAGTGCGAGCGCGATTCTCTTATACGGGGCAGCTATACCCTATCGCCGCACTGAAAACGTCGCCCGCCGTCTGGCCGCCCGTCACGACGCGATCATTGACGCGGCGCGGCAGATCGCGAGTGAGGCCGGCATGGCGGCGGTGCAAATTGCGACCGTCGCCGAGCGCGCCGATATCGCCACCGGAACGGTCTATCGCTACTTCCCGGCCAAGACCGATCTCGTGGCGGCGCTGCTCCGGGAAATCGCCGCGCGCGAGATCGGCGCCTTGCGCCGTTCGGCGAGTAGCGCGCCGGGCCCGCTGTCGGCTTTATGCGCGGCGATCATGACTTTCGCCGCACACGGGCGGCGCGCCCGCAAGCTTTCCTTTGCCGCTATCGCTGAGCCGGTGGACGCCGAGCTCGATGCTGCGCGGACCGCGTATCGAAAATCGCTTGGCGCGGAGTTTGCCCGACTGATTGCCGCCGCAATCGCCGAAGGCCGCCTGCCCGAACAGGACGCCGATCTCTCCGCGGCGGCGCTCACCGGGTTGCTCATCGAAGGATCGATCGGCCCGCTGGCGCCGGACGACGCCGGCCGTGACCGCGATCTGGTGCAGGCGCTCGCGCTCGCAAGCTTGCGCGCGCTCGGCGTTGCCGATGCGCGCGCCCGCGGGCTGGTGGTGCAGACGGCGATCCCGTCTGCGGAGGTCTCTTAGACTCTTAATGGAGCAAGATCTTTTCGGAAAACCGGTTTCCACTTTTCCGGATCATGCTCTAGCTGCCCGAACCGGAGATCACTTCGCCGAACAGCTTCCAGGTTTCTCCCTCGAATTTCTGCAGTTGCATCTGCTTGATCGGCGCGAAATCGGTGGCGCTGGTCGAGACGGCGATGCCGGGCAAAAGCATCGGCAGTTTCAGATCGTTAATGCTGGCCGCTTGCTTCATGACGTTATCGCGGGTGAGATTGTTTCCAGCCGCCTTGAGCACATGCACCATCGTCTCGGCGGCTGAGTACGCGTAAACATTATTCACGTCGGCAAGGCTGCCGCCCGAGTAATATTTCTTCATAAACTCAAGCCAGCCTTTGTACTCCGCCGAATTTTGCCACTGCGGATCGTTTGGATCCTTGAGATAGCCGGCGGTGATGATGCCTTGCGACTTGTCCAATCCGGCGGGCTGCATCACCGATTTGACCGAGGCCGAAACGTTGGTCATGAAGAAATTCGGCTTCCAGCCGAGATCGGCGACCTTGCGGATCGCCTGGGCCGCGAATTTCGGAATGGCCGCCACCAACAGCGTATCGGCACCGCTTCCCTGCACCGCAACAATTTGCGAATCGATGGTCGGATCGGTGGTTTCGTAGGTGTTGCTGGCGACGATCATCTTGTCCGCTCGATCGCCCAAGCCTTCACGCAGGCCGGTGAGGTAATCCTTGCCGAAATCGTCGTTCTGGTAGACCACCGCAATCTTGGCCTTCGGCCAATTCTTGAGGATGTAACGGCCGTAGATGCGCGCCTCGATGCGATAGCTTGGCTGCCAGCCCATAGTCCACGGGTGGTTCTTCGGATCGTTCCATTTGTCGGCGCCGGTGGCGACGAACAATTGCGGTACCTTGTTGTCGTTGAGGTAACCTTGGACCGCCGTGTTGGGCGGCGTGCCCAGCAGGTTAAAAGTCAGCAATACCTGGTCTTGTTCTACAAGTTGCCGCACCTGTTCGACTGTTTTTGGCGGTGAGTAGCCGTCGTCGCGGCTGATGAAGTTGATCTTGCGGCCGTTGATCCCGCCCTGCTCGTTGATCATGTTAAAATAGGCGGTTTCCCCTTTGCCGATGGTTCCGTAGGCCGAGGCCGGTCCACTATAGGGCATGGTGTTCCCGATCTTGATCTCGGTGTCACTGGCGCCGGGGCCGTATTGCCCGGCTGCCAAAGCTAGTCCCCCGGCCGCCATCAGTACGGCCGCCGTCCATCCGGCCAGCATTGCATGTCGCTTCGTCATGAATTTCCTCCCTTGATATTCGCGGTTGTCGGTTTCAGTTTCCGGACGCCGAAATAAAGCAGCCGAACGGCTCGCGGTCGAAGTTCTCCGAACTCCATTTTTCAATGATGCCACAGGCAGAACCCGGCCCGCCATAGGCAGGATGCCGCCGCTCTCGATCCCGGCGTCCTTGGCGCCGGGTCCGTAAAGCTGCGGCCAACGCCGGAACAATGTAAGCCGGCTTCCGTTTTGCCCGATCATGCGTTAGCTGCCGGAACCCGACATCACGTCGCCGAACAGCTTCCAGCTTGTGCCGTCGAAGCGCATCAACTGCATCTGCTTGATCGGAGCGAAGTCGTCCGCGCTGGTCGAAAGGGTAATGCCGGGCAACAACATCGGCAGCGACAGGTTGTGAAGGCTCGCGGCTTCCTTCATGACGTTTTCCCGGGTGAGATTGTCGCCGCACGACTTGAGTACGGCGACCAGAGTCTGGGCGAAGTTATAGCCGACGACGGTGAAGGCGTCCGCGACATTGCCGGACGAATTGTACTTTTTCATCCAGGCCAGCCATTCCTTATATTCGGGCGTGTCCGTCCATTGCGGATCTGTCGGATCCTTGAAATAGGTTGCCGAGATGAGGCCGACGCCTTTCTCCACGCCGGCAGGCCTCATCACTGCGCCAACGGAATTCGCCGTCGAACTGACCAGATATGTTGGCTTCCAGCCGATGTCATAGACCTTCCGGATTGCCTGCGCGGAGTATTTGGGAATCACCGCCGTCAACAGCACATTGGCGCCGCTCGCCTGCAGCGCGGATATCTGCGAGTCTACGGTCGGGTCCGTGGTCTCATAGCTCTGAGTGGCGACAATCATCTTGTCGGCCTTGTCGCCGAGGCCCGCGCGCAGGCCGTTCAGATAATCCTTGCCGAAATCGTCGTTCTGATAGAGCACCGCGATCTTGGCTTCGGGGATGTTCTTGAGGATGTAACGCGCGTAAATGCGCGCCTCGGTCTGATAGGTGGGAAGCCAGCCCATGGTCCAAGGATGGTGCTTGGGATCATTCCACTTGTCGGCGCCGGTGGTGACGAACAGCTGAGGCACCTTGTTGTCGTTCAGATAAGCTTGGATGGCAGTGTTGGGCGGCGTACCGAGCGTGGCAAACATCAACAACACCTGATCCTGTTCGACCAGCTGGCGGACTTGTTCCACCGTCTTTGGCGGCGAATAGCCGTCATCGCGGCTGATGAAGTTGATCTTGCGGCCGTTGATGCCGCCTCGCTCGTTGATCATGTTGAAATAGGCGGCTTCGGATTTGCCGATGATGCCGTAAGCCGAGGCGGGGCCGCTGTACGGCACGGTGTTGCCGATCTTTATTTCGCTGTCGCTCGCGCCCGGCCCGTATTGGCCGGCGGCAAAAGCAAGCCCGCTGGCAAGCACGAGGCTGGCCGCGGATAGGCCTTTCGTCGCGTTCCGCTTGAACGTCATGCTGATTGTCATGATGTCCTCCCTTTTGCGCCGTTTAAGCTGTTTTGGCGTCGATCTCTAGCCGCCGGAGCCTTTGATCACGTCGCCGAAGGCCTTCCAGGCGTTGCCGTCGAATTTCTGCAATTGCATCTGTTTGATCGGCGCGTAATCGCCCGCGCTGGTCGAGATGGTGATGCCCGGCAACAGCATCGGCAAGTGCAAATCGTGGAGGTTGGCCGCCACTTTCATCACATGCTCGCGCGTTAAATTGTCGCCGCTTGCCTTGAGAACCGCGACCAAGGTCTGTGCGGTCGAGTAACCGTAAACGGCGAGCGCATCGGAAACATTGACTGACGGATTGTATTTCTTCATCCAGGCCAGCCATTCTTTGTACTCGGGCGTATCCTGCCAGCGCGGATCACTTGGATCTTTGGTATAGGTCGCCGAAATGACGCCGACGCCTTTTTCAGCTCCGGCGGGTTTCATCACCGATCCGACGGACGTGGAAACCGAGTTGACAAACTGCGTCGGTCGCCAGCCGATATCGTAGACTTTGCGGATGGCGAGCGTGGTGAATTTTGGAATGGCTGCCGTCAACAAAACATTCGCGCCGCTCGCTTGCAGCGCCGAGATTTGGGAGTCGACAGTCGGGTCGGTGGTCTCATAGGATTGCGTAGCGACGATCATCTTTCCCGCTTTGTCGCCGAGGCCGGCGCGCATACCGTTGATGTAGTCCTTGCCGAAATCGTCGTTCTGATAGAGCGCCGCGATTTTGGCATCCGGCATGTTGTCGAGGACGTAATGTGCAAAGATGCGTGCCTCGGTGCCATAACTTGGCTGCCATCCTATGGTCCACGGATAGTGCTTGGGATCGTTCCATTGGTCGGCGCCGGAGCCGACGAAGAGCTGCGGAATCTTGTTGTCGTTGAGATAGCCGCGGATCGCCAGATTGGGCGGTGTGCCAAGCGACTGGAACAAAAGCAGCGCCTGGTCTTCTTCAAACAGCTTGCGCACAACCTCGACAGTTTTCGGCGGGCTGTAGCTGTCGTCGCGACTGATGAAGTCGATCTTGCGGCCGTTGATGCCGCCGTGATCGTTAATCATCGCGAAATAGGCTGATAGCGACTTGCCGATGGCGCTGTAACCGGACGCCGGCCCGCTATAGGGCATCGTGTTGCCGATCTTGATTTCCGTGTCGGTGACGCCGGGGCCGTACTCTGCCGCCGTGCAGACGTCGCCGCTGGCAGCCGCAAAAATTCCGGCAAATATGAGAGCGGGAATCGGCGCCTTGAAGATCACGGCATCATCCCTTCACGCTCCGTCGCACTGCCCGACGGAATCGCTCGCCGCCGTCTTGCGAGTTGATAAGGATTTCACGATCCACGGTTCGAGTGTACCAACGACGCCGCGCGGCATCGTATACATGAACAACAACATGGCGAGCCCGTAGATCGCCCAGGGCGCGGCGTCGGAAATATCGTTGGCAAGATTGGGGACGAATTGAATGAAGAATCCGCCGACGATCGCGCCGCCGATGGTGGCAATGCCGCCGATCGCAGAGCCGACGAGGAACGAGACCGAGAGGAAGATACTGTAACCCTCAGGCGAAACATAGCCGACGACGATGGCCGCCAGAGCGCCGGCGACGGCGGTGAACAAGGTCGACGTGCCGAAGGCAAGGGTCTTGTATCGGGCAGTGTCGATGCCCATCGCGGCCGCCGCGATCGGATGATCGCGAATGGCGACGAAAGCCCTGCCGGTGCGACCGTGCAATATGTTCGCGGCGATGCGGATCGCGAGAAGAAGCACGATGAGGACGAGGAAGTAGAGCCAGCGATCCAGGTCGACAGCCAGTCCCGCGGGAGGAAGCGGTTTGACGAGATTGATGCCCTGCTGCCCCCCGGTCCAAGTGTCGAAATACTTGAGCAGTTGCGGCGTTGCTAACGCCATGGCCAAGGTCACCAACGCCAGATAGGGGCCTTCGAACCGCAACGCCGGCAAGCCGAAGAGAACCCCGAGGACGAAACCGATAAAAGCCGCCGGCGGCAGCGTCAGCCAATAGGGGACGCCATAACGGTGCATCAGAATGGCGGCAGTGTAGGCGCCGACGGCAAAGAAACCGCCGTGCCCGAGCGAGATCTGTCCATTGTAGCCGGTGAGGATGTTGAGCCCGAGCACGGCGATGGCATAGATCATCACCATGGTCAGTTCGAAAACGTGATATTTGCTAAGCGCAAAGGGCAGCGCAGCCGCGAACGCGATCAGCGCGAACGTGGCAAGCCATCGCCAATTCCTCGCGCTTGCCAGAGTCGCCGGCGCGCTGGTCAGGCTTTCGGGTTCGGCAACGCGCTTTTCCATGATCACACGCGGCGCACGATGGCGGTGCCGAACAAGCCATTCGGCCTGAACACCAGAACGAGGATGATCAGAGCGAAGGCGACGGTCAGCTTGAGTTGGCTGGCGATGAGATAGGTGCCGACGAGATTTTCGGTGACGCCGACAATCAGTCCGCCGACCACCGCCCCTACCGGGCTGGTGATGCCGCCGAGCAGCGCTCCGGCAAATGCGTAGATCAGCACGCCGCCCATCATGTTCGGATCAAGAAATAAAACCGGCGCCACCATGACGCCCGCGGTCGCCCCGATCATGGCGGCCAAGCCCCAACCGATCGCCAGCATGCGGCCGACGCGAATGCCGCACAGCCGCGCAGACGCGGGATTTTGCGCGGCGGCACGCATGGCCAAGCCGATTGGCGTGTAGCGAAAGAACGCAAACAAGAGAACGAGCATCACCAGCGTGACCCCGATCACGCCCAAGTCCCGCGTCGTCATCAACGCGCCGAATACCGGCCGATCGGGGAACGGACTGGGGAAATCCTGCACCGTGTAGGTGTAAATCCAGCCGGCGACCGAATTGAAAATGAGCAGGAGGCCGATGGTAACCACGACGGCGGCCAGCACGGGAGCATTTTCAACCGGGCGGATAACAACCCGCTCGATGATCATGCCGCCGAGAAACGACACCGCGAGCGTGATCAGAAAGGCGAGCCAGAACGGGAGCCCGGCGTTCACCAGCGTCCAGGCGATGTAGGTGGAAAACATCGCCATTTCACCCTGCGCAAAGTTCACCAGATCGGTCGCGCGGTAGATCATCACCAGCGCCAGCGCCAAGCTGGCGTAGATTGAGCCGGCCGCAAGCCCTGAGAAAATCTGCTGCAGGAACTGGTGCATCGACGTCCGTCAATAGCCGAGATAAGAGCGGCGAATCTGCGGGTCGTCGGCCAGGCTTTTTGCGCTGCCCGAGGCGACGACGTAGCCGGTCTCGATCAGGTAGGCGTGATCCGCCAACTCCAAGGCGAGGCTGGCGTTTTGCTCGACCAAAAGAACGCTGACATGCTGCTCGCGCCGGATACGTTCGACAATGGCGAAAATGCTTTCGACGACGCGCGGCGCGAGCCCGAATGACGGCTCATCGAGAACTAAGAGGCGAGGGGCCATCATCAGCGCCCGGGCGATGGCCAGCATCTGCTGCTCGCCGCCGGACAATGCGCCGGCTTGTTGACGCCGCCGCTGGGCGAGAATGGGAAAATAGCCGTACATGTGCTCCATGGCCTGAGGCGCCTGCCGCGGCTTTGTATAGCCGCCAAGCCTCAGATTCTCTTCGACGGTCAAGCCGACGAACGTTCCGCGCCCCTCTGGAACGTGACCGACGCCCAGGCTGGCGATCTCTTCGGTGCTCAGACGGTGAAGTTCCTCCCCGGCAAACAGGATTTCTCCTTCGCGGCGCACCATGCCGCACAACGCGCGCAGCGTGGTCGTCTTGCCGGCGCCGTTGGCGCCGAGCAGCACGGTCATGCCGCCTTCCTCGACTGCGACGTCTATTCCGTGCACGACTTCGGACTGCCCGTAGAAGGCCCTGAGCGCCCGAAGCTCAAGAATCGGCGCCATCAGTGCCGCGTTCCCAAGTAAGCCTCGGTCACTGACGGATTGTCGCGCACCTCGGCAGGCGGACCATCGGCGATGACGCGTCCGAAATTAAGCACCACCACCTGATCGGAGAGGCTCATGACCAGGCCCATATGATGCTCGACCAAGAGAACGGTGATGCCGAGCTGATCACGGATGGAGCGGATCAGCGCGCCGAGCTCCGCCACCTCTTCGTGATTGAGGCCGCCGGCGGGCTCATCGAGCAGAATTAATAGCGGCCGGGCGGCAAGCGCCCGGGCTAATTCCACGCGCTTACGCGCTCCCAAAGACAGAGTTTCGGCGGGGCGCGGCGCCAAATCCGCCAAGCCGACAAAGGCGAGCATGGTGCGGGCGGTTTGCTCGAACTCCTGCTCTTCCCGCCGCGTCTTCGGCAGCGTGAGCGCGTCGGTAAGTGGCCCGTTGTGTCCGCGGGCGTGCGCGCCGACTTTGACGTTGTCGAGCACCGACATCGAGGCGAACAATGCCGGCGCCTGGAAAGTGCGGCCGATGCCCAGCGCGGCGATGTCGGACGGCGCACAGCGGCGCAACGAATGCCCGTTCAATCGGATGTCGCCGCCGCTTTGTCGATAAAGCCGGCTAAGACAGTTGAACAGGGTGGTTTTGCCGGCGCCGTTTGGCCCGATCAGCCCGACGATGCGGCCGCGGTCCACCGCGAAGCTGACGGAGTCGAGAGCGACAATGCCACCGAAGCGCATGGTCAAATCGGCAACTTCCAGCAGGCGCGCGTCGTCCTGCCGGCCGTCGGCGAGTGCAGTGGAGAGGTCGGTCATGCTGATGTCATCGCCATCTTGACCGCTCTTACCGCAGCGCTTCCCATGGTTATTTTAAACACCGCCGGAACGACGGCACGTTTGGCCGCCGAAGCCGGATGGCGGCGGTGAAAGCGTGACACGCTCCGCCTTGGCCCGTCAATGAGCGGAACGGCGCAAATAGACAATGACGCAGCGCCCCCGGGTCGCTCACCTGAAACCGGTTGGCGTGAAAGCCTAGTGCGACATCAGCACCGGGGCCGTCATCGAGCGGAAAATACTGCGGGTGACGCCGCCGAGCACGAATTCGCGCAAGCGCGAGTGGCCGTAGCCGCCCATGACAATAAAATCGCAGCCGGAATCGGCCGCGTGCGACAAGAGAACGTCGGCGACATCGATATCGCCAAGGACCGTGCGTCTGACCTCGACGTTGAGCCCGTGCCGGGCAAGATGCGCCCCCATATCGGCGCCGGCGATCTCGTCCTGCTTGCCGCGCTCGTTGGCGACGATGACGATCTCGACGCGCGTCGATCGCTTCAGCAGCGGCACCGCGTCGCCGATGGCGCGTGCGGCCGAGCGGCTACCGTCCCAACACAGCATGACCTGATCGAGCTTGAGCGGCTCTTTCTGGATGTAAGGGACGACGATGACGGGACGTCCGGATTCAAACAAGGCGGCTTCGGCAATGACCTCCTCGACGGCGCTCGTCTCCGGTTCCGCTTGTCCGATAATGGACAGATCGAACCGGCGCGCGACGCGGCTGAACTGCTCGGCGACGCCTGCCAGGCTTGCACTCATGGTCAGCGGCTCCGCGGAGATGCCGGCACGCTGGCTCGCCGCGTTGAAACGATCAAGCGCGGCTTTTGCCGCCGCGGCGTTGTCGCGCTCCTGAATTTCGATCACATCGGCGGGAATGTAACCTGCCCCCGAGATTGGAACGATCGGGTCATAGAGAAACGCGATGCCGGCAAGGTGGGCGTCGAACGCCGCAGCAACTGAAACCGCATACTCGCCGGCGTAATTCGCGCGCTCACCGATGCCCAAATTGACGACAATGTCCTTAATCATGGCGGCGTCTCCTCCGGATCAGCGATGCATCGTTAAAGTAGGAATATCCGTGACATAGGCGAAATCAGCCGACTTTGCGCAAGATCAACGAACACTGCGACAGCCTCTATTTCTTAATGTTGCCTTGGGCATCAAACCGCTTGAGGTAAGCCCATAGGTCGCTGATTTCCTGTTCGTTCTTGATGCCGGCAAAGGTCATTTTGGTGCCCGGTACTTTGGCGCGCGGGTCCTTGATGTAATCCTTGAATGACTCCTCGCTCCAGACGATACCGGAATTCTTGTTGGCGTCGGAATAGTTGAAGTTCGCGACAGTGCCGGATTTGCGGCCATCGAGGCCGTTCAGCTCGGGGCCGACGAGATTCTTCGCATCTGGACCGATGCGGTGGCAGGGTAGGCATTTCTTAAATGCGCTCTGTCCCTTCTCCACGTCCTGGGCTAATCCGCTTCCTGCCGCGGCTGCGGTAAAAACCGCAGCCGCAATCAGCACCTTCCTCATAATCCGGCCCTTTCTGATACGGCACCGACGCAAAAATCGCGGCGGGCCGGCGGCCCGGCGCCGCCGCTTTAGGATATCTTCCCCGTCATCATTTGTGCGTCAATAGCTCACACGCGGCACGCACTCGTGTCGGCCGCGGGCATCAAGTGATAAAGTCACCTTGACCTTTTCCCCCGCCATGACGATCTTCGAACAATAAACGAAACATCGAGCTTCGACATGCCGGTCGCGATGCCGCAGTCTGATGGCGCCGTGCTCGCCCGCAGGGCCGAGATCGCGGCGGCGCTGAGGCGAATCGTCCCAGGCGAGGGAGTGATCGACTCCGAAGCGGCAATGCGGCCCTACGAGAGCGACGGTTTGACCGCCTACCGCCAGCTTCCCATGGTGGTGGTGCTGCCGGAGACCACTGGGCAAGTCGCCGCCGTTCTTGGCTACTGCCATCGCCAAGGCGTCAAGGTCGTACCCCGCGGCGCGGGCACTTCGCTGTCGGGCGGGGCGCTGCCGCTTGGTGACGGGGTTCTTCTCGGGATGGCCAAGTTCAATCGAATCCGCACCATCGATTACGATACGCGGATCGCGGTGGTCGAACCTGGCGTCACCAATCTCGCCGTCTCCCAGGCGGTCGCGGACGCAGGCTTCTATTATGCGCCCGATCCCTCGTCGCAGATCGCCTGCACCATCGGCGGCAACGTGGCGGAAAACTCCGGCGGCGTGCACTGCCTCAAATACGGCGTCACCACCAACAATGTGCTCGGTTGCGAATTGGTGCTGATGAACGGCGAGATTTTGCGGCTCGGCGGCAGCCACCTCGATTCCCCCGGCTACGATCTTTTAGGCATTGTCACCGGTTCGGAGGGGCTTCTCGGTGTCGTCACCGAAGTCACGGTGCGCATCTTGAAGAAGCCGGAAACCGCACGCGCAGCGCTGATCGGTTTTTTGAGTTCGGAGGACGGCGGCGAATGCGTCGCCCGCATCATCGGCTCAGGCATCATTCCCGGCGGCATGGAAATGATGGACGGCCCGGCCATCCACGCGGCCGAGGATTTCGTCCACGCCGGCTATCCGCTCGACGTCGAGGCGCTGCTGATCGTCGAACTCGACGGGCCGCAGGCCGAAGTCGATTATTTGCTCGACAAGGTGCAGGAGATCGCCCGGCAATGCCGCGCCGTCACCTGCCGGCTTTCCAATTCCGAGGACGAGCGCCTGTTGTTCTGGGCCGGGCGCAAAGCCGCTTTTCCGGCGGTTGGGCGTATCTCGCCTGATTATTACTGCATGGATGGAACCATTCCGCGGGCGAAGCTGCCGGTTGTTCTGCACCGCATGAAAGAACTATCGGCGCAATACGGGCTGCGTGTTGCCAATGTGTTTCATGCCGGTGACGGCAATCTGCATCCGCTCATCCTCTACGACGCCAATAAGCCGGGCGAGCTCGAGCGCGCGGAGAATTTCGGCGCCGATATTTTGCGGCTCTGCGTCGAAGTCGGCGGCGTGCTCACCGGCGAGCACGGCGTCGGCGTGGAAAAACGCGATCTTATGCCGGTGATGTTTTCCGAGACCGACCTCAACCAGCAGCAGCGGCTCAAATGCGCCTTCGACGAGAAGAGCCTGCTAAATCCCGGAAAAGTGTTCCCGACTTTGCACCGCTGCGCCGAGCTCGGACGAATGCACGTGCATGCCGGCCGCTCGGCGTTCCCAGATATTCCGCGGTTTTGATCTGCTCGCTTGCGATGAGTGCGGATATCAAACCGCGAAATGCCGGAGAGGTCGAGCAAGCGGTCCAATGGGCGCTCGCGGAAGACAAAACGCTGGAAGTCATCGGACGCGGCAGCAAGCGGGCGATCGGTCGCGCCGCGCAGTGGGACGCTACGCTCGACCTTTCGAGCCTGTCGGGAATAACGCTGTACGAGCCGGCCGAGCTCGTGCTGTCGGCGAAAGCCGGCACCCCGCTTGTCGAGATCGAAACGCTGCTTGCGGCGAATGCTCAGCAACTCGCTTTCGAACCGGCCGACTATGGAACACTGCTCGGTGTTGCTCCTGGCACCGGCACTATTGGTGGCGTTATTGCCGCCAATCTGTCCGGGCCGCGGCGGCTCAAAGCCGGCGCCGCGCGCGACCACTTTCTCGGCGTCGCCGCCGTGTCCGGGCGCGGCGAAACCTTCAAATCCGGCGGCCGTGTGGTCAAGAATGTCACCGGCTACGATCTGTGCAAACTTCTCGCCGGCTCCTGGGGCACGCTCGCGGCCATGACTGAGGTGACGGTCAAGACATTGCCACGGGCGGAGACGGAAGAGACGCTTCTTGTGCTTACTCGCGATGACGCCACCGCCGCACGGGCGATGACGGCCGCCATGGCCTCGTACGCCGACGTTTCCGGGGCGGCGCATTTGCCGGCTGGTCCGGCCTCCATAGTAGGCGAGCTTCAGGGATTTGGCGGCGGGGCGACCGCTTTGCGCCTTGAGGGTGTCGCGCCCTCGGTCGCTCATCGCAAGGATTTGCTGGATAAACTCCTTACCGGCTTCGGTAAGCTCGAGACCTTGAGCGCGGCCACCTCGCGCACGCTGTGGCGGGCGATCCGCGATGTCGCACCGTTTGCCGCCGGCGGCCCGCATAACGAGCGCTACGTGTGGCGCATTTCGACCGCTCCGACTCGTGGAGTGGAGATCGGCCGAAAGCTAGCCGAAGCAGCGCAGGCCGAAAGTTTCTTCGACTGGGCCGGCGGGCTCGTTTGGGCGGCATTGCCGCCAGCGGATGATGGCGGGGCCGCTGTTGTGCGGGCGCTCGTCGCAGCGGCTGGCGGCCATGCGACGCTTATCCGCGCGCCCGCTGCGGTGCGGGCCAAGATCGACGTTTTCGAGCCGCAGAATCCGGCGCTTGCGGCATTAACGAAGCGCGTGCGGGAAGGCTTTGATCCGCGCGGCGTTCTCAACGCTGGCCGCATGTGGGCGGGCGTCTAGTGGAACGGATTTGACATTCGCTATCCACCCAATCCAATCCGGGAAGCCAATGTCAAATCCCAAAGCTCCACCAGGACTAATATTTGCCAGTGATGATTTTAACATTCGCATAAGGGCGTGCCGAGACGGGATGCGAATGTTAAAATTGGACCACTAGCCATGCAAACGTCCTTCACGCTCGCGCAACTTGCCGATCCCGATGTCGCCGAATCGGAGAAAATCCTGCGCGCTTGCGTGCATTGCGGCTTCTGCACCGCCACCTGCCCGACCTATGTGCTCGATGGCAATGAGCTCGATTCGCCGCGTGGGCGCATCTACCTGATCAAGGACATGCTGGAAAACGATCGGCCGGCGAGTGCGGACGTGGCCGTGCATATCGATCGCTGTTTGTCGTGCCTTTCCTGCATGACCACATGCCCCTCGGGCGTCCATTATATGCACCTGGTCGATCACGCCCGCGTGCATATCGAAAACACCTTTAGGCGTCCGGTTTCTGAGCGATTTTTGCGCGCGATGCTTGCCCATCTGCTCCCGTATCCGCAGCGCTTTAGGCTTGCTCTCGTGGCCGCGTTGGTGGGAAAGCCGGTTGGTGGGCTTGCCGCGGCGATTGGGCTAAAGCGACTTGCCGCGATGCTGCGCTTGGCGCCTTGGCGCGGGCCGCACCCTCCGCTAGCGCCTCAAACCTTCTTCGCCGCAGGTCCCGTGCGAAGGGGTCGGGTAGCGCTGCTCGCGGGCTGCGTCAACGATGTGCTCGCCCCGCAAATCAACGCCGCGGCGATTCGCACGCTCACCCGCTGCGGCGTCGAAGTGGTCGTGGCCGAGAATGCGGGCTGCTGCGGGTCGATGGTCCATCACATGGGGCGCGAGGAAGAGGCGCTCGCCCAAGCCCGCGGCAATATCGACGCCTGGACCGCGCTTGGCGATATAGACGCCATTGTCATCACCGCCTCCGGATGCGGCACGACGGTCAAGGACTATGGTTTTATGCTGCGAACCGACCCCGTTTACCGCGAACCCGCGGCGAGAGTGTCAAAGCTTGCGCGCGATGTCGCCGAGTACCTGGCCGGCTTGCCGCTGGAATCGGTGCCGACGCCTCCGAGGCTTGTGGTCGCCTATCATTCTGCCTGCTCGCTTCAGCACGGGCAGCGCATCACCCGCCAACCGAAAGACCTTCTCACCAAGCTTGGTTTTGTCGTGAAGGACGTGCCGGATGGCCATTTGTGCTGTGGCTCCGCCGGAACCTACAATATTCTTCAGCCGGATATCGCAAGAAGGTTGCGCGAGCGCAAAGTCGGGACTATCGAGAGATTGCGACCTGATGTGATTGCGGCGGGAAATATTGGCTGCGTAACTCAGATCGCCGCGGGCACGCACGTCCCGACCGTCCATACAGTCGAGTTGATCGACTGGGCGAGTGGCGGTCCCTGTCCGCCCGCGGTGCAAGAGCATCGGCGGCGAACGGCTGGAAGGCCGTCTGCTGCCCCGGGGTGAAAAGGTGCTCGTCGGGTATTGTGGCGTGAACCCGGCCTCTAGTGGGGGCTGACTAAATTTTCACAGTCGTAGCTTGGATCGGGAGGATGATCATGGCGAAGAAAGCGAAGGCAAAGAAGAAATCGACGAAAACGAAAAAGAAAGCCGCTCCGGCGCGCAAGAAGAAGAAAACAGCGAAATCTGCCGCGCGGAAACCGGCGAAGCGTTCGGTGAAAAAGGCCGCTCCGAAGCGCAAGGCTCCGGCTAGGAAACCGCCGGCGCCCGCGATGCCGGCCCCCGAGCCGGCTCCGGTCCCGTCGTGGACGCCGCCGGTGAGCTCCGGTTTCGGCGACAGCGGCAACAGCTAAAAATAGCGTCCCGTTCCGGCTGGATTGACTGCAAACTTCACGGCGCGCGCGCGAGCGCGCGCCGTGCCGTTGGCGACCCCCGAACGTGCCTGCCGCGCGGGAAACGCAGCGCTTCCCTGCAGAAGCCGCATTGCGAGGACTTGGTCCGGCTCGTAGCCTTGGTAGAAAGCGCACCCGCCCGCGGCGTATGCCGGCTGAGAGTGCGCCGTCGTCGGGAGGTGCACCATGCCATACAACATCCTGATCATGGGCGCGTCCTATGGGTCGCTGCTCGCATCCAAGCTTTTGTTTGGCGGCCACACCATCAAGCTTGTTTGTCTTCCCGCGGAAGCCGACTTGATCAATGCCGAAGGCTTTCGCGTGCGCCTGCCAGTGCGTGGGCGCAAAGCGCCAGTGGAACTCGATTCACGCAAGCTTCCGGGCAAGGTTACCGCTGGCGGCACGGCCAATGTCGATCCGCGCGACTTTGACCTCGTCGGACTGGCGATGCAGGAGCCGCAATATCGCTCGCCTGGAGTGCGCGAACTGCTTGACGCCGTGGGGCGTGTCAAAGTGCCGTGCATGTCGATCATGAACATGCCGCCGCTCGCCTATCTGCGGCGCATCCCCAGCCTCGACACTGACGCCTTGAAACCGGCGTACACTGATCCGACCGTGTGGAATAATTTCGATCCGGCCTGCATCACGCTTTGCAGTCCCGATCCGCAGGCGATCCGTCCGCCGGACGAGAAGGTGAATGTCCTCCAGGTCACGCTGCCGACGAATTTCAAGGTCGCGCGCTTTCCCGGCGAGAGACCCACGGCGATCTTGCGGCGCCTGCAAGACGAAATTGAAGCGATCCGCTTCGATACACCCGAGGGCCGAACCGAGCTTCCGGTCAAGCTGAAGGTCTATGACTCGCTCTTCGTACCGCTGGCGAAATGGGCCATGCTACTGGCCGGCAATTATCGCTGCGTAACCAAGGACGGTATGCGCACTGCCCAGGAAGCGGTATGGAGCGACATCGAGACGTCGCGGTCGGTCTACAATTTTGTCGTTGACGTCTGCCTCAAGCTTGGCGCCAAGGCGGACGATATGGTGCCGTTCGAGAAATATGCCGCCGCGGCGCAATCGCTCACCCGACCGGCCTCCGCAGCTCGCGCTCTGCAAAACGGAGCGCCCTATATCGAGCGTGCTGATAAACTGGTGCAGCTTATTGCCGCGCTGCGCGGTTTGCACCATCCGGCGATCGACGCGCAGGTCGCCCTGGTCGATGCGCGCCTCGAAGCCAACCGCAAAAAGGCGGCGGCGTAGAAGTCTTGCACCCCGACAAACTGGGCTAGGCGACCTCGACGTCTTGCCAAAAACCGAACCGCCCGCCGACTCGGGCCATTTCCGGCCGCGGTGCTTCGTAGGACCAGGCGGCGCGCTTATGACGTTTGCCGTCAATGACGACGTCGTAGAATTGTACGCCATGCGGGCATTTCAGATCGTCCGCGGTCTTTTCCGTCTTCTCCAGCCAGTCCATGCGCACGGCGGCGCGGGGGAAATAGCTATAACCGCGGGCGGCGATGATATCGTCGCTGTCGGCGACTACACGGTCATCCACCGTTGCCTTCATTTATGTGTTCCTCCGTCGAATGATCTCTCTATTTCATCTATGGCGCACCAGGGCCGCC
>Ga0335078_10004549_pt1 | contig 20543 bp, 16 predicted proteins | sample Lox_Sample_32_FD_206711 | JGI IMG/M metagenome (GOLD analysis project Ga0335078, IMG submission 206711) | Soil microbial communities from Loxahatchee National Wildlife Refuge, Florida, United States - Lox_Sample_3.2 | ecosystem: Environmental > Terrestrial > Soil > Wetlands | place: USA... | reverse complement strand
CTTCTCGCGGGGAAACACCGAGAGCATCTCCGCCTCCAAGGCGTCCAACTCCCGCTCACCGAAGGGCACGGGGCGGGTGAGCGCCGGGTCCGGCTGGTCCTCCTTCAGTTCCAGCAAAATGAAGATGGGGAAGTGTCGGGGATGCCCCTCCGACCACGCCCGCACCTGCTGCAAGCCCTCCACCAGGGTCAAGATGCTGGAAAAGTAATCCACGTCCTGGACGTGCATGACCTTGAAACCGGGCGCTCGCAACCGTCCTGCCGGGTCGTGATTGGGTACCGGCGGCAGGCCGAGTGCCGCCACCTGCTTGGGGCCTCGGGGGTCGGCATACAGACCGCCCTTGGGGTCGGCAAAACAGTCCAATTCAATCTGCCGAACACCTAGCCGGGACAACTGTTCCGGCAAGGGGCGATGGCTGTAATCGAGTCCTTGCGCCGTCTCAGGCGACCGCTGGCCGACCAGTTTCAGCAACGAAGGATGGGCGCGAAGGTGGTAGGAATTATGTGTTCCGACCAACTGTACCTGGTTTATCCGCACCTGGTCGATGGGTGCGGCGCAACCCGCCAGCAATCCCACAGCGATTACCGTGGCCAACTGCCATGCCCGCAGGCGCCGCAGGCGGAGGCTGACTACCGCCTTCCAGGACGTTCGCGCTGTCATAGCCTCACTCTGCGGCTTCGGCCAGCGCCGAGGCAATCCAGAACCACCGGCGGCGTTTGTCCTCAGCGGCCCCGCCCGTTAGCAAATTTGCACCACCGCCAGAGATGTGATGGGCGAGAGCGACTTCAGACCCGCAATTCGCGATGCCGCTTGGCTTGCTACGGAGGCGGTTCAGCTTCCAGAATCATCCTCGGTGAACCCGTCGCCGTCGGCATTGCCGGAAAGTCTGTCCGGCCTGATTGAGCGCGTCACGTTCTTCAACGAGGAAAACGGCTTCGGCGTGCTCAAGGTCAAGGCCAAGGGCCACCGCGACCTCGTGACGGTGGTCGGCTCTCTGCCGTCGGTCAGCCCCGGCGAATGGCTCACCGCCCAAGGCCGGTGGGTTCAGGAGAAAGGGGTTCCTGACGGCGCTGGAGATGCTCCAGCAAGGCGAGCCTGGACAGTGATCGCGGCCCTGGTTGGCCTGTTTGCTGCTGCAAAATTGCCGTTCTGAGGCTGGCTGACCAGAAAGACCGCCAGCCTCGGCAACGCATCCAATGGCGCGACGCAGAAGAAATCGAGAACAAGACATTGCCCTGGGCGTGGCCCAGTTGATCGCCTTGCTGTTTCTCGGCGCGGTCTTTGTTCCCCCGGTTCGGCAGATGCTCGTCGGATTTGGGCTTCTCGTCGTTGGCGCGGTGGTCCTGGCCCTACTCGTTGGGTTGGGCGTGTTCCTCATCCGTCGCTCTGAAAGAAAGCCGCTGTTCGACTCAACCCGATTCACAACGCTCAATGTGACGCCATCGGCTCCGCCCTCGACGCCGGAGCCCAAGCCGCAGACCGCCGCCGACCTGGTTAGGCAGCTACGGGCCATTGACTGGTTTCAGTTCGAGCAGTTGGTCGCCCTGGCTTACCGCAAGCAGGGCTACGCCGTCAGCAGGCGCGGCGGCGCGAACCCGGACGGCGGCATCGACTTGGTGATCGAAAAGGACGGGATGCGCACCGCCCTCCAGTGCAAGCACTGGAAAACCTGGAATGTCGGCGTGAAGGTCGTGCGCGAGTTTCTCGGGGCGCTCACCGACGCGGGCATCCAGCGCGGCATGTTCATCACGCTGGGCGGTTGCACCGGAGACGCGAAGCGGTTGGCCGACAAGCACGGCATCGAGATCGTGAACGAAACCGGGCTGGCGGCGATGCTTGAAGCCACAGACGCCAGGTTTGACCCAGCGGTGTTGGAAATCCTGCGCGACACCCGGAAGCTATGCCCCAAGTGCGAGCGCAAGATGGTGCTGCGGACGGCGGGCAGGGGGACGGGCGCGGGCGAAAAGTTTTGGGGATGCTCAGGGTATCCCAGGTGCCGCTTTACGATGCCGGTATCGAATGGCCAGTCCAGGGCAACGCTTGCCGCCGTGCGCTAGACTCTGCGGTTGCGAGTTCGCCAGCGTGGTCCCCTCGGCAAACGCGATGACCGCTGAGGCGTCAGGCTCCAGCCATTATGCGGGGCAACAAGCTGGTCGTGCTGATCGGGCGGCGGAAGGCACCGGACAGGAGCTTATGATTACTCCTTCGGTTTCAACTGCGCCGCCGCCGCCGTGAGAAGCTCACCGGCCACGGCAAGTGCGTCCGTCGGGGTTAGAACCACCGACGCCTTGAATGACGTGGCGGCAACGTCGACCTCGGTCGGAACCTCTCGGCGAAACTGGAGCGTAATCGCCTGCGTGTTGCTGTAAACGTGAATCGCGTCGCCTGATTTCAGCAGGAACCTTTGTGCGCGTGTGCCTTTAGGGGTTGCCATATACTCGAATGATACCGTATCAAGTCCGGGTCGCCCTCCGCTGGCCTCGCCTGTCCAGCTTTCCATTGTTGACTCCGTTGCGGTGCCCGTTGGAAGACCCGTTCCCCAGCACCCTGAGAAGTCCAATCCGCTTTGCCTGTTTGTCCGTCAGATAATGATAGCTTTGCGGCGGACGAAAGCTAGAGTGGCGTTCCCGCAATTTTGCAAGGCCCATGGGTTTCGTCAACAGCCACGTGCGTTTGAGGACGATGCCGTATCCTAATGCCGCTCCATTGAAATAGTCGTCGAATTGCTCACGTGTGGTGCGGGCCTTTCTCCCTGTCCGCTTCCACAGTTTCGATGGTGCCGCAGCTATGACTCTGGACACCTCGAATGCGCCCAATAGGGCTTTCACTGGTGACGAGGCATACACCAACACCAAATCGCCGCTTGTCAGCCGAGGGCGCACCCGTCGTAACTCGACAGTCTTTGTACCGTCGAAAATCTGGGCTGCGTAGTTGGGTCGGATGGACATAAGCAATGCGCGTCTTGGCATAAAGGAGTCTCTCAACTCTTGGCGGTTCCGGCTGTGTAAATCGAAGCAAACTGTTCTTTGGTGATAGCGACGGGGGATTGCAGGTTGGATTTGATGCCGACCTTGCGGAACCAATCACGATGAACCGGCTTTTGGAAGAGTTCGGTGTCACTAAATCGCAGCGCCATCAAGGGCTTGTCGACGTCGTTGTCGGCCTTTTTGTAAACGTCCCTCCATTGGTACACACCTAGACGCCGGAACCGTCGAAAAAGCTCCTTCGGCTTTTCGACTATGATTTCATCCAGTCGCGAGCAGGCGCGAATACTCATCGTGCCGTGCCGGTCACTATCAGCGCTCACGTACCATAGAATCCGCCCTGGCCACTCTAAACCGCACTTCTGGTTCGCACGGTAGTACACCTGCTCCCGCTTCAGGACCAACTCCGGGCGCTCGCCGAAAAGTTCCTGATTGGCCAAGCCCTCATCGAACAAACTCTGTGCCCACCCCGGCTGGATGGGAACGATGAATGACGGCACTTCGGCATCAAGAATTTTTGCAGGCCACAATGCACGCTCAAGGGTCACCGCCCCTGCCTTTTCCGGCAGCGCCTGCCATGTCTTCAAACTCGCCGACATCTGGCTGGCCAGTTTGCAGCCCTGACTACCCGAAGCCGCGATTTCGTTTAGCCGGGCGGCTAGCTCACGCGCCGGACCCGCCAACGCAAGATTCAGTTTCATCCATAAGCCGTCAACGCACGAGAACCCGCTTTCCGCCAAGGCGGTTAGCACTACGGCATCCAGTTGCTGGTCTGTTACGGTTGTGACCGTGCGCCCCTCCGCAGCGGACAATTGCAATGCCCGCGCCAATAGATGGCGAGATACCGTGGGAGCCAAATTGTTTCGAGCAGCCCGGAGCAGAGGTATCTCCAAGATGTGGGTCTTCGGGCGAATAAACCCATAAAGCGCCAAAGGCTGCTGTTGCTCGTTCTCCGCAACGTAGCAGGAGCAGGTGCGTGGTGAGCCTAAGAGCAGGCGCAAACTCTTTAAGAATCCGGCTGCGGACTCGCCGTTCGAGGCAGCCTGAAATGCCGCCTGCAACCGCGCTTCATCTTGGCTTTCGACGTGCCGCGCTTTGAAATTGGAGCCCCCCAGTCTCACCGGCTGGTACTCACTTTCGCGCTGCAAAGTATCGAGTTGGTTGATGAACGATGTTGGGCGCAAAATCGAAAGCCCACAAGTCTCGTATGCCCGGTCTGCCATTTTGAGCAGGCCCTCGTCACGAGTTACGAAAAACTGAACCCCCTGCGCGATGGTCTTAGCTACCTGCCGCAGGTCGGACTCATCTTCCTCACTGAGTGCTTTCGGAAAGAATGGTCGGACAATGGCTTCCGCCGCCGCAACAAGGCACTGGGGCGGCTCAAAGATGGTCCGTCGTCTGGCTTGTGCTCGCTGCCGGTCGCGCTCAGCCTTGTGTGTGTTGCGGTTTATTTCAGTCAAGATTTCATCAGTCAGGCACAATTCCGCAGCGTCCTGCAACCAGTCGGCCATCAGTGCCTTTGACTCGGCGCTTTCCGGGTCCGAATCATCGTACAAGTCAAAAAAGACATTCGCGTCCATCACGACGGAGAGCCTGCGGTCTTCGGGCACCTCAACGGCGGGCTTCTGAAACAAGTCGGGTTGATGGTGGTCGAGCCACCAGAACGTCAACTCCGTGCCGTCAAGGCTCCTGCCCGGTTTGTCATGCAGTGGAACGAACCCAAGCCGAGGCCACGCTCCGGTGGCCTCATAATCGCGTCGGCATCGAAGACCGATACCCCGCAGACCGTGCGCTTTGGTGATTTCGACTAACCGCTCGATCAAAGCCCGGCTTACTCCTTTTTGTTGCCAATCGTCCGCCACGCACAGGTGGGCAATCATCGCCCGCTCCTTGGCGACGCGGAAAAGCACATAGCCGACGCATTTGCCTGCCACGCTGACCGCGCCGAGAATTTGCTTCAGCGCAGCATATTCCTCAAAGGCCCCATCTGGCATCATCCCCAACGTTTTCGAGTGCGCACGGCCAAGCTGTTTCACCTCCGACAGGTGCTGGCTTTGGCCGTCAACCACCTCGACTTTGACTTTGGGGTTTGTGCTCATCGGCACATTGCATTAACGGTTCGGTGCAGCCTCATTTTCGATGACCAGATGCGCGGGCGTCAGTCGAAGGGAAAACCATAGTACGAGTCATTCTGCTTCTCCTTTTCCCACAGCGGAGCGATGCGTGGATGTTTCAAGAAAAGGTCCATGCCTTTCCGCCATGAACGCCAGACGCGCTCGTCGATGTAACCCGCCTTGTAAAAGAGGTACTCCTCCGAGCAAAGGTTGAAATAATCGAAAAGCAGTTCGCGCTCCGCCTCGGACAAGTCTCCCTGCGGAGGGCCGAAAAGGATTTTGTTCAGGCCGTCGTTCATCTTGTCGAACCGCCCATTGAACTCGACAAAAAGCTCTTTGAACAATTTCGTTTCATCGAGGTGCTGGCGGTATAAGAAGTAAGTGAACCCCGCGACGGCACCGATGCCAGAGACGAGTAACTCAGGCCGATGATCGCTTCCGAACCGCAGCCACGTGACAAAAACGGCAGCAGACCCGACGAGCAAAATGAACGGGAACCAGCTTTTGTTATAGAGTTTCAGCGCCATGGCTATGGGTGATGGCCCCGTCAAGTCTTGCGGAACCCTTCCATCACACCCAACTCTTTCAGCGCCGTGTTGAGGGGTTCTGTTGTCTGGCCCTCTTTGAGCGTGGCCTGCACCTTCACTTTGATTTCTACGTCGTCGGCTTGCGCGAGGCGGGTAAGGACTTTCAGGCTGAACAGATTCCACTGCTCGCGCTTTAGCTCGCCTTCCCAGACCACAACGGTTGGCTTCGGGGCGGCGGGCGGCATTGGCGGCGGCGCTGGAGGCGTGCCGCGAGGCAATGGCGGCTGTACTGGCGGTGGGATTGGCGGCACCGTAGGCGGCGGTGGCGTCCCCTGTTTCAGCGCCTTCGCCTTGGCGGCGGTCAGGAGGTACGTGTCATAATCGAACGTGATCTCGGCAACTTCGACGGCCTCCTTGAACCAGACCCGGTCGAAGCAGTTTGCGTCCTTGCCGGAGGCCAAGCCCAACATGCCTTGGCTCACGGCGCGTGTAATGGTCACTCTGAGCGCGTCGTCTGCCTTCTCCAGCCGCGTGAATTGTCCTTGGAAAAATGCCGCCTTTAGGCTCGCTAGCGGCCACGTGCCGGACTCCTTCAAAGCCGGAGGCCAGTTGCGCTCGATATAGGACGCGCCGATCTCGCGGCTTAGCAGGCTGTCGTGACGCAGCCGCGCCAGTATTGCCGACGTGATGCTCCCCGCCTCGCTGGGATGAAGCTGGCCGAGCACGATGTCTTTGAGCTTTGTCCTGCTGGCGTCCCAGAGCAGAAGATGGTTGTAACTGCTCCAGACCCGGTCTTCGATCTGGCCCTTTGCGTTGTTCAACTCCCGCTGAATGCGCCGGATGTCGTCGGGTTCAAGCTCGCCCAGGAGTCCTCGGTTGGCGTCATCCGCCACAGCCTGCCATGCCAGCAGTTCTTCCACCCCCGCCCTCAGCGCACCGCCAGCTTCACAGGTCACCCACAAAATGCCGCCCGGATTCTGACGCGATTGCTGCCCGCACTTGCGCGTCCAATCCGTGATGCGCTGGCGCAGGGACGATTCCTCTTCCGGCTCTAGCCCTTCGTCCGGGCGCATCACCGCCATCGTCAGCATGGCTTGGTCCACAACATCCGTGGAGTCTTTGGGGGACAGCGAGAGGTGAATCTCATGGTCCTTTTTGAAGACGGTCTTCACTAACTCGCTCATGTTCCGCTTCACGTCCTCCGGGTCGAGTGCTTGCTTGCGGTCGGCATGGACCTTTTTGAGCGTCGGCACGTGGCCGAAGCGCCAGCCATCCACGCCCACCGAGCGCAGGAAATAGCAGCGCCGCTCCAGAGCCTGCACCGCCGTATGAATCAGCGTCGTCTCCGTGTCCGGGTCGCCCACGGCGAAGTACAGTTCTGGCAAGTGTGCCGCCTTGTCCGTTTGGCCGCCGCAGGACTCGAAAAACAGCGCCTTGGCTACGCGCTGATGAATACCGCTTCGCCCTGCGCCCTCCGAGTCCTCGTCGTCCAGCGTCTCGGCATGTGACTTTGGCTGGCCAGCGGGCGCGGCAATGTCGGCATGAATGGCCGCTTGTAAACGCTGCTCGCCCATCTGACGCAACACCGCCGACAGAAAATCCCGGTCGAACAACGGGGCCGAGCCGAGGGTCAGCAGTGGCTCACGCCGCGCCTTGCCGTAGCCTTCCCGGTAAGCACAGGAAATCCACATGCCCAGCATGGCCAGCGTGGTGCGCGTCTGCTGGAATTGCGGCAGCGCCTGCCATTTGCGCTGGAAGACGGTCAGAGTGGCTGGGTGGAACGGGTAGCAGGCTTCAAACTGGGCGCGGATTTGGTCTTCGGACAATTGGCCCCATTCGGGTGGAAGCCGGTCGCGCCGGTTGAATACCCAGTTGGCAGACTGGCGGGAGGCCGCACGCTTCATGCTGTCCCGGCCCGCGTTTTCAAACAGCCGCCGCCGGACGATTTCACTCACTTCCGACGCATCATTGGCCACGAGGTCTTTCCCCACGCGCCCGACCACTTTCGTCAGCTTGTCCTGCCACTCCAGCAGTTCTTCGGTCATCTCCGTCGGCGACGCGGGCAGGCTGAACAAGCCGACCGCCCGCTCCGCCGACGTGAGCGCGACCGTCAGGTTCTGTATAAACGAGTGGAACTGGCCAGATTGTTCCGGGTGCCTGCCGATGTAATTCAACGTTTCGTCGAACAGAAGAAGCACTGGCTTGCCCACCAAACGCAGCAACTCGCCGATGGCTTTGGTGCCCGGCGCATTCTTGCCAAACAACGCCCGGCCCTTTTCCCCGGCCAACTGCTCGGCGATGTCCATCCACGGGCTTTCACGCCCCGGCGACGCGTCCCACGAGTTGCCCACGAAGATAGCGGGCTTCGCACTAGGAATTTCTTTCAGGCCCGTCGCCTTCATCATGTCGGCGACGCCGGAGTAGTCCTTCGCCCAGGCTCCGCTGTTACAGAGATGGTAGATCGCGGTCAGCGTATGGGTTTTGCCGCCGCCGAACTGCGTTATCAGTGAGAGCACCGGAGCCGTGTTGGCCGTCTCCCCGCCCAACCGGCGCAGCACCATGCCGCAGTGCTCCACCAGCGCCTTCGAGAAATAGTTACGCGCAAAGAACTTTGCCGGTTCGACGTAATCGCGCGGCGCGTTGCCCGCTACCACCTGCTCCAAGTGGACGGCGAACTCGCTCGGGTCGAGTGACCGGCCTTCACGGAGTTCTTGACGGGGGATGACAACTTTATACCAAGGTTCCATAAGAGTTAATTAGGTTTCCTCAAACTCCCACTAAATGGGCTGCCCTCCGGTTGCGAGGTAATGGTCGTAGGCTCGCCAATAATAGTCGAAGACCTGTTTGTGCCTGCTTTCGATAACAAACTGTGGCCGCTCCTGCCCGATTGGCTTGTATACAACAGGCCCCATTACAGCGAATCCGTTCGTGGAATCGTCCGGGTCAACAAACATGGCGGTGCATGGAACGAAGGGGATACAGGAAGCACTGAACTTTACCCCTGCCTTTTGCGCGGCGCGATTCCACGTTTTGAATATTCGCGTCGTTTCCTTCAGATGGCTCTCAAAAATCGGACCAAAAATGCCCCGCCACGGACCTATTCCCGGCTCGTTTATGACTCCCGCTGGTGAATAATGCTTGGTCACAACCGCAGTAAATTCGCGTCCTCTGGCCTTACTTAACCACTCCCAGATAGCTTTCCTAATTCGCTTTCTATTCCGAGATTCGGTAACAAAACGGAGCGACTGACCAAACAAGACAACTCGCTTACGCGCTTGGAAAACGCCCTTAGAATTCAGAACTGCTTCCACCGTGAAGGGTGAATTGAATACGTTGACGCACAACGGAGCGTTATCAACTATTCCCCAGTTCCCGACCGAAGCGCCAGCAAGATTACGAAGCCTTGCAATAGTCTTGCGGCGAAGTCTCAAGGCACATGACCCCACGCTCTCCCAAAGTGAGCGGCAAAATCTCTTAATCTCCCTATCGTCTTCAAGACTGCCAGCGTGGTATTCCTTTAGAAGGTCAGGAAGTCGTTCGTATGGAAGTCCATTGGCTCGGACGACGTGGAGAACTTTAAGAGGGTTGAAATGGCCCCCACCGCACTCGAAGAGAACCCAAGGTCGATGGACCGAACGGGGCGTCAATAAAGCGACTATCGCTTTGGCCTGTTGGTGGGATTCTGTTATTTGGTTGACGCTAACCCGCCCAGTTCGCATCGAAACTGCATCGCTGGTGAGAAATATCCTGTCGCGGTCCAGCGACAGACATTCAGCGATAGTTGTCTTTAGCTCCTTAGCTAGTTCCCAGTCGGCAGCCGCGTGGCTAACGAATATTGTGCACTCTTTCCGGGGATAAGTAGTCATAACTATTGAATTCCTCTCATTGCCGCCTGCACTCCCTCAAGCATCCGGCGCTCTTCGCTGCCGTCCGGGTAGAGCGCGTTCAACGATAGCGCCAACCGCTCGAATCGTTTGCTCTGGCGAAGTTCCTTCTCCAAGACCTGTCTCAGCAGCGTGCTCCGGCCCAAGCCGAACAGCAGCATGGCGCGGTGGATGCGGTCGAGTGCGGTGAACGTGGCTTCCTCTTGGGCTTGGCCCGGCACAGATTTCACTTTCTGGCCGCGTTGGGGCTTGGGCGGCAGCGCGGCCTCATCCTGCCGCTTCGTCACCAGCCCCAATTCCATTTGCTGCACGTCTTCGAGACTGATTACCGCGCCGGGCCGCGTGGCGGCTTCACCCAGAAGCTGCTCGCTGCGCTCCCGCACCGGCAGCAGACGGACGATGCCCTTCTCGATGTCGATGACGCGGCCTTCGAGCGCAGGGTAGTGAATACCCATCGGACGGGTGAGGCGGATGAACGTGTCGAATGGCATCGAGAATCCGGCTTTGGCTTTCTTAGCCTTCTGCTCATCCTCATCGTCGCCCGCTTCATCTTCGGCCTCATCATTGACTTCCGGCTTCTTGTCGCCGTTGCCAATGGGCTTCGTGGATTGCAGTGTCCACAGGAACAATGCGGTCATCCGGGCGTCTTCTTCAAAGCCCTCCGTCTCAGCGTCGCCCAGCACTTGACGCAGGGCTTCTTTGGACAGCGTCTCAAACACGTATGCGAGGAAGCCCCGCTTCTCCGGCTCCGTGGCGTCCGGGTCGCCGCCCAGTGGCACTTCTCGGTCGGCGGCGGTGAGCACCTTCTCGTAACGGCTGTAGCTTTCGAGCGCGGGGCCGAGGCAGGAGAAGATGGCGTCCGCGCCGCGAACCCCATGCTTTACCAATGTGGGCAGCCATTCGCGAATCCGCTTCTCCATCGCTGCCTTCACGGCGCTCCAATCGCCAACGCCCGCGTCGGCAGGGCGCGGGCGACAAACAAGATGGACACTTCCTGCCAAGGCAGCGGAGTCGCGAGCGCGAAGCCGATTCTTCATTTCTGTGGTAATCGGCCACGACGCAGTAATCGTCCAACCACCAGAAATCATACCCGACAGCAATGCCTCCCAGCCTTCGGTCGTCTTGTGGGCAAATACGACGCACCCGACGCCTCCTTCCCGCAAAACTCTCCTGCCTTCGTGGAACGCTTGCCCAGCCCCACGCTCGAAATACTCTTGGTCCTTAGGTCGACCCTCGAACTGCTTCACTTCGTCTTGCACCAGTTCTGCTGTTTTGGGCGTCAACAAATTCGCGTGGTCGCTTGGGTCGCGCAGGAGAGGATGTCCGGGTAGTGACCGCTTGAGCCAGACAAAGAAGAAATCGGAGAGGTCTGCGTAGGGTACCGCATCGTAATAGGGCGGGTCAGTAAACCACACGGAAACGCTACTGTCTGGCAACGGCGATTTCCGTGCGTCGGCCTGCTGAAGTTGACCGTTATGATGTTGGAGAACCCCCACAAGAGCCTCGACGCAATCGCTGACCACCACAATGCGGTCGCCGAGACTGCCGGTGGATTCCGACAATGGGACGGCTTCTCCAAAGTCCCACGCCATAGGCAAGGCTTGTCGGGCAAAAAGATGTTCCACCTTCTCTTGGTCGGCTTGCGGACGCCAAGTAGCCAAGCTCACGTTTCTGTCGTAAACGCCACTGAGACTAAGAGCCAGCAACTCCGCGACCTGTTGAGGTATCGCCGGAGCGCCAGACAAGCGGCATAGCGTAGCCAGCGCCAGTCTCTGCCGAGCGGTGAAAAGGTCAGCGAAAGTGTTCATCCCATACCTGCGGACGGAAAACGCTCGCCCTGCGCCTGCACCGCCACCAAGTGGCGAAGGCTCTAAAGGCACTGCACCCGCAGGCAGCCTATCTGCCGCTAGTTGGGCCGCATGAACCGCCGCATAGTCAGCGGGCGTAGGCAGGCGGTAATTGCGCCCGGCAGAGTTTGTATGGAGAGTGACGACTGCAAGCAACATTGCTCCGCCCTTCCTCCGGCCCTTCGCATCAAATTGCACATCCGCCCCACCGGACTGTGCCACCAACTGCGCCCGCACTCGTTCAGCAGGGAGAACAGAATTGCAGCACAAACAGGTTGCATTTGCGCGTGCAACTGTTCCGGGCCTCACTTCGGTTGCGTCGTTTGGCTTGTAAGTCTCAAAGACTGCTTGCGGCGCTTCGCCCTTCTGATTCTTGACTCGGTGTCGAAGCGCACAACGGCGACTTGGCTTCTGGCAGAGCCAGAAGGACCGCACCAGAGGAATCTCAGCCCCGCAACCGATGCCTTCGCACCGCACCGTCCGTGCCCAAAGATAAGCGATAGGACGGCTGCCATCCGGGTCGGGCGGGTAGAATTCTCCCAATTCCTTTTCAGCGGCCTTTTTGACATGCTTGCCGATGTGGTGCACTGCGTCGGCAAGTCCGTGAACGACCACTTCCTTGCCGTCGTTCCCCGGCAGCTTAAACTCGGCGTTGCCGTAGCGCGGGATGTCTTCGAGCAGCGTCTTGAGAATGAGGCAGGCGACCGGATTGAGGTCACTGGCAAAAGCTTCGCAGCCGAGGCGCAGAGCTTCGAGCGGGATGGAGCCGCCGCCCGCAAACGGGTCAACCACCACGGGTGTTTCTTCGGGGTACGCGGCTTTGACGAGTCCCCGGCCAATTTCGAGGTAAAGGGCGTTGGCCGCGTGGTCCCAGTCCGCGAATTCGCCAATAAATTCGAGCAACAGTTGCTGTAAGGCTTCATCAGCCTTGGCCGACTTGCTGAACCGCTTGGACAGAAGCTCCCGCGCCTTGGTCTTGAAATCGGGCGGGCACTCCGAGTCGCACGGGTCAGGCAGCAGCAGACCGAGCAGCACCGCCCGGCACGCCGCCAACGGACGCCGCGCCCACCACAGATGCAGCGTGGACGGATGTCCTTGCCGGATGGACTTCTCCTTCGCCGAGTGAGCACTGACCACCGCGATGGGAAAATCAACCTCGATGAGGCGTTTGCAGGTAGCGGGAATCATCCGAGTGTCCTGATGTTTTCTAGCTGCTGGAGATAATCCGCAGGCAGCCGCCAGAATTTGGCGTTATTAACCAGCAGAGCTTTGTAATCGGCATTAGGCAGCGGGGGATTCGGCTGGGCGTTAGCGACGTATGTCCACGCTGAGAGCGGGTCGCTCTCGTTTCCGTTGAGCAACACTTGCCGCTGCTCCCGCGCATACGAGTTGGCTGAAGCCGGGCGGCCTTCCCGATAACCTTCATCCTTATCAAGTTGGGCGAGGTCGGAGTCTGTGATTTCGTACACGACTCCCCAGACCGCTGCGCTGTCCTGCCGAACCACATCCGCCACACCGCAACCGCGCCGTGTTGATTTCCGGGTGAAATCAATCTTATGATTCGGAAGCTTCGCGATACCGATGAAGCTGGCAGACGGGCACCGCGTCCGCATTTGGGTGCAGTCCATGTTTGAACCATAGGCGAAGTACAACATCAAATCTCTCCTGCCCCGTATGCTGGTGGCTCTTCCTTCAATTCCAAGGGTTGTGTCATCGCGTTCACATCGAGCCGATAGTGCTCCACCTTCTTGACCTCGTGCCACGGGAACCGCGCCGGGTCTTTGATAGGTTCTTCCAGATGTGGCTCGGTATCGCAGTGGGTGACGATGTAAAGCCAGTACAGGTCACGCCGGTCGTCGGCGACGCGCTTTTCATTCGGCGACAGGAAAATGGTGCCCGTGGCCGCGCCGATGCCCTTGACCTCGATAAGGCGTAATTCCCCGGTGACCGGGTGAAGGCTGCGGAGGTCGAAGCCGAGGTCTTGGGATTGCACATCTTCGATTTTGCAGCCCCGCGCCTGCTCGTGGGCAATGACCGCCGCGACGGCCTTTTTCTCCGTTATCGGGTCGCTCTTCAGATTGGCGTGGGGCAGGGTGTTGCGTTCCGGGTGGGGCAGCACGATGGCGAGGCCGATGCGCTCCACGCCCTGCAACGAGAGGGCACGCTGGCGGGCGAGTTCCTTCAGGCGCAGGTCGCGGCGGCGTTGGAGTTCCTGAAGCTTCTGAGCTTCGAGTTCGGCCAGACCGATGGCGCTGGGGTCGCCCTGCTCCTGCGCCATCAGATGCTTGGCCAGCACCGCGTCACGCTTGGCGATAAGTTCCTCAAAGCAGGTGCGCACACTGCGCTCAATAAGGTTGAGTTCGTGGCCACGCTCGCCCACTACTTCCGTCAGGAACGGTTGCAGTGCCTTTTCAAAGAGGAAGGTCTGCGTCCGGGCGTCCTCGCTGGCTACCGGCGGGAGTAGTTGCGGCTGCTTGTCCGGCACAATCAGGTCCAGCATGTAACTGGAATCACGGAGTCGGCGAGTACCATCGGCGTTGGTTTCGACGAGGAACAGGCGGCGATGCAGAATGATGCCGGTGCCGTCGGCCACACTGGCGATAAACAGTTCCAGCAGGGCAGGCTGCTCGCGCTCCAATTCGTAGAAGACCGCGCCCTGCCGCAGTTGCGGCTGTGTTTGCTCCCAAATGCGACGCCGGACAGCTTCAAAGAGCGCATGACCCGGCGTGACCCATTCGAGCCGCACATCGCTTTCCAGCGTGCTCCGGTCGAAGCAAATACGGTCGTAGCTCCGGGCAAGCTGCGGGAGCTTCCAATCCTTGGCCCGCGCTTGTTCGTACAGCCCGGTGGGAATCTTGCCCACGTTGAATGCGCGTTCCACGCCCTTGAGGGCAGTCAGCGGCAGGCCGACCTCCTTCGCGCTGGTGTCAAAGAAACGGGCTACGGTTTCAGGCACGATGCGACGCTCTTGGGCAAGCGCCCGTCGTTCGACCAGCATGGGTAGATTGAGACTCTTCTTGGCCAGACCTTCCAGCGCCGATTTGCAGATTTTGCGGAAATCTTCTTCTTGGACCTCCACTTCGAGCCGGGCTTCAATATCGTCTGCACTTAGCTTCCCGGCGTAGAAGTCGCGCAGCAGCCGTTCGATCTGATTGGCCGGGATAACCTCGCCGACGACGTTGAAGACGGAGTCCTCGTCCAATGCGTCACGAATCGCTTGGAGCTTTTCCAGCAGCTTTTGCAGCACGCGCCCCTCGACCGTGTTCTCGGCGAAAAAGTTGAAGATGAGGCAGTCCTTGGTCTGGCCGTAGCGGTGGATGCGGCCCATGCGTTGCTCCAGCCGATTGGGGTTCCAAGGAATGTCGTAATTGAAGAGGTAATTGCAGCACTGGAGGTTGATGCCCTCCCCAGCCGCCTCCGTCGCCACGAGGACTTGGGTCTTCAAATCCCAGAAACTGCGCTCCGCGAACAGGCGGGAGCCTTCCTCATCGCGGCTGCCGGGCTTCATGCCGCCATGAATTTGGCCGACTGTCAGCCCCCAACTCTTCAGTTTGCCGACTAGGTAATCGAGCGTGTCTTTGTATTCAGTGAAAAGGAGCAGCCGCTGGTTGCGGTCAGCAAAGAACCCCTCTTTGGTTAATTGACTCTTCAGGCGGCTGAGCTTGATTTCATGGTCACCGTCCTCGACCTGCTGGGCTTGCGCGATAAGCTCGGCGATTTCCTTGAGTTCCTGTTCCAAGTCCGGTTTGCGCTTGGCGAGTGTGGCCCGTTCGAGTTCGCGCTCTCTGGCCTCACGTTCGGCATCATCCATTTCCTCCCATTCTTCCTCGGTAGGGATGTCGGGCATGGGGATGTCGCCAAGCTGGCTCGCTGTCTCCAGCAGGTGCTTGAGTGCCTTCTGGCGGCGGAGCAGGGATTGCTTCAACGAGTGCGTGGAACTGGCCATCCGGCGCTGGTACATCGCCATGATGAAGCCCACGGCACGGGCGCGGCGATCATCGCCGGATTCAGCGGCACGGGCTGACTGGCGCTGGACGTACTGGGTGACTGCTTTGTACAGGTCCATCTCGTCGCCATCGAGGCAGAACGCAACCGTCTGCGGGATGCGCTTTTTGAACAACTTCACAGCCTTCCACGTGCCGTCGGCCTGCGGCTTCGGAAAATTGAGCATGACCTCCTTGGTGCGGCGCAAGTAGCAGGCGGCCTCCCGGCGCTCCATAGCGTCGTGGATGGACTTCACATCGGCATAGGCTTCTTGGTCGAGCAGTTGGAGGAACAGGCTGAAGTTCGCCGGGTCGCCCTTGTGCGGCGTGGCGGTCAGCAGCAAGAAGTGGGCGGTTTTGTCGCGCATCAGTTCGCCGAGCCGGTACCGCTCGCTCTTGTGCTCGGAATCCCGCGCCGACATGCGATGAGCTTCATCCACAATGACAAAATCCCAGTCGTCAGCCTGACGCACGCTCGGCAGGATTTCGTCCCGCTTCGCCAAGTCCATCGAGGTGATAATCTGCGGGTGCTGATTCCACTCGTTCACGCCGTACTGCACCCGGAGGTCGCCGCCCCGGAGGATGTGGAACTGCTCCTGAAACCTGTCGGCCATCTCACGCTGCCACTGGAAGGCGAGGTTGGCCGGACAGATGATGAGCACCCGGTCAACCAGCCCGCGCAGCTTGAGTTCCTTGAGCAGCAGCCCTGCCATGATGGTTTTGCCCGCGCCCGCATCGTCGGCCAGCAGAAAGCGAACGCGGGCGGATTTGAGCAGATGATTGTAAACGGCATCCAACTGGTGCGGCAACGGGTCAACTCGTGAAATCGAAAGACCGAAATAGGGGTCGAATTCTTGTGCCAGCGAGATGCGGAGCGCCTCAAGGCCCAACTTGAACAAGCGCGGCTTGCCGCCGAACATGGCTTCCTTGCGCTCGATCTGGATAGAACCGAGGTCGGTTTTCGTCAGGGTGACGCCGCCCCGGAAGTTGCTGGTGCGCGTGCCGACCAGATTGACCAAAACGAAGCCGTCGCCAGCAGTGGGGTTGCCCACGACCCGCATCGGCTCGCTGAACTGGGAGCCGATGATGACGACGCCGTCGAGGATGTCAGTGGTGGAAACGCTCACGTTCGCGCATCTTTCTCGCAGCACAGCCGGTAGCCGCCCGGTTTACCGCCGGGAACCAGATCACCGATAGAAATTGCGTATGCGCTCTCCATGCAAAGCTAAAGAACAAACGACTGGCGGTGAGCATAGGCATCGCCGCGCATACGGGCAAGGAGCGTTTACAATCAGAGGTTCAGCCTCCCGGTTCAGAATGGCATCGAACAGCCCATTCCTCCCGACCAGCCTGCGGGCTGTTAGTCGGCGCGGTACCATTACGCTGCCGCCCCCGGCGCTGGCCCCGCTCCGGTCGTCCACGCCGCCCGGCGTTGCGCATTAAATCACTTCAGCCCGCGCCGCCCCGGAGCAAGTCGGTTCGCGCCAGCCCCTTCAGCATGGCCTTCAACTGCTCCGGCAGCAGCCGCTGGCCTTCCGCCTCCAAGTGCTCGAAGTTCGGATATGCCGCGATGGGCGCTTCCACCGCGCCCGCGCCGGGCGCTTGGCCCATTGCGTCCTTCAACGCGCCGAGCAAGCCCGCCAGCATCGCGCTCTGGTCGCCAATCTCCTTGGTCAACCGCTCCAAGCTGCGTGTCTCCCAGAAGTCGCCCTCGTCGCTCACCGTGCCCAGAATCCCGAGCCTCTGGGCCTCGTCCAAGAGCGCGACCACGCCCAAGTGGCAGCGCAGGAAGTTGGGCAGGCCGCCGCAGCGCGGGTCACTGGCGTAGTGGGTTTTACAGAAGGAATGCCATGACCAGCCTTTCAGCTTCGTCTTGTGCCTGCCGAATCCGGGGTCAGAAACCTCACCGGGGTACTGGCACAGCCCGAAGTTGGCCGGTTCGCAGCCTTGGCCCGGCTTCGTGCTGAAGGCGATGATGTGCAGAGGCCGGACATCCATGTCACGCCGCACGCCCCGGCGTCGCTCCGCCGGTGTCACGGGGATGGCTGCTGTTTCCCGCAGGCACGACGGGCGACGCGTTCAACTGGCAGACCGGGCTGACGGATTCAAACTGGGTCAATGTCATCGGCCAGAAGCAGGGGCCGAACAGCAACGCCTCGAACCTCTGCGCCGTCACCTACAACGCGCTCATCGGCAAAGGCGGCGTGTGGTTCACCAATTTCGCGAGGCTGGCGGCGAACCTCGGCGGGGCCAAAATCATCGTGTGCGTCAACGGTTTCACTGACGATGCGACGAACGCCGGTAGGTTTGCGGGGTTTGGCCAGTGTATGAAGGGTCTTTAGTAATGCGCTTTGTCTCAGTGGCATAATCAGCCGAATCCCCGAAAACATCCCGGACGCCCCCATTCGGACCGCGCACAGCCACGTAACCGCGAAAGGCATCCGTTGTAAGTTGGATTCGGTTTGCCAGCCGGGATTTCAAATCCCGCAGGAACGCAATCGCATCTTCGCCAGTTCGCTTGGACACCCGGAAATTGATAATGAGCTTTTCCCTTTGGGCAATGCTCAGGAACGTCCAGATTTCCCCGCGCTGCGGATTGTCCCTGTTTTCCCAGTCTGGTTTCTCGTAAACGTACGAGAACACTTCGTCCGCCTGGACAAGCTCCACGTTCAGGTTTCGGAGGCGTGAATCCAGCAGGGCCGCGCAATGCTGGCCAGCGGATTCCAGAATCCCCAGGATGGTCTTGAGATCAAGCCCAGTGAAGCGGGATATGGCCCGGATGCCCATTGTCTCGGCCAGCAGGTGAACCACCTTGCAGGCTTGCTCAAAGTCGGTTCGTACCCCGTCTAAGGGCTGCGACTCGCTAAAGGTCTTGCCACAGCGCAGGCAACGGTATCTTTGGACAGTGCGGTTCTTGTTCTGGAAGTAGCCGAACCGCTTTAGCGGTCCCGAACAGCATCGACAATTCAACTTGCCTTTCTTGACAAGATTGGCTACTTTTTAATCGTATCTGCGAAGATATGCGACTGGCGGCAGCTAACCCTGTCCGTTGGTTGCGCTCCGCGGGCGTTGACGCGCTCTCGGAGCTTTGTTTTCGGTTTGTTCTTTGCATTAGTAGGGCGGGGTGTCTCGCGCTCATGGAACGCGTTGACGGTTTTTTATCGGCCCTCGGCAGGCTCCCCGCCCAAGATTGGAACTGGTAGAGAGCGGTAATGGGTTTCGCCTTCGTCATGCTGGCCGCCCCAAACGCTTCCGACGCTGTCCCGCTCTCTACCAGTAAATTCTTCATGTCTGCTTCGGTTCTGAATCTTCGATGATTAAAGTTACTTCAATCCACTTGCAAATTCGGTTGTATTCGGCTCTTGATAGGGAAAGCGGACTGCAAATGGTAAACTTCTTGGTCTTCTCTTTGTCCAAGAACAAAGAGTGTTTTTCTTGATCGGAACATTCTTCGACTGCGGCATTAGTTTCAGGGCTTTCCGCAGTGCTGGGCTTTGGTGTGTGAACTGGTGGTTGCTGTGTTGCGGCAGCATGAGCGTGCTGAGCCGCCTGGATGCGCAGAATTCGATCCTTGTCAATCACGCCTATGAATTGAGCGCCGTTCTCAAAAAATGCCGCGGCTCGCAGTTTCCAACTTTCCGGCACCTTGAGTTCTTCAAAAATGTTAGCCAGAATTTCCCGATTCGGCAAGGTGTCCCCGTCGAAGCGATTGATTATCTCTTTGAAGCTCGAAGGGGTCGAAAAGCATTGGATTAACGCCAACGGTTTCTGGCCGTCGGCCAAAGGGGAATAGTATCTTTTCGCGGTATCGGTTAACAAATAATCACTTCTCCCAACAATCAACCCAAAAGCCTTTGCTGAGGATATTTTTTGCTGGAAAGCCGCAGATTTTTCGCTTTCGTTGAAGTGGGCGGATAGTCTGCTTTTCGAAACCGCGACCCTTGCGCCGCCCAGTTCTCTAATAGCATCTGCAATTTTCAATGAGGTCGGGAAAGAAGCATACGGATACAGGCTTGGTTCCCGCTCATTGCCTTCACCATTGCTTTCGTTGTTAACGTTCATTTATGACCAATTTAGATTTGAAGTAGATCGCTGTCAATGGTTATGTTAGTTATTTTCTAATTATTTTCTACTTGGGGAATTTCTAAGTTTTCTATGAAAATACATCAAAAAATGGGTTGTCGGCATCGCGGGTGCTTGTGATATTACTACTGACGGCGCTAGAATTTATTTGCTCCCCGTCCGACACGCTGGTAAGACAGCCTCGGACGGGGTTATTTTATGGTTTTTACAGAACCTGCGCTGAAGCGGGCTGTCGCATTTGTGGACGGCCAAAACCTCTTTTATGCCGCAAAAGAGGCATTTGGCTATCAATATCCCAATTACGATGTTACGGCCCTTTCCAACGCGATTTGCCAAAGGCAAAACTGGAATCTGGCAAGCGTCCGATTCTACACCGGCATTCCAGATGCAACCGATGACCCTTTTTGGAACTCTTTTTGGACGGCCAAGCTTGCCCAAATGGGCAGGCAGCGGGTTTGCGTTTATTCTCGCCCGCTTCGCTATCGCAACCAAACTGTAAGGCTTCCGAATGGACAGGCTGCAACCACTCTCATTGGGCAAGAGAAGGGCATTGATGTACGAATTGCTTTGGATGTTGTTCGCCTCGCCTATCAACGAGCTTACGATGTGGCTCTGGTTTTCAGCCAAGATCAAGATCTTTCCGAAGTTGCTGACGAAATGCGGCTGATTTCCAAACACCAAATGAGATGGATTCGCATGGCGTGCGCGTTTCCAGACAGCCCAACAAGATCAAATCGAAGAGGTATTAACAATACGGAGTGGATCAGGCTTGATCGTGCGCTTTACGACTCCTGTTTGGACCTGAGAGACTATCGCCCTAAAACGGGTCCTTGAAAATTATCGGCCCGTACTGGGAAGAGCCTCATCAGTCCGTGTTGCTTTGGAAAAGAGCAAGACGGACTTCAGATTTGCGTACCTAGCGCCATTGCCTGCTCAGCAACAATCCGCTCCATCACCACGCCCGCGATTTATGCTCAGGCTTATCAGGGCGGCAACGGCAGGCACTATGTCGTGCTGACCAATAAGGGTTCCAATGCGGTGCCGGTGCAAATCACGCAGGACGGGGATGTGCTGACGAATCAATTGTTGGAAACTCTCGTCACCGGCAGCGACCCGTGCGT